>Ga0114932_10001348_pt1 | contig 28022 bp, 28 predicted proteins | sample 2SBtaG_2_FD_87286 | JGI IMG/M metagenome (GOLD analysis project Ga0114932, IMG submission 87286) | Deep subsurface microbial communities from Kolumbo volcano to uncover new lineages of life (NeLLi) - 2SBTROV12_ACTIVE470 metaG | ecosystem: Environmental > Aquatic > Marine > Volcanic ...
CCGACGTCGGTGGCATGCTCCTCGCCGCCGGCGAGGGCGTCGTCGTTGCGCAGGGTGATGAGTTGAGCTTTGGGGAAGCGCTTCCCTGGCGGTTGGTCAGCGGAGCCGAGCCCGAGCCCGAGCCCGAGCTCTTCGCTCGTCGGGGCCCCGATTCTCCTTCCGTTCGGCCATCCTGGCCGTGCTGCCATCCCGCCTCCAAGATCACGGGATGGTCGCGCGCTTGCCCAACGCCTCCTGCCCACCGAGGTACGGACGCAGCCGCTCGGGCACGAGGACCTCGTCGCCGTCTGCGTAGTTCTCCAGGATCGCGACCAGGGTGCGGCCCACCGCCAAGCCCGACCCGTTGATGCTGTGGCAGAAGCGCGGCTTCTGCTTTCCGGGGCCCGACGGGCGGTAGCGGAGCCCCATGCGCCGCGCCTGGTAGTCGCCGTAGTTCGAGCAGCTCGAGATCTCGCGCCAGGCGTTCTGACCGGGCAGCCAGACCTCCAGGTCGTAGCAATGGGCCGCACCGAAGCCCACGTCGCCGCCGCAGAGGCGCAGCTTCTTGTAGGCCAGCCCGAGCGCCTGCAGGCAGGCCTCGGCGTGCGACGTGAGCGCGTGGTGCGCTTCGTCGGCCTGCTCGGGGGTGGTGAGCTTGACCAGCTCCACCTTGTGGAACTGGTGCTGCCGGATGAGCCCGCGGGTGTCCTTGCCGTAGCTGCCGGCTTCCGAGCGGAAGCACGGGGTGAAGGCGCAGTAGCTCAGCGGCAGCTGGTCCTCGCTCAGGATCTCCCCGCGGTGCAGGTTCGTGATCGGCACCTCGGCGGTGGGGATCAGGAAGGCGTCCTGGCCATTCAGCGGTGCGCTGAGCTTGAAGGCGTCGTCCTCGAACTTCGGGAGCTGCCCGGTGCCTTCCATGGTGCTGCGCCACACCACGTACGGCACGACCACCTCCTCGTAGCCGTGCTCGCGGGCGAGGTCGCAGAAGAAGCTGACCAGCGCCCGCTCCATGCGGGCCAGGTCGCCGCGGAGCACCGAGAAGCGCGCCCCCGACATCCGGGCCGCCGCCTCGGCATCGAGCCACCCGAGCCGCGTGGCGAGCTCGTCGTGCGGCTCGCCGTCCTCCCTCAAGGGACCGGGGACCCAGCGGTCCACCTCCAGGTTGTCGGCTTCTGTGGTGCCGGCAGGCACGCGCTCGTCGAGCAGGTTGGGCAGGCCCATCATCAGCTCGTGCCGGGTGCCCTCCAGCTCCTTGAGCTCGGCCTCTCCGGCCTTCGCACCCTCCGCGGCTGCCGCCACCTGGGCCTTCAGCTCGTTGGCCTCGCCGCCGCGGCCTTCCTTGTAGAGCTTGCCGATCTGGGGCGACAGGCGGTTCCGCGTGGCGCGGGCCTCGTCGACCTCGAGGATGAGCTCCTTGCGCCGGGCGTCGAGCGCGACCAGGCGATCGACGGTGGGCAACAGGTCGCCGACGTTGCGCTTGGCGAGCATGGCGCGGACGAGGTCGGGGTCGTCGGCCAGCAGGCGGGGGTCGAGCATGGCTCCTCCGGAGCGGCCCGCCTATCCCGCTGCCTCGTCCCACGGCAGGAGCGCGCGCAGGTGCTGCACGAGCAGGGGCTGCACCTCGTCGAGGGCGAGAGGCCGGTCGGCCTCGACCGCCAACGAGGTCATCACGCCGGCCTCGAAGCCGCAGGGGTGGATGCGCGAGAAGGCGCTCAGATCCGGCGACACGTTCAGCGCCAGCCCGTGCCAGGTGACCCAGCGGCGGCACGCGATGCCGATGGAGCAGACCTTCCGGCCGCGGATCCAGGCGCCGGTGTTCCGCGGGTCGCGCCCGGCGGGCAAGCCGAGGTCCACGCACGTGCGGATGGCGGCTTCTTCCAGCGCGTGCAGGTGGGCGTGCAGGTCCTGCTTGCCCTCGGGGAGCGCCACGATGGGGTAGGCGACGATCTGGCCGGGTCCGTGCCAGGTGACGTCGCCGCCGCGCTCGACCTCGACCACCGGCCAGTCGCCGGGCAGCAGCACGTTCTGGCCGGCGCCGCGGGTGCGGCCCACGGTGATGACCGGCTCGTGCTCGCACACGAGCAGGGTGTCGGGGCCCGTGCCCGCGATGCGCGCGGCGAGCGCCGCCTTCTGCGCGGCGTAGGACGCGGCGTAGGTGGTGCGGCCGAGCTCGACGAGCTTCACGACACCTCGCGCACGGCCGCCATCACCCGCTGGTGCACCTGCTCGACCGTGCCGTGGCCGTCGATGCGGGCGATGGGGTGGCCGTGCTCGGCGAGCAGCGCCAGCGCCACCTCGTAGCGCGCGGCGATCTCGGTGAGCCGCTCGCGGGTCTCGAAGATGTCGCGGGTGCCGCCCGCCCGGGCGCGTGCCTCCACGCGGTCCGCGCAGATCGCCACCGGCAGGTCGACGAAGAGGGTGAGGTCCGGCGCCCGGAAGTCCCGGTTGAGCCGCCAGATCAGCTCCACCGGCGCGGTCAGGGACTGGTAGGCCAAGGAGCTGGCCACGTAGCGATCGCTGACCACGGTGCGCCCCTCGGCCACGGTCGGCGCGATCAGCCGGTCGAGGTGATCCCGCCGATCGGCGGCGAAGAGGTAGGGCAGCACCCGCTCGGACAGCGGGTTCTGTTGCGCGAGCGCCTCGCGGATCAGGCGGCCCGCGGGCCCGTCCGACGGCTCGAAGGTGGGCACGCCGCCGATCGCCTGGACGAGCCGCTCCAGCTGGGTGGTGGTGCCCGCGCCGTCGAGGCCCTCGAGCACGAGGAAGGTGCCGCTCATGCCCTCTCATACCTCGTGCGCTTGACCCCGGTTCCCTCACGCGCGATGGTCGCGCCGTCTGGAGGCCCCATGTCCCGCTTCACGTTGCCCGCGTCCCTGATCCTCGTCCTCGTCGGCTGCAAGGGCGACGAGCCCGAAGACACCGGCAACCCGCCGGCCGGGGACGACACCTCCCAGCCCGCCGACGACACCTCCCAGCCGGCCGACGACACGGGCGAGCCCAGCGACGACCAGGACGGCGACGGCTACACCGACGACGACTGCGACGACAGCGACGCAAGCGTGAACCCCGGCGCCACCGAGGTGCTGGACAACGCGATCGACGACGACTGCGACGGCACCACCGACGAGCGCGGGGTGGGCACCCTGGTCGCCGGCGATCTGCTCGTCACCGAGCTGATGAAGGACCCGGCCGCGGTCGAGGACAACTTCGGCGAGTGGTTCGAGATCCAGAACGCCACCGATGGCCTGGTGGACCTCGAGCACCTCACCTTCGCCAACGCCGACGAGAGCCTGCTCTTGAAGGTCTACGGCTCCACCCTGCTGGAGTCCGGCGCCTACTTCGTGTTCGCGGTGAACGAGAACAGCGACGAGAACGGCGGGGTCCCGGCCGACTACGACTACAGCTACGGCGGCTTCAACGTCGGAAACGCCGGCAGCATCGTGATCGACGCAGACGGCACCGAGATCGGCAGCGTGGACTACAGCGAGCTCACGGTCACCGAGGGGGTCTCGGTGGGCCTGGTGGACGGCGCCTGGTGCGACCAGCGCTCCACCTACGGCGACGGTGACCTGGGCACTCCGGGAGCGGCCAACGACGCCTGCGCCGACACCGTGGACGACGACGCCGACGGCTACACCCTCGACGTGGACTGCGACGACGCCGACGAGAGCGTGAACCCCGGCGCGGAGGAGGTCTGGTACGACGGGGTGGACCAGGACTGCGACGAGAACGACTCCGACCAGGACGAGGACGGCTACGACGGGCTCGAGGCCGGCGGCGAGGACTGCGACGACACCGACGCGACGGCGAACCCGGGCGGCACGGAGGTCTGGTACGACGGCGTCGATCAGGACTGCGACGGCAACGACACGGACTTCGACGGCGACAGCTTCGAGGCCACCGAGGCCGGCGGCGACGACTGCGACGACACCGACGCGAGCGTGAACCCGGACGCCACCGAGGTCCACTACAACGGCATCGACGAGAACTGCGCGAGCGACGAGTACGACGCCGACGGCGACGGCTTCGACCACGACAGCTACGGCGGCACCGACTGCGACGACGCCGACGCCTCGATCAGCCCGGCCGCCACCGAGGTCTGGTACGACGGCGTGGACGGCGACTGCGACGGCGCGAGCGACTACGACGCCGACGCCGACACCTTCGACAGCGACGCCTACGGCGGCGACGACTGCGACGACGGCGACAGCGCGGTCAACCCCGACGCCGCCGACCTCGACACCGACGGCACCGACCAGGACTGCGACGGCGTGGACGGCGTGGAGGTCACCGACGACGACGGCGACGGCTTCGACTCGAGCGAGGACTGCGACGACGGCGACGCGGCGGTGAACCCGGGGGCGACCGAGGTCTGGTACGACGGCACCGACAGCGACTGCGACGGCCTGTCGGACTTCGACGCCGACGGCGACGGCTACGACAGCGACGGCTACCTGGGGGACGACTGCGACGACACCGACGCCGCGGTGAACCCTGGCGCGACCGACGACAGCGTGGACGGCACCGACCAGGACTGCGACGGCGAGGACGGCCCGCAGCCCGGCGAGTGGGACGCGAGCTACGAGGGGCAGATCGAGGTCACCGTGGACGCGGGCTTCGTGGGCACCGACACCTGCACGGGGGAGCTGCTGGTCGAGGTCGACGAGACGGGAACGCCGCACCTCTACGGCGTGGGCGACTGCGTGTTCCCGCCGACCGGCATCATCAACACCTACACCGGCACCGACACCTACGACGTGGAGCTCGACGGCACGGTCACCGACGCTTCAGGTGCGGGCACGCTCACCATGACCACCATCGGCGACACCTCGTGGTCGGGCACCTTCAGCGGCACGGACCCGTGGGTGCTGGACGGCAGCTTCTCGGGCTCCGGCAGCTTCTCCGGAGTGGGCTTCACCTACGACGGCTCCTTCTCGGTCGCCACTGCGTCCGGCGGCGGCGACACCGGCGACACCGGCGGGGCCGACACCGGCGGCGCCGACACCGGTGGCCCCAGCTACACCTACGTCTACAGCGACATCGAGGCGATCTGGGCGGCGGACTGCACCTACTGCCACACGAGCGGTGGCAGCAGCGGCAACCTGGACCTGGACGCCGGCTACGCCAGCGTGGTCGACACGCCGTCCGACGACCTGCCGAGCATGGACCTCATCGAGCCCGGCGACACCAGCAACAGCTACCTCTGGCTCAAGATCCAGGGCACCCACTCCGCCGCCGGCGGCGCGGGCAGCACGATGCCGCTGGGCGGCTCGATGTCGGCGGCCAACCAGGCCATCCTGCAGACCTGGATCGAGGAGGGGGCGCCGGAGACCGCGAGCGGCGGTGACACCGGGTCGGCCTACACCTACAGCTTCGCCGACGACGTGCTGCCGGTCATCGCCGCGAACTGCACCGACTACGGCTGCCACAGCATCGTGGGCGGCACCAACGGCGGCTACGGCGAGAAGGTGGCCTACAGCGAGCTGGTCGACGTGCCCTCGAGCGACGTGCCGTCGATGGACCGGGTGGAGCCGGGCGACTCGGCCAACAGCTACTTCTTCCACAAGATCGCCGGCACCCACGGCTCGGTGGGCGGCGCGGGCGTGCAGATGCCGCTGGGCTACCCGGCGGTCAGCGCGGCGGACCAGCTCTTGATCCAGACCTGGATCGACGAGGGCGCCCCAGAGAATTAGCCACCGGCCTCCGAGGGCCAGCGCAAGAGCGAGGTCTCCGGCAGCGGCAGCACCACCGCCGGGCTCGCCTCGGCACCCTTGGTGGTGCGACCGGCCAGCCTCACCCGGAGCGCCGGCTTGCCGTCCACCTGCAGGAAGCTCCCCTTCAGCCAGCCGCTGTCGGTGCAGAGCTCCAGCACGGCGCCCTCGGTGAGCTCGCGGTCGAGCAAGCGACCCGCGTCCAGGTGCGCACCCTGCTCCGCGTCGCCGTGCCAGTCGCCCTGCTTCGCGTGGGCCGTGAGCCAGTAGACGAAGATCTCGCGGTGGTGGGCGTCCCACCACACCAGCGCCGCGAGGGCATCGAAGGCGCCCACCTCCCAGGTGCCGCCCCAGTTCCAGAGCAGGAAGCGCACCGCGTGCCGCGCGGGGGGCTCGCACGTGGGCCCGGTGGCCCAGGCGTCCAGCACCTCCGGGTCCCAGGGGGCCACGCCGGGAGCGCCCCGCAGCGAGGGGAAGCGGCAGGCCCAGGCCTCGAACTGCTCGTGCCGTCGGCTCACGTCGGGAGCGTACCAGGGAGTACGCTGTGCCCGTGGTCCTGACCATCCACGTGCTGTCGTTCGGCCTGCGCCTGCTCGCGCTCGGGTTCTGTGTGGGCCTGTGGCGACGCACCCGCGATGCCCGCCTCGGCCTGCTGGCGGTGTTCCTGGCCGCCGCCGCCTCCATCGAAGGGCGCATCGTGTTCGCCGGTGGCGTGCAGGCTGCGGTGGCCTTCTCCGGCGAGCGCATCGGCGTGGCCACGCTCGCGGTGAGCGTGCTGTTGGTGTCGCTCGTCTGGACCCTGCGCTCCATGGTCGGCAGCGAGCGCGCCGAGCGGGAGCTGCTCGCCGCCACCCTGTCGGGGCTGCGCGAGGGCATCATCTGGCTCGACGCCGAGGACCGCGTGCAGGACGTGAACGCGCGCGCCGCGGCCCTGTTGGGTGTGTCGCGCGAGGCGGTGGTGGGGGCGCCCATCCGGACCGTGCTCGTGATCGAGACCCCGCCCGACGTGACCCAGCTCCCCCTGGAGCTCGACCAGCACCTGTTCGACGTGGTGGAGCCGGGCCGCTCCATGCAGGTGCTCCTGCAAGGCGCCGACCACGTGCTGCACGTGGAGCTCTCGCTCAGCGACCACAGCCAGGGACGGGTGCTGGTGCTGCACGACCGCACGGAGATCCGCGAGGTCGAGCGCGAGGTGTACCGCACCCAGAAGATCGAGTCGGTCGGGGTGCTGGCCGGCGGCATCGCGCACGACTTCAACAACCTGCTCACCGCGGTCTCCGGACACGCCAGCCTGCTGGCGTCGGGCACCACGAGCCCCGAGCGCACGCAGCTGCTCGGGCGCCGCATCGAGCAGGCCGCGAAGCGGGGGCAGCAGCTCAGCCGCCAGCTCTTGACCTTCTCCCGCGGCGGCGCACCGGTGCCCGAGGACGCGTCGCTCTCCGACCTGGTCGACGAGACCGCGCGCTTCGTCATGCACGGCGCGGAGCCGGCCTTGACGCTCGACGTGGCCCCCAAGCTCTGGGCCCGCATCGACGCCGGGCAGATCGCGCAGGTGGTGCAGAACCTCGTGCTGAACGCTCGCCAGGCCACCGGTCCGGGCGGTCGGGTGTCGGTCACCCTGCGCTCCGGGGTGCGGGTCGAGGAGCTGGGGGCCGGGCTGTTCCACGAGCTGGTGATCGACGACGACGGGCCAGGTGTGCCCCCCGAAGTCCGCGACCGCATCTTCGAGCCCTTCTTCACCACCCGGGACGAGGGCTCGGGGCTCGGGCTCTCGGTGAGCTGGGCGATCGTGCGCCAGCACCGCGGCCGGATGACGCTGGAGGACGCCCCGTCAGGGGGCGCGCGGTTCCGGGTCTGCCTGCCTGCCATGGAGGCCGCGGAACCCAAGCGGCGACGGATCCCCGATCCGCTGCGCGGTGCGCACGTGCTGTTGATGGACGACGAGGACGCGGTGCGGGAGGTCGGCACGGAGCTCCTGAAGCACCTGGGCTACCGGGTCACGGCGGTGGCGAACGGGGACGAGGCCGTGGCCCTCTGGTCCACCGAGCGCTTCGACCTCGCGGTGCTCGACCTCACGATCCCCGGCGGGATGGGCGGGCTCGACACCCTGCGGGCGCTGATCGCGCTCGATCCGGCCGTGAGGGCCATCTGCTCGACCGGCTACGCGGAGAGCCACCACGAGCAGTGGCTCGCCGAGGGCTTCAGCGGCGTGCTGCCCAAGCCCTACGGCCTGCGCGACCTGAAGCGCGTGCTCGCCGAGGTGCTCGGCGACAGCACCAGCCAGGTCGGCTCGGTCGCCAGCCTCCGGTGACCGGCCCCACGTGACCGGCCTCAGGTGAGCTGCCCGTCCATCGTGGCGGCGATCTTCGCGAGGTAGGTGGCCATCAAGCGGTTGGTGACGCCGGGGGCCGCCTTCTTCACCACCCGTTCCATCAGGCGCGGCACCGGGGTGTCGACCGTGAGCGTGCTCGTGAACCGGAGGTGGGTGCTCGGCCCGACCGCCTGGACGAGCCACGAGCCTTCCTCCTGCACGTTCCCGGCTCCGGGCACCGACTTCCAGGTGACGGTGCCGGCGACCGGATCGAAGGTGTACCGGGCGGTGTAGCCGGCGTCGAAGGAGTAGCCGGGCAGCTTGATGGCGCCCAGACGCCAGCGGAAGACCCCGCCGCCCAGGTCGTCGATGCCGCGCAGCCCGGGGAAGTGACCGGCGGAGCGCGGCACGTTGGCCACAAGGTCGAAGGCGCGCTCGACCGACCAGCCGACGTCCAGCACGCGCTGGGTGCGCGAGGAGAAGATCATGGTGGGCTCCTAACCCCACGCGCTCAGGCGCCGGCGAGGCCGGGGAGCACGGCGGCCAGGGTGGACGAAGCGCGCGGGTAGCGGGCCAGGTCGGCCGTGAGCGCGCGCGCGGCCCGCTTGCTGCGGAGGCGCGGCAGGAGCTGGCAGAGCACCGCGTCGAGGTCTTCTTCGGCGATGGCTTCGAAGGCGGCGACCAGCTTGGCGTCGGGGTTGGTCTCGATGCAGCGAGCCCCCGCCTGCACGGCGGCGCTCACCCAACCCGACGCGAGGAGCGCGGCCGCCGGCTGCGGTCCGTAGACGCCCGCGGCGACGAGCGCTTCGACGTGGCCGGCGCGAGCGTGTGCGGAGCAGACGCCGCTGAAGAAGGACAGCTCGCGGGTCTCTTCGAGGTGGATGCGGCCCGCGGGCTTCTCCCACTTCTGGGACAGGGCGATCAGCCAGCCCGCGGCGGGGTGTTTCCGGCAGGCCACCCGCAGCACGTACAGGGCGTCGTTCCGGCCCACGTCCAGGCAGATCCGGTCGTACACGGCGTGGGCGGGACCCTCGGAGAGGCGGGCCGCGATGCGCTCGGCCAGCTCGTCGAGCTGGTCGGGCAGCGTGAGGTCTGCCAGCAATCCTTCCGGCTTGGTGGCCATCTTGCCCATCCTCGGTCCTTCCTCGGACCCGAATCCTACCGCAAACCCGGATGGGGCGCAGGTCTCTAGAAGCCTCCCACCCACGCCAGCATGGTGAGGGCGGAGGTCAAGGACAGCAGAGCCGCGGCGAAGGCGGACCCCAGCGCGAAGGCCGCCTTTCGCGATCGCACGAAGGTGCCGAGCATCACGCCGAACAGTACGGACTCCAACACGTTCACCGCCACGAAGGCTGCGAGCGGGGCCGCGCCCATCTCGGCGAAGGGCATCAGCCAGGGCAGGGTGCTGTGCAACACCCCCCAGGTGAGCAGGCCGCCGGCCGTCGCGGCGAGCACGGGCTCGTGGCTGGCGCGCTTCACGTCGATGCGGGGTCGGAGGAGCGCGAGGCCCGCCAGGGTGCCGAGCACCACCAGCGCGAAGCCCCCGAAGTCGCCGATCAAGCGCGCGTTGTCGGCCAGCGGACTCCCAGCCGCCCAGGGCCTCAAGCCGAGCGCGGTGAGGGCCGTGGGCAGCGCCAGGTAGCAGAGCGCGAAGGTTGCGCTCATCCAGGCTGCAGCCGCGCGACGCAGCTCACGGGGTTGCGCCACGCCCGGGGTGTGTTCCTGCGCCACCGCGGCGCGCGCGCGCACAGCTTCCAGCGAGTCGAGGGTGGTGACGCCGGAGGTCTGGGCCTCCGCACGCCTGCGGCGCTGGCGGACATCGAGCTGGGCCATGCGATGGCGACACCCCGGGCCGGGCGCGGTATTCCGACCTCTCGGAGGTGATCGTGGAGCTCCTGGCGACCCTGCAGGAGATGGAGGTCTGGGCCGACGCCGGAGCGCGGGCGGCGGTGCTGCTCTGCGGCTCGGTGCTGCTCGCCGTGGCCGTGGATCTCGCCTTCCGCCGGGTGGTGCTCCACGCGGTGGGCTTCACCTCCACCACCCTCGACGACGAGCTGGTGGATCTGGTGCACCGCCCGGTGGCCGTCACGATCGTGCTGGTGGGCGCCTACGAGGCGGTGCGCGCCCTCGGCCCGGACCCGCGCTCCATCGACCTCGCGGGCAACGTGCTCACCACGGTGGGGGTGTTCCTGTGGGTGAGGGCGGCCCTCGGCGTGGGCCAGACGGTGCTCCGGCACGCGGAAGGGGAGGGTCGCTACCGGGTGCTCAAGCCCCGCACGCGCCCGGTCTTCCAGATGCTGCTGCGGGGCGTGGTGTTGGGGAGCGGCATCTACTTCCTCTTCCTCGCGTGGGGCATCGACGTCACCGCCTGGCTCGCCAGCGCGGGGATCGTGGGCCTGGCCGTGGGCTTCGCGGCGCAGGACACCCTGGCCAACCTCTTCGCGGGGGTGTTCATCATCGCCGACGATCCCTACCAGCTCGGCGACGTGCTCATGCTGGAGTCCGGGGAGCGCGGCGTGGTCACCCGCATCGGCTTCCGCTCCACCCGCCTGCTCACCCCCGACGAGGTGGAGATCATCGTGCCGAACGCGCAGATGGCCAACGCCACGGTGCGCAACGAGTGCGGTGGTCCGTCGCCGCGCCTCCGGCTCACGTGCAGCGTGCAGGCCGCCTACGGCGCCGATCTCGACGCGGTGAGGGCCGTGCTGCTGGCCGCGTCCGAGGGCGAGCACGGCATCGAGCCGTCCGGCGAGCTCGGCCCGCGGGCGCGCTTCGTGAGCTTCGGGGACTCCGGCCTCGACTTCGAGCTCACGGTCTGGTTGAAGCATCCAGGTGTCCGGGAGGACACCCTCGACCGCATCAACTCCAAGATCTACGCGGGCATGAACGCCGCGGGGCTGGAGATCCCCTTCCCCAAGCAGGACGTGTACCTGACCCAGGTCGAGGCCTGATCGGGCTACGGTGCAGGCATGCTCTTCCTGGTCGCGAGTGCCCTGGCCGAGACCTGCGGCCTGACCGGGGCCTGGGTGCCGCCCCAGGCGCGCGCCGCCGTGCCGCCGCCGCCCGGCGCCTCGGTGGCCTACAGCTTCCCCACCTCGGCCGACGACTACGGCCACTTCTACGTCACCGCGTACTACGACCACGGGAGCACCACCGACTGGAACTGCGGCTCCACCACCTACTCGGGCCACAAGGGCTCGGACTTCGGCGTGGGCAGCTGGGACGGCATGTACGACGGGCGCGACGTGCTCGCGGCGGCCGATGGCTACGTGCTCTACACCAACGACGGGGAGGACGACACCTGCAGCACGGGGGACTGCGCGGGAGGCGGCGGCTACGGCAACTACGTGTGGCTGCAGCACGCCGACGGCAAGGAGACCATCTACGCCCACATGCGCACCCACACGGTCTCGGTCTCGCCGGGCGACGCGGTCTCCTGCGGCGACAAGATCGGGGAGGTGGGCAGCTCGGGCTACTCCACGGGGCCCCACCTGCACTTCGAGGTCCGGACCTCCTCGAACAGCCAGCACGACCCCTTCAACGGCTCGTGCTCGTCCACGGGCAGCTACTGGATGAGCCAGGGCAGCTACGAGGCGCTCCCCACGCTGGTCTGCGACGAGGTCGAGGCGTGCACCCACGCCGCCACCCTGGCGTGCGGCCAGACCGTGAGCGCGCGCAACGACGACAGCGGCAGCACCGACAGCCACAGCTTCTACGGGTGCGACGAGTGGGTGTACTCGGGTCCGGAGATGGCCTTCAGCTTCTCCACCGATCTCAGCGAGACCGTGAGCCTGTCGCTCACCGGCCTGTCCGACGACCTGGACCTCTACGTGCTCTCGAGCGAGGCCTGCGACGGGAGCGGGTGCCTGGCCTCTTCCTCGAGCAGCGAGGCCAGCGACGAGAGCCTGAGCTTCTCGGCGAGCGCCGGCACGTCCTACACGGTGGTGGTCGACGGCTGGGAGGACGCGGTCAGCGCGTTCTCGCTGAGCGCCGCGTGCGAAGGCAGCTCGGGGAGCGGCGACGGTGGCGACGGCGGCGACGGCGGCGACGGTGGCGACGGTGGCGAGCCGGTGGATTCCGGTGGAGCGGCCGACAGCGCCGACCCCGATGGGGACGCCGACCTGGACGAGCTCGCGCCCGACCGCTGGGGCGACATGCAGGCCGAGCGCGAGCTGCTCTCGGAGCTCGGGGGCTGCGGCTGCGCGGCGAGCCAACGTCCGAGCGTCCTCGCGCTGTGGGCCCTGGGCCTGGTGTGGCGGAGGCGGGACCCGCCGGCCGTTTGACCCGCCCCCGTCCGCCCTCTACGCTCTCGCTCGTAGGAGGTGCCCGTGGTGGTGCTTGCAGTGCTCGGATGCGGGCCGATGAGCGTCGAGCGCTTCACGGCGGGGACCGGCGGAAACGGCGTGGCGGCCATCGAGGTGGACGTGGCCGGCGAGGCCAGCTTCCTGGTCTCCGCGCAGGGCGACAAGATCCTCGCGCTGGAGCGCCTGATCGACCCCAAGGGCAACGTGGTGCTGCACTGGGAGGACTGGTACGACAGCACGGACTCCTTGACCTACGCCTTCTTCGCGGAGTCCAACGACACCTTCTTCAACTGGCCGGTGCGCCAGGTCGACGGCCCGCTCACCGACGGCACCTGGACCGTGGAGGTCGGCGCCTACAACGGCGACTGGACCTACGCGACCGACCAGGATCTCGACATCACGGTGCACAAGAAGGTCGACGACGACCTGGACGACGCCACCTACAACGTGGTCATGGTCTACACCAAGGGTATGTGGGGGGACGACACGGTGTGCGCCGGCGTGGACAAGGCCGTGGCCCACTGGCGCGAGGTGTGGTCGGCGGCCGGCCTCACCCTCGAGCTGCGCGAGAAGAAGAGCGGCCTCGACGACAACGTGCCGTACCCGGGCTACGGCGACGACGAGATGGAGAAGGCCCACAAGAAGGCCCGCCGCGACGAGATCGTGGTGGTGATCGGCGAGAAGGTGGGGCCCGACGCCACGGTCTACGGCATGGCCGGCGGCATCCCCGGCACGCTCATCGGCACCAACCGCACCGGCACGGTCATCTCCTGGCTCGCGCATGCGGGCGGCGACGGCAAGCTGAGCGACAACGAAGCCACCGTGATGGGCGAGACCCTGGCCCACGAGGTCGGCCACTACGTGGGCCTGTTCCACCCGGTCGAGGACGGCTGGCAGTACTGGGATGCCCTGGACGACACCGTGTCGTGCTCCAGCCAGACCAGCTGCGAGACCGACCTGGGCGACAACTTCATGTTCCCCTACAGCATCTGCGACTGGGAGACGTGTCAGAGCGCCTGGAAGATCACCGACGAGCAGGCGGGCGTGATGCAGCGCTACGTTGCGGCCTTGTAGGAGAACGCGATGCTTCTGACCCTCACTGTTGCGTGGGCCTGGCAGCCCACGGAAGCCGACGAGACCCTCTACGCCGCGCTGTCGGTGCGCGAGCAGGTGCAGACCTGCGACGAGGTGGCTGGCCTGGTGCCCGACCCGCTCAGCTCGTTCCGCGCCATCGTGGAGCACGCCGAGATGCCGCCCTGGGCCGGCCTGCGGGCCGCCGGGTGCATCGCACGGCTCTACCCGATCGAAGCGCGGGACGACGTGGTGGCCTGGGTGCGCTCCGAGAGCACCCTGGGCTTCGCGCTCACCGTGGTGGGCATCGTCGACGAGCTCGACGAGTCGCTGGCCGTGAGCCTGGCGCAGGCCGCGGTGGACGGGGAGCTGGCCGACCGGCTGGGCCCGAAGCTCGCCGCGAGCCAGACCGAAGCCGTGCGCGCGGTGGCCGAGCTTGCGAGCGTGCCGGAAGCCCTCGCGCCGTGATCTGGCTCCTGGCGTGCTCCGGTGAGCCGGTGGACACCGCGCCGTCTGCGGCGGCGGACGACACCCAGGTGGTGGTGGACTCCGCGGTCCCGACCGACACCGGCCCCGACACCGACGCGTCCGAGACCGGCGAGGACTCCTGGCGGGACCACGGGGACTCGGGCGGTGGGCGCGACACCGACACCGGGTCGGGACCACCGGACCCGGTGGAGCGCCGAACGGGCGCGTCGTCGGTGACCGAGGCCAGCGCCACCCTGACCGGTGTGATTCCCGACGGCGAGGCCAGCTGGCACGTGCGCGGTGCTGGCGACGTGAACGACGATGGCTTCGCCGACGTGCTCGTGGGAGCGCACCAGGACGGGCGCGGGGGCCTCTCGGCTGGGGCGGTGTACCTGCTGCTCGGGCCCGCCACCACGGGCGACTTCTCCGAGCCGGTGGTGCTCGGCGACCACGTGTACGGCTTCCTGGGCAGCTTCGTGGACGCGGCGGATCTCGACGGCGACGGGCAGAACGAGCTGCTGCTCGGCGCGCCCGAGGCCCACCTGCACAACGACGTGGGCATCGCGTACGGTGCGGGCGAGGTGCTGGTGTTCGACGACGCGCCCACGGGCGTGGTGGTGGCGGGCGACGCGAGCCAGCGGATCGAGGGGCTCACCACCGACGGACGCCTCGGCATCGGGCTGGGCGGCGTGGGCGACGTGGACGGCGACGGGCTGGAGGACATGGTGCTCGGTGCGCCGGTCGCGGGTCCTGGCGGCACCGCGTACCTCGTGCTGGGCGGCGAGGAAGGTGCGGGGCTGGAGAGCGCGCACCGTGCGTGGACCGGGTCGGTGCCGGGGCAGCAGCTGGGCTGCGACGCCGATGGCGCGCTCGATCTGAACGGCGACGGCTACGACGACCTGTGGATTGGCTCCGACGCCGACGAGGCGGGCCTGGTGGGGCGGGCCTACGGTCTGTACGGCGGTCCGTCGCTGGCTGCGAGCGGCGCCATCGCGCCCGACGTGGAGCTGGAAGGGGTGGGCGGAAACGACACCGCGGGCAGCACGGTGCTGGGCGCCGACCTCGACGGCGACGGCGTGGGCGACGTGGTGGTGAACGCCTACGATGCCCACCTGGGCGCGGTCGGTGGGGCGGCGTTCGTGAACCACGGACCGCTGTCGGGCTACCGCTCGCTGCTCGACAGCGACGCCATCGTCTCGGGGCGCAAGGACGAGACCCACGGTGCCGAGGCCACGGGCCTCGCCGGCGACCTGGACCGCGACGGCTACGTGGACCTGGTGTTCGGCACCCACAGCTACGCGGAGTCGTTCGGCGGCCCCGCAGCCGGTCAGGCCTTCGTGTTCTATGGTCCCTTCGCCGAGGACCGTTCGATGGACGACGCCGACTGGATCCTGAGCGGTGCCGAGAGCGGCGAGCAGTTCGGCTGGAGCACCACGGGGGTGGGCGACGTGGACGGCGACGGCGTGGACGACCTGGCCACGAGCTCGTGGAAGCAGAGCGCGGGGGCGGAGAGTGGTGGGGCGGTGTACGTCTGGTACTGAGACGCCGCGGCAAGCGTGAGGACATCGCTGGGTGGCAGGCCGTGTCCGAGCTGCGGCGCGCTCCAGCTGGGGGTGGGCTACGCAGCGGGCGCGCCCTCGTCACCGCCGATGAACGCCCACTGAGTGCACGGGCCGTTGCGGCTCGCTTCACTTGCTCGGGGGTGCCGCTGCCCGGATCAGCAGTGGCTGTTCTCGTGGCCGAAGGTGGTGAGGAGGACGTCCTCGCCGAGCCCGTCGAGGTCGGTCACGTGGAGGACGAGGGTCCAGCCGCCGCCGTCGGTGGTCTGGTCGCAGGTGACGTTCAGCGCGCCCGCGCCGTCGGGGTCGATGGCACCGATGTCGTCGGTCAGCCCGGCCGCGAGGCGCTCGGCGCAGGTGCGCGGGTCGGCGCCACGTTCCGGTTCGTCTTCGGCGTCCTGTTCCTGCTGGTGCTCCTGCCCACCCTGTTCATGGGCGGTACCTACCCTGTCGCCACCCGCGCGCTGAGCCGCGGCCCCGGGGACGCGCCGGAGCAGGTGGGGCGGGCCTGTGCGTGGAGCACGGTTGGAGCCATCGTGGGGTCACTGGGCGCCGGCCTGGTGCTGCTCGAGCTCGGACGGCGCGACTCGCTCTGGCTCGCGGTGGAGCTGAACCTCGTCGCGGCGGCGGTCCTCCTCGGCACGCGTCGAGGGTGGCTGCTCCCGATCGTCGGCCTCCTCGCATGGGTGGCGCTGCCGGCCTGGAACCCGCGGCACATGAACCTGGCCCCCACATCTACGCCGCGGATCTGGCAGGGGATCCGGAGCGCCTCGCGGCGTTCCGCGACTCCGGCGCCCTGCTGTTCCACGGCGAGGGCCTGGGCGCGACCGTCACGGTGCTGCAGCGGTCCAGCGGCGCGCGCGTGCTGCGCATCAACTGGAAGACCGACGCGTCGACGGAGGCCGACAAGCTGGCCCAGGGGCTGATCGGAGCGCTTCCCGGACTGCTCGCGCGCGATCCATCTGAGCAGCTGGTCATCGGGCTCGGGTCGGGCATGACCCTCGCTGCGGCGCTCGACCTGCCCCTGGAGAAGGCCCGAGCGGTGGAGCTTCTGCCCGAGGTCGTAGGGGGTGCACGAGCCTTCGGCGAGCTGCTCGGCCACCCGCTCAGCGACCCTCGGACCGAGCTCGTCGTGGGCGACGGGCGCCACCTGCTGCTGCACGAGGAGCGCACCTACGACGTCATCAGCAGCGTACCGACCAACCTGTTCGTGTCCGCACGGCCGCACGGCAGCGCGAGACCTGAACGGCCAGACCGTGGGTGTGCAGCAGGCTCTCTCGGGCTCGACGAGGGGGCTCCGACTCCGTACGCGTCGCTCGTTCATGGCGACGCCGATCGGGCAGGCACCCTCCGAGCTCAGGGGACCGCCGCTCCCCTGCGAGACCAGCGCCCGTACGCCACGCTGCCGACGGCCAGCACGGCGCCTGTGGACAGGGTCCAGCGGAGATCGTCCGGCCGCTCCGCGACCTGCCAGCCGACCACGGCCAGCGCTGCCGCGGCGAGGGCGACCGTCGACGCCAGACAGAAGGCCAGTGAGCTGCCGGTGAGGTGACGGATCCGCCAGTTCGCGATGGCCATCAGCAACGACACGACCAGGAAGACCAGGCTTCCGAACTCGACGATCAGCTCCAGGCGGCCCGACAAGAGCAAGAGCCACGCGCAGGCGGCCAGCGTGATGATGGCGGCTGCGGGGACCCGGCCCCGGCGTCGGCCCATGAACGCCGGCATGTAGCCGTCGACCGCGATGACCGCGGCGAGACGAGAGGCCCCGAACAGCGTGCCGCTCACGGCGCTCGACGTCGCCAGCAGCGCTGCCCCGATGACGAGCGCGTGCCCTCCGCCACCCAGGACCTCAGCGGCCCCGGCCGCCAGCGCGTATTCCTTGTCGGCGATGATCTGTGCCTTGTCCAGCGACCACAGGGCTCCCTCGGCGAGCAGGACGTAGAGCGCGGTCGCCGCGACGATCGCGGCGTAGATGGCGCGGGGCACGTTGATGTCGGGCTCATCCACCTCCTCGTAGGCGTGGATGGCCAGCTGGAACCCCTCGAACGCCACGAACGTGATGGCGGCCACGAGCAGCATGTCGCCGCCCAGGGCGGGCTCGAGCGCTGGGAGCCGCGCGTGGGCGGGGTCGCCTGCCCAGAACAGCACGCCAGCCAGCAGCAGCAACAGCGCCACCTTGATGTAGACCATCAGGTCCTCGATCCGGCCCATCAGACGCACGCTGAAGATGTTGAGGGCTGAAAAGCTCGCCAGCTGGAGGCCGCTGAGCACCACGCGAAGGGCCTCCTGGTCGCGAGATGGGAAGAGGCTGCCGAGGTAGCTCGCGAAGGTGAACGCATACAGGCCGAGCGTTGCGATGTAGCCGAACACCACGAGCCACCCGATGACGGAGGCGGCCATCGCGGAGCCGGGGAAGGTCCGCTTGAAGAAGGCGTAGGTGGCGCCCTCGTCCTTGTAGTGACGTGCCAGGCGGGCGTAGTTGGCGCCAGCGAGCAGGGCGAGGACGCCGGCGGCGAGGATGGCCAGCGAGGTGGCGTTGCCGACGTGGTCGACCGCGATGCCCAGGACGGCGAAGATCCCGCCACCGATCATGCCGCCCAGCGCGATCGCGGTCAGCTCCACGAGGCCCAGGTCCCGCCTCACGGCTGCCCGTCCGGACGACGGAGGACGCCGTGGGCGGTCCGCGCGCGTGCGTCGCCGCCTTGGGTGGGCGCGGACCTCATAGGATCAGCCGAACGCCTCCGAGCTTCTCGATGCGGTGAGGGAACTCCGCGCCCGGCGTGCCGATGAACATGTGGTTGTTGGGCACGGCGAGGCGCTCGGACAGCTGGGCGATGAGTCCGGGGCCGAACTCGCCCTCGACCGCGAGGAAGTCGATCCAAAGCTCCGGGTACAGGTGGTCGATCTCGCTGAGGTGCGCGGCCAGCATCGGGGGCACCTCGGCGTCGGCGCGGTGGGCATGAACCACCACCATGCGGTTGGTCTGCTCGTTCTCGAGCACGTAGAGGGCGGCGCGGTAGGGATAGCGCTCATGAACCGACCTCACGCGGCGATTCTCGCACGAGGTGAGGCATCACGACGGGAGCTTTCGGGTGCTGGTCGGCCGTCTGGGTCCGCTACTGGGTCGAGGTCGGTGGAACCTCGAGACCCTCGACCAAGGGCGCCACCTCGGCCGCCTCTTGATGGGCTACCCCGCCACCAACCGACAGGTTGACGACTTCATCTTCGAGGCCATGGAGAGCGGCCGCACCGCCGAAGAGCTCCTCGCCCAGGCCTGCGCCCCCCGCCCCCCGCCCCCGGAGCGCAGCCCGAGCTGGCCCGCGACGGGCGCAAGGCCGCCCTCGGCCAGCTCTGCGACCTCGTCGTCGAGCGCTGCCTCCACCTGCAGATGGGGTACGCCACCCTCGGGGACTTCGCCGAACAGGAGCTCGGCGTCTCGCTGAGCACGCTCCTGCGCCTCCGCAAGCTCGGCCGCGCCTTCGCCCTCCACCCCGATCTCCAGCCCGCCGTGGCCCGAGGCCTCGACCTCGACGTCGCCTGCACCATCGGGCAGCTGAGCTGGAACCGCCGCGAGGCCCGCCAGTGGATCGAGCTCGCCGCCTCGATGAGCCCCAAGAGCGTCCAGGCCGTCGCCCGCGCCACCAGCTTCGACGGCCGCGCCGCCCGCCGCTGCGAAGAAGCCATCGCCGCCGCCCCCGCCTACGCTGCGGCGGCCGCTGCCGCCCTCGTCGGTGGGCCCGCGCTCCCCGCGCCCACCTCCCCGGCCCCCGCAGCACCGAGCCCGGACGCGTCAGAATCCGGACAGCCCCCCAAGCGCCCCCTGCAGGTCGCCTTCACCGGGCTCGAAGAGCAGCGCTTCGAGCCCATCCGGCGTGGCTGGTGCTGGGTCCGGGTGGGGCTGATCGAGGCCGCTCGCTGGCTCCTGGACACGGTCCCGCTCCCCAAGCCCGCCAGCTTCTCCTCCAAGGTCAAGGCCGCGCAGGGTCACCGCTGCCAGAACCCCGAGTGTGGGCGCCTGGCCCTCGCCTTGGACGCCCACCACCTCCACTTCCGCTCCCTGGGAGGCCAGGACACGCCCGACAACGCCATCGCGCTGTGCCGCAGCTGTCACCTCCGCCTCGTCCACAGCGGCCGGGTGAAGGTGATCCGGGTCGGGGAGGCGATCGTCTGGACCTGGCCCGACCGCCAGACCGTGGTCTTTCCCTGGGACCGGCCAGTCGATGGCTGATGGCTGCGCTCGTCTGGCTGATGGCTCCGCTCACCGGCTCTGTGGCGTCGCGGCCGTGGTCCTCGGTCCTCGGTCCTCGGTCCCAGGTCCTCCATCCGTCCGATCCCGGCGGCCGCCTCCTCTATCGAGGCCAGGCCGTCTCCACCTGCGCGGTGGCCGCGGCCACCGCCCCCTTGGTGGGCCGCCCTCCCACGCCCCCGTCGGGCCCTCGCGCTCGACGCCCAGCACCTCTACTTCCGCTCCCTGGGAGGCCAAGTCGCCCCGGACAACGCCCTGGCTCTGTGCCGCAGCTGTCAACCCCCGCTTCGTCCACGTCCGGACCTGACCCGACCCTTCGAGGGCCTGCTATGATCACGAACGCCTCCGTCGATTGGAGCGGCCCCGGCGAGAGTTCTACGCTTGCTGGAACTTTGGAAAGTTCTACTGTTCTGGAGTTTTCGCGGGCCGCGGCCGCCAAGTACGACGTAAGTGACTGAAATTACATAATCACCTCGAGGTGACGGGGTTGCTCCCGATGCTCCCGATGCTCCTGGCCTGCAAGCCTGCGGTGCTCGACCTGGTCGGGGACACCGGCGCGCGCCGCGCACCCTCCGGCGACAGCGGCGACGACACCACCCCGATCGCTGCCGACGACAGCGGCGACGATGGCGGCGACGATGGCGGCGACGACACCGGCTGGCCGGTGGGCTGGTCCGGGACGCGGAGCTATGCCTTCAGCGAGGGCTGCGAAGGCACCCTCGGGGAGAGGGGCGACGAGCTCCTGGAGGGAACCGAGGGGCTGCAGACCGCATGCCCCGCGTGCGACCGCTTCTTCCTGCTGTCGGTCTCGCCGGAGGCGATCTGCGACCTCGCCGTGGCGACGCCGACCTGGCGTGGGCTCAGCCACCCCGGGGGCGACACGGTCGGGATCTGGTTCCTCCACGACAGCGACGCGGGCTGGATCGGCGAGCACGCCGCCGACACCGTGGAGGATGGCGACGACGAGTACGTCTACGAGCTCTCCGGGGAGGTCGCGGGGCTCCCCTATGTCGCCGCGGGTTGGTTCTGGCTCTACCCGCAGAAGGCCGACTGACGGACTCCGAGCTCGTGTCGTCTCGGCGGAGAGGAGGACCACGTGGACGTGTTCGAGGAGCTCGAGCGGATGAGCGGCGGCTACCCGAGAGGGATGCCCAACGTGGGCAAGAGCACCCTGTTCAACGCCCTGACCGCGGCGGGCGCCGAGAGCGCGAACTACCCGTTCTGCACCATCGAGCCGACCGTCGGCATCGTGCCGGTGCCGGACGAGCGGCTGGACCGCATCCTGGCGAAGATCGACAGCAAGAAGATCCTCCCGGCCACCGTCGAGCTCGTCGACATCGCCGGCCTGGTCCGCGGGGCGAGCAAGGGCGAGGGCCTCGGCAACCAGTTCCTGGGTCGCATCCGTTCCGTCGACGCCGTGTTGGCTGTCGTGCGCTGCTTCATCGACGAGGACATCACCCACGTCGAGGGTTCGATCGACCCCTCGCCGAACCGCTCGACCCACTGCGGACGGGTCGTCTGGTACCTGTCGAACAGCTCGTCCAGCGCTTCGATGAGCGCCCGGCTCTGCTGGTCGGTGTAGTCGGCGAATTCCTGCCCCTCCAGCGGCCCCTCCAGGGCCTGCTCGAACCCTCGGATCGCGGTCTTCACGCCCCCGATCCTAGCGGCCTCGCCGGGGGACGCGCACACGGTCGACTTGTCCGAAGCGTTCACGGCAGCCGAGCGCGAGCGGGCGCTGCTCGACATGAATCACCTGTCGCGGGCGGGCCATGTGGCCGTGGGTGAGCACCTGGCAGCCGCGATCGAGGCGGTGGTGGACGCGGGGGGCCGTGGATTCCGCGTCGGAGGGCTAGTCGCCAGGGAGAGGCGCGTAGCCTGCCAGCACGCGGTCCTGCCAGGGAGCGAACACGCTGGCGGGCCGTAGGGGTCCGGGCTCCCATCCCCCCGTCGTGCTGGCAGCGAAGCCCAGGGTCTGTGCTCGCGAGAGCGCACCGTGGGTGGCGACCTGGCCGCCGCGCAGCAGCGACGCCGCATAGGTCGCCGCGCTTCCGAAGGTCCAGCCCGGTGCCATCGAGAAGAGGACCGTGGCCGGCCACTGGACCAGGTCCGTGAACGCCTCCTGCAGTCGGACGGGCGCGCATGGGTAGCGCGCGTCCCACGTCGTCTCGAGGACGGCCTGCGCGTCGGGCCAGGGCGCGATGCCGCGCCAGAGGGACTCCAGGTCGAGCGGGTCGCCTCGCACGGTGCGGTAGTCGAAGCGTCCGTCCCGCCACGCGACGACGGCGTGCTCCAGGCCGTCGCGTACCCGGAAGACCTCGCACCCACCTTCACGTGCGGCCATGGCCAACTCGATGCCCGGCGTCGATGCGAGGAGGTTGGCGACGGCCGCGCCATGCTCGTCACCGCACCAGGCCGCGCCGCCGCCGACATCCCCCATCGGGGCGAAGTGGACGCCGCGGTCGCCGGGCCCGACCGTGTACCCCTCCAGGGCGAGGACGCGTGCGACGTCGTCGATGCCGAGGTGCTGGAGCTCGCTGAAGCAGACTCCGTGGTCGGAACACACCACCACGTCCGGTACCACCCCGTCCCGCTCCAGACAGGTCTCGCGAAGCACGGCCAGCTGCTCGAAGATGTCGGCGACCGCCTCCCCGAGCGCCTCGCGGCCATCGAAGTGCGCCACGCCGTCCGTCGCGGGGAGGTAGCCGAGCCAGGGATTGGCGTGTTGCCCGACCTGCCGCGCCATCCAGCGGATCTGGCCGAACGCCATGGCCCGCGTGAGCGTGTAGGTGGCCGCGTGGCCCAGCGGCCCTTCCGGCCTCCCCCGGTACGGGGCCATGCCGCGCTCGGAGTCGGGATCCAGACCGCCTCGGACCTCGCCGCTGGGTGGGTGGAAGTAGCGCGCCTCGTAGCCGAACGGTCGGGTGTGCGGGAGATCGCCCAGCAACGCCGGCACGGCCACGTGGGTCAGGGATGGAAAGACCGACACCATCGGACGCGGTTCCCCGAAGCCCGGCATGCGGCCGGCGCGCCAGAGGTCCCTGGCCAGGTCGAAGGGGATGGCGGCGACCACCAGGAACAGCGCTCGTTCGGCCTGGGACCGGCCTGGATCCAGGGCCACGGGCACCTCCGGGGGGGGTACCGACAGGTGCAAGCGGCGTGCCTGCCGCAACGACATCAGGCGCGTCCAGAGATACAGCGCCACCAACACCAGCAGGGAGGCCCCCTCGCTGCGCGACACGTTGCGGTTGTCGCGCATCATCAACAGCGCAACGACCGTGCTGCGGCCCACCAAGGGAAGTCCACCGTCAGCGTGGCCACCTCGACCAGCACGGTGTGGACGGCGGCCCCGAGGCCCAGCGACAGGAGCGGGTCGGTGATGTTGCTGCCGATGAGGTTGCCCAGAGAGAGCCCCGTGGCGTGCCACTCAGTCCGCGTACCCCAGGGGCCGCAGGGCGTCTCATCCTCGGCGCTCGAGCGGTCCGCGGGCCCCACGAACCAGGAGAGGTGGCGGATCAGGCCCTTGGCGCCCTGGGTGGCGAAGGGGTCCTCGCCGAGCAGGAGCACATGGCCGACGGCGACGCCGGGGCAGCGCCCGGCATGGTCGGCCAGCGCTCGGGCCAGGGCCTTGGGGGTGGCGGCGATGCCGCCCATGTAGACGGTCTCGCCGGCACAGATGCCCGCCACGGCCCGCGCCGGGGTGGTGAGCAGGCGACGGTAGGCAGCTGTCCAGCGGGACACGGGCACTCCCGGGCTGCCCTCCCGGTGTTCGAGACCTGTGCCAACTGGCACGGTGCTTGAAGGGACTCCCGGTGGAGGTCCGATGCGGATACGTTTTCTCGGTGGTGCTGGCACGGTCACGGGGTCGCGCACCCTGCTCACGAGCGGGGAGACCAGCGTGCTGGTGGACGGTGGCCTCTTCCAGGGCTTCAAGGTGCTCCGCGAGCGGAACTGGGGACGGCTGGAGACCGACCCACGCGGCCTGGAGGCGGTGCTGCTCACCCACGGCCACCTGGACCACTCGGGCTGGGTGCCGCGGCTGGTGAAGCAGGGCTTCGCGGGGCCGGTGTACTGCACCGACGCCACCGCCGAGCTGGTCGGCATCCTCTGGCGGGACGCCGGGCGGATCCAGGAGGAGGACGCCGCGTACGCCAACCGAGAGGGCTTCGCCCGGCACGAGCCCGCCCTGCCGCTGTACACCGAGGAGGACGCCGAGCGCGCCCTGGAGCGGCTCGTGCCCGTCTCGTGGACCACGCCCCAGGAGGTCGGGCCCTTCAGCGCCAGCTTCCACCGGGTCGGCCACATCCTGGGGGCGGCCTGCGTGCGGCTCGAGGACCACGGCACCAGCGTGCTCTTCAGCGGGGACGTGGGCCGGGTGGCCGACCTGCTGATGCGCGCGCCGGCCCCCCCGCCCCAGGCGGAGTTCGCGGTGTTGGAGTCGACCTATGGATCCAGATCGCACAGCGACGTGGACGTGCTCGCACAGCTGTCCGAGGTGGTGCGGCGCACCGTGGAGCGCAGGGGGGCGCTCCTGATCCCCTCCTTCGCGGTCGGCCGGGCGCAGGGGGTGCTCTGGGCGCTGCACCTGCTCCAGGAGCGCGGCGAGATCCCCGACGTGCCGCTGTTGCTCGACAGCCCGATGGCCACCAGCGCGACCGAGCTCTACGTGCGCCACGCCCGAGAGCTCAAGGTGGGCCCGGACCGCCTCGATCGGCTCTGCGACGACGTGCGCTTCGTGCGGACCACCGACGAGAGCAAGGCCCTGAACCGCGAGAAGCCGCCCTACATCCTGGTGTCGGCCAGCGGCATGCTGACCGGCGGGCGGGTGCTCCACCACCTCGCGCGGCTGGCGGGGGATCGCTGCAACACGGTGCTCTTCGTGGGCTACCAGGCGCCCGGCACCCGGGGCGACCGGCTGGTCCGCGGGGCAGGGACGGTGCGGCTGCACGGCCGGGACATGGAGGTGCGGTGCGAGATCGCGCAGATCGACGGCTTCTCCGCCCACGCCGACGCCGACGAGCTGCTGGCCTGGCTCGCCAAGATGCCGCAGGCCCCCCGGCGTGTCTGGCTCAACCACGGCGTGCCCAGCGCCGCCGACGCGCTCAGGATGCGCGTCCGCGACGAGCTGGGGTGGAACGCCGCCGTCGCCACCGAGGGGTGTGAGTGGGATCTGGACGACCTGGCGGCCCGGGGCGTCGCCCCTCGGCTCGGGGTCTGATGCAGGGCCTGACCTCCGGCGAGGCCGCCGCGCGCCTGGAGCGCGACGGCCCCAACACCCTGCCCGAGCCCGAGCGCTCGGTCGGGCAGGTGATCCGTCGACAGCTGGACGACGTGCTGGTGTGGCTGCTCCTCGGGGCGCTGGTCCTGAGCACCGTGCTGCCCTTCGTGGAGCACGGGGGCTGGCCGGGGCTGCGGGCCTTCGTGGACGCGGCGGTCATCGGGGCCATCCTGGTGCTGAACCTGGTGCTCGGGGTGGTGCAGGTCTTCCGGGCCGAGCGGGCCATCGCGGCGCTGGCGAAGCTCGCGGCGCCCGAGGTGACCGTGCGCCGGGACGGCCGCGAGCAGCGGCTGGCGAGCGCCGGGCTGGTGGTCGGCGACGTGGTGCTGCTGGAGGCGGGAGAGCGCGTGCCGGCGGACGCGCGGGTCGCGGCCTCGAGCTTCCTGGAGGTCGACGAGTCGCTCCTGACGGGCGAGTCGGTGCCGGTGGGAAAGCGCGCCGGCGGGGTCGACGTCGAGGCTCCGGTCGCCGAGCGGCCCACGATGGTGCACGCGGGCAGCCTGGTGACCCGGGGCACGGCCGAGGTCGAGGTCAGCGCGGCGGGGGCGCGGACCGAGGCGGGCCGCATCGCCGGGCTGATGGCGGCAGCGGAGGCCCCGGAGACGCCCCTCGAGCGGCAGCTCGCGGGCCTCGGCAAGGTGCTCGGGCTGGCGGCGCTGGCGGTGTGCGTCGTGGTGGCGGCGCTGGGCTGGTACCGGCAGATGCCCTTCATCGAGCTGCTGCTGGTGGGCATCAGCCTGGCGGTGTCCGCGGTGCCCGAGGGCCTGCCGGCCATCGTGACCGTCTGCTTCGCGGCGGGCATGCGCCACATGTCGGCGAGGCAGGCCCTCGTGCGCCGGCTCGACGCGCTGGAGACCCTCGGGGCCGTCACGGTCATCGCGACGGACAAGACCGGCACCCTGACCGCCAACGAGATGACGGTGGTCGAGCACTGGGGGCCCGACGGCCTGCTGGCCCGGATCGGTGCCTCGTGCAACCACGCCGCCAGCTCGGGTCTGGGCCGCCATGCGCCGTGAGCCATGAGCCATGCTGACGACGCCGGTTCGAGCCGCGCGGTGGACCCGCACCGGATTCGATAGTCCCGACGGGCTCCGGGGAAGGGTTGGCCAGATTGGATGAAGATCGAACTCTGTGGCTGCGCGACGGGGCCGAGATGGGGGAGAGCGTCGGGCGGCTCTTGCTCTTGGCAGCCGGTGGACACGGGCTTGACGGGTGACCCTGTTCACACTACTGTAGTGTACACGCGATACGTGTGGAGGATGCGTGGCCCGAAACATCACCCTCAGCGCCGACGAAGCCCTCATCGAGCGAGCCCGCGCGCGTGCACGGCAGCAGCAGACTTCGCTCAATGCGGCGTTCCGGCGGTGGTTGGAGTCCTACGCCGCCGAGCAGTACGCTCGGCAGGACTACGAACGCCTCATGGGGCGCTTGGACGAGGTCAGGGCCGGTCGTTCCTTCACCCGAGATGAGATGAATGAGCGATAGGTACTTCCTCGACACCAACGTCCTCGTCTACAGCTTCGACGAGACCGACGTGTCCAAGCGGGACCGCGCCCGGGCGTTGATCGCCGGGGCGCTCGAGGGCGGCGGGACCATCAGCTTCCAGGTCGTGCAAGAGTTCCTGAACGTCGCCCTCCGGAAGTTCGTCCGGCCGATGACGCTCAACCAGGCACAGGACTACCTCGACGCGGTCCTCGTGCCGTTGTGCCGAGTCCATTCCGATCCGGACCTCTACAGAGACGCGCTGGCCACGCACCTGCGGTGGCGGTTCTCGTTCTATGACTCACTGGTGGTGGCGGCCGCCCTGCGCTCCGGCTGCCACACCTTGTACACCGAGGACCTCCAACACGGCCAGGACCTCGGAGGCCTCGTGATCGTAGATCCCTTTCGCAGTGTGTAGCGCCAGGGCGTCAGAAAGACGTGACCCGATGGGATTCGAACCCGTCCGCCCACACGATCACCCGCCGGGCCCTCGATCTCGACACCGGCGAGCGCCTCTGCGCTGTGCGCCTTCGCTTCCTCACTACCCACGAGCCTCCTCCGGGCCAGGGCCATGGTGGGAGCGGGCATCAACGAAAGAGGGTGCTCCCGCCTGTGCACTCGAGCAACGACGTGCCGGGCGTGAGCGCTCCGCTCCTCTCGGCGGCCTCGACCATCGCCAGGGCCATCCGATCCTTGTACGAGCCGGTCGGATTGACGCCCTCCAGCTTGATCCAGATGTCCGCCGAGCCCGGCGGCGGGATCCGCTGCAGCCGTATGAGGGGCGTGTTCCCGATCGCTGTCAACATGAGATGTCCGTTCGCGGGGTTCAAGACCGGCGGTACGGTACCCGGCGACCGATCCATCGTTTTCCAACGTTGGAAAACCGATCACCCCTCGCCGAACCGCTCGACCCACTGCGGACGGGTCGCCTGGTACTTGTCGAACAGCTCGTCCATCGCCTCGATGAGCGCCCGGCCCTGCTGGTCGGTGTCGTCGGAGAACTCGGGCCCCTCCAGCGGCCCCTCGGGCAACAGGCGGAGCTGCTCGACGAGGCGCAGGGAGCGGTACAGGTACTTCGGGTGGAAGGGCAGCTCGGGGCGCCGGGCGAGCTCCCGGAAGCTCAGGTGCTCCCGATGCGCGCCGGGAAGCTTCGACGGCACGAGCAGTGTGGAGTCCTTCATGCCGCCCATCGTAGGATCGAGCATGCAGCTCGACGCGTACCTCGCCTCCCTCGACCACTTTCACGCGCTCGCCTCGGGCGCCTCGGATCGCGTCGTAGCGCACTGGCTGCGCTCCGAGTCCGAGCAGCAGATCGCCGCCAACGGCTACCGCCTGCTGTCCGGCAAGGCGCTCGCCGACCGCCTGGACGCCGCCCCTCACGGCGAGACCAGCGCGGTGTTGGAGGCCTGGGTGGCGCGGTCGGACCGGGGGAGCTCGACCTGGTCGGAGCGCGCGCGGGTGGCGCGGAAGGTGTTCGCGCTCCTGGAGAAGCACGCTGAGATTTCCAACCGGTTGGAAATTTCCAAGGTCCTGGACTGCCCCTTCAAGGACGTGCTTCCCCGCGTGGAAGCGGCGCTCGGCATCGAGGCCCCTGATGCGGACCCGGACCCGCG
>Ga0114932_10001350_pt1 | contig 27980 bp, 23 predicted proteins | sample 2SBtaG_2_FD_87286 | JGI IMG/M metagenome (GOLD analysis project Ga0114932, IMG submission 87286) | Deep subsurface microbial communities from Kolumbo volcano to uncover new lineages of life (NeLLi) - 2SBTROV12_ACTIVE470 metaG | ecosystem: Environmental > Aquatic > Marine > Volcanic ...
CTCCCGATATCATGAATAACAGCATTTCGATGCAAAGCGATGGATTGATAGATTGTCTCAATCGAGTCCAGGATTGCATTAGGGACCCCAAACAGGAAGTTGCTGTTGAGGGTCTTCGAGGTTCGGCTAGTGCTTTTTTCCTTTCACGTTTGCATCAATTGGAAAAAGGACGGCCGGTATTAATTGTTGCAAACGATCAAAACCGGGTTGATTTATTGCTGGAAGATATTAAATATTTTTTCCATTATTTAAATCTTAAAACCAAACCTCAATCTTTTCCCTCTTGGGAATTATTGCCCTACGAATTTCTCTCACCCCTTAATGAAATTTCTGGTGAAAGGCTGGAAATCTTAAACAGATTGAGAAAAGGTGAAAATCTTTTCTTGATTGCCCCCTTAGAAGCACTCATGCAAACAGTAGTTCCAAAGAGCTTTCTTCAAAAAAGTGTGTTTTCCTTCAAACCCAATGATGAATTAGAACGCGAGCTTTTAGAAGCGAGTCTTTCGGATAATGGATTTTCGCGCTCATCCCTTGTTGAAAATAGATGCGAGTTCAGTGTTCGCGGGGATATTGTAGATTTTTTTCAACCGGGTGCAGATAACCCAATTCGCATAGAGTTTTTTGGAGATACTGTCGAGTCAATTCGAGAGTTTGATGTTTTTTCTCAAATATCAATAAATAAATTAGAGACTATCGATATCCTTCCTGTTAGAGAGCTATGTTTGAGTAAAACTGAAAGCGAAACCGGATTGAAGAAAATTTTAAGGCGATCTGAGGAGCTGGGTTTGGAGACATCTCAGACAAGGCAGCTCCAAGAGAATATTGAGAATCTTGGTTTTTTCTCGGGTATGGAGTTTCTAGCACCTTTCTTTTTCAATTCTCGAGAAACAGTGTTTGATTATCTGCCGCACAATACCCTAATTGCATTGGATGAACCCGATGCCCTGGTTGAAAAAAGCAGGCAATTTGAAGACCTTATTGAATCAGAATTTAATGACTGTATCGAAAACGGCAAAGTTGCTTCTTCACCAAAAGAGTTTTACCTCTCATCTGAAGAGTTTTTCTCTAAATGCCAAGACATGCATGGACCCGTTAAATTAAGCTCTCTCAAGGTTTCGGAAGATGATGAAATTTTGAATGGTATAGAGATCAAACAAATTCCCCAGATGGCAGGCAATTTGGATATGTTTTCCGAGCAAGCGGTCCGGTGGAAAAGTGATGAACAAAAAATTGTGATCGTTGCCCCTGCAAGAGGGCAGATTCGCCGTATACATGAATTAATGAATGAATGGGGTTTAGAAGTTGATGTAGACCTTGGACGATTGAGTCAGGGCTTTCACTTCCAATCTGCCAACTTGGTTTTTATTGCGGAGCATGAAATTTTCGGCAGATCACATAAGCATCGTCATAGAAGAAAAACAAATTCACAAAGTTTTCAGAGAGGATTAAAGGATTTAAAAAAGGGAGATTACCTTGTCCATGTAGATTATGGCATCGGTCTTTTTTTAGGTACAAAAGAAATCAAAACTGGAATGGGGGGTGGAGAATTTCTGAATATTCAGTATGCAGACGATGAGAAGTTATATCTTCCTATGGAAGGATTGGGCTATGTTCAGAAATATGTAGGTGGATCTGAAGCTCCCCCTCCTTTAAGTAAAATGGGAGGAATTGCCTGGAAGCGACAAAAGAAAAAAGTTAAGGAAGCCATTCAGGAAATGGCAGGGGATTTGCTGAAACTCTATGCTTCAAGAGAGTTGGCTAAAGGCCACGCATACTCATCGAATACAATGATGGTGCGAGAATTTGCAGATTCATTTGAATATGAGGAGACGGATGATCAAATAAAGGCAATTGAAGAAGTAGAGAATGACCTCGAAAGTGATAAGCCCACGGATCGACTTATTTGTGGTGATGTGGGTTATGGGAAGACTGAGGTGGCCATGCGAGCCGCATTTAAAGTGGTTCTGGATAAAAAGCAGGTAGCGGTGTTGGTGCCGACAACAATTCTTGCTCAACAACATTTGCAGACATTTCAGGAGCGGTTTAGAGAATACCCCATCAGCATTGATATGGTAAATCGCTTCCGAACTCCCCGCGAGCAAAAAAATACTTTAGAAAAGCTGAAGAAGGGAGAGGTGGATATCATTATTGGAACACATCGACTACTTTCAAAGGATGTTGAGTTTGCTTCCTTGGGGCTGATTGTCGTGGACGAAGAGCAAAGATTTGGTGTTAAACATAAAGAGAAATTAAAAAAGCTTAGAAACTCTGTTGATATTTTAACGCTCACTGCCACTCCCATTCCACGCACACTGCATTTTTCCTTAATGGGAGTTCGGGACTTAAGTGTTATCGAAACTCCTCCTTTGGATCGCCTTGCAGTTAAGACTTATATAAGGAAGTTTGATGAAGAGATTATTCGTGATGCAATTTTGAGAGAAGTGGAAAGGGGAGGGCAAGTATTTTTTGTCCACAATAAAATACACAGTATCCACTCCATTGCTGAGTTGATACGAAAAATGGTTCCAGGAGTCCGGATAGACATAGCGCATGGTCAATTACCAGAGCATCAACTTGAAAAAGTAATGAAGGGTTTCCTCGACAAGGAAATTGATGTTTTGCTCAGCACTTCAATTGTTGAATCGGGTCTGGATATTCCATCGGCAAATACAATAATTATAAATCGCGCCGACCAATTTGGCCTGGCTCAACTTTATCAGTTGCGCGGTCGCGTTGGTCGATACAAGCATCAAGCATATGCTTACTTATTAATTCCCGGTACCGAGGTATTGAGCAGTGAAGCGCATAAAAGGCTTGCGGCGATGGAGGAACTAAGCGAATTGGGAGCAGGGTTTCAACTGGCAGCAAGAGACATGGAAATCAGAGGAGTTGGAAATATGCTTGGCAGTAACCAGTCCGGACATATTGCCTCTGTAGGGTTCGATCTTTACTGTAAATTAGTTGAAGATATGGTTAAAGATATTCGAGGGGAAAAAGTTGAACCCAGGGTAGAAGTTGAAATCGATCTCCTGGTCAAAGGTTTTATCCCAAATGGGTATGTGCCCGATCTTAACCAGAGATTGGATATTTATCGACGGATACAATTGGCGGGGGATAGAAATGAATGCATGGCTTTGTCGAGAGAAATGATTGATCGCTTTGGTTCCCATCCAGAATCGGTCGAAAAACTATTGGCGTTACTTGAAATTCGTTTGTTTTGCCAAAAATTGCATATAAACCAAGTTCATATGAAACATGGTAAGGTCTTTTTAACTTTGCTCCCTTCGACCCCCGTAAGCCCAGAAAACCTTGCTGCAATATTGGATGAACGGTTGAGGATGTTGTCTGAATTCCAAATCGGAATTCTTCTTGATAGGAAAGGTTGGAAGGCAGATTTAAAAGTGGTTTCTGGATACCTGCAAAAACTCTTAAAATCATTGGATGTTGAAAAAATATTGTCATGAATTCCTTCCTTAAGTCTTTATCTAGTGTGCTTATGATTTTATTATTAAACTCTTGCTTTGATAATAGTTCTTCAAATAGTTTCATAGCTGACAATGAAGTTGTATTGACAATCAATAATGAAGAAATCACATCAAAACAATTTAAAAAAATATTAGTTGGGCAGAAGAAAATATTTAGAGTTCAAAATACCCAAGATTTAAAGCCAGAGGAGTTGGCTTGGATTAAAAACAGGGTGCTGGATGAAATAGTGAAAAATACTTTGCTCGAGCAGGAAATTGCAAAAAATAATATTACGATTGACCAAAATAAATTAGATGAAGCCTTGAGTGAGGCAAGGGAAGGGTATGTTGAGGGGACACTGGAAAAAACTTTAGAATTAGAGGGGATTTCGAATGAAGATTGGGAAGATTCTATAAAGAATAAACTCTTGACAAATAAATTGATTCATCATCGTGTCAATAGTAAAGTATCAGTGAGTGAGAAAGAATTACGTGAATATTTCGATAAAAGTGATAATAAATTTCATAAAAAAGAACAAGTTAGAGCTCTTCATATCATGGTCGAATCTGAAGAGGAAATCCGAGAAATTCAAAAAGAACTTCGGCGCAAGCAAAAAACTTTCTCTGACCTTGCGAAAGAATATTCTTTAGGTCCCGAAGGCGCCCTAGGAGGTGACTTGGGTTATTTTGAAGCGGGTCAAATGCCAGAAGAGTTTGATGATGTTTTCAAACTAAAGGTAAATAAAGTTAGCGGAATTATTCGGACTCCTTATGGCTTTCATCTGTTTAAAGTAGTGGACAAAATAAAAGAAAGAAAAATGGATTTTGAAGAATCTAAAAGCAGTATTGAAAAAATACTTCTCCATGATCTCCAGGATAAAGCTTTTCAAGAATGGTTTTTAGAACTAAAACAAAGCGCCCAAATAGATATTGAGTATGATTCCCTCCAAAAGATTAGTTAATCAAGCCTTTTTTGCAGTCCTTTTCTGTGCGGCTTTTTTTAAGCCAAACTTGGCTGAAGGAAAAGTTTTTGATCGCGTTGTTGCGAAAGTGAATAGCGAAATAATTACTTTGAGCTTGCTAGAAGAAAGAGCGGAGATTCTTAAGCAAAAATATGGAAACTATTTAAAAAAACCTAATGATGAGGAAATTCTGCGCGAAGCTCTGGACATGATAGTTGGGGAAAAACTACAGCTTCAACAAGGGAAAAAAATGGGGTTGGAGGTAGACGATTCTGCTGTTGATGCTGCTATGAAAAATATAGAAGTGAAAAACGGTTTGGAGGAAGGGCAGTTGGCGATTATGTTGGAATCAGAAGGTAGGTCTTTGGAATCCTATAAAAACCATATTCGTGATCAGATTCTTGTTTCAAAAATTACACGGTTTGAATTGGGTAGCCGGGTGAATATTAGTGGAAGAAAAATCGCGAAGTATTACCATGATAATCAAAAGGATTTTTGGGAGCCTGGTAAGGCTCGGGTAAAGCATATTCTTATCCTTTCTGAGAAGAATTCTTCTGCCAAAAACAAAAAAGAAAAATATCATCGAATCAAGGAGATTCTTGCTGAGCTTAAGGATGGAAAAGATTTTGCAGAAGCTGCAAGGGAATACTCAGAAGATATTTCTGCGAGTTCAGGTGGCGATGTGGGTTTTGTTGAAAAGGGAAAGATGGTGCCTGAATTTGAAAAAGCTGTTTATAGATTGAAGGAAGGAGAAATAAGCGGTGTTGTTGAAACAGAGTATGGATATCACCTTATAAAGGTAGAAGAGATTCAGCAAGGGAGAACGCTTCCGTTGAAAGATGTTAAAAATAAAATTCAGTATATTCTTGCAGGAAAAAAACAGAAATCGGCTTTTGATGATTGGATGAAAGAATTAAGGGATTCTGCGTTTGTAGAAATATCCTTATTTGAGAATCCCAAAAGGAATATAAGTTCAGATTTGTATGATTCAAAAAATGAACATGAAGAAGAGGCTGACTCGGGTTACTCCAATGACTTGCAAGAGGAAAAAAAGAGGCGATCCATAGAAAATAAAAAGAAACGTAAGATGCAAGATAAATGGGAGGAAATGTATAAGTCTGTTGAGAAATCAAAAAATAGAAATCCCGATAAAATCACCTCTCCACTTCAAACCATGGAGCAAAAGCTGAAGGAAATTAAAAGGCTTCGCTCTCGAGAAAAGATTTCAGAAGCTGAGTATCAAAAAAGAAAACAAAAATTGTTGGATGACCTGTAAACTATTGCCTTCTGATTGTGTTTCCTCTCTCTCATTCAGTGCTCAGAAATTAGTTGTTTAAGGGTTTTAGGTATGGAATGTTTTCTTGAAAAAATGGATACAGTTTTATCTGGCTTGATCTCTCCAGGAGATAAGATTGTGGTTGGGGTGTCCGGAGGTGCTGACTCCATTGCTCTTTTGCATGTTCTCCAGCAAATTTCCAAAACAAAAAAATACAGTTTGGTCGTTGCCCATATTAACCATATGGCAAGAGGAGAGGACTCCTACTGTGATGCGGAATTTGTTAAAGGGGTCGCCGAAAAACTGGGATTATCTTTTTATCTCAAGGAAATTGACGTCGGGAAGGAACGTTTTCAATTAAAGCAATCATTTCAAGAGGCCGCGAGATTAATTCGCTATCAATTTCTTGATGAAATCCTGGAGATTGTTGGAGGCAATAAAATTGCTTTAGGTCATTCAGCAGATGATCAAGTTGAAACTATTTTGATGAATATTATTAGAGGAACTGGGTTGAAAGGGTTGACTGGAATTCCTCAAGTGAGAAGCAATATTATCCGACCTTTTTTGGAAATTAATAGAGTGGAATTGGAAAGTTATCTTGAAGAAAACAGGATTTCTTTCCGCAATGATTCATCTAATAATAATAGAAAATATTTGCGAAACAGAGTTCGTCATGATCTGATTCCGCACTTGGAATCATTTAATCCTGGTTTTAAGAAAAACTTGCAGGAAATGTCGGGGATTGTGAGAGAAGACGATGGTTTATTGTCTCAAATGACCAGAGATATTTTTAAACAAAGTATTCTGATTCAAGAAGAAAATGAAAAACAATTTAGCTGGAATATTGGCGATTTTCTATCTAACCCAGTGGCATTGAGGCATAGACTGGTACGCGAAACTTTTTATCAAATTACGGGAGATATGCTGGGCATTTCTGCTCATCACGTCCGTGAAGTCGTTAATCTTTTTGAATCACCAAAAGCAGGTAAAACTCTCAATATTCCCAGAGGCATTAAAGTTACTTGCAGTTACGACTCTGTTTTTTTCGAACAATTGGTGGAAAATGCCCGAAAAGATGCTAGTGGAAATAAAACGTTTTCGAAATCCATCCTCATCCCAGGTTTTACAGAATTGACGGATGATCAATTTCGAGTACAGACTCAAATTTTAGAAGAAAAAAGGGAGTTTTCCTCCTTGAACCCAAATATGCAAGCATTTTTAGATTTAGAAAAAACCGGTTTATCCATTAAAGCCCGGTTTTTTCGCGCAGGTGATAGATTTCGTCCTTTAGGGATGCTGGGGAACAAAAAACTGAAATCATTTTTTATTGATAATAAGATCCCCAAATTTATAAGGTCCCGTATCCCTATATTGACAAACGACAAAGACGATATTATCTGGGTATATGGACAAAGAATTGCTCATTTTTGCAGAGTGACCGATAAGACAAGGAAAATCCTTTTTGTCCAGGGAAATAGGACTATTAATTATTGAAGTTTAAAAATGTAATTGTGGTAGGATAGTTAAATACAGATGCGTTTTTTCAGTGTTTCAAGGAGAAAATTTTGAATCAATTTTATAAAAACCTGGCGCTTTGGCTAGTTATAGGCATTGTACTGATTGCCTTATTTAATATGTTCAACCAACCGCTCACCCCTCAATCTGAAGTTGTATTCAGTGACTTTATGGATCAGGTAGAACAGGGGCAGATAAATGAAGTTGTTATCAGCGGTGATAATATTAGTGGGAAATATATGGATGGCAAAGCATTCCAAACCACTGCCCCACCTAAAGATCCGGATTTAATTAAATCTCTGCGCGAGAAAAATGTTCGTATTGTTGTGGTAGCACCTGAACAAACAAGCTGGTACATGAGTATATTGATATCCTGGTTTCCTATGCTTTTGTTATTGGGGATATGGATATTCTTTATGCGGCAGATGCAATCAGGTGGCGGGAAGGCCATGTCTTTTGGTAAGAGCAAGGCGCGGTTACTAAACGATACTAAAAATAAAACTACATTTAAGGATGTTGCGGGGGTAGATGAAGCCAAAGAGGAGCTTCACGAAATTATTGAATTTTTAAAAGAGCCCCAAAAGTTTAGTAAATTGGGTGGAAAAATACCTAAGGGTGTTTTGTTGGTGGGTCCTCCTGGAACGGGAAAAACTCTTCTTGCGAGAGCCATTTCAGGGGAAGCAAATGTTCCTTTTTTCAGCATTAGTGGTTCCGATTTTGTTGAAATGTTTGTAGGAGTAGGAGCATCAAGAGTGCGTGACCTTTTCGAACAAGGAAAGAAAAATAGCCCCTGTATTATTTTTATTGATGAAATTGATGCTGTAGGAAGACACCGTGGAGCAGGGTTAGGGGGGGGGCACGATGAAAGAGAGCAGACTCTGAATCAGCTTTTGGTTGAGATGGATGGTTTTGAAAATAATGAAGGAGTTATCCTGATTGCAGCTACAAACCGTCCAGATGTATTGGATCCAGCGCTATTAAGGCCAGGCCGCTTTGATCGTCAGGTCACTGTGGGTCGTCCCGATGTGAAAGGCCGTGAAGGTATTTTGAAAGTTCACACCTCTACGGTGCCTTTAACGGATGGAGTGGATTTGAAAATTATTGCCCGAGGCACACCCGGATTTACAGGTGCAGACTTGGCAAATCTCGTCAACGAGGCTGCATTGCTTGCTGCTAGAGACGATAAAAAAGCGGTAGCAATGAATGATTTTGAAGAGGCTAAAGATAAAGTAATGATGGGTGTGGAAAGACGCAGTATGGTCATTTCCGAGAAGGAAAAGAAAACCACTGCCTATCATGAAGCAGGCCATGCCTTGGTTGCGGTTTTATTGCCGGGAACGGATCCTATACATAAAGTGACAATCATTCCCCGTGGAAGAGCATTGGGTGTCACCATGCAGCTTCCGATGGATGAGCAGCATACTTACCAGAGAAATTATCTCATCAATAGTCTTGCAATTTTGATGGGCGGTCGATGTGCAGAAGAAATTTGTTTGGGGGAAATGACCACAGGTGCTGGCAACGATATTGAGCGCGCTACAGAAATGGCTCGTAAAATGGTTTGTGAATGGGGGATGAGTGAAAAGATGGGTCCATTGACCTATGGAACCAAGGAAGAACAGGTTTTTCTTGGAAAAGACTTCTCCAGTCAAAAGAATTTCAGCGACCAAACCGCCAAGCTAATCGATCAGGAAGTAAAGACCTTAGTGATGGGCGGGTATGACAAGGCAACGGAGCTGCTCACAACCAATCTGGATAAATTAGAACAAATGGCGCAGGCACTTCTTGAACATGAAACCTTAAATGCTAAAGAGATCCAGAATATACTGGAGGGGAAAGATATTTCTGATAATGAAGATTCTGGGATGCCTGAAAATCTAAAACAAGATGAGCACCCTGCTGAAAAAAAGAAACCAAAGTCTGACCCTGGGGAAGGACTATTAGGTGGGGGAATGCCGGATCCTGCACCTGCCTGATTCATTCGATTAGCTGAATTTACAGAATTAAAACTCCACTTATCTGTTGGCCGGTAAGTGGAGTTTTTTGTTTGACACGAAACCTAACCTAAATAACTCACTATTTAAATTTTTAATATCCCGTATTATGGAACGGTTTTCATTTTCTGAAAATTGCGGAAAAACCCGCTTCATGGGGATAATAAATACCACTTCAGATTCTTTTTATGAAAAAAGCCGATGTCAATCAACCGATGAGGTGATGGCAATGGCTGATAAAATGATACGCGAAGGAGCTGACTTTTTGGATTTAGGTGCTGAGAGCTCTCGTCCGGAATCCAGTCCTATTTCCGATCAAGAGGAAATAGACAAGCTGCTACCCGTGGTTTCCATGCTGGTAAAGAATTTTGACATCCCAATATCTGTCGATACCTACAAACCATCTGTTGCTCAAGAGGCCCTGCAAGCCGGGGCGAAAATTATAAATGATATAACCGGTTTGCAAAAATCACCAGAAATGGCAGAAGTGATATTCAAGTTCGGGGCAGGTGTGATTATTATGCATATGCAAGGGTCTCCCAAGACGATGCAGGATAATCCGAGTTATAAAAATGTTGTTAATGAAATTATAGATTTTTTTGTAGATAGTCTAAAAATATCTGAGGCAGCTGGAATTTTTCCCGATCAGATTGTAATTGACCCGGGAATTGGTTTTGGTAAAAACCAGAAGCATAATCTTGAAATTTTAAAAAACCTTGAAAAGTTTAAGGAGATTGGGAAGCCGGTTCTTTTAGGGGTCTCAAGAAAATCTTTTATAGGTCGTATATTAGACTTGCCACCTGAGGAAAGGTTAGAAGGCTCTTTAGCAGCATCCGTGATGGGGATTGCAAAGGGAGTTTCTATTATTAGAACTCATGATGTGAGTGCAACCCGGAATGCTGTGAAAGTAGCTGAGGCCATCATTAAAGGAGAAAGTTTGTGACTCGTTTATTTGTAAATGTGGACCATGTTGCTACCATTCGTGAAGCCAGAAAAACAGTGGAACCTAATCCTTTAAAAGCTGCACTTTTAGCAGAAAAAATGGGCGCGGATGGTATTACGGTTCATTTAAGAGAAGACCGCAGGCATATTCAGGATGAAGATGTCCGTATCATTCATAAAAATATTGGCACCAAATTAAACCTTGAAATGGCTGCAATAGAAGAAATGGTTAATCTAGCATTGGACATGAAACCATATCAAGTGTCTCTTGTTCCCGAAAAAAGGCAGGAAATAACAACAGAAGGTGGACTAAATGTTTGTTCTCAAATATCGGAACTCATCGATATCCAGAGAAAAATAAAAAAGGAAGGCATACTTTTCAGTTTGTTTGTAGATCCTGAAATAGACCAAATTGAGGCTTGCAAACAAGTTAAGGCGGATAGCATTGAAATTAATACAGGGTTTTATTCGGAGTTAACAGAACCAAGCGAGTTGGAAAAAGAGCTTTTGCGCATTCAAAAAGCATCAAAGCATGCCTCAGATATTGGATTGCGGGTTTTTGCTGGCCATGGCTTGAACTACGATAATGTGAAGGCTATTGCTGCCATTCCAGAAATTGAGGAACTAAATATTGGACATTTTTTAGTGGCTCAATCGGTTTATATAGGAATGGAAAACGCCGTTAAGAGAATGATTCAAACTATAGAAAAGACCCAATCTTTAAATTCGAGCCCTTTGAGAAATATAACCCATTGAAAATATGTAAGTTTTGGGTGTTTTTTTGATTAATTTGGGTTAGAATTTGATGTATACTTTGTAAATTGGAAATTTTTGAAACTGGAAATGGTCGAATAATGGAAGAATCCGTTAACTATTCTGAGATTGAACAGGAAAATTTAACGATACGGGAACGAGGAAATTCCAGTGCGCGTGAATATTCGCGAGTGGTGGAGACCTTTAAAAAGGTTCTCGATTATAAGGAAAAATTTCGTGGTTCCTTAGAAGCCAAACTTAGCTCCATTGGTAAGCAAGTTAATGGCAATGTAGAAAATTTGGAAACTCTTTTGCGAAATATAGATATTTATGATCAAAACATAGATAAAATTTCCAGCAATTTAGGGAACTTGTACACAGAAGAAAGTTCTATTAAGGCGAAGTATGAAGAGTTGCTGAACGGGAGTTCACTGGAAAACACTTCAGTGGAACCTGGCTCAGAGGCCAATAACGAAGACCCTGAAGGTTCGCGTGAGTTCCTTATCCAGCGCCGTAGGAATTATTTAGAAAATCTTGACAAGAGTTTTAAACGCTTGGATGGCGAATTGTTCTCCATTGAAAAACTCAGGGCAGAGTTAACGCATGCCCGTGGTGAAATTCTTGTAAAGAAGGATGAAGCTCAAAAGAAAATCCGTATGTTGGAAGAAGAGGGTAAAAGATTTTTGGAGGAAGTAAAAAGAATTGAAGCTGAGTTGGAAACATCCGTCAAAGAAGAAGGTCTTTTGATTACAGAGTTTAAAAAACTTGTTGGAAAAGTAGAAAGCAGCCTGGAAATCAGCGATGAAATTGACCATATTTTATTTGCTTACCTTACAGCTGCAGAGTCCAGAAACCTTCCTGTAAAAAATCCGGTTCCAGTACAAGAATGATTTCTGTTGAGTCAATCATTACCTCCGGGAAATAAACCAGAAAACTGCTGGAAATGTGAGTCATGGTAATTAGAGGCTTTCATTCGAGGTTTGTATTGACTTGAAATTATAATTTTTGCATACTCGCCTATAATCTTTAGGTAGTTGAAACCCCAGATTGCTTTGTTTTCTACTCCTGATTTTGTCTTAATGCTTTGATTTTCCTTTTGTTGCACCTACCTGTTAAATTAAAAATTTTGATGTGAAAGAGTTAATAAATTATGTCTATGAAGGTTGGTATTAATGGTTTTGGGCGGATAGGAAGGGCGGTTCTCAAAAATATCTTAAGAGATCCGGAATGTAGCGAGATTGAGATTGCAGCGATCAACGATTTAACCGACCCTGCTACTTTGGCGCATTTGTTGAAATACGATTCTGTTCAAGGAGTTTTTCCTGGAAAGGTGACGTCAAATTCTGAAGGAATTGAGATTGATGGAAAAGCAATTAAAGTTCTATCAGAAAGAGAGCCCGCCAAGTTGCCCTGGAAGAATCTGGGCGTGGATATTGTTATTGAATCGACGGGATTTTTTACAAAAAGAGAATCCGCAAAGCAACATCTTGATGCTGGAGCAAAAAAGGTAATTATTTCTGCGCCTGCGAAGAACCCCGATGTTACAATTGTTTTGGGTGTCAATCAGGAAGCCTATCTTCCTAAAGAACATAGCATCATTTCCAATGCCTCTTGTACGACCAACTGTCTGGCCCCGGTAGCCAAAGTATTGCATGATAACTTTGTTATCGAAAAAGGATTGATGACAACCATCCACTCCTATACAAATGATCAAAGAATTTTAGATTTGCCGCATTCAGATCTTCGCAGAGCACGGGCAGCAAATGTATCTATGATTCCTACAACTACAGGAGCCGCCAAAGCCGTGGCCCTGGTACTGCCAGAAATTGAAGGGCGTCTGGATGGTATGGCAATTCGTGTGCCGACTCCCAATGTTTCCTTGATCGATCTTGTAGTAGAAGTTGAAAAAAGTGCCTCCACAGAGGAAGTGAATGAGGTGTTTCAAGAGGCTTCACGTAACCGATTAAAAAGCATTCTCCGAGTGGAAGAAAACCCACTGGTATCAATTGATTATAATGGCGACCCTTATTCTTCTATCATTGATGGTCTGTCTACCAAGGTAATGAAGGAAAATATGATAAAAGTTTTAGCTTGGTACGATAATGAGTGGGGATACTCCAACCGCGTGAAAGATCTTTTGAAATTTGTTGTCAGCAAACAAATTTCCTGATCAAACTTAAAGCTTTTTGACTTGTTTCTAATATCTGTATTTCCTGATACATCAAATAAAAAGAGTGTCAATCTTTTATGAAAATGCCTCTTATTGTGGGAAATTGGAAGATGAACATGCTGGCTTCAGAAGCCGCAGAATTGGCCCGTGGAATTCGTGATGTTGCTGAAAAAAATATGAATGTCAGGGTCGTTCTTGTACCAGCATTTACTTCGCTGCATAGTGTAAGGCAAGCTTTATTGGGCTCAAAGGTGGGTTTGGGGTGTCAAAATTTTTATTTTCAGGAAAAGGGAGCTTTTACCGGAGAAGTATCTTCTGACATGATAAAAGAAGCCGGTTGCCAATATGCCATTGTGGGACATTCAGAAAGAAGGCAATTGTTTGGCGAAACGGATGAATTGGTAAATAAAAAAATCCTTTGCGCTGTTCAAAAAGATATTTTCGCAATAGTTTGTGTGGGGGAATCTAAAGAACAAAGAAACGCTGGTAAAACCTTTGAGGTGATCGAATCTCAGATAAGTAAGGCCCTTTCTGGCCTTACAAGACAAAATTTGAATGGAGTATCTATTGCGTACGAGCCGATATGGGCAATAGGTACCGGGGAAAATGCTACGGCCGAGCAGGCGGGGAAAATTCATGCATTTATCCGAAAAATCGTAGCGGAAAATTTTTCAGGGAATGAAATAGGTCCTATAACTATCTTGTATGGGGGCAGTGTGACTCCAGATAATTGTAGTGAGTTATTGCAAAACGAAGACGTTGATGGGGCCCTTGTTGGAGGGGCTAGTCTGAATATTGATTCATTTTGTGATATTATCAGGTCGGCTCAAATAGTATAAAATTTGGAATCTTTTTCCCCTACCCATATTATTTGGAATAGATTGATTTAACTGAAGGAATTTTTTGAAAAATTATGGATACTATAATTAACGTAATACATGTCATTGCCGCATTGTCTTTAATATTAACCGTCCTTTTGCAGGCAGGAAAAGGTGCCGCAATGGGGTCAGGGTTGGGTGCCGGCAGCAGTCAAACCATGTTTGGTAGCAGTGGTGCAGGCAACTTTCTTACCAAATTGACTACGGGAATTGCAATTTTATTCATGGTCACATCTTTAACTCTTGCCGTCTTCTCAACAAAAAAGAAATCTAGTTCTATAATTCAGGGTGTGGAAGAACCTGCGCAAAAACAGGAGTCTCCTATCCCTACTGATAGCACTTCGAAATAAGACTGCCGATGTGGTGGAACTGGTAGACACGTGCGCTTGAGGGGCGTATGGAGCAATCCGTGGGAGTTCGACTCTCCCCATCGGCACCATGACTTTTATTAAACAATAAAGTGGTTTAAATTGGTGTTAAGTAAATTTTCGTTTTGAGTATTTGGTGAAAAATTCAGTAAATGTGTGCATTTCTCAACAAATTTATCAAAGCCCTGAAATTTCATTATAGAGCATGAATTGAAATGTCAGACTATAACGACGATACGCAACTATCCTCCCTAGCTTTTACAAAAAGAATCTCTCGGCTTCTTTTAATTTGTCTTAATGGTGTCTCTGAATTAAAGGCAGGCGACCCTGATTTATCAGAAAAAATCAAGGAATTATCGAACCTTCTCGAAAAGGTTTTGGAAGGCAATATTGGTGTGCCTCCATCCCTTGGAGCAGAACTGGAGCAGGTATTCGATGAGTTGGTCGTCCAAAAATATCTCATTGAGAAAGAGCGAGAGACCGCCAAGCAAGTCTTTGTAGCTTTCACAAAAACTATTTATGAAATGAGCCGATCTTCTGGAGAGTTTGATGAAAACCTCACCGAGCAAATCGAGGTTATTCAGGCTGCGGAGAAGATGAGCGATATTCTTTCCGCGAAAGACGTTGTTCTTGACCAAACAAAAATAATCCAAAATAAAACCCATGCGATGCGAGAAGAGCTTGAAGAGTCGAAAAAAACTACATCTGAGCTCACTCAACTATTGGAACAGGTTGAATCCAAAGCAATGGTTGACCCCTTGACTAAAGTTTTAAATCGCGGAACGTACAATATGGAAATCGGCAAAATGATCAAGAGGTTTAATCGGTATAAAGAATCTGCCGCGTTGATAATGATTGACATCGATCATTTCAAAAAATTCAACGATGATTATGGGCACAAGGCTGGGGATGCTGTCCTTACCCTGGTCGCTTCGGTTGTCAAGGAAGCCGTGCGAGATACTGATGTGGTCTTCCGTTATGGTGGCGAAGAATTTGTAGTCTTACTGAATAAGGTCGATTTTGAAAATGCGAAAAGGGTTGCAGAAAAGGTGCGAGTAGAGATCGAAACCCATCACTTAACCAACAAAAAACAAGTGCTAAAAGTCACGGCGAGCTTGGGGTTATCTTGTTTTAAAGATGGAGATACGGAAGAGACTGTCTTTGAACGTGCCGATAAGGCTTTATACAAAGGAAAGGAAAACGGGCGTAACAGGGTCGAATACTTGTTGTGAAAAATATTTGCGCTATTTGATTTGCTTTTATTCCCATTGCCTTATTTCACTGTCTTAGTCAATGCAACCCACCACACTTGAAGGTCTATTTTCTTCCCCCAGTTTCCTAACCATTTTCTTCGCGTTTTTGCTGACCATAGCAAATGTTATGATCGGTGTGAGTATGTTGCCAAGTGATAACCGCAAGAAGCGATACCGGCTTCACCGCATCATTTATGGTGCTGTGATGGCAAGTTTCCTTTTATTTCTTATTCTAAAATATTTTGATGGTCCAAATTCAATTCTAAATTATACGGTTTTTGGTTACCTGCTTTTAGTGGTTCCGTTAAGCAGGCGATTGAATGTTACCTTGCATGCTGTAATCTCATCAATAGCTCTGGTTTTGGTGGGTCTTGTTTCTTTCACTAATTTGTTTTGATGCTTACCGAATGGTGTAAACTATCTTCTCTACAATAAATCCATAATTCAGAGATAAATATTACATGGCAGAATTTGATGTGGTGGTTTTGGGAGGAGGACTTTCAGGCACCCGAGCAGCTTTAAGGGCAGTCGAATTGGGTGCCAAGGTCTGTCTTATAGAAAAAGAAAGAGTGGGACGAAAAGGGTTTCTAAGAAGAAACGTTCTTCTTTCCGAGGATTGTCAAGATAACGCGAAAGAACCAAAAATCTGGAAGGAACATTTAAGTAGTAAGAGAAAACTAGCGGACGTATATTGCGAAAACCTTGAGAATAAACTTAGCGAAGCTGGCATTGTCTTAATAAAGGGAGAGGGAAGCCTGGCAAGTCAAAATGAAATATTAGTTCAAGAGGGAAATAAAAGTCATGTCATTAAAGGGAAGGCCCTTATTTTAGCCTGCGGCTCTGAACCCTCATTTTCGCCGACCTTGCCTCACGAGGAAAACGTAATTATTTCTATCGATGAAGTTTTACAGTTGGAAATATTACCTGAAAAAGTCTTGGTGGTAGGTTCTGGTAAGTGGGGTGGCGAAGCGGCTATTGGATTTCAGGAATTAGGTTGTAAGGTGTTTTTGTGCACGGATTCTGCCGAGATTTTTCCTGAAATGGATTCGGAATTCAATTCTAAAGTTGAATCCCAATTAAAAAGTAGAAAAATAAAAATTTTAGCCAATAAAAAAATTATTTCTTATTTTAAAAACGGGAAAGATTTGGAGATGACCCTTGAAACAGGGATCAAATTCACTACCAATTTGATTGTTATGGTAGATCAAAGAAAAGGAATAGAACATAATAAAGTTGCGGAAAGTCTGGGAGCTCGCCTTGGTGGAAACGGCGAAATTCTTGTTGATGATCTTATGATGTCGAGTATCCCTGGTGTTTATGCAGTGGGTAGTATTTCCGGTAAACGGGTCACGGATTCGATGTCCCAAGAGCAGGGAAAAGTGGCGGCAGAAAATTCAATGGGTAAAAAGCGACAGCTTAACCCTGAGTGGGTTCCTGTTTTGAGCAAGTTGGTGCAGAGCGTGGGCTATGTGGGCTGCTCTATGAATTCTGCGCTGCACCAGGGCTTCCACCCGGTCGAAGGAGTTAGTGATAATGTCATCTTTGCTGACCAAGAGGTGGAAACGTTTAAAATTGTGGCAGATAAACGTTCCAAATCCGTAGTAGGTGCCCAAATTATATCCAGGCAGGCAGAGGAGTTAATTCCTATGATTTTATTACTGATTAAAAAAGGCGTTACTGTTGCAAATCTTTCAAACTCCAACAATATACAAGGAACACGTTTTCAAGGGCTTTGTGAGGCTGCGAGGGTATGTTTAAAAGCTATAAAATCTGGATAAATTTGATGACAAATTCAGGAATACTTCTTGCCTTGACTCGATATTTTAATTATGTTAAAAACCAACACTTTGACAGTGCTTTTGCATCATTCTATTAACTGTTTTGCATCATTCTATTAACTGTTATAATAGCATTGAACCCTTATAATATTTGGATTTAAGAGATTCGATATGGCTGCGTCAAAAGATAAAGACAAAAAAGAAGCAGAGATAGATACAATTTGGTCACGGCGGGATTTTTTCTCTTTAGCTGGATGGGCAAGTTTCATGGCAGCTTTAGGTCTTTCCTCCCTCTATTTTGCCAGACTTTTATTTCCTAGAGTTCTTTTCGAGCCTTCTCCAATTTTTAAAGCGGGTTATCCAAGTGACTATACTGTGGGTGCTGTAAGCACAAAATATATTAAAGATCAGCGAGTCTGGATTGTTCGTGATGAAGAAGGCATTTATGTGATTTTTGGATTATGTACTCACCTGGGTTGTACACCGCGGTGGCTCAATACCGAGAGCAAATATAAATGCCCGTGTCACGGAAGTGGTTTTACCAAAGAAGGTATCAACTTTGAGGGACCCGCACCGCGGCCTTTAGAGCGGTTAAAAATTTCGCTGGCTCCAGATGGTCAGATCATCGTTGATAAAAGTAAAAAGTTTCTTTGGGAAAAAGGTCAGTGGGGACAACCGGGCTCAAAACTTCTGGTTTAACTTCTGATCGTTTCTTTTCTTGTTGAGTTCAAACATCCATTTTTAATGGAGGATTAATTTTTGGCAAACAAAGCACCCCAAATTCCGAATATCGCGGAATTGATGGATAAAATAAAAAGTGGAAAGATTTTTAGTGAGATAGCTAAAGAAATCACTGAATCCCAATTGTGGACCTCATCGTTCAGGCATGGATATGCTGACACACCACGAAACCGTGTGCTGCAGATCGCCAGTAACGTTTGGCTGCACCTTCACCCCGTCAAGATGCACCGACATGCCCTTAGAATCAAATTTACATGGTGCATGGGCGGTATCACCTTTCTCCTGTTCTTATCAACCGTGGTAACCGGCGTAATCTTGATGTTTTATTATCGGCCGGTGGGAGAATATGCTTATTACGACATGAAGTACCTGCAGTACGATGTTCCCTTTGGAATGCTGATGAGAAATATGCATCGGTGGGCAGCTCATGCCATGGTCATAACGGTTTGGCTGCACATGTTCCGGGTCTTTTTGACGGGATCCTATAAACCCCCACGCGAATTCAATTGGGTCATTGGTGTTTTCCTCGTAACTTTTACCCTGCTGCTTAGTTTCACAGGCTATCTTCTTCCCTGGGATCAATTGGCTATGTGGGCGGTTACCGTTGGCACCAATATGGCCAGAGCAACGCCTTTTCTTGGAAATGAAGGGCCATTTGCCGAGTTTGTGGGAGTGACTCCAAGATATGATGCCAGATCATTACTTATTGGAGGTAGCTTGGTTGGGCCTCCAGCTCTTTTAAGGTTTTATGTTTTGCATTGTATATTCATACCGCTGATAGCCGGAGCCTTGATGATCGTTCATTTTTGGAGGATTCGCAAGGACGGCGGAATATCAGGTCCTCTGTAAGAACATTTGACTTAATACACGAGAAAAAACTATGGCTGAGGCTGCAACACCCAAAAAAAAGATAGAAGAAGTTCCAGAAAAGCTCCATGTTTGGCCTTATTTGGTGCGCTTGGAATTTCTATGTGCATTGGTTGTAATAATTGCTCTCACCGTCTGGTCTATTGTCATTGATGCTCCGCTGGAAGAAGCGGCTAACCCAACTAAAACACCAAACCCCTCAAAAGCTCCCTGGTATTTTCTGGGGCTTCAGGACATCCTGGTTTATTTTGACCCCTGGTTTGCGGGTGTTGTTGCTCCCGTACTTATTATCGTTGGGCTCATGTTGATTCCCTACCTGGATGTGAACCCTAGGGGAAATGGATACTATACTTATCATGAAAGAAAAGTAGCGATCTGGGTTTACTGTTTTGGTTTTCTTGTTTTATGGATTGCGCTAATCATCATGGGGGTTTTTCTAAGGGGGCCTGGGTGGAACCTATTCATGCCCTGGCAATACTGGGACCCACATAAGGTGGTGGCTCTGGTGAATGTTGACCTTCCCTACGCATTTGGATTTAGAGACTACACTTGGTCTGCAATTTTCGGTGGAGGGGTGCTCCTGGCTTATTTTGGATTAGGGACAGGTGTGTATTTTTTCATGGAACGAAAGGCCATGAAGTCAGTGGGTTTTCTGCGCATGTTTATAAAGATTCAATTGGCTCTTATTATGATGGGAATTGTTATAAAAATTGTTCTCAGGATTGGTTTCAATATTAAATACATAATGGTCACCCCCTGGATTAGTGTTTAGCGAAATAGCATCTAACAACTAGATATAGAGAAAAACATTGGCTGAAGAAGAAAAAGCTGAAGAAGAAACCCAACCTGATTTTAAAGAAGGGGAATTTGACGAGCATACCTCGTACAGTTTCCTTTTTTTCCTTATTGCGGGAACCACCCTTTTAGTCACCATTTGGGCATTTTGGGATGATGAGTATAGTCGCCGTGGGTTCAAAGCTTATCAGGAAATGTTTTTTAAAGAACAATATGCGGTTGCTGAAGCTGAGTGGAAGAATAATAATTCAGAGATTGCCAGCGCGGAACAGGAAATCAACAAAAACCTTGAGCAAAAAGAAAATCAGCTCGGTAAGGATGATGCATATTTAGCTTTAGTAGAAGAGGTTCGCTTAAAACAAATTTCTCTGGATGAACAAAAAGAGCAAAAGAAGTTTGCCGGAAGCCGAGTCGATGAAGCGTATTACTACTATAAAAAGGCGATGCATGAAGGTGAAAACTACGATGTGCAAAAAGCCACATTGCACTCTATGGAGGACAAGGTAAAAAGCTTTAATCCTATTATCGCTGAAAGACAAAAGATTTTAGAGGAAGCTGAAAATAGACTTCTGAAGGTCAAAGCGGATCAAATCAAATTAGAAAAAGAGCTCGCCGATTTGACTCGTAAAAAAGATCAATTGGAATTGACCATGGATTTTTACAAACCGTTCCCCTTCTTTTGGAGGCCGGCGGAGATTCTGCAAACAGTAATCCCTGGATTTGGAGTCAATAGCTTCAAGGAAATCATCTATCGGGTAGACCGATGCATGACCTGTCATATTTCCTATAAGGATGAGCATTACAAAGATTTTGAACAACCCTTAAAAACTCATCCCAACCTGGATATTTTAATTAAAAAACATCCTCCTGAGCGTACTGGTTGTACCTGGTGCCATTTGGGTCAAGGGACTGCAACGGCACCTGCCGAGCATGCTCATGGGTCACATCATGAAACGGATCAGACCTTGGAAGTTAATGAGCCTATTCTGAAAGGTAAATTTCAAGAAGCCACATGTAGAAACTGCCATGCTGAAGTTGTGAATCTGGAGGGAGCTCCATTACTCTCAAAAGGAAAAAGATTATTTATTAAACTAGGGTGTCACGGTTGCCATCTTGCTGATGGATATTCTAAACAGGGTAAAGTAGGTCCCAGTTTGCTACGTATAGGCTCCAAGGTGGATACAAGCTGGCTCTATCGCTGGATTAAAGAACCCAAAGGTTATTTGCCTAAAACAAAAATGCCAGAGTTTGGATTAAATGAACATGACCTGCAAGGGGTCACGGCTTATCTCCTCGCTGTTTCTGATAAAGAATATAAATTAAATAAAACTTTTGAAGAGGGTGATACAGAAAAAGGCAAAAAATTATTTGAAACGGTAGGGTGTCAGGCTTGCCATACTCTAAATGGAAAAGGCGAACACCATGCTCCAGACTTGAGTAATATTGGCCAGAAGGTAAATGCAGATTGGCTGGTGACCTGGATTGGCGGACCGCACACTTATAATCCAAAAAGTAAAATGCCGGACTTGCGCATTAGTGAGGATGATGCCACTGACATTGCTACCTACCTGATTCAATTCGGCAAAAAAGAGGTGATACCTGGGTTAGAGGCTAAGCTTAAAGATCCAGCATTAATCAAGCATGGTGAGGTGGTTGTTCGGCGCCGTGGGTGTTTTGCCTGTCACGATGTAAAGGGAATGGAAAAAGAAGGCCGAATTGCACCCGAGCTATCTTCCTTTGGAAGAAAAATGATTGCTGAGCTGGAGTTTGGGGATGCTCATATCCCGCATACTTGGGAGGCTTGGGCCCGAAAAAAATTGACAAAACCGGATAGTTTCAAAACGGAACGGGTATTGGATAAAATGCCTAATTTCCATCTTGCTCCTGATGAAATAGACGCCTTGGTTGTTTTGTTGAAAGGATTCAATGGTAGTAAAATTCCGGTAAAATATCGGAAGGTGCTGTCGGAAAAAGAAAAAATTATTGAAACGGGGCGACGCATTGTAACCAAATATAATTGCCGCGGTTGCCATAATGTTGAAGGCGAGGGTGGCGACATACAGAAATACCTGAAGGCTAAAGCGCAATATCCTCCACCTCTTGACATGGGTGAATATCATGTAGGTGAGCGTCTGAAAAGCTCGTGGCTTTACTCTTTCTTACGTAGCCCAACTCCAGTCAGAACTTGGATTAAGGTTAAAATGCCCACGTTTACCTTCTCAGATAAAGAAGTACGAGATCTAACAGCTTACTTCGAAGCCCTTTCTCCGGGAATTGAATATGAGGCGGGGGTTCATCAGACTAAAGACACCGCTGTTGCGCAAAAAGGTGCAGAAATGGTGTCTTATATGGACTGTGGCCGTTGTCACGATGATGGCGATAAAGGCATTGAGTTCTCTCTGGCTAGTCAACGCCTGCGGGAAAATTGGATACCAAAATGGCTGAAAGATACCCGGGCAATGATCCCCTGGACACCCATGCCCTCTCATTGGGTGAAAGATGGCGAGGCCTATAAAGTGCCCACAAAATACGACGAAATCAATACGGTAGGTGATGTAGACACGCAAGTAGGAACCCTTAAAGACATGATCGTTGCTTATAATACTGCCGAGTTGGATTTCGATGTTTCTCTGGGCGAAGGCGGGGATGATGAAGAAGGTGAGGGTGGTGAAGAGGGCGGTGAAGAAGATGAGGACGAAGATGAATAAAAATTGCCTCAACCTTGGATCATTTATATAATCAGTACAACTACTTTTGCGATAAGGACGAATCATGGAAAACTCAGGTCTTGAAAACTTTCTGTTAATCGCGACAAAGCCAGATAATATTCCCATTGGAACCATGCTTATTTTTGTGGGTTGGGTATTTTGGATCGCGGTGAAACAAATGGTCGCAAATGATAAGTGGATAAAGCAGGGAAAAAAAGAAAAAGTTTGGGATGAAATGATAAAGTAAGTGGCTATATTTATAATCACTTTCGGTGCTTTCATTATTGGCATCTTGCTTATTGTTTCATTGAAGAAAATCTCACCTCCCACTCCTCAAGAACAAATTCATTTCGACAATCCGAGCGACGTTCCTACCTACCTTCGAGAACAGGCCGCATTTAAAGATAAGTGCGTAGAGTTTCTTGAGAAGTTCAATCTCGAATATGTGCATTCGGTTTGGGCTAATGAACATGAGCTTGAAATAGCGATGAATGATGAGACTCCCGTTGTCGGGGGAACTTATCTGGCTCTTTGTATCATTGATCCACCTGGGCAAACTGTAAATGCCATACAAGTAAAAGGCTTTTTAGATACGGTTAAAGGAGAAGGGGCCTCTCGAGGGATATTTATAACCACGGGATATTTCTCAGATGAAGCCATCCGATCAATAGATGAGGAACCTGTTGAACTGGTCGATGTTGTATCGTTCATTTCTTACCTTAAAAGGTTCGGGATTTATGAAAATCCCCCCTCCTAGAAGTTTTATTCAGTAAAGTCCTCTGTTAGTCCTTCCTTCATTTCTTTTTATGCATATGTTAATATCGAAGCAATGAAAATTAGCGAAAAACTAAAGTCCTCCACACCTATTTTTTCTTTTGAGTTTTTTCCACCTAAAGATGAAGCGGGTTTTCAAAGTCTATTCGAGACCATCGAAAAGTTAAAACCTGCCGAACCAGCCTTTGTCTCTGTTACCTATGGTGCTGGAGGAAGCACGCGCTCCAAAACGGTAGACCTTGTTGGTAAAATAAAGAATGAAATTGGTTTAGAAAGTATGGCTCATCTGACTTGTGTTGGGCATCAAAAAAATGAGATTGTTTCAGTACTTGAAAGCTTGCAAGATTGCGGAATGGAAAACATTCTTGCATTACGAGGAGATCCTCCAAAAGGAGAAGAACATTTCGTTAAAACCGAAGGAGGATTCGGTTATGGTAATGAACTGGTGTCTTTTATAAAATCAAAATTTTCTTTTTGCATTGGTGCGGCCTGCTACCCTGAAGGTCATATTGAGTGTCCGGATTTGCAAAAAGATATGGATAACCTTAAGCGCAAGGTTGATTCAGGCGTGGACTTTCTTATAACGCAGTTATTTTTTGACAATAAACATTATTTTGATTTCATAAGTCGAACAGAAAAAGAGGGTATCAGCATTCCCATTATTCCCGGCATCATGCCAATTTTGAACCTAAAGCAAAGCCAGCGTTTTACTAAAATGTGTGGTGCAAATTTATCAGATTCGCTTCTTGCAAAATTTGATGGGTTCGAAGACGACCCGGAAAAAGTGAGAGAAATAGGAATAAATCACGCCATTGAACAATGCCGGGATTTACTTCAATCAGGTGCACCAGGAATTCACTTTTATACCTTGAATAGATCCAAGGCTACTCTGGCTATACTAAAAAAACTGCGAGGATGACGGGATTCCGTCTTTATTTCCCTTTTATGTTTAAGGTAATGCCCGTCACAATTTTAACTATTGTGTTTATGTTTTTAGCAGGAACGCTTTCTGCTTCCGCAGAAAACTCAAAAGTTCTCGATGATATGGTTTTGATTTCAGCGGATACTTTTAAGAGAGGGTGCAACCAATTTGGCCCCAAGCATGGGGCTCCAGAGCAAAAAGTTCATTTGGATTCCTACTGGATCGATAAGCACGAAGTTACTAATAAAAAATTTGAATCAATTTTCCCTGAGCATAACTTGCGAAGAAGCATTTTTTCAGATTGCGACAACTGTGCAGTCTCCAAAATAAGCTGGTATGAGGCGGCGGATTATTGCCATCTCATTGGAAAAGCTCTTCCCAGCGAAGCTCAATGGGAAAGAGCCGCTGGAAATGGAAATGGTTGTGAATTTCCCTGGGGAAAGGGGTTCGATCTCATGGATCCCCCTGCTCGAGGAGGATTGAAATTGCATGATAAAGCCTTTCCCGTTGGAAGTTTTCCACCCAATAAAAATGGCCTCTATGATATGGCGGGCAACGTTTGGGAATGGGTGAGTGATTGGTTTTCGGTAAGATTTTATTATGCTGATATTCTTCATAATCCAAGAGGTCCTGTGAACGGCGTCATGAAAGTTAGAAGAGGGGGGTCTTGGTCTGATTCAGTAAAGGCAATGGCATCAGGCTATCGAGATTGGAGTTATCCATTGTCTCGAGGTTTTAATGATATTGGGTTTCGGTGTTCGGTCAACCTGAAGCCTGGAGGGAATTAAGTTGGTTACTGCAACAAAACTTGAATATATTAATCGAGTGATTGATGAATGCCTCTCTGAGGATGGGGAAGCTTTGGAGTTAAACGGAAAGTTTATTGGCGATGAAGGAGTAGAGGCCTTAGTTAGTACTGATAGAAACTTTGATGTTGAAAACCTGGACCTCAGTAAGAATAAATTGACTTGGAGAGGGGCGCACCATTTATTTCACAGTCCAAAATTTAAAAACTTAAAACGGTTGTATCTTGGCGATAATAATATTTCTGATAAAGGAGTAAAAGCTTTGCCAGATGCAAATTTTGTAGGAAATTTATCCCTGCTTGATTTGCGTTACAACAACATGGGTCCTGAGGGGGCCATGGCAATTGTTGAATGTGAAAGATTTCGTAAACTGCAGGTATTAATTTTTCAAGAGAATGCGATTGGGGATGAACCGGTAATTACCTTAGCCAAGGCCCCGGCATTCGCCAATTTAAGAAAGCTCAACCTTTACCGAACAGACCTATCGGTAAAAGGGATTAAGATCCTTGCAAAATCCAAGGTCCTACAAAGAGTGAAACATCTTAACCTTGCTAGAAATTACCTGAATTTGGATTCTGCTCAATGCCTTGCCAAAACCAAGACTTTGGTCAATATCGAAACACTACTAATGTTTGATACAGGTATTGGAGATGCGGGGGTTAAGGTAATTATGGATTCGGAAGCATTTCAAAAATTAAAAACTCTTAGGGTAACCTGAGCTCCCCATCAGGAGTACCGGTCGTTCAACCAGGGTTCGCCGGTGTTGGAATAGCCTCTTTTCTCCCAGAAACCGAGCTCCTCATAATCCCGAAAAATAATTTCTCCAATCCATTTTGCTCCTTTCCAGGCATATAGCTGGGGAGTGATCATTCGGACAGGTCCCCCATGTTCTTTGGTTAAAGGGTGATTTTCCCATTTGTGCACCAGTAGCACATCATACTTCATGGCTTCTTCCAAAGGCAGATTTGTAGAATAGCCATCCCAGGCTTTTATATATACAAATTTCGCGCTGGGCAGTACTTCGCAGCTGGCAGCAATATCTGAAAATTTAACCCCCTCCCATCGGTTGTCCATACGACTCCATGTGGTCACGCAATGAAAGTCGGAAACATCCGAAGTTTGTGGTAACTCCTGGAATGCATCCCAATCGAAAGTTTTTACATGTTTTACCAGTCCTGAAACGGTCAGATTCCAACTAAACTCATCCAACTCGGGGGTCACCCCCAAATCAAGAACCGGCCAACTTTCTACTACTTTTTGCCCGGGAGGAATTTTAGGGTTTCCATCCCGATTCAGTTCGCCTTCTCCTTGGGGCATTTCATCGGAAACAGACTTTTTATCTTTGAAAGCCTTTCGGTATTGAATCAATTTTTCTCTGCTTTTGATCTTTTTTGAATTTGGATCATATAACATGATTTATAGGAAATTATTATTAAATTATTGTTTTTAAAGGATTAAAATAAAAAATAAGTGCTTACCTAAAAAAGCTTGCATTGTTTATTAGATGAAAAAAGAGCTGCCATGTAGCAAAAAATAGTGAGTCAATTTTTCACGTCCTTCCGAATTGGTTTGTTTGGAAAATGCCCAGAAATATTGAGGTTAAGTGATATGGCATTTATTCCGAAAATATAAAGGACTGATGCTATTTAACTGGAGCCTTCCTCTTTATGAAATTGAAAATTCTCACCTTCAACTGGCACGAGCCTTATCTTTGTCTATTATCAAGAATGAATCATGAATTTCTTGTCGTGGAGCCTGAAATTGCACCTGACCAATTTAGGAAGTGGGATCGAAATATGCGCCCTGTTCCTGGCAATTGCGATTTGATTTCCATGGAGCAGGCTCATAACAAATTGGAGCAAGGCGAAATCGATTGCATTATTGCACACAACGTAAAAGACCTCATAGAAGTAAAGGATTATTCCCTTCCTAAAATTCTTGTTTTTCATAATTGCCTGACTACCGAAATCGGACTTGGAAATAACAAGGTTAACAGAGAAGAGTATCTGGGAAAAATAGCCCCGCTTTTGGAGGGTACTACCAAAGTTTTTATTTCTGAAATGAAAAGAGCTGATTGGAAAATGGATGGAACTATTATTCTTCCTGGATTGGATATTTCCGAATATGGTGGATACACGGGGAAGGACAAAAAGGTCTTGAGAGTAGGAAACTTGCTCAAAGAGCGTGATTTGATGATGGGCTATTCCTTTGGTGAAGAAGTAGTAAAAAATCATCCACTGATGACTCTGGGATTGAATCCTGATATTCCTGGTTCTCGTATTTCAGATGGATTTGAGGATCTTCTCAATCAATTCCGGAATAACCGAGTTTATATAAATACCACGGTAGATGGGTTTGAAGATGGCTACAATATGGCAATGCTAGAAGCAATGGCAACCGGCATGCCTGTGGTGACTTCCCAAAATAAAACCTCCCCCGTTCTTGATGGAGTAAATGGTTTTAGCTCTAATGATTCGGACTACTTGAATCGCTGTATTGAAATTCTTATGAATGATCCTGTTTTGGCTGAAAGATTAGGTGGACACGCAAGAAAAACAGTTGAAGAAAAATTCCCTATAAATAAGTTCATTCAATCTTGGAGCAGTGTGGTCGAATTGACTATCAAGGATTTTCTTAAACACACAGGTATCAATTTTAAAGAGGAGGAAACTTCCTTCACTGAGAAACCCAGAAAAAACATTTTGATGGATTTCGTTTCCTATCCCGCCACAACAGCTCATTATTTGGAAAGAGCCTTAAGGCAGTACCATAATGTGATGACTTGTGGTGCTCAAATAAATGATGAAATAAAAAAATGCTGGAATCTGGAAGCTTTAAACTGGGAAGTCACACCGCAAGATATACCAAGAGGAAATAGCACTCCCTTAAAGCAAGTTTTTGATCAGCTCCCGCATGGATGGAAACCTGATTTTTATTTATGGTTGGAAACGGGCCTGGGTGGAATTCCGACTGACCTTCAGAATTATGACCTTCCAAAAGTTTGCTATCTAATA
>Ga0114932_10001353_pt1 | contig 27961 bp, 27 predicted proteins | sample 2SBtaG_2_FD_87286 | JGI IMG/M metagenome (GOLD analysis project Ga0114932, IMG submission 87286) | Deep subsurface microbial communities from Kolumbo volcano to uncover new lineages of life (NeLLi) - 2SBTROV12_ACTIVE470 metaG | ecosystem: Environmental > Aquatic > Marine > Volcanic ...
ACACTTGCCAAGATGCAGATGAAATTAATCTAAATCGGGCTGGTGTAAGGATAAAAAACCTATTTTTACGAGATAACTACGGCAAGCGACATTTTTTATTATTGGTGCCTTCAGATTATCAAGTGGATTTAAAAGCGCTGTCTAAACAGCGACAGTTATCGCGATTGGGATTTGCATCATCTCAAAGACTGGCTAAATATTTAGGTGTCAAACCGGGCTGCGTTTCGGCATTAGCAGTTTTCAACGATACTGAACAAGTTGTTACTGTATGGATAGAGTCAAGTCTATGGCAGGCTGAACAATTTCAGTGTCACCCATTTTTCAATGATCAGACTTGGGTGTTAAACAAAGCGGATTTGCAGCGTTTTTTTGAGTACACAGGTCATACACATCAAGTTATAGATGTGCCTTGCTTGTAGTTAGAAAGGCATGCAGAGAGCCCCAATAAGCAACAAACCAATAAACAAGCCAAAAATGCTATATAGCCATATTCTTCAAAGACAAACCCAGGTAAGAATGATCCGAGTGCACCACCACTATAATAGAAAGACACATAAGCACCGTTAGTCACTGACGCTGGCGCGGCACTAATTTTGTTTGCTAATGGCGCTGCGGTTGCATGAATAACGAACATACAACCACAGAAAAGGGTAAAGCTGACAATGAATAAGCTTAAAGTATGACTTGCAAGCATGATGTGACTTACACAATATAAAACAAAAATAAGGCTTAATAGTGCCCAAGCGTCTTTAATTTTCTTATTAAGCCATGGCGTGCAAACAGACAAAATTGCTCCGACCAAATAGCCCGTGTAAATAAAACCAATTTCTTTATTATCCGTAATGCCATATTGGTTTTGTACAATAAAGGGTAAAAAATTCAGCAACGCAGCAAAACAGAAAAACATAAAAAATACCGCGACGAATAGGCGTAAAAGAACAATGTCTTGTAAATGTGCTAAATGCAGCCAAGGCTTTATTTTTAGTTCAGTACGCTCTTCACTTTTAACTTGTTTAGGAATGATTAACGCAAGGACGACTAAGCTCACACTAACTAAGTAGAAAAAGTTCTGCCATTGCCAAAATGCGGCAAAGTTTGCAGCAAGCATCCTGCCTAAGTAACCCCCAATAATTGAACTACCAATATACAGAGTCATATTTCTTTGTAATGCATCACCTTGAAAAGTGGTGCCGATATAACTCGTCATGCCTATTAGTGCTGCAGGTACAGTTAGACCCTGTATAAGTCGACAAATTAACAGTCCTGAGAAGTAATCTGAATAGGCAAAAAGTAAGTTACTTGCAGCGAGAATTAACAAGGCGATACGCAAAATTGACAACGGATTGAACTGGCTCAGCATAACGCCGTAGCAAAGTGGTGCGATGGCAAGTGGCAGCATAGTTACTGTCATTAATGCGCCACTGTTTGCAATTGAAACATCATATAGCTCAGAAAAAATAGGTAACAGAGGCTGAGGGGCGTATAAGACTAAAAATGTACAGACAGAGCAAAGTAGTAATTTAAATAATGACATGGTGTCTGATACCCAAAACAGCGCAAATAAGAAAATATTGTGCTAAACCTTAATAGGCTAGTTAAATGTAAAGCCAAATTACAGAGCATGTTAATACATGAAGTTCGTTAAGTTTAAAGCTTTATCAATTAGTTGGTAATTTTTTGCGCTAAATCACACTTTATTTGCTTTACTTTAGTTAGATTGCAGTTGCACCTCTCTTTGTCGTGTCGTGCATCTGAGTTAATATATTGGGAATTGTATTTTCATGGAGTTGCAGCATGGGTTCTCTACAAGACCAATTACTAAAAGCAGGTTTAACGACTGAGCATAAAGCCAAAGTTGCTAAAACCGAAAAACGTAAAGCACAAAAGAAGAAAAAGAAAAAAGGCGCGACAAGTGATCAATCTGACTTACAAAAGCATATTGAACAAACAAAGCTTGAACAGCAGCGCAAAGCCGAAGAGCTAAATCAAGCTAAACAAGCAGAGTTAAAAGAGCGCGAGCAAGTTGCTCGTGTTAAGCAAATATTAGAGCACCACAACCAAGACGAAATTCGTGGTGAAGTGACATTCAATTTTACTTACGACAATAAAGTAAAAGAGTTGGATGTGAACGAGCAAACTAAACAAGCCCTATCAAAAGGGCGTTTAGCAATTTGTGTTCTTGAAGGTAAGTTTTATGTACTTCAAGACGAACCAGCACGTAAGATCGCTGAAGTGGACGAGAAATACATTGTTTTCCATGTTGCTGACGATAAAGTTGAAAGCGATGAAGATGACCCATATGCGGGTTATGAGATACCAGACGATCTAACTTGGTAAATACATGATTGGGGCAAGTAAAGAAATCATATAGTCACACAAGAAGAGAAAATTATGAGTAAAGTAAAATATCTGGTTTTAGGTGCAGGCATAGCGTTCACTGCATTTGCAAACAATGCAGAAGCCGCAGATGGTAAAGCGTTATATACGGCAAAAATGTGCCAAACATGTCATGGTGCTGAAGGTAAAGCGCCAATCATGGACGCATACCCTAAAATCAACGGTCAAAATAAAACATACCTACTTAATCAAATGAAAGACATCAAATCTGGCGCGCGCGCTAACGGTATGTCTATGGCAATGAAGGCGATGGTTGCAAATGTATCTGACGCTGAGCTAGAAGCGATAGCTGATTATTTATCAAAAGTTAAGTAATCCACATTAGTTTGTTAAAAAACCACCGCATGTCGGTGGTTTTTATTTTATTGAACATCGAACAAGAGTCATTTAGACTTCTAAACTTCTAAACTTCTAAACTTCTAAAATGGCTGGTTGAGCCAAGTTAATATTTTAAGGCAAATTATGTTTGAACTACCAAAACTCAACTTAAAAGACAAAGTCAGCGAACAAGAGTGGCAACTTCGTGTTGATTTGGCAGCGTGTTATCGTCTAGTCGAGCATATGCGTTGGGGCGATTTAATTTATACGCATATGTCTGCACGTTTACCAGGTACAGAACACTACTTAGTGAATGCATTTGGTTTGAGTTTTGATGAAGTGACAGCATCTAATTTAGTGAAGGTCGACTTACAAGGCAATATTTTGGATGACACGCCATTTGAAATAAACCCAGCTGGGTTCACTATTCACAGTGCTATTCACGAAGTAAGAGAAGACGCACATTGTGTGATCCATTTACATACAAAAGAAACCATCACTGTTGCCAGCCTTGAATGTGGTCTATTGCCATTAAGCCAGCATTCCATGTTCTCATTGCCCTCTCTGTCTTATCACGGTTATGAAGGCTTAGCGGTTAATGAAGACGAAAAAGCGCGCTTACAGAAGGATTTAGGCACTACCAATCATATGCTGTTAGTTAATCATGGTGGTTTGACTGTTGGCCCAACTGTGGGTGATGCCTTTATGCGTTTTTATGACTTACAGCGAGCTTGTGAAATTCAAGTTGCGATTCATGCAACAGGCCAAAAAGCTGTACCTGTGCCTCAACCAATCATTGACAATATTTATAATCAAGCAAATGTCGTTCATAGCGGTAGTACTGGCGGCCAGTTAGCCTGGCCTGCAATGCTCAGAAAAGCGTATCGCCTTGATCCTAGTTTTGCTGAATAGGAGCTAATATGAAAGTAACTCGCGTCGAAGTTTTTGATATCCATTGTCCAGACAGACCAGCTTGGACTCCAGTTTTTGTTCGCATTCATACTGATGAAGGTATCAGTGGTGTAGGTGAAGCTGGCCTTGCCTATGACTTAGGCCACAGTGCGGCAGCGAGTATGATCAAAGAAATGGCTGAAGCATTTCTTATCGGTCATGACCCGTTCCAAACAGAAATGCTCTGGTCACGTATGTTACGTGAAAGTTTTTGGGGATTAGGTGGAGGCCCTGTTGTTTACGCTGCGATGAGTGCCATTGATACTGCTCTTTGGGATATCAAAGGCAAGGCATTAAATTTGCCTGTTTATCAATTACTCGGTGGTAAGGTGAATTCTGAGCTACGCACTTATGCGTCGCAGCTTCAGTTTGACTGGGATGATGAGTTCAAGGCCCTTGTACAACCCCATGAGTATGCAGAGGCGGCACACAAAGCGATTGCCGAAGGATATGATGCGGTTAAAGTTGATCCTATTATGTATGACAAAGACGGTAATACCTATTATGACCGAACTAAGCTTATCTCACGTGCCGAAATGAAGCTTTATCGAGCGCGTATGGCTGCTATTCGTGAAGCGGTAGGCGATGAAGTAGATATTATTTTCGAATGTCACAGTCTGCCAGGTGCGACATCAGCCATTCAAATTGGTGAGATTGCAGAAGAATTCGATTGTATGTATTACGAAGAGCCTGTGAATTATTTAAACCACTCCTTACATGCTAAAGTTGCCGATAAGGTAGCAGTGCCAATTGCTGGTGGTGAGCGTTTATATAACCGCTGGGGTGTACGTCCATATTTAGAAGACCAAAGTGTTGATGTATTACAACCTGACATCGGTCTATGTGGTGGTTTCACTGAAACGAAGAAGGTGTGTGATTACGCAGATATCTTTGATGTTCGTATTCAAGCGCATGTATGTGGTGGCCCAGTAGCAACAGCTGCATCGCTTCATTTAGAAACAGCTATTCCTAATTTCTTAATTCACGAGCACCACACCTATGCGATTAAGAAATGGAACCGTGAGCTGTGTATTCAGGATCCACAACCTGAAAATGGCATATTCAAAGTATCAGAAACGCCAGGTATTGGTATTGAGCTAAATGATGAAGTGGTTATGCGTTCTTCACGTGTTGAAATCAAATAACAGCTAAACATCACTAAAACTAAAAAAGGTCACATTTCAGTGACCTTTTTTATGACACTAGATAAACATCTTGAAGAGAGTTAACTAAACTTAGCCATCTCATGCTCAAGGTCTTTCGTCAATCCTTTTATACTGTCTGTTGCACTATGAGCATGGTGAGATACATTGGCAGTCTGCGCCGCAGTATCAGAAATGGTAACTACACGCTGAGCGGTATCTTCACCTGCTGCAAGCTGCTCTTTTGCTGCATGAGCGATTTGATGGCTCATCTGTGAAATGGCACCGAGTGAATTGGCAACCATCTGTAAGGCGTCACTAGCATCTTTAGACATCTTCACGGTTTTTTCAGAGGTTTCAATACTTAAGCTCACAGAATTCTTGGCTTCTTGTGTTGCGGACTGAAGATTGCCGATCATAGTGTGAATTTCTTCAGTGCTGGATTGGGTTCTTTGAGCTAACTGTCTTACCTCATCAGCTACAACTGCAAATCCTCTACCTTGCTCACCAGCTCTTGCTGCTTCGATAGCCGCATTCAACGCTAGTAAGTTGGTTTGCTCTGCAATACTTTGAATAACACTGAGAACATTCGCGATATTTTTAACCTCATCATCAAGAATGCGAATGTTATTACCAGCGCTGTCAATTTGCTGCTCTAACAAAGCAATTGCTTGCGCTGCTTCAGATGTTTGTTTATCAGCATTTTGACCTTGTTGTTCTGCTTCTTGAACGGAGTAAGCGGCTTGTTCTGCATGTTCAACAACAGTTTGCGCTGAGGCAGTCAGCTCAGTAATAGCAGAGGCAACCATCTGGGTTTCTTCACTTAAGCTTCGGGTAAGTTGTTCTAATTCTTCTGAACGAGCTTCACCATCATGACTCTGAGTTTGTAATTCTTCACTGACGTGTTGGATACCGTCAACCACGCCTTTTAAACCCGTTTGCATGTATTTCATTTCAGCTAAGATACTTTCTTCATTGGCTTGATTGGTATTGATACTTGTACTTAAATTACCGCGTGCAACACGTTTTACAATTTCTTGAACTTCATCTAACTCCGCGCCAAGTTTGTTGGAGAGGCCCAATCCAAATTTAGCCAAAGCAAAAGCTAATACTGTCGCTATGATCAGAGAGATGGCTAAAAGCCACCGAGCGGTATTCCAATAACGCTCACTGACTTCTTTCATACTGATACCAGTTCCAATATACCAACCAAAGCGAGAGGTTTTTTGAACTACAGAAGTGAGGTCGACAACTTCACCCTCTCGAACAGAATCCCAGTGATAAGTGATGATACGATTAGTTTTATTACCGACAAGCCTTTTGACTTTCTGACCTATGCTTTGGCCACTGGCATCTTTAAAATCGTTAAAGCTGGTGCCGTGCAGTTGAGGGTCGTGAGGAGTTGCAATAAAGTCGAGCTTCTCGTTCACTACGAACACATATTCTGAATCGTGATACTTATTTTCTCGAAGCATTTCGGTCGCTAACTGCTTAGCTTGCGCTTCTTCTAGCTCGCCCGTGTCAACATAATGCTCAAACTGTTCAACAATGTTGACCGTGCTTTTCATGAGTTGATTTATACGAGCAATATTATCACTTTCACTTGCGTGACGAAGCGCTTGTAAGCCAAACACCGCAACTACTAAAAGTGAGACGAATATTGCCGCAGTAAATAAAATTATTTTTATTCTTAAGGTGATACCTGACAGCACGACGGACTCCTAACTTAGTTTAGTCTTTCATGTCTATCATGATTATAGGGTAGATGTTAAGCGAGGAATGTAAAAATGCAGGGTTTATGATGTGATATTTTTTCATAAACCCAGCATATTTATATGGTTATTAGCGAATGAGTTGTATCTCTTGCGTATTCAAAGCGCGGTACTCGCCAGGAGAAAGTGTTTCATCTAACTCGATACCGCCAATATTTTCTCTATGTAATTCAACAACTTTATTGCCTACAGCTGCTAACATGCGTTTTACTTGGTGGTATTTACCTTCACAAATAGAAAGTCTTAAGCTGTAGGTAGCTAAGCGTTCTGCTTTTGCTGGTAAAGTTGCATCTTTTTCACCATGTAACATGACACCCTTTTCCAATTGAGAGAGCATTTCATCACTGATAGGCTCTAGGGTTTCTACCAGATAAGTTTTAAATTTCTTCTGCTTAGGAGAGGTAACTTTGTGTGACCACTCACCGTCATTGGTGATCAGGACTAAGCCAGTGGTATCTATGTCTAAACGTCCTGAAACATGAAAGTTTTTTAAGTTGGGCTCATCAAGTAAATCGAAAACCGTGGCGTGTATTTCGTCATTGTTAGCGCAAATATAGTCTTGAGGTTTATTTAGCATATAATAGCGCAAGCCTAGGTAAGCTATAGGCTCACCTTGCCATTCAACATGGTCATCTTGTGTAATTTGATGGTCAAACTTAGTGATCAGTTCTCCATTTACTATGGCATTACGTTTTTTTATACCCGCTTTGACTTTTGAGCGAGGTAGTTCAGTTATATGGCTAACAAATTTATCTAATCGACAAGGAAATTTCATGTTAAATCACTTTTGTAATGCATTGTGATGGTATTATACGGAAGCCAATATTTTAAATCAGTTCTTTCTGTATACCTCAGGCAATAAATCGTAAACATGAACACTGAGTTGATAGTCACAGCCCAGTAAATCTTCTAAAGCAAACAGTAAGGTTTCACTGAGGTACTGTTTTTTCTCAACTTCACGTCCCGCCATAATATGGGCTTGAACATGGACAAATCCAGCCTTGCCATTACCGAGCTGAAAATGTTGAAAACTAATCGCTCGGGTCTTTACCGTTGTTAAATCAAATAACGCAGTGCCAATTGCAGCTTGATGAATGGTTGCGACCAGTTCTTCGGTCTGTATGTGTAAGTTGTCTGAGTGCTCAATGATAAAGTGCGGCATAGATGACTTCGCTCGTTAATTATGCGTAAATAATGCTATGTTATTTGAATATAGATGTATTGTCAGATGTTTTTAAAACGCACTCTCGTCGCTATTTTGATCACCATAGGATTAATGGGTTGTAGTGATGACGCCGCTAAAGTCAGTTTAGGTTTATTTACTACCAAAGATGTGGTGGTTAAAGCTAAGCAAGATCCTATTGTCAAAGGGGTAACGTGTCATATAAGTCATATAGAAGCGGATTTAGATTTTTCAGATCCTTCAGATATGTCAATTGCCTGTCGACAAACAGGCCCAATTACTGCCGAGCAGTTACAGCAAATAGATTTATCAAAAGATGGTGAAGTGGTTTTTAAAGCCTCTAAAAGTATTTTGTTTAAATCATTAAAAGTGCGTCGTATTTACGATGCCGATACGCAAACCTTATTGTATTTGTCTTACTCAACTAAAGAGACCAGCGGTAGTCACCATCATGCTTTATCGAGCGTACCTTTATATAATACTCAGGCGTGGAATTGGACCAACAAAGAAAAATAAATATGTTGTCATTATTTAAAACAAAACCTCTAGTATCAAAAGAAGAAGAAAATTGGTTAATCGATGCCTTTATTTGGGCATGCGACAACTTTGATGGCCAATATTTCTTAGAGCATACCCAAGTCATCGAGCCGACAGGGCTATTTTTCCCTGATCAGGTTTCAAGTGTTGAGCAGATGGCGCAAACCGTGTTTAAGCGTGTGCGTGATTACGCGGGCTTACAAGTGTGGCCTGTGCAACTGGTTAACCCTAATCAAATGATGCCTCAGCAAATTGCGCCTTTTAAATTTGTTGAGTCAAATCGCGGTATCGATGCGCAGATCGTTAACCCACCCAGTATGCCAATGAGTTTGTCTTATAACCCGAACCAGATTAATCAGCCGCAAGATCTCGTTGCCAGCTTGGCAGGGAGTCTAGCTTTGATGATGGTATATCAAAAAGGTGTTATGCCGCCGGGGGGGGAAGAGCAAATTCCTGCTGCGAGTGATGCGTTAGCGTGTTTCTTAGGATTTGGAGTAATGATGAGCAATACGGTATATCAATTTAAAGGAGGTTGTGGCTCTTGTTATAACCCGTATGCCAACAGGCAAGCTGCGCTTACCGAGCCCCAGACTGTGTTTATGCATGCATTGATTTGTCATTTTAAGCCGCAAGTTGATGGTAAAAAGCATCTAAAATCCCATTTGCGCAGTATGTATAAACAGGCGCAAAAGCAGATCAAGGCGTTATTAAATGAATCAGCTAACCCATACTTGCTAGCGTTAGAAGAGAAGCGCCATGATCAGTTATCTTGATGAGTTTTTATTAATCGCCATCGCGCATTTCTTTGCTGTGGCAAGCCCTGGACCTGACTTTGCCATTGTACTAAAACAAAGTATCCAGCAGGGGCGTAGCAACGCTTTATGGACTAGTGCTGGTGTTGGGTTGGGAATATTCGTTCATGTCGCATATTGCTTATTAGGTGTGGCTTTAGTGCTAGCAAACTCACCTGAGTTATTTACTATTTTGAAGTATGTTGCTGGTGCGTATTTAGCCTATATGGGTGTGCAAGCGCTCAGAGCTAGGCCTGCATCTGGTGATGGCGATATAGATACCGCTGAGCGTGTTCAGGCTGAGTCGGCGTTTAAAGCATTTAAGCGCGGCTTTTTAGTCAATGCATTGAATCCTAAAGCGACTTTATTCTTTATGTCATTATTTACACTTGTGATTGCGCCAACAACGCCTACTTCTGTGCAAGCGATATACGGTCTTTATATGGCGTTAGCCACTTGGGCATGGTTCTCATTTTTAAGTATGGTTTTGAGTAAGCAACCTGTGCGTGCTTTTTTTCATCGAGCAGGACACTGGTTTGATAGAGGCATTGGTGTGGTATTGATTGCCTTGGCAATTCGAGTGGTGGTGTAGCAATGAAAAAGAAACACATTAACTTTGCCTATGGTTCGAATATGTCTACCTCTAGGCTATTTACGCGTTTACCTCATGCACAATTACTCGGTGTAGGCACTTTACATGCTTATCAATTGACGTTTGATATGCTTTCTACCGACGGCTCAGCAAAGTGTAATATTGTGCCTGCAAAGCAGCGTGAGGTGTTTGTTCACGGTGTACTGTATGCGCTCGATGACCAAGAGCTTGCGAGATTAGATGCAATTGAAGGTGAAAGATACGACCGTGAAGCGGTGGAGATTGTGCGTCCATGTGGAGAAATACTCACTGCTCAGAGTTACATTGCTAATACCTTTATAGATAAACATCTCCCCTTTGACTGGTACGTCGAGCACGTTCTAAAAGGCGCGCAAGAGCATCAATTTAACTCTGATTATATTACTCAAATCTCAGCCCAAGCATCGCAAAGCGATAGTAATCTAGAGCGCGCTGCTAGAGAATGGGCCATTCACAAATGATAAAAGAACAATAATAAGGGACATTATGAAACTTAAGGCATTATTTACAGCCATGTGTTTAGTTGCTGCAACAAGCAGCTTCAATGCATTTGCGAAACAAGTTAAGCCACAAGACGTGGAGCAAGCTGTCAACGACGCTATGTCGCAATTTAACATTCCAGGTATCGCCATTGCTGTGGTAGAGAATGATAAAGTTGTCTTGGCAAAAGGCTTTGGTGTTCGTCACCTAGAGTCAAAAGCGCCGGTTAATGCGAATACGTTATTTGGTATCGCCTCTAACTCTAAAGCCTTTACCGCTGCGGCGTTGGCTATGCTAGTGGATGAGGGCAAAATCACTTGGGACGATAAAGTCATAAAGCATATTCCTGAGTTTAAATTACATGATTCATATGCCACTAGAGAAATGACGATTCGTGACTTATTAAGTCATCGCAGTGGTTTAGGTTTGGGAGCGGGTGATTTGATGATATGGCCAGACACAAATAAATCAGTGCCTGAGCTAATTGAGGGGATCAGCCATCTAAAACCAGTTTCGAGTTTTCGTAGTCAATACGCTTATAACAACTTAATGTTCGTGATGGCCGGTGAAGTTGTAGCCCGTGCAAGTGGTTTAAGTTGGCAAGAGTTTGTCGAGCAAAGAATGATGAAGCCGCTTAAAATGACTATGTCTCGTGCTGGTTTTTCTCGCATCGATAAAGCAAACCAAAATTGGGCAACAGGTCACATTCCAATGGAGGGGGAGTTAACGCCCTTCTTTGTGAATTATCTAGAAGATTTTCGTGGTGCAGGCGCCATTGCGTCTAACGTTAATGAAATGAGCCAGTGGCTACTAACACAGCTTGACGGTGGCAAAATGCCAAATGGTGAGCAATTGTTTAGCACTGAGCAGCAGGTGCAAATGTGGCACCCGCATATTATGCGTGTGGCGTCTAAAAATGCCTTTGAAGCATATCGCCAGCAATTTAGAGGGTATGGCTTAGGTTGGTCGATTGAAGATTACAATGGCTTCAAAAAAGTCGGTCATGGTGGCGGTATATTAGGTATGGTGTCGCAGGTTGCAATGATCCCAGAGAAAAAGCTGGGTGTAGTGGTTTTATCTAATCAGCAAGCTTACCCTGCATTAACAGCCATTATTAATGAAGTATTTGAAGATGCGTTAGGTCTTGAAGAGCAAGATTATGTGACAAAAGCGGCTGAGCGCTTCCACAAAGGTAAACAAGAAGCCTATGCTAAAGCAGGGGCGGTGAAGCTAGAACAAGTACAACCAGCGTTACCTAAACAAAATTATACAGGTACGTTAACCAGCGATTGGTATGGTGATGTGATAGTCGAGTATGTGGCAGATGAGCTACGCATTGATTTTACTCATACTAAAATGCTTAAAGGTAAACTTGAGCACCACTCTGGCAATACGTTTATTGTTCGTTGGGATGACATACTATTAGAGGCAGATGCGTACATTCATTTTGAAATGGATAAAGCACAGCAAGTAAAGTCAGCGAGTATGGAATATGTGAACCCGCACATTACCGACTTTAGTTTTGACTTCCATAATTTGGACTTAAAAGCCAAACATGCAGAATAACGGCAATATAAAACATAGGCCCAGTTAGTTAACTCTAACTGATCCTTTTTGTATTTGGTTAAACTCAGTTTAGGTTATTAACTAGCACCAAAGTCGCAAAGGCGTCATAAGGTAGTTTTGTTAAACTGAATGTGAATTTATCTTGGCAAGGACCCGTTATGCGTACCGCAGTTATCAGTCACCCACATTGTCGCAAACATAAAATGATTGCAGATCACCCTGAGTGCCCAGAGCGTCTTGATGCGGTATCTGACCGATTATTGGCATCTGGACTGGATATTGCTGTGGCTCAAAAAAGTGCCCCTAAAGCAGAGTTAGAGCATATAGCATTGGTGCATGACAGAGCGTTAATTGATAAAGTGCTGACTTCAATTCCGCAAGAAGGATTGAGAGAGCTAGATGGTGATACTTGGCTATGCCCTGATTCGATGAAGGCTGTTGAGCGTGCGGTCGGAGCGGGTATATTAGCGGTTGATGAAATTTTAGCTGATAGCATTGATGCTGCATTTTGCAATGTCAGACCGCCTGGGCACCATGCTAATCAGTCAACGTCTTCTGGCTTCTGTATTTTTAACAACGTTGCTATTGCTGCCGCTTATGCAAAACAGCAGGGTGTGAAACGTATCGCGATTTTAGATATTGACGTACATCATGGTAATGGCACCCAAGATATTTTCAGAGAAGATGATAGCGTACTGTTTTGCTCATTATTTCAGTACCCGTTTTACCCTAATACCGCCATTGAAAATACCGACACGGTTATTAACTCACCATTGGCGATAGCCAGTGATGGGGTTGATTTGAAAGCACTATATTCACAGCAATGGGAACCTACGTTAAGAGCGTTTAAACCAGAGTTAATTTTCATTAGTGCAGGCTTTGATGCCCACCTAGAAGATGATATGGGCAGCCTTAAATTCATTGAGGCCGATTATCAATGGCTAACGGAGCAGGTTGCTGAACTTGTTAAGCAACCAGACTGTAAAGGGATCATCTCCTACCTTGAAGGCGGCTATGCACTCTCTGCGCTTGGCAGAAGTGCAGTAACACATATAAAAGCCTTGGTTGAAGCCTAAATTATCCAAAACTCAGGATATTTAGGCTTGCCTGTATATCTCACAGGCAAAACTATACAGATCTTGCAAAGAAGTGAAGCTTAGTTTAGCAATACAGCAATGACCGTCTTGAGCTAATTGCTGTTGTAGTTTCGTTGTTAACTTATCAAGGCTCATATCAATGCGCTGGTTTGAGGCCAGGTTAAATGCCTCACCATTATTTTGAATATACATCGATTCCCTTTTCTGTTCCTCTGAAAAATAGAAAAGCGCATTAGATAGTGACGACTTACTTTCAATATACTCAATGCCTTGCTCTGTTATGAGCAACAAAGGGAATGCTTGAATAGTCAAAATTTGTCCTCAATAAAAGTTTGTTTCTTAGCGAATATTATACTGACAAAGATTGACTCAATGCGAGGAGTGTTTAATGACATTTTAAAGTCCTCAACCAAGGGTCAAAGGGTTGTATAGCAACCAGTTGCTACCTTGTGAAATCAGTTCATCAGCGTTTATAACAGCAACGACAGTATGCATAAATATTATTTGATGGTTTTACTGAGTGCACAATAACTAAATTCCTATTGATGTACTAAAAATCGATGCTTGCTTTACTTCGATAGTCCCTTATGAATATGGCAACAGTAAGATTGTGACTGCCACTGTGGAGATAGCAAAAGTTTTAAAATTAAAAGTTGTAGCTCAGAGGAGGGTAGAGAAGCAAGTTCAAAAAGAGTTCTTAAAGCAGCTAGATTGTTACTATTTAGAGGTTTTTTGTTCTATTGGCCTTTATGTGAATCGCAATGGTTGAGTTTTTACCAAACGCATACACATTCAAATTTAGAAACACCGATGCATTAAATACATCGGTGTTTTGTATTAAGGGTAACTTAACCTGAATTTTGGTTAAGAAATTTACTAATTTAACCAGAGCTCAGGTTAACTTATAAGGCTTCGAAAGCCACCTCGTAAGAAGTGAATTTACGAATGTTGATAACGCCTTTGTCAAAGATTAAGTACTGACCTTTAATGCCTTCAAGTACGCCAGACACTTCAGGATCTTTGTCGAAGTTAAACGAGCTGATCTTGGTCGGGTATTCTGTAACAGGAAAATCTAAATCAACGACTTCTTCATCTAATTGTTCAATGGCGGTAGCACCAAATAACTCAGCCAACTCATATAATTTAGCTTGAATTTGTGGGATAAGCTCAGCAGCCGCGGCTTTTAAATCAACATCGACACTGACGCCTTTGAGCATATTGCGCCAATTGGTTTTATCGGCAATGAACTCGGCTAAAGCGACTTCTACGAGACCTGACTGTAAGCGTGTTTGCACTTTAAAAATTGGTAGAGCTTGCGTCGCACCTTGGTCAATCCAGCGCGTAGGAATTTGTGTGTGGCGAGTAATACCTACTTTTAACCCAGATGTATTTGCAAGGTAAACATAGTGCGGGATCATGCAATTTGCCTCACCCCACTCAGGCTCGCGACAGGTACCTTGATCAAAGTGACAGGTTTCAGGTTTCATAATACATATGTCACAGCTAGCCAGTTTTTTCATACACACAAAGCAATGACCTTGTGAGTAACTTTTTTTGGTTTTTTTACCACAGCTACAACAGTAAATATTGCCCGTGAAAGTTAGCTTAATCGCTTTGCCAAAATATTGGTTTAGATTAACCAATTCATCGCCTAGTGGAAGATGATATTGAATCGGTTGAGTGTGGTCTGCTTTTAGTTTACGCAGTGTACCTTGCATCTTTACGCCCCTAAAGATGTGAAAATTTAAGTGCGCAGTCTAGCAAAGCTGGTGGCTAGTTAAAAGAAAGGCCCTCGAAAGGGCCTTTAATCATCTAAATAGATGTGAGATTACTGTTCGCGAGCAATGGCGCGATAAGCGATATCAGTACGGAACTCAACGCCGTCCCAATTGATTTCGTTTACAAGCGCATAAGCGCGCTTTTGCGCTTCAGTCACAGTGTGACCAAGTGCAGTTGCACAAAGTACACGACCGCCTGCTGTTACAACGTTTTCGCCGTCTTGCTTAGTACCTGCATGGAATACTTTCTCGCCTTCAGCGTAATCAACACGAAGACCTGAGATAGCATCACCTTTTGGATAGCTACCAGGGTAGCCTTTCGCTGCAAGTACGACGCCTACCGCTGCACGTGAATCGAACTTAATTTCAGTTTGATCTAGCTCTTCACGGTTTGCCGCTTGAATTAGCTCTACTAAGTCAGACTGTAAACGTAGCATGATAGGTTGAGTTTCAGGGTCACCGAAACGACAGTTATACTCGATTACCTTAGGTGTACCGTCAGCGGTGATCATCAGACCTGCGTATAGGAAACCTGTGTAAGGAGCACCTTCACTAGCCATACCTTCAACCGTTGGGTTGATCACTTCGTTCATGATGCGCTCATGAATGTCAGCGGTTACAACTGGCGCAGGAGAATAAGCACCCATACCACCCGTGTTAGGGCCTTGGTCGCCATTGTATGCACGTTTGTGGTCTTGGCTTGTTGCGAATGGCAGCACGTTTTTACCGTCAACCATGACGATGAAAGAGGCTTCTTCACCTTCAAGGAACTCTTCGATAACTACACGACTACCTGCTTCACCGAATGCATTTCCAGCAAGCATATCGCGGATTGCTTCTTCCGCTTCAGCTTCTGTCATTGCAACGATCACACCTTTACCTGCTGCAAGGCCATCAGCCTTAACAACAATCGGTGCGCCTTTTTCTTTTAGATAAGCAAGTGCAGGTTCGATTTGTTCAAACGTTTGATATTCCGCAGTTGGAATATCATGGCGTGCTAAGAAGTCTTTTGTGAACGATTTAGAACCTTCTAGTTGTGCTGCTGCCGCTGTTGGACCGAAGATAGCTAGACCTTCTTCACGGAAGCGGTCAACCACACCAATAACTAATGGTGCTTCAGGGCCAACAATAGTTAGCTCGACGTTGTTGTCTTTTGCAAATGCAACAAGTGCATCTAGGTCTTCAACACCAATCGCCACATTTTCTAACTTAGGCTCTAGTGCAGTACCTGCATTACCAGGTGCAACAAAAACGGTTCTTACAGAAGGGTTTTGAGCGGCTTTAAACGCAAGCGCGTGTTCACGGCCGCCACTGCCAATGACTAGTACATTCATGGCGTATTTATCCTATTATAACTTTTTGAATTTTAGGGTCATGCGATCGCTTTCCCCAATTGCCTTATACTGCTCAGCTTTTTCTTCACCTAAAGCTAAACGTGGTGGCAATGTCCAAACACCTTTCGGGTGGTTAGCACTATCAAGTGGGTTAGCGTTAACTTCGCTTGCTTCTACCAATTCAAAACCTGCTTTTTTAGCAACTTCGATAACATAGCTTTGCTTCATATACCCTGATGACTTTTGGTCTTCGTCGGCACGGTGTTCTGGTAAACGGTGTTCAACAACACCTAAGATACCACCCGTTTTAAGCGCTTTATTAAATGCTTTAAATGCACTTAAAGTGCTCTCTTCACCACCACGCATGTACCAGTTGTGTACATTACGGAAGGTTAAAACCATGTCAGCAGAACCAGCAGGGGCAATGTCTGAGTGAGTAACTGGTGCAAACTCGGTAATTTTTACTTCGCTAAAGCGTGTATCTTCAGCCACTTTTTGTTTAAAACCAGCCAGTGAGCGCTGGTAATAACCTACTTTTGAATCTGCAGGGAAGTGCGCAGCATAGAAAGTACCTTGCCCTTTAACAGCAGGTGCTAAGATCTCTGAATACCAACCACCACCAGGCGCAATTTCAACCACTGTCATATTTGGCTTAAGGCCAAAAAATTCAAGGGTTTGTGCAGGGCGACGGTATTGGTCACGGGCGCGGTTCTTATCGGAACGTGCGCTATCAGCAACTGCCGATGTTAACTGTGCAGAGCTAGATGATGTTGATGAACCTGTTGCAGAACAACCAGCAATGGCAGTAACAATGCTAGCAGCGAGAAGTGTTTTTAAACCGAATTTCATTTTTTATGTCCTTCACTTTGAGTGTGTTTTAAGCAGACTACTTGAAATTGGGAGAAAGAAAAAGCGCGAAACGATGAATGTTTCGCGCCTATCGATTAGTGACGGAAGTGGCGCATGCCAGTAAATACCATCGCCATGCCAGCTTCATCAGCTGCCGCGATAACTTCTTCGTCACGCATTGAACCACCAGGTTGAATAACTGCAGTGATACCCGCTTCAGCAGCGGCATCAATACCATCACGGAATGGGAAGAATGCGTCAGAAGCCATAACAGAACCTTTAACTTCTAGGTTCTCATCAGCCGCTTTAATACCAGCAATCTTCGCAGAGTAAACGCGGCTCATTTGACCTGCGCCTACACCAATTGTCATACCGTCTTTTGCGTATACAATTGCGTTTGATTTAACGAACTTAGCGACTTTCCAGCAGAACATTAGATCTTTCAGTTCTTGCTCTGTTGGCTGGCGCTTAGAAACCACTTTAAGGTCACCCATTTCAACCATGCCTTGGTCACGGTCTTGTACTAAGATACCGCCATTAACACGCTTGATGTCAGCTTGCGTCGTTTTGCTTGACCATTCGCCACACTCAAGAAGACGAACGTTCTTCTTAGCTGCAACGATTTGCGTCGCTTCTGCAGAGATACTTGGTGCGATGATCACTTCAACGAATTGACGTGAAACAATCGCTTCTGCTGTGTTTGCATCTAGCTCACGGTTGAATGCAATGATGCCACCAAATGCAGACGTAGGGTCTGTTTTGAAAGCACGCTCGTAAGCTGCAAGAATATCTTCGTCTACCGCTACGCCACAGGGATTTGCGTGCTTAACGATAACACATGCTGGCTTATCGAACTCTTTTACACACTCAAGCGCTGCGTCAGTGTCAGCGATGTTGTTGTAAGAAAGCGCTTTACCTTGAAGTTGCTTTGCAGTTGCAACTGATGCTTCTTCAAGGTTGTTTTCAACATAGAAAGCAGCATCTTGGTGAGAGTTTTCACCGTAACGCATATCTTGCTTCTTAGTGAATTGCATGTTGATAGTACGAGGGAATTTAGTCTCAACAGCAGCTTCTTCAGTGTAGTCAGGAACCATTTTACCGAAGTAGTTGGCAATCATACCGTCGTATTGTGCTGTGTGCTCGTATGCTGCAATCGCAAGGTCAAAACGTGTTTGATACGTTGTTGAGCCTTCGTTTGCTTGCATGTCAGCAATAACGCGATCGTAATCTGATGCGTTTACAACAATCGTCACGTCTTTATGGTTTTTTGCCGCAGCGCGAACCATAGTTGGGCCACCGATGTCGATGTTTTCAATCGCATCTTCTAAAGTACAACCTTCTTTTGCAACAGTTTGTGCAAATGGGTAAAGGTTAACAACAACCATATCTATAGCCGAAATGTTGTTTTCTTCCATCACGCCTTCGTCTTGGCCGCGACGACCTAAGATCCCGCCATGTACTTTCGGGTGAAGAGTTTTTACTCGGCCATCCATAATTTCTGGGTGACCTGTATAGTCAGATACTTCCGTGGCAGCAATGCCGTTCTCTGTTAGTAGTTTAAACGTACCGCCAGTTGAGAGCACTTCAACGCCTTGCGCACTGAGTGCGCGAGCAAATTCAACAATACCGGTTTTATCTGACACGCTTAGTAGCGCGCGACGAATTGGACGATGTATATCCATGATGGTTTGGGTTTCCTCAATGATTACTTAAGGGCTAGCTTAGAAGTGCGCTATTTTAGCCTAAAATGAATGAGAAAACGATTAAAAAGGCAGAGAAGAGGGTGAGAAAAACTGAATTCATACTGTTGATATTTTACTAAAGTGTTTTGTTTGAAATTTAAGTATTAGTGTCTTCAGGCGTTAAATTATTAAAATTTAGGCAATAAAAAAGCACCTTAAGGCGCTTTTTTATTAATACCAATCCTCTTAATCGAGTGATTTATTTTGAGGCAAGTAAAATTAGTCGATAGCTAGGCAAAAATTTTGCAATTTAGTTGTTCTAAATAAGGAATTTTTAACGAAGCTAGCGTCAGTTTTAGTCCCTCAAAATAATTAAGTATTATTGAGGATTGGTATAAGCATTAAGCAAAAACTGAAATTAGTTCATGCCGTACTTTTTAAGCTTCTTACGAAGAGTACCACGGTTGATACCTAGTAAGATCGCAGCACGAGTTTGGTTACCACGAGTATAAGTCATTACTTCTTCTAAAAGTGGCGCTTCAAGCTCAGAAAGAACAAGATCGTAAACGTCTTGTACGTCTTGACCGTTAAGCTGTTTTAAATAGTGGTGTACAGCTTTTTTTACTGCATCGCGCAAAGGTTGCGGTTTCTCTTGTGACTGAACGTGAGCGTTAGTAATAAATGGAGAAGTCACATTTTGTTCGAACATCTTTATGTCTCTTTCTTAGTTAGCTGCTAGTGTTTTAAAGTATTGCTCTAATGCCTCGATTTGCTCATGTGGCGTTTCAAGGGCATTAAATACTCGCCTAAATTGACCTTCTTGGTCATGGGCCTGCAAATACCAAGATACATGCTTGCGTGCGATGCGCGCTCCCATCGGCTCCCCGTAGAATTGATGGAGGTTCACTAAGTGCTCCATCAGTATACTTTGCACTTCAGACAATGCTGGTGCAGGCATATGCTCTCCGGTTCGCAAATAATGGTCTATCTCTCGGAAAATCCAAGGGCGACCTTGGGCGGCTCGACCAATCATAATGGCATCTGCGCCCGTACATTCCAGTACCTGCTTCGCTTTTTCTGGAGAGGTGATATCTCCATTCGCAACCACAGGAATTGATATTGAACGTTTAATATCCCGAATCGTGGCATATTCAGCTTCCCCTTTGTACATGCAAGCACGCGTGCGACCATGCACAGCCAAAGAAGCAATTCCATTACGTTCAGCTATCTTTGCAATCTCAACACCATTGCGGTTATCGGTATCCCAGCCTGTACGGATCTTTAATGTCACCGGCACATCAACGGCTGCGACAACTGCCTGAACAATTTCTTCAACCAGTTGTGGATACTGCAACAATGCAGAGCCTGCTAATTTCTTATTCACTTTCTTAGCGGGGCAGCCCATATTGATATCTATGATCTGCGCACCGTTATTTACATTGAACTGGGCTGCTTGTGCCATCAACTCAGGATCGGCACCTGCAATTTGTACAGAGCGAATACCAGACTCACCAGAATGATCCATACGGTTCATCGACTTATCTGTTTTCCACACTTTTGGATTTGAAGACATCATTTCTGATACCGCAAGACCTGCACCCATTCGACGACATAATTGTCTGAATGGTCTATCAGTGATCCCAGCCATCGGAGCTACAATCAAGTTGTTTTCAAGTTGGTATGGACCTATACGCACTGCTATCCAAATCTGCCTCGTTTCAAGGGGCGCTAAGTTTACGGTTTTTTTCGAAAAAATCAAAGGCTAATAATTGAACATTATTGCTTTTTTTTTGAACTTTATATCTTGACTTTTGATAACAGTTTGAAGGGGCTTTCTTATTGGGGGATTTTTGAGCAAAAAGAGTGTATGTGAAGAAAAATAATTTGGATCATGAAAGTGAAGAAATCGTAAAGCCTGTTAAACACAGGCTTTAGCTGTTACAAGTTACTAACTCAATAGACAGATTATTTTGCTTAACTTGTTTTCATTTGACCACTTACACGCGTCCATTCCCCTTCTTGCGCAATGGCTTCAAGGTCAATAAATGGGGCGTAAACATCAGCAACCGATTGTGCTTGTTCTTCTAAGATACCAGACATGGCAATCGCACCAGTTGGTTTTAAGAAGCCAAGGATGATTTCATGCAGTTCACGAAGTGGCTGAGCAAGGATATTTGCCACCACAATATCAGCATGAAACTCCGGTTGGTTTTCAGGCAGGTATACTTCAAGTTGGTCGGCTACGCCGTTACGCTCTGCATTATCTTTAGAAGCAATTAATGCTTGCGGGTCAATATCAATACCAATAACTCGCTCAGCACCAAGTTTGATTGCTGCAATGCCTAAAATACCTGAGCCACAACCAAAGTCGACAACTGTTTTACCCGTCAAGTCTTGGCTTTCTAGCCATTTTAAACAAAGGGCGGTTGTTGCATGTGTACCAGTGCCAAATGCCAGACCTGGATCTAGCAGTACGTTTACTGCATTTGGTTCTGGAATATCACGCCAGCTAGGACAGATCCAAAGTCGCTCACCAAACTTGATTGGGTGGAAGTTATCCATCCATTCGCGTTCCCAGTCTTTATCTTCGAGCTGCTCTATTTTGTAAGTGAGCGTATCAGCAACATTGGCTTTTAGATACGCGACAACCACGTCCATATCGTGTGCAGCATCGAACAGGCCGATCACCATGGTCTCTGGCCATAAGATGACTTCGCCGGGCTTTGGTTCATATACCGGAGTATTACTGCCGTCCATAAAAGTGACAGATGGACAGCCTACGTCTAAAAGTAAATCACTGATTTGATCAGCGCTTTCTTTGTTAGCGTGAATGCGAATTTGGATCCAAGCCATGTGTATTCCTAAATCATGAGTTAATAAAAAGGCCGCTTATAGCGGCCTTTAAAATAAGTTTTTTATTCTTAGCCTTTGACGTCTAAGAAGCTTTTTAATAAGTCAGAGCGTGAAGGGTGGCGAAGCTTACGAAGTGCTTTAGCTTCAATCTGACGAATACGCTCACGTGTTACATCAAACTGTTTACCTACTTCTTCTAATGTGTGGTCAGTATTCATATCGATACCGAAACGCATACGAAGAACTTTAGCTTCACGAGCTGTTAAGCCTGCTAATACTTCGTTCGTTGCGCCACGAAGACTTTCCATCGTTGCTGAATCAATCGGAGACTCAATTGTTGTGTCTTCGATGAAATCACCTAAGTGCGAATCTTCGTCATCACCAATTGGTGTTTCCATTGAGATAGGCTCTTTTGCAATCTTCAATACCTTACGGATCTTGTCTTCAGGCATCATCATGCGTTCTGCCAGCTCTTCAGGGCTTGGCTCACGACCCATTTCTTGTAGCATCTGACGTGAAATTCGATTTAGTTTGTTGATCGTTTCAATCATATGTACAGGGATACGGATTGTACGTGCTTGGTCAGCAATAGAGCGTGTAATCGCCTGACGGATCCACCAAGTCGCATAAGTTGAGAACTTGTAACCACGTCGGTATTCGAATTTATCAACTGCTTTCATCAGACCAATATTACCCTCTTGGATAAGATCCAAGAACTGTAGACCACGGTTGGTGTATTTCTTCGCAATTGAAATTACAAGACGTAAGTTCGCTTCAACCATTTCTTTTTTCGCACGGCGAGCTTTAGCTTCACCGATACTCATACGACGGTTGATGTCTTTGATACGCTCAATTGTTAAACCTGTGCTTTCTTCGATCGCCTTAAGTTTGTTGATACAGCGCTCTACTTCAGGCTTAACGTCCTGTAATTTTATAGAATATTTTTCGTTAGCTGCAATTTCTGCATCGACCCAAGCCATATCAGTTTCGTTGTTGGCAAAATGCTTAACAAAAGTCTTTTTCGGTACCTTAGCAATTTGTACTACTTGCTTCATGACAATACGTTCTTGAACACGAACTTTGTCCATCATTTCACGCATGTTATTAACCATGCGATCGAATTGCTTAGGTACTAGTTTGAAAGTACGAAAATGATCACCAATTTCAGTGATTGCAACTTGCGCATCAGGGTGAGAACGACCTTTCGTTTCAAAGATAACGCGTGCTGCGCTATAAAGCTCACGAAGTTTTTCGAAGTTTTCGCGTGCTTCTTCAGGATCTGGACCTGTATCTGCTTCTTCTTCGTCTTCGTCATCATCACCATCGTCATCTTCATCAGCTAAGTCTTCGTCACTTAGTTCAGAACCGATGTGTGTGGCAGAGATTTGAGTTTCTTCAGCATCAGGATCAAAGAAACCAGAAATAATATCGCTAAGGCGAATTTCTTCAGCTTCAAATTTATCCCATTGCTCAAGTAGATAAGTGATGGCTTCAGGGTACTCAGCAACTGAGATTTGTGCTTGGTTGATACCTTCTTCAATACGCTTAGCGATTTCGATTTCGCCTTCACGCGTAAGTAGTTCAACAGTACCCATTTCACGCATGTACATGCGTACCGGATCGGTAGTACGACCGATTTCTTTTTCCACAGTTGCAAGTGCGGCAGCGGCTGCTTCAGCAGCATCTTCGTCTGTCGTAGTTTCTTGCATCATTAGTTCATCGGCATCAGGTGCATTTTCAGCTACCTTGATACCCATGTCATTTATCATACTAATGATGTCTTCTACTTGATCTGAATCTATGATGTCCTGTGGAAGGTGATCGTTAACTTCTGCAAACGTTAAGTAACCTTGTTCTTTACCTTTCTGAATCAGAAGTTTGAGTTGTGACTGAGGAGATTGATCCATAGAGAATTATGCTTCCACTCTGATAAGTTGATACAACAGGCGCTAGCACTACAGCATTTTAAGCTAGGCGCACGTGAATAGAACATTATAACAGCAATGATTAATGTTCGCTAGTCATTCTAACGTTTAAGTGCCTGAGTTAATAATGCAAGCTCGAGTTTTTCATCTCTACTTAAACCGTCAGTCTTGTCTTTTATTAATAAGGTCTCGTGTCTGTAATTTAAACACTGGTTTTCAATAAACTGGAAAGAATCTTTAAAATAATCTTCAAGTTTTTCATCAGCGACACCATGTTGCCAAACAGCCAGTTTTTTTAAAGCGTCAAACTCAGGTGTTTCTCTATATTGTTCGAGCAGTTGTGCCGTCGTTATATCACTATTTTGCAAGCATAAGTGCTGAATATTGAGCAGCAGTTGAATCCCGGGAATGGCCATTTCAGCAAGTTCAGGCATATACTCAACGCAGCTGGCGAGATTAGGATTCTGTAATAGCAAACCTATGGCACCACGCATAGGGGTCACTTTGAACTTTCTTTCTATTGAAAGTTGCTCGTTTGGATTATCTACTTTTTTAGCTAGCTGCTCTTTAGTTCGACCGATCAGCTTTGCCAATGTTTCTAGCAGGTTTTCTTGATAGAACTCACTGGGTACTTTAGAAATAAGCGGTAATGTATCGCTCATTAACTTGGCTTTACCAGAGTCTGATGTGACATCGCAATTTTCTAATAACTTACGAAACAGTACTTTTGAAAAGTCTTCAGCTTGATCTAGACGAGATTCAAATGCATCTTTGCCTTCTTTTTGCACCAATGAATCAGGGTCTTCACCATCCGGTAAAAACACAAAGCGCAAAGACTTGCCGTCTTTCAAGTTGCTTAAAGCGTTCTCAAGTGCACGCCAAGCCGCATCGCGACCCGCTCTATCACCGTCATAACAACAAATGACCAAATCGGTTGTTCTAAATAGGGTCTGCATATGCTCTGGGGTTGTGGCTGTCCCAAGTGCCGCTACTGCGTAACTTATGCCTTGTTCGGCTAATGCCACAACGTCCATATAGCCTTCAACAATGAGCATTCTTTCAAGCTTACTATTTGCTTGTTTTGCTTCATATAATCCATATAGCTCTAAACTCTTATGGAAAATGCGCGTTTCAGGCGAGTTCAAATATTTAGGACCTTGATCATCGCCCATCACACGTCCGCCAAAAGCAACGACACGGCCACGCTTATCACGAATAGGGAACATTAACCGGTTACGGAAGAAGTCGAATTGTTTTCCTGGTGTTTTTTCTGATGCGAGTTTCAATTCGAGTAATTGTTGCTTTTGTGCTGGATTGCGAGCTAGTTGTCCGCTTAATGCATTCCATTCGTCCGGAGCATAACCAATGAGGTATTTTTGAACTGTTTCACCAGATAAGCCCCGACCTTTTACATAGTCGATGACTTGCGTTGCATTTTTGTGGTGTTTCAATTGGTGCTGAAAGAACTTCGCAGTTTGCAACATTAAGTCATAGTCAGACTTTTTTTCTTGCATGCTGCGTTCAGGTTTACCTGAACCTTGTTCTCGTGGAACTTCTAGATTCAAAAGTGCAGCGAGTTCTTCAATGGCATCGACAAACTCAAGCTTGTCGTAGTCCATCATAAATGAAATAGCGTTACCATTAGCGCCGCAACCAAAGCAATGGTAAAACTGTTTATCTCTAGAGACAGTGAAAGAGGGAGTTTTTTCGTTATGAAAAGGGCAGCATGCTTGATAATCTTTGCCTGCTTTTTTTAGGCCAATACGATTATCAATCAGGTCAACAATATCGGTTCTATCGAGCAGTTCGTCGATAAATTGTCTTGGAATTTTTCCTGCCATAAATACTCTAGAGCTTATACGAAGAAACCGAGCGCATGGCTCGGTTTACTTAAACATACTATCGGTATGAGGGATTATGCGCTTAATCTTTGCTTAATTAAACCAGAAACTTTACCTAAATCGGCTTTACCTTCTGCTTTTGCTTTGATTAAACCCATAACTTTGCCCATGTCTTGCATACCTGCTGCACCGGATTCGGCGATTGCAGCATCAATCAAAGCTAAAATTTCTTCTTCAGTCAAAGGCTGAGGTAAGAAAGCTTCAAGCGCTTCAATTTCATTGGCTTCAATTTCGGCTAAATCATCACGACCCGCATCTTTGTACTGGGTGTATGAATCACGGCGTTGCTTAACTAACTTAACTAGGACAGAGGTAATACCTGCATCGTCTAAAGTCGTTTTATTGTCAATTTCACGCTGTTTGATTTCAGCAAGAACCATACGAATTGCGCCAAGGCGAACCTTGTCTTTTGCTTTCATAGATTCTTTTTGTGCGTCTTTTAGCTGTATTAAAAGGCTCATTTATACAAGACCAAAAACGGATTAGTATAATTTAACGCGACGTGCGTTTTCGCGAGAAAGCTTCTTCATGTGACGCTTTACTGCAGCAGCCTTTTTACGCTTACGCTCAGCTGTTGGCTTTTCATAGTGCTCGCGACGACGAACTTCTGAAAGGATACCTGCTTTTTCACATGAACGCTTGAAACGACGAAGTGCTACGTCAAATGGTTCGTTCTCTCTTACTTTAATTACTGGCATTAAAAATTCACCTACCTAATTTATGAGCTAAGCTCATCTGATCAAATGATGACCACGTGGTTCAAAAATGGTGCGGTATTGTAAGCCGAAGCATTACCGTGTGTAAAGACTAAATTTTAGCAAATTACTTAGCATTTTTTTAATTTCGTTTATAAAGCCTGCAAAGTACTTGTCCTGCTTGTTTTTCTTTTAATACTTGCCAGTTATCAGGGGCATCAAAAGTACATTCTTTTTCGACTTCAACATAGATTAATGCCTCATCAGAAAGCCAATTATTCTGCTCGAGTAAGTGGCAGCTTGGTTCGGCAAGCCCTTTTCTAAAAGGCGGGTCAACAAAAACCAAATTAAACTTATCATCTTGATTTTCAATAGTTAAGTGTTCAATGGCACTTGTGTTTATTATGTTTGTGTTATCTAGTTTTAAGGTGTTGGCATTGTTTTTTAATTGTTCAGCGGCTTTATTATTTAATTCTATAAAGGTCGCATGTGCTGCAAATCTTGATAAACATTCAAACCCCAAGCCGCCAGACCCGGCAAAGCAATCAAGTACATTGGCGCCTCTGGTATCTTGCATTAACCAGTTAAACACCGTTTCTTTGACTCTGTCAGTGGTTGGGCGCAGCCCTTCTAAATCATTGACAGGTAACTTTCTGCCGCGAAATTGTCCACTAATGATCCTAATAAAACCATTATTGTTGGTTCGTTGAGATGCTGATTTTTTTCTCATGCTTTTGACATCAAACTGATTGTTATTTGGTGCTTAAATTAACTTAGGCAGCATTTTTACTACCTAGTGTTACGTGATACACTGGACAAAGTTTTCAGTACAACTCTTATTGGCTAACGAAAAGCTTTGTTCTACCAGAGTGAGTTAGTTTATCAGACTTTATCTATATGGTATTTAGCGGGTATGGGAAAAAAGAATAAATTTCTGTCTTGGTTAGGCTTTGGCAAAAAAGATGAAGAGCAACAAAAGGCTCAACAAGCAGAAGAGCAGGCGCGATTAGAAGCTGAGAAGTTGGCGCAAGAAAAGGCTGAGCAAGAACGCATCGCTAAAGAGCAAGCGGAGCGTGAAGAAGCTGCGCGTTTAGCTCGTGAGGCTGAGCAGGTTCGATTAGAAGCTGAGAAGTTTGCGCAAGAAAAGGCTGAGCAAGAACGAATTGCTAAAGAACAAACCGAACGTGAAGAAGTTGAGCGTTTAGCACGTGAAGCAGAAGCGGCTGAGCAAGCGTGTTTAGAAGCTGAAAGGCTAGAGCAAGAGCGTATTGCTAAAGAACAAGTTGAACGTGAAGAAGTTGAGCGTTTGGCGCGTGAAGCAGAAGCGGCTGAACAAGCTCGTTTAGAAGCTGAAAGAGTAGAGCAAGAACGTAGTGCTAAAGAACAAGCAGAACGTGAAGAAGCTGAGCGTTTAGCGCGTGAAGCAGAAGCGGCTGAGCAAGCGCGTTTAGAAGCTGAAAGAGTAGAGCAAGAACGCATTGCTAAAGAACAAGCCGAACGTGAAGAAGCAGAGCGTTTAGCACGTGAAGCAGAAGCCGCTAAGCAAGCACGTTTAGAAGCTGAAAGATTAGAGCAAGAACGCATTGCTAAAGAACAAGCAGAACGTGAAGAAGCAGAGCGCTTAGCACGTGAGGCAGAAGAAGCTGAGCAAGCACGTTTAGAAGCTGAAAGATTAGAGCAAGAACGCATTGTTAAAGAACAAGCCGAACGTGAAGAAGCAGAGCGCTTAGCGCGTGAAGCAGAAGTCGCTGAACAAGCTCGTTTAGAGGCTGAAAGACTAGAACAAGAACGCATTGCTAAAGAACAAGCCGAACGTGAAGAAGCAGAGCGCTTAGCTCGTGAAGCAGAAGAGGCTGAACAAGCACGTTTAGAAGCAGAAAAACTAGCTGAAGAAAAAGCCAAAGCGGAAAATCCTAAAAAAGAAGGTTTCTTCGCTCGCCTTAAAAAAGGTCTCTTAAAGACAAAAGCAAATATAGGCTCTGGTTTTGCATCGATCTTTAAAGGTAAGAAAATTGATGATGACCTTTTTGAGGATCTAGAAACACAACTGCTTACTGCTGATTTAGGTGTCGATACCAC
>Ga0114932_10001355_pt1 | contig 27916 bp, 33 predicted proteins | sample 2SBtaG_2_FD_87286 | JGI IMG/M metagenome (GOLD analysis project Ga0114932, IMG submission 87286) | Deep subsurface microbial communities from Kolumbo volcano to uncover new lineages of life (NeLLi) - 2SBTROV12_ACTIVE470 metaG | ecosystem: Environmental > Aquatic > Marine > Volcanic ...
GCAGCAGTTGCGCGAGGTTCGGCTGCGGAAGCTGGTGGAGCTGGCGAGGCGTGCGCATTCGGTCGAGGCTGACAACCTGCACCGTTGGAAGCGTATGGCCCAGGGGCAGACGGAGTCCTGGTTGGACGATCAGCACGGCGAGAGCGGTCAGACGAGGCGCTGGTGGTTGGTGAGCGCGGCCCGTCAGGAGTTGGACGCGATGGGCACGCTGCGCTTTGCGGAGGGTTTGGTCTGATGGCTGATCGAGACGAGCGGGAGGCTGACCTGGCGAAGCTGCAGGCCTGGGAGAAGCGTCAGGGTCTGAGCAAGACGTACTTGGGGGACGGTGCCTACGTGGACATGGGCAGCTACCACGGTGAGATCGTGCTGACGACGGAGGACGGCGAGCGGGAGTTGAACCGTGTGGTGCTGGGCGTGAACGAGTGGCGGGTTCTTCAGCGTTGGGCGATGGACCGTGGTTTCAGCGGGGCGGTGAGCTCGTGAGCGACCAAGAGAAGGGCCGTGACATGCTCAGTGTGTTGCTCAAGGCATTGGAGTCTGGCCTCGACCCCGAGGTTCTCGAGGAGATGAACCAGCCGACGAAGCAGAGCGACGTGGTTCTGCGTGGGATGGCCGAGGTAATGGCCGGCCTGGTCTACGCTTCGGGCACGCCCCCAAAGAGCCAGGAGATGCTGGCATCGTTCGCGTTCAGGCTGCTGCAGACTGGGGCGAATACAGAGGCTCAGTGCTGGCGTGAGGCGGCGAGGACCGAGGAGCTGGCAGCGAGAGAGAAGGCCTCCCGTGACAACTGAGCAGCGAGGCTGGCCGGCGGACACGCCGCTCCCGGACCCTGTGGCTCAGAGCATCCCGCGGCGGAGCTACGGAGCGAAGCTGAAGGACCTGGCGCGTCAGGTTGAAGAGCAGGGCGACCAGTTGAACGCCTTGTCGAAGGCTCTGTGCATCCAGACGGCGGTGGTGAAGATCGAGTGCTGGGTGGTGGGGGCGTTCTGCTCGGCGTTGATCTGCTGGGCGGCCTTCGGATGAGCGAGCGCTGGGACGACTTCTGCCTGTGGGTGTATGCACGCCCTTTCTACGCCGCCTGGCTGTGCCTCTCTTGGGGCGTTGGTGGCTACGCGACACGACTGATTGTGGAGAGTTTGACATGACCGATCCGCTAAACGATGGCCCTGACTGTCACGCGAGGATCAAGCAGCAGGACGCTGAGATTCGGCACCTTCAGGACGACTTGGACGCGAAGCTCACCCTGATCGGGATGCGTGAGAAGCGCATTTTCGACGTTGAACTGGAGCTCAGGAAATACAAGAAGTCTGTGAAGCACCAGGCCAAGACGATCCGTGCTCAGGACCAAGAGCAGCTGCGTTTGCAGAGCGAGATCTCCGATCTGGAGCGCAAGATCTCCATGAACGCGGTGACCGAGTCCGATGAACTCCATGCGGGACGGGCCCTGACCCTCCTGGCGTCGTTGGCACAGGCCCTGCGCGCCGGCTGGAACGTCAACCTGGAGCACTTCTTGCCAGCCTCTGGCGCCACGGACGCACGGTTCGCGGCATGCACCAAGCGGCACAATCCTGGGAAGTTCGGTGAGGGCCCTGTATGCAGCATGGAGGTCAGTGAGCGCGTGCCTGAAACGGGCAGTCCAGCTGTGGACGCACGCGAGGGGCTGATGCTGGTGCTGGACAGGTTCCTTCGGGGAGCCAAGGCATGAACATCCGCTGCATGTTGGGTTTTCACGCCTGGGGCCCCTGGTCTCGAGCCGCTGGTTTCATCGAGTACCGCTGGTGCGATCGCTGCGGCAAGTGCAAGTCGCGGGACGTGGTGATCCCTCTGGACGGCAGGCAGCCTGAGCACCCCGCGGACGCGGCAGTGCGCAAGGCGTGGGAGGAGCAGTCATGAAAAACCGCAGATCGTTCTTGAAGCTGCTGGGCATGCTGCCCTTCGTGGCCAAGCCCCTGGCTGATGTTCCGTCCGATCCCCTGTCACTGGAGTAACGCATGACCATCGACGAGCTGAAGCAGGCGCTGTGGGACCGAGGCGTGGTGCTGAATATGAAGGCCGTGCCCGACCCTTACTCGGGCGTTCCTGAGTCAACCCTGGAGGTCTACATCGACGGCAGGATGGCTCATGACGATGTTGGCTTCGGGAGCCTCTTCGACAATGAGAAGCGGGGCCTTCTGCTCTCCCTAGCTCGCCAGAAGACGATGCGCCTGGAGCCCAAGGGAGACGTCCTGGAATGGATGCTGGAGACGCTGGAGGAGCACATGAGCCCTGACGCTGTGTTCAGCGAGCAGACGCTGGAGGAGTGGGCCTCTGGCCATGGCTGGGAGGAGTCGGATGCCTGAGAAACGAGAGGTTACCCGCATCGAGATCATCGAGGCGCAGAGCCGCAAGCTGGCACGGCTGCACCGCTGGCTGCTGCTGATCCAGAGGGCACCGGAGGGCACCACTACCAAGGAGATCCAGACCATGGTTCGCAAGGCCGTCTTGGGCGAGGAGCCTCCGCTGTCATGGTGAACATCACGAGACTGCGCCACCTACGCGACCTACTGATGCGCGAGGCTCCGTGCCCAGGAACGCATCTCCCAGCGGGCAACGATGAGTTCGTCATGATCCCCATCCCCCTGCGGGACATCGTGACATTCATGGGCGATCTTGAGGACGCCATCACGGCGGAGCAGGAAGCACGCTCGCAGCATTCTATGAACAGAGCGAGCGGCATCACGTTGACGATCCGCGCTCACGATGCCGCGGAACTGCGAACCTACTTAGCTGACATGTGCCCGCTTGGAGAACACTATCACTCAAACGGAGTTATAAAACGCCATGAACGACACGCAACAGACCACGCAAGTCATGCCCCTGCTCGCCAAGGAGACCCGCGCTCTTCCTGTGAGGCTGACGACGAAGGAGGTTGAGGTTCAGTCGCGCCGGATGGCCGAGCTACTGGGTGAGATCACCGAGGAGGAGAGCGCCATCAAGGCAGCGAAGGCCGCATCCAAGGGCAAGCTCGAGGGCATGCACGAGGAGGTCCAGCGGTTGCGCGGCAACGTGATGCTGCGTGAGGAGACGCGCCAGGTGGAGTGCGAGCTGCGAGCCGACACCGTGGCCGGCCTGGCACGGTGCTTCCGCAATGACGACGGGAGCGAGACCGCCAATCGCCCGTTGACCGTCGAGGAGAAGCAGCTCAAGCTGGAGGGCCTCTCGTAAGGAGTCTTGCATGAGAATGCTGCTGATTGCCCTGCTGATGTTGTGCGTGAGTTGCGCCAGCGTCGAGCAGTACCGTGCGCTTGCGGACACGTTCGACGTGTTCCAGGCCGAGACCTACGCGATGAACGAGGAGCTCTCGGATGCCTTTGACGAGGCGGCTCGTGATCTACGCGAGCAAGCCGACGCGCAAGAGGCTCTCCAGGAAGGCCTCAAAGACCTGGGCGGCAGCGCCATGACCCTTGGAGATGGCGGTCTCTTGGGCGCTGCTTTGCTCGCGCTGCGGCAGATCCACCGGATGCGAAAACCGCCCCCGGACCTGAACCCCTAGTCGGGCACAGCCCGCCACCGCTTGTTCCGAACGATCAGCTCTCGTATGCGCTTTCGAGTCGCCTGCGAGAGCTGCTCTTCTTTCTGGATGAACTTGAGCAGGTCGCACAGCTCGTCGTTCTGCTCCCCAGTCTTGATCCAGCACTTGGTGATGTAGTTCACCAGCGACTCGCGCACGTCGCTCATCTTGTGTGGTTTCTTGCATCCAGCCATGGCCGGAAGCTACCCAGTTGCAGGTGGTGATTCAATCTGCTTCACTTTGCTGCATGGAACAAAAAGACGAGCAGGTCCCCGTGCCGAAAGGCCCCGTTCCCGCGAACATCATCACGCCCGCGGAATCCATCGCAGACTCAATGGCTCGCATCGCGTCCGCACTTGAGCGTAGCGTTCCCGACGAGGTGGCTGTCGGCTACACCGGCAACTTCCTGATCGGGCCGCACAGCACGCTCGAGAAGATCAAAGAGCACGGCGACAACCCGGCTGCGAAGTTGCCCGACACGCTTGACGCTCTGTGCAAGGCGCTGACCGCGCTCTTGCCGGCGATCTCCTCGCACAAGCGCCACCTGTCAGGCGTAGGCCTGGTCGATCTCATCAGCGACATCAAGGACCGGCTCACGCTGATCGCCCAGTCGCTCGACACTGCGGCAGCGCCGGCAGCCCCTCAACCTCCGCTGGATCTCTCGGGGGCTCAGGTGCCCCAGCAGCCGATGCCTCCCCAGCAGCCGCAGTCGCCGTTCCCGCCAGTGAATCCGTCGCCGCAGATGCCCATGGGTGGGCAGACTCGCGTCGCCCATCCCGCCGAAATCCAGCCGCACGTTGCTATCGACTACGCCAACGACCCGAGTCGGGTCGACGCAGCGTGGACCGAAGGCCGCTCAATGGGCCCGGTGCTGGTCTACAACCTGGCGCACCCCGACAACGCGGGCATCGCCGAGCAGTTGGGCCAGATGAGAGGCGAGTAGAGTGAACCCAAGGATTCAGGCCACGGTGCGCCCGGCCCTCAAAAAGTGGCTGATGCGGGTCGCCAAACGGAACCACATGAGCCACTCCCAGGCCCTCAAGGAGCTCGTCGAGGAAGCCAAGGCCAAGGGCTGGGCGCCGTCGAGGAGCCGGCGTGGCGAGTGAGCACCTGGGGGCGGTTTGAGGACGGCTGGCAGTCCAGCGTCGACATCGTGGGGCTGTCGCACAGCGCACGCTGTCTCCTCGCGCAGCTATGGCCCATGGCCGTGGCGAAGGTCTCGGACGCGACGCTGCCCCTCAACGGGGAGGACGATGCGAGGCTTGAGGCCAAGTATTTAGAGCCCACGTTCCTTGCCGGTCGGTGCGGGATGACGGCAGAGCAGGTCGGTGAGTTCATGATCGAGCTGATCGAGGCCGGACGGGTTCTGTCACCAGTCGGCGACGGCCACTGGACCATCGTTGGGGTCTGGAAGATGAACCGCGTGGCCGTGAAGGACCGGGTCTACCGGGCCAATAAAGCGAAGAGGGCCAAGTGAGCAAGCTGCACCGAGTCGAGCTCGTCGGCGGGAAGCACGACGGGACGGTGATCGAGATTCCTGAGCTCCGCGAGAAGCTCATGATCCCCCTGGACCGGACGGACGGCGAGCTGCTCAAGAAGGGCGGTTTCACCAGTGCGCCGAGCGACCACATGCGCCTTGTCACCTACCTGCACGACGGCTCCACGCCGGACCTGCACATCCGCTACACAGTCGACTGGCTTCAGCGGAACTGGAGCGCCTGAGCACGCACTTTTCGCCCGTCGCGATCGAATCGCGATCGAATCGCGATCGAATCGCGGGGGGGTCGCGGACCAGTCGCGGGGGGTGCGCGGAGGACTCGCGGGGGGTGCGCGGAGGTCGCTCTGCCGCTCGGCCAGCCGGCTGAAATCCTGCTGATCGACGCTCGCCGTCCTTGAGCTCGTGTGCTCGAAACCCTCCATAGCGTGCCGAAAACAGCCTTCAAGGCCGCGATTCCAACGCGATTCGATCGCGATTCGTCCGCGATTCGATCGCGATTCCAACGCGACGCTACGTTACGAGACGGGACGAGACGCCCCTCCGGGCGGCTCGGGCTCGGCCCGACTCGTCGGAGGGGGGTGGAGGGGGGAGGGGTCGGTTGACGAAATGAGCGCCAGGGAGGAACCTGTGGAGAACCCAGGAGGATCACCCCGTGGCCGAAAAGCAAACTGCTGCTGAGAAGAAAGCTGCTGAGAAGGCCAAGGCTGAAGCTGAAGCACTGGCAGCTGCTGAGGAGGCCAAGGCTGAACAGCTCAAGCTGGACACTGCCTACAACGAGGGCTACGAGCTCGGACTGATCGGGCTGACCTGCCAGGTGCCAGACGGCATGGGCGAGGAGATGGCCGATCGTTTCCAGCTGGGCCACGGCTTCGGCCTCGAGCAGCGTGGCCAGGCGCTGGATGCCAACGCTCCAGTGGCGAGGGCATCGAACCCTGTGCACGTCTGCTCCCCCTCGGACGAACAGGTGAAGGCGGGCGACATGACGCCCTTCCAGCGACGTGAGCAGGCCCTGGACCATGCAGCCGGGCGAGACCGTCGCAAGGCAGCAGCCCCCCTTCCGCGCAACGTGGCAGCCGTGTACGACGAGGACGGCAATCTCCTGCCGACGCGAGAGCAGACTCGCCGGGCTGCCATGAAGGCTGCTGCTGCTGAGGCTGCTGCTGAGGCCTGACGGTGGGGCTGAGCGAGGAGGAGCTGCGGAAGCTCCACGGCGGCGCAGCTCCCATCTCGGTGCCAAAGCCTGAACCGGCGAAGAAGGCCGGTCAGAAGCTCATCAAGAAGCCGGCGCCCCGGACGCCACCGAAGGGGACTCGCATCCCCAAGGTGCCGAAGGCGATCCAGGAGCAGCTGGATGTCTTCGAGTTGTGGATCGCCAAAGCCTTGGACCGGAGCGAGCTCGACCCCGGGCAGGGCGCCGTCATGCGGATGCTGCTGGCCCAGGTGCCGGGTCTCAAGCCAGAGAAGCGGGTCGCCACGTTCAAGGAGCTGGCCAGGATCCGCGGGCTCTACAGCGCGAAGTCGAAGGTCATGGACCAACGGCCTCCGAGCGAGCTCTCCACCCTCGAGCTGATCCAGGTGATCGGCCACGGCCTGGGCCTCGTTGACTGGCAGGGTGTGACTCCGTCGCAGCTCCCCGACCCGACGCCGGCTGACTACTCGGCTGTTTCTGTGCCTACCGAGGGGATGCTCGACGATGACAGCCGCGTCATCTGAGGCCGCCTACCTCCGGGCCTGTCTGGAGGAGCTCTACCACCGGGTCATCGTCGATCCGCCGATGTTCCTGACCTGGTCGCCACATAAAAAACAGGCCCTTTTTTTACTTTCGCAGGCTCAACAGAAAATCAGCATCGGTGCGAACCGGACGGGAAAGACCGAGGTGCTCGTGTACGAGGGCGCCGAGAGGCTGGCTGGCTGGTCTCCCTCGCTCACTCGCTACCACGGCAAGCTGGTGGTCTACCCGGATCAGCGCACCTGGATCGTCAGCGAGGATCTGGACGTGTCGAAGGACACGGTGCAAGCGAAGCTCGAGACGTTGCTCGACCCGAGCATGGCAGTGCGCTCCAGCCGCGGGCTTGATGATTGCTGGAAGAAGGGCGACCTGACGTGGACGAACCCGACCACCGGCAACTACCTGAAGTTCAAGAGCGTCGACCAGGGCAGGGCTAGCTTCCAAGGCCGCTCGATGACTTGGATCGGGTTCGACGAAGAGCCGAAGGACGAGACGGTCTACGACGAGAGCTACGCCCGCATCCTGGACTGTGGCGGGCAGATCGCCTTCGCCTTCACGGCGGTCGACGGCAGCCGTTGGTTGCACACGCTCATCATGGGCGAGACGGAGGACGTGTTCTCTGTGTCGATGGGAGCGATCGACAATCCGCACCTGCCGGACGACTACATCAAGAAGGCCGAGAGGCGCTGGAAGCCTGGCAGCGACGATCACCGCATTCGGATCATGGGCGAGTACATCCTCCGGTTCGGCAACCCCTACTTCGACCGTCAGCAGCTCGACTGGTTCGCTGACTATCACACGGTCGACTACGACGACCCGGACGCGCTGGTGAGCGATCTTGGCAGGATCAAGGCCGGAAAGACCTACTGGTCTGGGAAGGTGACCTGGAGCAACGCGGGCAAGCCGAAGTTCACGTTCCTGCACAACGGGGCGCTGAAGATGTTCCGAGTGGCCCGCCAGGGGCGCCGCTACATCGTGAGTTCGGACTCGGCCAGCGGTGAGATCGACGGCGACTTCCTCTGCGCCCAGGTGATCGACACGCATTCTCTCGAGCAGGTGGCCGTCTGGCGCGGGAGGATTGACCCGGGGACGTTCGGCAGGATCCTGGCGGTTCTGGCCAGCTACTACAACGCGGCGATGATCGTGCCCGAGACCAACTTTCACGGGACGGCCACGCTCTACGTTCTGCAGCAGGAGTGCCAGTACGGGAACATCTACACCCGCCAGCAGGTCGACAAGCGGGCCAACCAGAAGACCACCGCGTCGTCGGTCGAGGGGCCTCAGAGCGTCATGCGAGTGGGCTGGTACACCGACCGGAAGACCAAAGAGCAGATGATGGGCTGGCTCAAGAACCTGGTTGGCACCCAGGATCTCGTCATTCACTGCCCCCAGACTCTGTCCGAGATGAGGGCCTACGGCTACCTCCGAGACGACACCTCGAGATTCGGCCTCGGGGCCATCTCAGGACACGATGACACTGTCGACGCGCTGGCTATCGCCCTGCAAGGCGTGGCCCAGGCCGGCGTGAACCCGAAGTCTGTCGTCGACATCGAAGAGGACATTGGAGAGCAGCTGGTGGCCCTTCAGGAGCAGATAGAGGACGGCGGCGTCTCTGATTGGCTTGACGAAGGGTGGGGCTCTGCCGAGGATGACAGTGATCCGTTTGACCCCTTCTGAGGTTCAAGATGAAGAAGACCAGCGCACGTTCAGGCAGCAAAGGCGAGGTTGGCTCGAAGCCGAAGGTGAAGTTCGGCAGCTCTGGCTGCGGTCGCCTGGAGAGCAAGACCCTCGGCACGGCGAAGCCCGGCTTCGGCAAGGTCAAGGCCATGGAACAGAAGAACATGCAGCACTAGGCCTTCGCGCCTGACTCGGGTTCAGCCATGCACAACTACGTTCCTCGGCAAGCCAACTTCACGAACACGCTCGATGCTCAGGTCATCGCTGGAGGTCGCTGCCGACTGGACGCGATCACCGTCCAGCACCTGGGCATCGACGCGGGCGCCTTCGAGATCATCAACATCCGGGCCCCCGGTGGTGGTGACGTGCTCTGGAGTTTCGCTTGGCCAGCAGGCGAGACAGACATCGTTCAGATCCCGATCACCCTGCCCCTCGGCGGGCTGGTGTGCCCCAACGGGTTTGAGCTCCAGGTCGAGGGCGGCAACGCGAACGCGAACGTGAAGGGCTCGATCCAGTACGGCGTGGCTCGCAAGGATCTCGATCTGGTCATGGTCGACACCTGGACGCTGACTCAGGTGGGAGAGTTTGCCAGCCCGAGCTCTCCGATCACTCACCCGATGATCGGCCTTGAGACCCGGGCGAACCCGCCTGCATCTGGACCGCTCACACTGGCCACCGACACGGATGACATCGTTGCCATCATTCCACCTGGCTACGACGACGCGGGCGGCAAGGGTGTTCCTATCGTGGTCGGCTACCACGGCCATGGCCTCACGGCAGGCGCCCAGGACCCGTTCAATCTGAGCATCCTCCCTGACGTTTGCCGGGAGGTCGGCGCGATCTTCCTCTCGGTGACGGGCTATGACGGCCTCACCTGGCCGTCGTCGATTTGGTCCACGACAGGCGGCGGCGGAATGCTGCATGTCGACGCTGCCATCCAGTGGGCTCTGGATCGTTTCAACGTCGACCCCGATCGGATCTTCATGTCCGGGTACAGCGGTGGAGGGTGTCACGCGCTGACCTACGCGGCCACGCACCGAGATCCCGCTGGCATCATGATCGCCGGCGTGATCCCGTGCGCAGGCCTGCCCGACGTCGTTCAGCGCTACCATGCGCTCTCAGGCCCATCGGACGAGACCGACAAGGCGGACAAGGCGAGCATGGAGTTCGCCAGCAACATGAACGGTGGCTACGTCACAGCTGCAGAGCAGCACCGTTTTCAGCGAGTGAGCTCTCTCTACATCGACGAGGCAACCTACGTTGCTGGGTCAGGCGGCGGAACCTATCAAGGCGCGAAAAGCCAAGGACTGAGCCTTGAGGGAACGGCTGTCTGGCAGTTCTACGACACACAGGACACCACGACCGTTGGTTTGCCCAACCAGAACGACCAGCTGTACGACATGCTCGTTGCAGCCGGCCACACGGACATTCAGCGCACAAAGACGTCAGACGCTGTCAATCCGCACGACTGGGACCTGCTGATCCCCAAGAAGCAGGAGCTCATCCAGTGGATCCGCACCCGTCGGGTGAACCGCTATCCATCGAACTTCAAAACGTGCACGCCCGAGGGTTTGCAGGTGGCGAGCTTCGCTGAGATCACAGCTCCGACGAGCTCATTCGCCAGGCAGAGAACCGCGACGTCTCCCGGCGTCATGGCGATCACGCTTTCAGAGCTGAACAACCTGAACCAGATCCGCTGGGACTTCGAGAAGACAGCCTTCTCGCATCTCTCTGGAGGCGTCGGTGACCCACTCTCGGTCACGGTGCCGAACAACTCGGCCACGCTGCAGGTGACCAACCTGTCCTGGACGCCAACCGTCGTGACGGGGGCCGACGCCTTTACTATCAACCCCGCTGGAATCCCAGCGACACTTCACCCAGCGGTTGAGTTCACGAAGGCCCTGGCGGGAACGGTGACCATCGAATGACTGTCAGCGTGAGCGGCTACAAGCCCCCCAACGTCGAGCGGATGACCCACTACTACGCCGCGTTCAACACGATCAACGTGGCGCCCACTCTGATCGGCAAGGCCTGTCGCCTCTGGGACATCACCGCACTCATCTCTGGCAACGCTGGCGCTCTCGTCATCAAGTTCGAGGATGGCGTCGAGCCATTCACGGAACGCTACCGCTTCGAGGTCAATCAGCTCGACGTGGCGACCGATATGTATGCTCGCTACGACAATGCACGAGGCCTGTTCTTCCCCAACGGTATTCGCATCACCCCTGGTGGACTCGGCCCAATCGTCTTGACGAAGCACGTCATCAACATCTCGGCTGAAATCCTTGGAAACGCTTGAATGAGTGATTCTGCTGTTCTCCTTGTCGTGCTGGTGTCATGTCTTTTGCCCCTGGCGACCATTGCTGGATCTATCGTCTTCATCGCCCGCCACAGCGAGAAGGTCCGATCCCGCATGCTCGTCCAGGAGAGAATGTGGCTCGAGGCCATCGACCGAGAGCGCGAGTCGTCAAGGACTGACCTGGAGGCGACGTCCGTGTTCATGCAGGGCGCCCTGGACCGGGTCCGCCAGGACTACGACGAGTCGCTGGCGCACTACAACGGCTTCATCGAGAGGTTGCTTCAGCAGGCCGACATGCAGGGGGCGGTGGCTGGTGGCCCGGCGACCATGGTTCAGCCCGACGGACCCGTCGACGAGTACGACGACGAGCCAGGCGTGGGACTCATTCCTCCGGGACCGGCCTTACCACCTTTCGTTCCCGACACTCGTCAGGGTGTCGGCGACCAAGCCTTTGGGATGTCGCAAAGCCAGAACGGAGAAGCAACATGAGCGCGAAGCACGGCAAGGTTGACCTCAGCAAGATCGGCAAGAGTGACAGCCCGACGATGGGTGGCGGCATCGGCTGCAACGACCCGACCGCGGCGGCCCGCAAAGCAGGAAAGCGAGCGATTGCCCGCGTCAGCCCTCCCGGCCCTGACAAGAGCGTCCACCGGCGCAAGGTCCCTGGCGACGGCAAAGGGGGCTAGATGCCCGTTGTAGGCAGAGCTCCCCCGCGGACGCTGCCCAGGCCGACGACGAAGGTCTGGAGGCAGGGCGACCGTCCACAGCTCGACCCTGTCACGCGCTCGGGGCTGTCGTGGGTCAAGGAGATCCAGGACGTTTCCGGCGGTTGGCTCTACGAGCTCAGGCGCCAGTGGGCGATCAACAAGGCCGTGCGCATCGGGCAGCAGTACGCTCGTTTCGACGGCGGCCAGGCCCGCACAGGAGCTGCCAGGAAGAACAGCAAGAACCGGGTGCGGTTGTCGGTCAACGTCATCCACCCGGTGGTTCAGACGTTCATCGCCCTGCTGCTCAAGACCAAGCCGGCGCTTTACGTCATGCCTGCCACGGGCGACATCGACGACCGCGACCGGGCCAAGGTGGCCGAGAAGATCCTCGATCACGAGTGGCGTGCAAACGGCATGGACAGTCAGCTGGTGGCGCTGGCTGGTTGGCTATTCGAGACGGGGGCAGCCTTCACCGAGACCTGGTGGGATCCAACGTCTGGAGGAATCCAGGAGGCCAAAGACGAGCAGGGAAACCCGCTCTACGACCCTGACTCCGGCAAGCTGCTCGTCGACAAGAACGGCAAGCCTCTTCGCTACGCTCTCGGGCGCACGCGCATAGCCACGGTCCCACCGTTCCAGATCACCGCTGACCTGAACGCGATGACATGGGATGAGATCAACTGGGTCAACCGCGGGCGCATGATGCCCCTGTCTGAGATCCGCAGGCGCTGGTGGTGGGGCCAGTTCGTGAACCCGGAGCCGTTCGACGTCAACAACAGCGTCGAGTCCCAGTTCAACCGCCTCACGGCTGCCAACAGCTCGGGCGACTTCGGCACGCTTCAGGGTCGAAGCGAGTGGGCGCGAGTGAACACCTGCTACGTCCGGCCTGGCCAGCGCGTCGGTGATCGGATCTACGAGGACGGCGCTCTCATCATCGAGTGCCAGGGCATGGGGCACATCGAGCGCATCCCGTTCGAGGATGCCCCGGGCTACGACCCGCAGGTCGACTGGAACCCGTTCACCATGTTCCGGTGCTACGAGGTTGGTCGCTTCTGGCCGATGGGTGTCATCGACAACGTCTGGCCGATCAACAAGGAGATCAACCGGCTCGAGTCGGGGATCATGGAGTGGGTCGGCACATCGGTCTACCCGAAGTGGCTGCTCCCGAGCGGCTGCGGCGTGACGGACAAACAGCTCACTCGAGAGGCTGGCGAGAAGGTCCGTTACAATCAGACGGCTGGCCCGCCGAAGATGGTCGATATGCCGCCGCTCCCAGCGACGGTCATGCAGATGCTGCAGCACATGCACGAGAACGTCGACACCGTGAGCTCGCAGCACGGACCGTCTCGTGGTCAGGCCCCCAGCAACATCAAGTCAGGCATCGGCCTGTCCTTGCTCCAGGAGCAGGACGCCACCGACATGGGGCCGATCACCACACTCTTTGAGGGTTCCTTGGCCCAGCTCGGCAGGCAGATCCTTCTCCGAGACAGCCAGTTCTGGAAGGAAGACAGGCTCGTCCGCGTGATGGGCAAGAACCGCCAGATCGAGGTGTTCCGTTTCTCTAGTGCGGATCTTGGTGGAAATGTCGACGTTCACGTCGAGGCAGGCAGCGGGCTCCCCAAGAGCAAGGCGGCGCAACAGAGCTACGCGAAGGTGCTTGTCGAGCTGGGCCTTTACTCGCCGATGATCCCCGACCAGCGGCGCAAGTTGCTGCAGATCATGGAAACGGGCGACGTCGGAGAAGTGTTCGACACGTCGAAGGACCGTCGCCGTGCGCAGTTCGAGAACGACCTGATGGTGAAGGGGCTCGTCATGCCCCAGCCGGCCTGGTACGAGGACGGCGATGCCCACCTTCAGGAGCACATCGACTTCATGAAGGGCGATATCTACGAGAAGGCCAAGGCGGAAAACCCGCAGGTCGAGGCCTTCTTCCAGATGCACCTGATGATGACCTTCCAGAACATGAGCCAGCTCGGCGGGCAATCAGCAATGCCAGGCCTCGGCGGCTCGATGGCCGGTCCAGGAGACGCCATGGGCACCCCAACAGGGCCTCCGCAGGCGGCAGGATTCGACAATGGACCGTCGGACGGGAGCCTCCCAGGCATGAAGATGACCCAGTCCCAGGACGACAATCGGGCCCAGACCGCTGGTAGCGGCCCGCTCGCCGGTGCGTGACAAGATGCGCGGCGATTCCATAGCCTAGAAGCCCCAGGAGCGAATCATGCCCATGCCGATGCAAAAACACGTCACTGAGGGCGCCCCAGTCCGCCAGCCCCTTCAGCAGTCGATGGCTCCCGATCCCAATGCCCTGGAGGCCCAGGGTGGGCGCGTCCAGCCGACGCATGAGCCCCCCGCCAACCCGAACACCCTCGGCGGGGCCAGCAGCCCAGCAGCCCAGGCCGCTATCCGTGACCTGGAGAATCCGAGGGGGATCTCCGAGCGGCGCATCGCCGAGGCCCGCGCACGCGCCCTGGCAGCCCCTCCGAGCCAGCCGCAGGAGCTCCAGCAGCCCGCTGCCCCCCAGGCGCCCGCTCCGCAACCGACCTTTCAGCAGCACCAACCAGTACCCGCGCAACCGCAGATGGCTGCACAAGCCCCTCTGCCGAGCGTAGGCCCCGCCGTGGTCCAAGACCCGGCTGTCTCCCAGGCGCAGTTCATGGCCGGCCTGCAGACCGTGCACGAGACCCATCAACGCAGCATGGACGCGATGATGCATCGGCACGGCCAGGCTATGGCCGACGTCTTGGCGAGGCAGCCCGTCGTTCCGCAGGAGCCACCCCAGCCCATCGAAATGCCCGATCCGCAGGTGGATCCGGGTGGGTACACCGACATGAAGTTGCAAGGGATCGAGCAGACGCTCGGCCAGCTGCAACGCTCCGTCGGTGCCCAGACCATGCAGAACAAGATGGAGCTGGCCAAGGCGAAGGTCCGAGCTCGACTCGAATCCTTCGAGGCCCCTGGAGATTTGCGCCCCTTCGCAGGACGGCCCGCGATCGCGGAAGCCTACGAGTACCGGGTCATGAACGACCTGGTCTCCGGCAACGGTCTGGGCAGTCTGAACGAAGACGCAATGATCGACGAGTCTGTGCAACGGTACGGCGGATCGGTCGCTCAGGAGGTTGGCAGCTACACCGTGCCAGCTCCCGCGGCCCCCGTCGCTTCTGATCCGGGGGCTCAGGCCGCCGCTCAGATCGCCGTCAACCAGAGCGTCAGTCACGCTCCTACGCCGATGGCCCCTGCTGTTTCGGAACAGCTCCAGCAGCCCGTTCCGTTCCAGTACAACCACGGCGATTTCGAGCAGCGCCAGTCGCGTGCTCGCCAAGACCTCGAGAGACTCGCAGCCGAGTTGGGATCCGATTACTAGCGGATTTTCCAACCGAGGTAGTGAACGATGGCTGCGTCAACTCTTGACGTCTACGATGCTTTTCTCAAGGACTGGTATCTGAGCGAGTGGGTTGACCAGCTCACGAGCATGACCACGACCTGGCGCTTGCTGCGCCGCAAGCTGACCAAGTGGGCCGGCAAGCAGATGGTCATCCCGATCCGCAAGGGCCGCAACTGGGGTGTCGGAGCGATCCCGACCTCTGCCAGCGGGTCGATGGCCACGCTCAACGTGGCTGGCCACCAGAGCGTCGATCGCGTGCTCGTCGACGGCAAGCTCGTCACCGGCGCGTTGCAGATCGCGCAGGACACGATCGACAAATCGAAGGTCGACCGCGGCGCGTTCTTCGAGGACCTGGACTTCGAGATGCGTGGACTGGTGGACGACGTGGCCGACTACGTCGACAACGTCTCCCACCTGGCTGGCAACGGAGCCCTGGCCACGATCACCCAGGTCACGAGTGGCACCCAGCTCACGGTCGACAACCACCAGCCCTTCTTCGACAACATGCGGATCGAGTGCTGGTCTTCGACGGGCGCTGGCACGACTGACTTCACGGCCAGTGGTGACGCTGCTGTTGAGGCCAACCTGCCTTCTGGTGGGCTCGTTCAGGTCATCTCTGCGGTCCAGCGCAACGTGGACGGCAGCGGCGTACTGACGATGGTAGCCACGGCTGGAGCGGCGATCGGTTCCAATCTGGCTCGGGCCGGCTCTCGGAACACGGGAGCTGACACTGGCTACGAGCCCATGGGTCTTCCCGGCCTGATCTCGAACGCCAACCCGCCCCTCGATTCCACCTTCCAGGGCATCACGCGGACGGGCAACAACTGGTGGCAGTCTCTTGAGACCGATGCCACGAACTCGACGTTCAGCGAGGATCTTCTGCAGCAGCAGATCGACTACACCCACGACACGAGCCGTGGTGACATCGACTACCTGATGACGCAGCGGATCACGCGGCGGAAGATGTTCACGATCCTGAACCCGACGGCTGCTCTGTCTCGGTTCTCCGACACCAATGTCATCACCCCTGGCTTCCTGGGCGGCAAGGTCGAGGACAAGCACCCCGAGGGCAGCGACTTCCTGTTCTTCGACGGTCGCATCCCGATCATCGTGGATCGCTTCTGCAAGCTCGAGATCGACAACATCACCGTCAACGGCCCCTACCACTTCGGAACGATCTACGGCCTGGACATGGACACGCTCTACGTGGCGCTCATCACCGACTTCACCTGGTGGGCACCCGAAGGTCGCATCCTGCACCGCTCAGACAGCCGGGCCTTTGGTGTCCTGGCCGACCTGTACCTCTACGGTCAGATCGTCTGTGACGCTCCCAACAAGAACTTCCAGCTGAAGATCGACCTGAACTGATCCGAACTTCTCCCATCTGAGAGCCGCGGGGGTCGAGGGGGCGACCCTTCGATCCCCGCTTCCATATGCGACTCAAGACACCAGCGAAGTACCACCAGCACCCAGGGCTGCAAGCTGACCTGACGGCCTACGACCCGAACCTGTGGCTGGTGTTCCTGCCCACGACGGGGAAAGACCCACACGGACGCTGGGCGGTCTTGTGGGAGGGGCCCGGCTATGTTCCGACCCACATGCGCCTTCGGGGTCTCGAGGGCTGCTGCGGGAAGATGACCCGCTTCCAGATCGCCAAGATGATCTGGGACGGCAAGGGCAACTACCTGGACCCGAGCGATCACCGTGGGCTCATCATGGACGCTGTGAAGCTGAACGACAGCAAGAACGTCGGCGGTGTAGCACAGCGCTGCACTGACATCGAAGAGCGCGAGCAGAAGGCGAAGGAAGACCTCCGCGCCGAGCACCGTGAGCGCAACCGAGACCTGGCCTACCAGGTGGCCGACACCGTGGGCACGAACAAGACCATCGGTGGCTACGGCAAGAACGCCATGAAGCACAGCTACGCTGACCGAGCCAAGGGTGACTGATCCATGGCCGCCTACGAAGAGCTGACGACGCTGGACGTTCTGAGGTGGCTGAGGCAGAAGTCGAGAACGACGTCTCCGACGGCGGGGCACAACGACCCCAGCTGGTCCGCTGGCAACGAGGGTTCTTGGTCAGACGCGATCCTCGTGGACTACATGAACGAGAGCATCCGTCACGTTGCGACGCTGCTGATGGAGACCGGGCATCACGAGTATTTCCGCAAGGTCCGAGTCAACCTGACGCCTGCTGCTGGCTTGCTCGTGGTGCTTGAGGACGATCTGGTCAACTTCGACTTCGGTGTCTTCCGTCTCGGCTGGGTCCAGTGGTCGGGGCAGAGCGCACCAAACTACGTGGGCCCGATCCGCGAGAGGACTGACAGCCGCATGATCCAGGGGCAGCAGGTGAAGGCTCTGCAGCCAGACCTCGAGAGCCAAGGTGGGGCAAACTTCGCTCACCCAGAGGTTGAGTTCTCCGCTGCCTTCGAGGAGGACCCGATCTCCAAGAAGATGGCCCTGACGCTGCGCTTCAGGAACTACCCCGTGGGAGATGCCCCGACCGTCGACTACAGCCACTACTCGTTTCCCAGCCAGTTGGATCGGACTCTGGCGAGCCCGGCGACAGAGCAGGTCGGTCTCCCGCCGATGGTCTGGAACGTCTTCAAGCTCTACACGCTGATGACGATGTTCGAGGATGAGGACAACGACCGCATGACGCACTACGCGGCTCGCTATCAGGAGGCCGCTGGAATCCTTCGCAACGCGGCTGTCATGAACTACGACAAGCCAGCCGGCGCGATCGAGGCCAGTCTGATCCGCGCTGAGCGCATGTCTGGGAGGATGGGCTGATGGCACTCCCCGTTCCGCAGGTGATCGGGAACACGCTCCGCTACCTCTACTCCCATTCGGTGGGCAGGAACAAGCAGTCGGGTGAGTTCAAGAGACAGCACTACCTGTCCTGGATCAGCGAGGGCATTCACGTTACAGCCCGCGAGCTGATGGAGCTGGGCCACCACTTCACGATCACGACTTGGCCGTTCGATCTCGTGGCTGGCCAGAGCATCTACGCACTCCGCACCGGCGTTGCCGCACAGCAAGCCGGCGCCACGCTGAGCAAGGACACGCTGAAGGACTGGGAGAACTTTGGTCGGCCTGCCGCTCTCTACGTCCGTGACCAGGCCGACAACGAGTGGGTTCCCGTCCGCCTGGTGGACGCCGTGACTGCCGTCGACGAGGGTCTGAGCGACACGTCGAGCTCGTGGATGCCGCAGGCCACCCTCGAGATGCAGTCCCAGACGGTCGACGGGGCGACATGGGAGGGCGAGCCGATTCTCCGCTTCCCAGACCCGCCAACGCACAGCGTGACGCTGGGGGCGAAACTTCTGTTTCACTTCCTGCCGAGCGAGCTGGATCCAGAAACTCTGAACACCTTCGCTCCAGCGCTTCCATCGTTCGCCTTCCGCTTCATGAGGGTTGTCGCCGAGCAGCAGATGTACAAGGCCTTCGGCGACATCGACGCGCTGAAGATTCTGATGCACCCGCAAATGGGCGAGTACCACATGGAGCGCCAGCGGTTGATCGAGAACGCGGACAAGCCCCTCTCCGATGATCCGGTCTACGTTGACGCTGGTGGCTACTGGAGCGACCGCGACTGGCTTGGTTGGGGCATGCTCTCTGGATGGGGTTCCTGATGCCTTCCGCCTCAAGCGTTCTGACCTACACCACCGTTGCGATGAAGTGCCACCACCAGAAGGACTACGACCTTCTGACGATCCCAGGCACGAAGGACTACGAGCAGATGCGCCTGATCGGCAACTTCTTTGTCCGCAACCCGGACGCAGTCGCCAGGACTCTCGTCATCCAACAGGGCAACGGCTTCGGGGGCTTCGACACGATGCTCGAGCTCGACATCGCGGCCAGCTCTTCATCCGAATACACGATGTTCGCCAACCCTCCGACGGCTCTACTCGGGGGCGTGATGCGAGCCATCGTGTCCCCGGTTCCTCTGGCCGCTCACAACTTCGAGACGACCTTCATGATGATCCCTGGTGAGTTCCTGCTGACCTGGAGCGTTGCGTGAGGAACCGTTCACCAATCACTCGCTTCGGCGGCATGAACAGCGCCAACGATCCTGAGCAGATCGAGGATGGGCGTGCCCAGTCGGCTCGCAACGTCACGCTCGGGAAGCAGACGCTGCGTGGTCGTCGTGGCCACAAGAAGGCGCACGAGGTTCCGGTGTGGGGCCGGTCGCTGTCCCTCGACGGGCTGAAGACTGGCATCGTCGGCAGCCGTCTGCCCGAAGGAACGCACGTCCACTGGGACGATGCTGACGGCGCTGACAAGACCCGCCTGACGTTCCAGATCAGGACTCAACCCGTCGACCTGGACAGCATCGGCGAGAGCGAGATCCCGTACAGCCTGGACTACAACGGCGATCACGAAATGCCCGACGAGACGCTGGTCTCGACGATCTACCAGCGCCACACGTTGCCGATGGGCTACGAGAGTCTCGACCCGCTCCTGTGGAAGCCCAACGGATCCAACCGCTACGACACGACGGTCGGCAAGAAGTACCCGTGGTTGCCGGGCATCGACACGCTGACGATCGCAGAGGCCGACAACGTGCGCCCGAAGTTCGCGTGCATCTGGGGGACCGGGCCTCTACGCGAGTTCCCTCTGTGGCAGCGCGACCAGTCCCAGAAGAGAGCTGTTGACGGAGGCCTTCTCGCCACGTCTTCGACCTTCGGCAAGCCCGCGCCGGCCATGGACAGCGACAACGTCGACGTGGGCGACTTCGATGCTGGAGACCTCTACCTCTTCTGGGTCTACTCGCCGATCACGGCCAGCTGGTATCTGATGTTCCTGTGGGAGTACAGCGACCCCGGGGAGACTGGCGTTCCGCACGTCCAGGGCATGAACCGCTACTACGCCTTCTCTGGGTGGGGCGCGAACACGGACAACATCGCGGCCATGCCCGTGGACCCGACCGTGCCTCACACGATCACCTGCACCTTCATGCGCCGTTACGAGGACACGGCCTCGAGCGACATGCAGATCTTGGTCGACGATCCGTTCGACGGGAATCCAGCCACTGCCACTGACACCTACGGCTACGTCCTGCAGGAGCCTCTCCCTGGAGGCGGTCCTGCTGTTGGACCAGCGAACGCTGGCTCGGCCCCCACCTTCGGTGTGAAGGAGCTCTTCGGCGACGGTGGCGTTCGCAACGGATGGCGGGGCCGCACGATGTATCTCGGCGGTCTGCCCAAGATGTCGAACCAGCGCGGCGCTTGGGGCTACGGAGTGGGCCGCTCGTCGACGCCAGGTGGGATGACCGGGATCACCTGCCCTTACCCTGGCCGTCTGTCAGAGCTGCGGCTCTACTGCGGCGCCTTGGACACCGTGGGGGCGAACCGGGATTGGGCCACCACGTCGATGCTCATGCCCTTCGACAGCAGGACGATCAAGAGGCATGCGGCTGGCGCTGCCTGGGACTACGGCACTGATCCAACGGTCGTGAAATACACCGGGTGCATCAACATCTGGAGGCTGCTCGAGGAATCGGGCGACGTCTTCGACCCGCTCTACACGTTTGCCGGCTCAAGCGCTGACGACAGCTTCTGGTCTGGTGGCAAGCCGGCTGGTCTGCTGCAGGACTTCCATCCGTTCGAGCCGATCAGCAATGGTGCCCTGGTCGCCCCGCCCACACTCCTGGGGTCCGATGGCGGAATGCGATTCAACGGTGGCTCGCCGGCCTTCTCGATGCAGGGAGCTCTGTTCCGGCATGCCCGTGGCGAATCTGTAGGGAGCGCCGGCGACGTCCCAGCAACGGGGACCATGCGCTCTCCCAACCAGTTCGGCTGGGGCCTGACCTACAAGGTCCACACGGCGCCTTGCCTCGAGCCCTCTTCGGCGGCGGGGCCCTCGGGCGACATCCCCTACCCGAAGCTGACAGAGCCCGGCCAGGGGGAGGTTCACACGCTCCTGCAGCTCATGGCCCCTGTGCGCCAGGGCAAGGATGACGACACCGTTCTGGACGGCGTTACGATCACGACTGACGACCTGGGCCAGACAGAGGGCCGCACGGTTGGCTTCGATCACCCGAGCACCGTGGCTGAGGGCACCGCCGCGACGGATCACCCGCCAGGCCGCAAGGCCCTGGAGTGCGGCAGGGTGGACCTGGTCTGTCACTACGTCGACATCGACGGCCTGGGGACCATGAAGCGCCGCTACGTCATGCGGGCGGACTTCGGCTACGGCGCTACCAACGACGACTTCACTGACTTCGCTGACCCAGAGGAAGCAGCGCAGCAGCTTGGCAACGAGAGGATGTTCAGATCCTCGATCGACATCGCCGCTCCAGGAGCCAACGAGCAGCCAGACGTCGGGGACAACTACTTCCACACCAACTTCTCCTCCGACCGTGACGACCGCTACTGCTACGTCACGCTGGCGAACGCCGGTGGGGCTGCCTATGAGAACCCCGACGACATCGAAGGCCGGGTCTTCGCTGTGTACGCCGGCTACAGCTCTAACCCAGAGTCGTCACCAGCGTCGAAGGTTGTCGGAAACCAGGTGCTGAGGGTCTGGGATATCACCGTGCCGGCTGCGGCCTTCGAGGTGACTCCGACAGGAGCAAACGAGCACCGCAAGATTGCTGAGGTGGGGATGTCCTTCGGGATCACGAGCCTCTTCGGCACGGACAAGTACCTGCTCTCCTTGGGCGGCAAGATCGAGCCGGGTGATTCCCAGTGGTGGGTCGGCGAAGGTGCCGGAGTTGACGACAGGTTTCACTTTCCCGGGCAGAACGGAGACACGTATCCGAAGGGTTGCTGGGCGATCTCAAACACACCAGACCAGAAGGGAGATCGGCGTTCCATCGGCTGCAGTGCTGGAATGATCTTCAATGGAGCCAAGGGGCAGGTCGACTTCGCCAGTGTGTTCCACGACAACCTCAACGTCACCACGGCCCGCGAGTTCTTCTATGCGATCTCCAAGGAGACGACGCTGTGGGGTGGGCATGTGCCCGAGGCTGCCAGGGCCTTCGTTGACGACGAACTAAAGGCGGCGTGGATCTGCGATGTGGACGGCGGGCCAATCGTCATCGACGACGCCGGTGGTCTTCACCTGGGTCTAGACGATCTGATCTCTGCGGTTGCGCCGAGTGGCACCGAGTACCAGTGGGTCAATCTCGAGGGCGGTGGCAGCTCGAAGACCTTCGACCACGACTACACCTACAACCGCGGCACACGATCTTCGATGTTCCCGTCCGCGCTGATCCCTGTCCGCAACGTGAACACTGGTCGATACGACACGCTCTACACGGAAGAGTTTTCGGACACCGTGGTCGTTGCTGCACTTGGCGCGAGTGAGCTCCCCAACGTGGACCCCAGCAAAGAGACGCTGCTTGCATGCCTTGGACATCTCCGAGCGTCTAAGAAGACCGACATCCTCGTCGTCAGTAAGACCGCGGTGCTGAGGTACGACGACGCAGGTGCTGGATCACTCACTAGAGTCGGACCACTTCCCCAGCACTTCTCTGACCAGCACGTTGTCTCGAGGGATGTGAGCGCTGAGCGGACGGTGCTGACCAACGGCGCAGCGAACCCCGTAATCCTCGGTGCTGACTCCCGGCCACGGCAGACGGAGTTCCTGAACCCGCCGATCTACGGCGTGCCAGTGATCTGGGCCAGGACGTGGACGCTGGCAGAGAACAACGCCGGTGAGGTGCCCGATGCGTCAGAGTGGCCGTTCGTCTTCAAGGTGGCCTACGAGACGGTCTACCCTTCGAGTCGGTCGGTGATCGGCATCGAGCGCGTCGAGGCGAGCACGGGCCTTCGCTGGACCGGCGAGATGCCCAGCCTCATCAACGACCCGGTCGGGCAGTCTGGCTGGGGATTCACCATCGAGGGCCTGGCGCGGACGCCGCCGACGGACATCGTCAACTGGCGCTTCTTCTTCACCTACTGGAGCGAGCGCCTGCAGGTCGAGTCGTTCCCTGGACGGGTGTTCACCTGGGCCAACGCTCTGCCCTTCCGCCCACCAGTGGCTGGGTCGACTGACCTCGGCGCCAACAGTGTCTTCACCCCTGTCCCCGACAACCGCTACACCGGCCTGCCGGCGAACCACGGGCTGGTCTTGGTCATGCGCGGGCAGACGCCCCTGAACGCGACCGAGATCCTTCCTGACACGGCTGGCGTCTCGGGCACGCCGAAGACCTACAACCTCCGCATCCGCAACGTGCCCCTGTCCCCCGACCCGGACGTAAGTCATCTGCGGGTCTACCGCACCACGGCCAACGGAGACGTGTTCTTCCTCGAGCAAGAGATCGCCATGGTGGGCGGCGCTGGCTCGAAGGACGATCGGATCACTGTCACGGTTGGCACCAAGGCCGACTACGAGCTCTCCGTTCCGTTCGTCTCCGGCGTGGCCAGCAGGGTGCCGGTCGGCGCGAAGTTCACATGCGCATTCCAGGGCAGGGTGTTCTACGCAGGATTCCCCGACCGACCCTATCGGATCATGTTCAGCTACGTCGATCAGCCTGGGGCCGTTCCATTCTTCTACTTTGTCGATCTCGTCTCTGGTGGCAGCGGTCCGATTACTGGGCTGTACGCGGACGACAACAGGGTTTGGGCTCACAAGGAGACGGGAGTCTACGTCGGCATCGTGCGTGACTTCGACATCTACGGTCTCGAGCAGGCCAGCGCCGGGTTGCCCGTCTCGTTCGACATGCTCAAGCAGAGCGTGGGGATGGCTGGCGACCGCTGCATTGCGACGATCCCCGAGAGAGGGACTGTCTTTGCTGGCGACAGCTCCGTCTGGCTGCAGCAGGGCACCCAGTTCGTGCGGGCCTCCGTGCCCATCGACGGTGAGACTGCTGACGACCTGGTGGAGACAACGGACCCCGCGCCCCTCGCTGAACAGCGGCTGCTCTACCCGTTCGCCTGGGACAGCACGCGCCGGGACAGGTGGATCGCCATCTGGAACGAGCACAACCGCCAGGTGCTCTTCTTCGGTGGCCCCGGAGACCCCGTGTGGGTGCTCCACCCCGATCTCATGGAGTGGTCGTTCTACACAGGCTGGGACTTCGACGATGTGACTGTGGTCAACAGGATCGGCAGCGCAGCGCTCGAGATGTTCGGTGTCAGGGACAGCCGTCTCTGGTTGATCGACAGCGGCTACAGCGATGGCCTCGACTACAGCAGCGAGGACCTCGACGGGGAGGCCTTGGTCAGCGGAGCAACCGACCTATCCACTGGCACGATCTCGGTGGTCAACAGCACGACCGACATCAAGCTGAGTCTCCTAACGGCATCGTTGCCAGCTGCCTACGCGGCGATCCTCAACCCGACGTCCATCCAGAAGGTCGAGGGTGACCTGCTCCGCAGCACGGTGATCCGCATCTCTGGCTCTGGCGTGTCAGCTCAGTCGAAGATCGACTACGCCTTCGATGACGCCGGCAACGTGCGGGTGTTCCTGGAGACGCCGATCGCAGGCATGGTTGCTGGGATGACCTTCTGGCTGGGCGACATCCCAACCCACTGGGTGTCCAACTTCATCCAGCCCTCCGACGGCCTGCTGACGGCTGAAGGCCAGCGTCTTGAAGTGCGCCGCAAGGATCTGAAGGTGACGCTCGATGGGGCTGAGCACCGGGCTTCACCCAGCTTCTACTGGCGCTTCCGTGAGACATGGCCCGAGCTCGCTGACCTGCTCTTCAAGTTCTCCTCCCCCACCCAGCGGAGGTTGCACATGACCAACGTGCGCGGGCGCGGCCACGGGTTTGTCGTCGCTGTCTCGTCCGAGGGCGCCTACGCGCCGCTCGAGCTCACGAGTGGGTCGATTCTCTCGAACGTCCTGGGTGACATGGGCCGGGTGGACGGTGGCTAGGCAGAACCAGATTGCTCGTATCCCTGGCCGTCTGGCCGGCACCGAGCTGCAGGGACTGCAATCTGCAGCGATGGCCTTGATGGGCAAGAAGGACCGGGAATCGCCTCCGATGAAAGGCCCCGAGTGGGAGCTCTTCGAGGCCCATCGGCGAGACATCGACGGTCTGGCCAACATCCTGGCCAACCTGATCGGGCTGGTGCCGAACAACAAGCGCCCTGGAGTGCCTGGCAAGCACGGCCCGGAGGGCGCGGATGGCGAGCAGGGCATCCAGGGCGACAAGGGCGACAAGGGCGACCCCGGCCCTCCTGGCCCCCCAGGGCCGCCGGGCACGTGCACTTGCACTGGCATCGCTCTCGACGGTTTCGAGATCCTGGCCGGCCAGACAGGCAACTTCGCTTCACAGTCCGTGCCCACTCAGGAGCCCGACAGCTTCTGGCACCCCGAGCACTACGCCGAGCTCCGCGGCTGGACCCTTCCCCGGTGGCGCTCGAGCGAGGCTGATGAGCTGCCCCCTCGTTCATGGCCCGGGCGGCTCCACGTCAGGGTCAACAAGGATCTGGTGCACCCGCGGGCGTGGCTCGGCGACTCAACGGGCACTTTCCGTGTGTCTACGGGGCGGTTTGCCCGGGAGCCATCGGCTGGGGCGCCAGCAACGGGGCCGGCCATGGAGGACGGCGTTCGCTACCTGGACACGTCGCTCGACAAGCCGGTGGACATGGTGCAAGAGTCAGGTGGGGTGCGCTCCACCAGCACTCGCACCGTTCTCTACGCGAGGGCCGGCACCGTTGGTATCGGCGTGCCACTCGGCATCGGCGGGGTCGCCAGGACCCACGGTGGGTACAACTGCCCCGAGGACTGCTCACTGCACACCATCACGGCGATTCGAGCAGGCGGAACGTCAGGGGCCACCTACAACATCGTCGAGTCAGACGGCACCGTAGAGGTGATTCGGGGCAGCTTCGCGTTCACCACCACGGCGACAGAGGCGAAGTGGACGGGAAACATCCTCTTCAACAAGGGAGTGCGGGTCAGCGTGAAGACCACGGCGGCCAGCAACATCCACAGCCAGGTCGCCCTGCACTTCAAGGACAGGGTCTAGTCAGAATGGGCCGAAAGAGCGAACCTGAAGCACCTGAAGAACCTGGAGCGGCGACATGAGCGACTCATACCAGTACCAAGACACCCAGTACGCTCCATACTACTACCCGAGCGCAGGGGCTCTGAGCACGTCCGGTGAAGGGTTCCAAAACCTCCAGTATGCAAACGGACTGGGTTGGGGATCGAAGGCCGGCCAAGAGTGGCAGGGCTTCCAGGACAGCGGCTTCCTGCAGAAGCTCCAGCAACAGCAGGGAGGGCAGCAAAACTACCTGCAGCAGCTCCAGGGCTCCGCCCCCTACCAGCAGCTCATGCAGAACGGCAGCCAGTCCTTCCAGGACTACTACTCGCCGATCCAGGGGCAGGTCGACCAGCTCTACGCAGGCCCGCTCGCGCAGGCTCAGAAGGTCGCGCAGAGCGCCAACCCCAGCGGCATGCCCATCGGCAGCTACGAAAACTACTACGCGGCGGCGGCCAACCCGATCCAGGGCCAGATGTCGAACATGCGTCAGCAGATGCAGCAGGGCGCTCGAGCAGGCGGCAACCGCAGCGGCATGGGCATGCTCTCGTCCTACGCTCCTGGCGTGGCAGCAGCGGGTCAGCTGGGCACTGCCGGCGCGAACGCGGCGAACATGGCGACCCGTGACGAGCAGCAGCGCGGCATGGCCAACGCCAACTTGAAGCAGCAGGCCCTGAACACCTGGACCGGCGCGTCTGGTCAGAAGGCACAGGGCCTGAACCAGCAGCTCGGCCAGTACCAGGGCCAGCAGAACATGGCTCTCGCGTCAGCGATGTCCGCGGTGATGAAGATGCTCGGCCTGCAGCAGCAGAACCAGAACCAGTACGGATTCCAATTCGGCCCGAACGGCATGCAGTTCAACATGAGCGGGTACGCCGCATGATCGATCCACAGCAGACGATCGAGGACGAAGCCCTTCTCTCCCCAGAGTGGCAGGACCGGCTCATGGTGAAGCGTGCCATGGAGATGGGCCCGCGCCAGCCCCCAGGACCGATGGGTCCCGGTGAGCAGCGGCAGCCGACATCTCCTGAGCTCCTCAATCAGATGCCTCAGCAGAAGCCCGTCCAGCAGGGCGCTGGGCATGCTCCCGGCCAGTGGCTCGAGAACGGAAACTTCCAGGCTGACAGCGGCGGTATCACCCACCACCAACCCCTCCGTCCGACGCTCTCTCTCGACCAGGTGGCTTCTCGAGGTGGGGCCGACGCGGGCCGCTACGACATCGTCGGTGAAGGCGAGCAGACCACAGGGCCCCTGGCCGGTCGAACGACCGAAGACCCCATGGCCATCGGTGACGCCGTGACCATGCTGAACACGGGCTACGCCAGCCCTCGGATGCACGGGCGCATGGAGAACCGCTACGCGATGGCTGACAAGCGTGGCGGCATACGAGTGATGCACGGCAAGGGCGACGAGTTTGGTCGGGCCCAGAAGTTCTCTCACCAGGCCGCACTGCTCGACTTGAACAAGGGCTACCGGCAGGCCTTGAGCAGCGGCGACCTGGGGCAAGCAAACGCCATGGCCGAGCGCCTCTACGCCTCCGGCGTGGAGCCACAGGCCATTCGCCAGATCCAGGCCGAGATGTCCGGGCAGCAAGCGCAACAGGCGGGCATGGCCGGCGTGGGAGTGCCTGACCCACAGCAGGCCAGCGTGCTGACCCGCAAGGCCAGCGAAGTGATCCAGCAGCAGGACTGGCAGCAGCTCTACGGCGTTGCCAATGAGATGCAGGCCATGGGCATGGAGGAACAGGCCAAACAGCTCGTCCACATTGCCGACACCTACGAGTCGCGGAATCCCGTCCCCGACCAGCCCGAGCTGCCCGGCACCCCGCCGATGGTCGAGGGTGAGGGCGGCGTGATGACGGACCCGAACGTGTGGCTCCAGGACTTCGAGGCGACCGGGAACCAGGAGTCCTTGCAGCGCTACCTCCGTGCGATGGAGGGCAAGCTCGACGATCCGCAGGACACGGCGAAGGGTTACCTGGATCTCGTCGAGGACCAGAAGAAGGGCGCCCGGGACGCGGTGCCAGATCCGGTCGAGGATCTCTCGTACCGAGAGGCTGCTGGCTCTGCTTGGCGGGCAAAAGACTGGAACGAGCTCGGCGCCATCGGAGCGGAGAACGACAACGCCGCC
>Ga0114932_10001359_pt1 | contig 27878 bp, 21 predicted proteins | sample 2SBtaG_2_FD_87286 | JGI IMG/M metagenome (GOLD analysis project Ga0114932, IMG submission 87286) | Deep subsurface microbial communities from Kolumbo volcano to uncover new lineages of life (NeLLi) - 2SBTROV12_ACTIVE470 metaG | ecosystem: Environmental > Aquatic > Marine > Volcanic ...
AAGATGGTGATAATACACTAGACTTTACAGTTGGAACACTGAACCAAGATACAACTGGAACTGCTGCCGTAGCAACAACAGTAACTATAACAGACAATGAAAATACAAATGAAAATAATGCTATTATTTTTACAGCAGGTGGTGATCTTGATGGTGGTAATTTAGGTTTAGAGTCTGATGGTGATTTAATTTATAATCCTTCTACTGGATTACTATCAAGTACTGGTGTTACGGCATCTGGTACATTAACTTTTGGAACACTTTCTGATGGAACAATAGGAGTTACTGCTTGGGTTGATGAAGATAATATGTCTTCAGATAGTGCAACTCTTGTGCCTACTCAGCAATCTGTAAAAGCTTATGTAGACAGTCAAACATCTGGTTCAGGTACAATGAGTAATTTTATTCTTGAAGATGATGATGGTACAGAAGTTACTATTTCTAACGCTAAAGAAGTAAAGTTTATTGGATCAGGTGTTACAACAAATTGGACTGATACAGATAACGGCACAGATGGCGATCCCTATGATTTAACATTTACAGTAGACGCAGCACAGACAGGAATTACTTCTATCTATGCTACTGATCTAATAATGGGAGAAGACGCTGAAACTGCTATTGATTTTGGAACAGCAAATGAAATTGATTTTAAAGTAGACAATGCCGCAAGATTAACTTTAACTGCATCAGCATTATATCCTGTAACTGATAATCAAATAGATTTAGGTACATCTTCTTTAGAATTTAAAGACGCTTTCTTTGATGGTACAGTTACAGCAGATGCTTTCGCAGGGCCATTAACAGGCAATGTAACAGGCAATGCGTCTGGTACAGCACTAACAGTAACACAGGCTGCTCAAAGTGCTATTACAAGTTTAGGAACCTTAACAACTTTAACAGTTGATAATGTTATTATTAACGGAACAACTATAGGACATACTAGTGATACAGATTTAATGACATTAGCTGATGGAGTTTTAACAGTAGCCGGAGAAGTTTCAATGACTACTCTTGATATTGGAGGTACTAATGTAACAAGCACTGCCGCTGAGTTAAATATACTAGACGGTGTAACTGCTACTGCTACCGAATTAAATTTAATAGATGGTGTTACAGCAACTACTGCTGAACTTAATTATGTAGACGGTGTTACTTCTGCGATACAAACGCAGTTAGACACTAAAGCATCAACAGGCAAAGCTATTGCTATGGCTATGGTCTTTGGTTAAAAGGAGAACTTATAAATGTCAGCCCCTAATGTAGTAAATGTAGCAACGATTACCGCAAAAACAGCGCAAGTAGCTGTTGGTACGTCTGCTACAGAAATCTTATCAAATGCCGCAAGTAGCAGTAAAGTATTAAAAGTTAATATGCTTATGATTACCAATATAGATGGTAGTGCTGCTGCGGATATTACAGTTAATTTATATCCACAGGATGATATAGGTGGAACAGGAGTAGCTATTGCTTCTACAATATCTGTACCTGCTGATTCTGCTCTTATTGTACTTGATAAAGCAACTGCTATTTATTTAGAAGAAGATAAATCATTAGGCGGTATTGCAAGCGCAGCTAGTGATTTAGTAGCCACTATTAGTTATGAAGAAATCTCGTAAAAAGCTTCACTTTTTATCAGGTATACCTCGCTCCGGTTCTACGGTACTGGCGGCTATACTTAACCAAAACAAACAGACTCATGTTTCTACAACGTCAGGGTTAGTATTTGCTTTAGACGGGTTAGCTAATACTTGGCACTCACAACAGTTATTAAATAATACAGATAAAGATAAGACCAAGTTAGCTAAAACAATGAATGCTATAATTAATACGTTTTATGAAGATTATAAAAACCCTGTTATTATAGATAAAGGCAGAGGTTGGCCTATTCCTGTTATTATGCAGTCTATGAGCCAAGTATTAGGTAGATTACCTAAAATTGTAGCTACTGTTAGATCAATACCTGATTGTATGGCATCATTTGTTAGAGTAGCTAAACCAGATAATCTTGATAAATTTATGGAATCTGGAATACTAAGTACTCATTTAAAAGCAGCATATTTAACTTTACAAACTGGTTATGAGTTTGCACCTGAATGTTTTTGCATAGTTGAATATGAAGACCTTATAGCTAATCCAAAAGCTCAACTTAAACGCATCCATAAATTTTTGGAGTTGCCTGATTTTAATTATGACTTTACAGCGATTGATGGGACTAGCGTTCAGGAAGATGATGAAGAGCTACACCACTATGAAGGTATGCACAATATTCAGCCTGTGCTTGAAAAGCAGCACAACGAAGACCCCAAAGATGTACTAAAGCATTATTACAATTCGTTTTGTCAGCCTGAGTTTTGGCTTAAAAACCCTCGTACAACCCCTGAAATACATGACCTAGACCTTCAGTTAGCTGCTTCAAAAATAGGCCACTTTGCAGAGGGTTGGCGGTTAAGTCAACAAATAGAAAAAAATGAGCCTAATAATCATAGGGCTGCTTTTAATCGTGGATGGTATTTATTACGTCAAGGAGAAATTCAAAAGGGTTATCAGTTAATGGATAGAGGACGTTCAATAGGAGTATTTGGTAATACTGTTACTTCACAATCACCTTGTTGGGACGGAAAATCAAAAGGTACAGTTTTATTATATTTAGAAGGTGGACTAGGCGATCAAATACATCAAGTACGATATGCTAAGTCTATTGCCGAAAAAGGTTGTAAAGTAATCGTATCTTGTTCTGGACAGCTTGCATCTTTATTTGTAGATGTTGAGGGCGTGAGTTCTGTTGTTCAACATGAGATGTGTCACGGGGTTTACCATGACTTTTTAGTACACGGAATGTCAGCCGTTGTTCCACTAGGATTAGAATTAAAAGACCTTTCTGGCATACCTTATATTACTAAACCTAAAAGTATTAGAGGTTTTAAAACCCGAATTGGTTTACGATGGCAAGGACAAACTGTATTTGAAAAAGAACATCAAAAGAAATTTCCTTATGATCTTTTATTTGATGCTGTAAAAAATGCAGATGCAGAGTTTATTTCTTTACAAAAAGATGAGGGTGTAGAAGATTGTCCATCGTGGGTTAAACAAGTTCCTTTAGATACTTGGGAAGATACACGACAAGCTACTGCCTCATGTGATTTGGTTATTTCATCTTGTACTTCAGTAAGCCATTTAGCAGCCGCAATGGGTGTAGAAACTTGGACAGTAATACCTGTTATGCCTTACTTCTTATATGCACAAGAAGGAGATACTTGTCCTTATTATGATTCAATGAAACTAATACGACAAAAAGAATTTGATAGTTGGGAAGACCCTTTTAATTTAATAAAAGAAAAACTTACAAAAAATAAACAAGTATTACGGAGAATTGCATGAGTAAGAACTTTGAAGGTGGAATAATTTCTGCCACATCTCCCACAATAACTGCCCCCACAGATGGAGAGGGAGGTAGTGCTTCTGGTGTATGGTCATTAGATGAAGTAATGGTTCACGAAAAAGCAGGTAATTGGCCTAAGCCGAATAAAAAAAGACAGTTATGGGGTTGGGGCCGCAATGCTAATGGACAATTAGGATTAGGCGCTACTGGTGGAGATGGTGAAACACAATCTCATACTTCTCCTATGCAAATAGGTTCATTAACTGATTGGGCGCAAATTGCTATGGGCGGGAAACATTCTATAGCAACAAAAACAGACGGTACACTATGGTCATGGGGTTTTAATTCTACTGGTCAATTAGGACAAGGTAATACTACTCAGCTTGTTTCCCCAAATCAAGTGGGTGCATTAACTACTTGGGGTTCTGATGTAGGGCCATCAGGCGATGGTAATGCTCAAATATCTTGTGGAAATGGCACATCACAAATGATTATGAATGATGGTACATTGTGGAGTATGGGTAGAGGTAGTCAAGGTCAATTAGGTATGAATAATACTACTATTTATTCTTCACCCGTTCAGGTTGGATCATTAACTAATTGGCGAGAATTAGCTGTTGGTGGCGGTTACAATTTTTTACATGCAATTAAAACTGATGGAACTTTATGGGGTTGGGGAACACAAGCTCAAGGGCAATTAGGGGATGGTTCTACTACTGCTAGAAGTTCTCCAGTTCAAGTTGGATCAGTAACAACTTGGGTAACTGTTGCTTGTGGTTATTCTCATGTAATAGCAGTAAAAGAAGACGGTACTTTATGGGCAGTAGGTCAAAATGATAATGGACAATTAGGAGATGGTTCTACCACTAATAGAAGTTCTTTAGTACAAATAGGTTCACTTACTAATTGGAAATTTGTAGCGGCAGGAGACAAAAATAGTCTTGCCGTTAAAACTGATGGCACTATGTGGGCTTGGGGCGATAATGGAGCAGGTTCATTAGGTGATGGCTCTACCACTAATAGAAGTTCTCCAGTACAAATAGGTTCTTTAACAACTTGGAGAAAAGTATTCATGCGACAAAAAAATGCAGGTGCGATTAAATCAGACGGTACATTGTGGGCGTGGGGTTATAATGATGACGGAATATTAGGTATTGGCGCAGGTACTAATAGAAGCTCTCCAGTACAAGTAGGTACAGCAACTAACTGGCTTAGTAGTGGACCCGGAGACTCACAAGGTAATCATTCATTATATTTGAGAGAAGGATAGAGGAAAATATTATGTCATTGTTTGTAAAAGTAGTAAATGAAGAAGTAAGAGAAGTTTGGGATACACAACCTCCCGCAGGGGAGGCTAATTGGTATACAGCTATTGAAGTGCGTCCTGAAATTACTGATGGCAAGCAAATTTATACTGGACATACGTTTGATCTTACTACTGATCCGATACAGATTGTTTACGGTGTAAATAATTTAACTGTAGATCAGCGTAAATCAAATCTTATTAGTAAGGCTAAAGGTGCATATCAGGAAGTCGCTAATGATCAAACGCGCCTTGAAACTGAGGATGGTTCTGGTGATGCCGCAGTACTTAGCGAAGCTAAAAATGTTAAAGATACAAAAATTACCGCTATTAATGCTTGTACTACTCACGACCAATTAGATAATTTAGGATAATAAAATGCCCGCTAAAAAAATAAACAAAAAAAAGATGGCTTGTAATAAGCCAAAGCGTACACCAAAGCATCCTAAAAAATCTCATGTGGTTAAGGCGTGTGCAAAAGGTAAACAAAAAATAATTCGTTTTGGAGAACAAGGAGCAAGTACAGCAGGTAAACCTAAAGCGGGTGAGTCTGCAAAGATGAAAGCAAAAAGAAAATCATTCAAGGCTAGACATGGCAAAAACATTAAGAAAGGCAAAATGAGCGCAGCTTATTGGGCCAACAAGGTTAAATGGTAGTGAGGTGGACATTATGACCGAAACAGAACTGGAAAGGATTATACATCAAGCAGCGCATGAGGGAGCAAAAGAAGCATTGAAAGAGATAGGTCTTTCAGATGAAGAAGCTTATGACGATGTGAAAGAACTAAGAGGATTACTAGATTCTTGGAGAGCTACTAAAGTTACAGTAGGTCAAACAGTAGCTAGGATAGTAACAACTGCATTATTAACTGCTTTAGCTGTAGGCATTTATATGGGTTGGGGAAGTGACTGAGTTTTTTTTAAGACTTGGAATTGCATTTTGTATTATTGTAATAATAGTTTGTTTAAAAATTTTAATACAAGGGAATATAGAATTAACTAGGATAGTTTATTATCACTATAAAGATAAATTTAAAAGATGGTGGAGAAATTTATGATAGAGTTTTTAGACAAGTTAAAAGATTTAGTAATAAGAACTAAAGAAAAACTAAGCGAACCTGTAAGCGCACCTAGACGTAAGGTTATTGTTGTAGGTATAGGTATCTTAATTGTAATTGGTATTGCACTGGTTATCTAATGTTAGGACTTATTGATAGGCTTATCGGCCCTGTATCAACAATACTTGATAAGGTAGTAAGCGATAAAGACCTAAAAGAAAAGTTAGCTCACGACATTGCGACAATGGCAGAACGTCACGGCCACGATGTTATTAAAGCACAGATAGAAGTTAATAAAGAAGAAGCTAAACATAGAAGTTTGTTTGTTTCGGGTTGGAGGCCAGCAGTCGGGTGGACTTGTACACTGGCGCTTTTGTCAAACTTTATCTTAATCCCCATGACTAATTTTATATTAGTTTTAGCAGATTCAGATATTGCAATACCTTTAATTGATGTTTCTACTATGATGCCTGTTCTTATGGGTATGCTCGGTTTAGGTACAATGAGAACAGTAGAGAAAATAAATAAAGTTGAGAGAAATACATAGGAATTATTATGGCCGGAAAAAGAGCAAGAGCGCAGAAGAAAAGAGCAGACTACCGTAAAGGTGGTAGAGTTCATGCTGAACAGGGTTGGAACTCAAATGATATTACAAGGATGGTTGGAGGAATGTATGATAAAGCTAAAAATAAAGCAAGTTTAGCTTTGGGGCTAGAAAGAAATATGTACTCTGGGCCTCCTGTAGACAGGGGTGCGCCTGTTTATGACAGAGGTGCTCCTAAAGAATATAGTCCGTGGGATGATATTAATTCTGGTGGTGGTGTAAACACAACAAGTACCGATCCTACTGCTGATGTTAATAGAACTACTGGTTCAGTTTATAATGCAGCAGGAGCAGATTTAAACAGAGTTGCTATGTTTGATAACACTGTAAAACCAATTGGCGTTCAAGAAACTTTTAATCCTGATGCTGTTGAAGCCGAAAATACTACTACAACTACAACACCTGCTTATACTCAGGCAGACATAGACCAAGCAGTTGCCGATCTTAATTCAGGAAAAATAACTGCTGCACAATTAGCGGCACAGTATGGCGTTTCAGAAGACTATGTAAATCAAAATTTAAAAGCTATAAATACTCAAGCTGCTGCTGCTGAAACGGCAACTACTGACACTACAACTACTGATACTACAACTACTGATACTACTATACCCCCCGATGATGGTTTTGTAGGTGGCCCCGGTATAGGTATTCCGGGTACTCCTCCTGCAACTACTACTACTGCCGCTGATGTAGCTGATATTCCAGTTGACGGGTCTTATACAGAATTTGAAACTGAACAAGTTGTAGAAGCTATTAATAGTGGAGCAATGACAGTAAAAGAAGTTGCTGATACTTTTGGAGCAACAGAAGCACAAGTACAGGCAGAATTAGATCGTCAAAATCAAAAGGCAGCAGGTGAAGAAGTAACTGGTACAGACCCTTTTTCGGAAGGAGTAAAAGATGCTACTAAAGAACTTGTAGGTAAACAAGAAGCTGCTAAATCACAAGAAGCTATAAAAGAAACAATAGAAGATACAGGGTTTAAAAATAAACCTCTTGATCTTGATAAAGAAAGTTTACAGTCTCAAATTTTAGCATTAGATGAACAACTTAAAGGAAGAGGATTAACACCGGGCACTCCTGAATATAAAGCTGCTCAAGAACAAGCAAGAGCAGAGTTTGTAAAACTTGCTCAAGGAACTGGACAGGTTAATTTTTCTATAGAAGAGTTTGCAGCAGCAACAGGATTAACAGTAGCTCAAGCACAACAACAATACTATGACTATGATTTTTCTGGCAAAGAAGACCTTAATTTATCTTATAAAGATAATGTTACTAAAGCACAAAAAGAAGCTTATGTACCGGGAAGTTATTTAAGAAATTATAAACCTGTAGATAAACAAAAATTAATACAGCAACAAACAGCCGAAGGTATTAGTAGAGAAGGAACTACTACTTCTGAAGAAGCTATACAACAATTAAATACTTTTTCTGGTATTGATTATAGTGGTATGGATAAAGCTGTTGCTAAAGACATAGAAGAAACTATTGGTACTTTAAAAGAAGCAGTAAATGATGGAACAGTATCGCCCGAAGATTACGAAGCTGAGTTAGCCCGTTCGTTGGGAGATATAATTCCGGCTTTTAAAGGTGCCCCAGTAGAAGCAGTAATGGAAGAAATTAGAGCTTTAACTGATCCTGCTGTAGCTGCTCAAGTAGCAGAACAAGAGGCAGCATCTAGAAGGGCAAGGGGGGTTGATTATATTATAGACCCTAAAAGTTTTATACCTAAAGTAATAGGAGAAAAAGCAGTATTATCTGAGTCTCCTGAAGCTGAGTTTGCAACGAGATCAGCAATTACGGGTAAACCCGCTACGCCTAGAGAAGCTGCACAGATAGATCAAATAGGTTATAACGCAAGACAAAGAGCTAAAGTAACTGGAGAAGCTGCTAAAGGAGCTGCTGCAAATGCTGTGGTTGCTATTGGTAAGATACCTGCTGAGTTAGCAGAACAAACAATAGAAGCCCCTGAAGAAGTAAGGGAAAGAATAGATACTGAAGATATAGATGTTCAAGCAGCCGTAGCTGCACTACCGCCAGAACTTTTAGTTTCGGCTCAAATGGAAAATTTATTAGGTGGTATGGAGTCTGGAAATATTCCAACTTGGGCAAAACCCGCTGTATCGGCAGTAGAACAAGGTTTAGCCGCTAGAGGTTTGGGTGTTTCTACAGTAGGTAGAGATGCTTTGTTTAATGCTATTATACAAACTGCTTTACCTATGGCACAAAGCAACGCACAAGCTTTACAAACTAGAGCAACAAATAATTTAAATAGAGAGCAACAGGCTAACTTAGAAGAAGCACGTTTAAATGCAACTAGACGATTAAGTAATTTATCTAATCAACAAACAGCTTCTTCACAGACAGCTCAGTTTGCACAGAATATAAATGTTCTTGAAACTCAACAAAGACAACAAACGGCTTTAACTAGCGCACAGCTTGTACAACAAACAGAATTACAAAATTTACAGAATCGTCAAAGAACAGCAGAATTAGAATCTCAAAACCGACAACAAATTAATTCTCAAGAATTAGGCAATGCTCAACAAATAGAATTAGCTGAGTTAGAAATAAAGAACCAAACTGAGCAGCAAAACATGACTGCTGATAATCAAATGCGTCTTGCAAATATGCAGGTAGCTGCTGATTTTCTGTCTAAAAATGCAGGGTTCAAACAACAAATGGAGCTTGCTAATCTTTCTAATGAACAGCAAATGGAACTGGCTAATTTAAGCGCACAAAATCAAGCCAATGCAGAATCATTAACAAATGAACAGCAAGCTTTAATGGCAGATTTAAATGCTACAATGCAAAGTAATCTGGCTCAAGGCAGAATAGCTGCTGAAATGAATGTTGCTCAATTAAATGTTGATCAACAAAGAGCAGTAACTAATGCTACAAAACAAGCCAATATAGACTTAACTAAATTTTCTACAGCACAACAAGTTGAACTAGCTAATAGTCAGTTTATGCAAAACACTACATTAACTAATATGAATGCTAGACAACAAGCAGCAATGCAAAGAGCTACGTCTATGGCATCTTTAGATTTGAGTGCAGCCGATTCAAGAACTAAATTATCAATAGAAAATGCTAGAAACTTTTTACAATTAGATGTAACAAATTTAAATAATGAACAGCAAGCTTCTGTATTAGATGCTCAGATGGAGCAACAAAGATTATTATCTGATCAAGCAGCAGAAAATGCAGCATTACAATTTGGAGCTACGTCCACTAATCAAGTTAATATGTTTCTTAAATCTCAAAAAGATACTATGGAACAATTTAACGCAACACAAAGCAATGCAATGGAACAGTTTAATGCTTCTGAAAAAAACAGAATAGCAGCTATAGAAGCTAATAATTCATTAGACGCTTCAAAATTTAATGCTCAAGTAGAATTACAAGTAGAACAATTTAATAAAAACATTGACAACCAAAGAGATATTTGGAACGCTTCTAATGCACAAGCAATAGAACAGGCTAATACTAACTGGCGTAGACAGGCTAATACTGCTGATACTGCTGCTATTAATGCTGCTAATGCACAAAATGTACAAAATGCTTATGGTGTTACAACACAAGAATTAGATTTTGTTTGGAACTCTTTAAGAGATGAAGCTACTTTTTTAAGAAAAGAATCTTTAGATACAGCTAATCAAAAAACAAATTTATATATTACAGCTATGAACAACGAAACCAATACTGCTATAAATAGTACAGGTGTTGCAGATGGTGTTAAAAATTTAATTAACGAAATGTTTACTTAGGAGATTGAGATGGGTTTCTTTAAAAAAGTATTTGGCGGTGTTGCTAAAGTATTTAGAAAAATAGGTAGGGGCATAAAGAAAGTTGTCGGTAAAGTAGGACAATTTATGAATAAGATTGGTATTATAGGCCAAATAGCTATGGCATTTATATTGCCCGGAATAGGGAATATGTTAATGAATGGAATAGGTGGAGTAGCTTCTAGTATGGTAACCAATACTTTAGGGGGTATTGGTGGGGCTATAGTTAGAGGAGCAGGTCATGTAGTTAATGCCGCCCATAAATTTGTAACTGTCGGAAAGAATGCTTTTAATACTGTAAGTCAAGGAGTTACAAAGTTTGTAGGAGAGTTTACTAAAACTGCTTTAAATAAAATTCCGGGCGTTAATATTCAAAGTGCTTCTAAAAATTTCTTTGGTACTGGTGGGGCTTGGGACACTGTTCAAAAAGATATAACTAAAAATGCAAGTAATATACTTAATCCATATAAAACTTCAATTAAAATGACCGAAGGTATGGATATAAAAGATGTTATGAATAGCACTGGAGTTTCTAAACAAAGGATTCAGGACATGAATATTGGTCTTGATTTAGATAATTTAAAAGTCGGAGAAACTTTAAACTTTGATTCAGGTAGTATAGGCACACCTATGACGGGTGATCAACTTAAAGAACTTACTGGTGTAGATTTTGGTGGAACCACTCCTGCTACTTCTCCTTATCCTGCCCGAAGGGTAAGCCCAACTTTTGATGCTTTTGATCCTGTTAATATTGATCCTACTACTGGTAATATTATTCCTAAACCTACTGGAACTACTACTGGCCCATATACGCAAGCCGAAATAGATGATATGTTAGGTTATAAGCAAAAAAGTTTATTAGCTCCTGATGTTTCTGCTGCTCCTAATGTTACTTCTGTTGATACTGTTCCTGTTCCTGATAAAAGTTGGGTGCAAAGAGGTGTGAGTGCGGTAGAAAGTAGATATAATTTTACTGAACAACCCATAACTGGAACAACATTAGCAATAGCCGATGCTCAAAAAATTCAAGAAGCTATTGATCCGCAACTTACTTATGATTTGAATTCTCCATATTCTTATCCAATGTATGTTAGTGGAGGAGCGCAGGATTACGATGTTCTGGGTAATCAATCTGCTCCAAGAAACTTTAATGCTTACTCAAGTGGAGGCCAATACGGATCAACCGCAAGAATATATGATACTATTTTAATGAATCCTGTATCTACTTGGTCAAGAGATTTATCGTCTAGATTTGCTTAAAGGTAATAATTATGTTAAAAGAAATAACTCCTGATTATGTAAACACTGTTTCTAAAATGAAGCGTTCAATTCCGGGTGAGGCATTAGCAAATGATCCTACTAATCCTTATCCATTTGAATCTTCTCCAGAGTTTACAGTACAACGCGAAGCTTTAGAATATCTTTTTATTCTTATTACAGACGAAGAAAAATATATAGATGTTTTAATAGCTATAGAGGGGGGTGTTCCAATAATGGAATTAACTCAAGTAATATTATTTAAAGGATTTACAGAAGGTAAATGGAATCCTGATTTAATGATGTTACTAGCTGAACCATTAGCTTATATGTTAATAGCTTTAGCAGAAAGACAAGGTATTAATTATATTATTCATAATGAAGAAATGAATGACGAAGCTGCTGAAGAAAGAAAACTTTCTATTACAGGTATTGAAAAGCGTTTAAAAAGCAAACAGGCGGGTAAAAAAATTACAGCTTTACCACCAGAACTAGAACAAAAAATTGAAGAAGTACCTATTGTAGAACAAAGTTTATTAAATAAACCAGAAGAACCAGAAATGACAACTACTGATAATAGTTTATTAGCACAACAAGGAGCATAATATGAGTGATGAAATAGATACATTAGGTTCATCTCTTTTAAGTAGACAACGCCTTAGTAGAAAAAGAACTGAAAAAAGATTAAGAAAAGATACTAGAAATCAAGCACTATTAGATATAGGAGCTACTGGTGTTCGTTTAGCTAATAAATATTTACAAGACAGAGCTAGAAATTTTATTGATAATAATGAAGAAATAGCAGGTCAAAGGCTTCTTCATGCTAAACAACTTGAAAATAAAGAAAGATTAATAACTGAGTATAATTCAGCTCAAGCTAATCCTAAAGGTGAATTAGATTGGTTAGCAACAAATAAATTTGCGCCTATAATTAGACAAAATTTAACAAATACATTTAATACAACAGGTTATAGTGAACGCGAAATAAACGCTTATGTATATGACACAGCTATGGAAGAAGCTAAAAAATATCAAAGTGATTGGAATAGTTCAATAGACAATGCTTTTAAAACAGAATCAGCAGACAATTTTGAAGCTTATTTAAATGCTAATAATGGTAGAGCTGATAATGTTGGAGGATTTTTATTTAATAGAATTAATAGGTCTTTAAATGATCGTACTCAAGAAGATGTAGATAATGAAATAATAGAGTCATTAAAAAACAACCGTTTTGTTGATAATGCTAGACAACAAGCATCTTTTGATTCTACGCTACAAGCAGGTTTAGATGTCAATGCTTCTAGAGATTTAGCAATACATAATAAAGGAGCTATGACACAAAGACCTGCTAGATTAGAAGATTATGGTATAGGCCCAGAAGAAATTACTATGAGCAAGGTTGAACCTGAAGTAGTAACATGGTTTGAAAGTGGAAGAGAATTTTCTCTAACATTAAATAAAGTTACATTAACAAATGCATCTGGAACTAGAGAAGATATTTCTTATGAACCATTAACAGTTATGGATAATGGAGTAGAAAGAATTGTTAATGAAAATTTATATAATAGATGGTTAGGTAGCCCTGAAAGTAACGGCTACTCAAATTTAACAGCAGCAACAACTGGTCAGCTAACTACTGTAGATTTATATGAAGGTATAGAAAGTGGTAATTATTTTATGCTTCCAAGAGAAGGCCAAGGTACACAAATTGAATCTACTAATAGATATGGTATGAAAGGAAGATATTGGGATATGCCAGTTTATGCACAAGAACGAGGTTTAAGTCAAGGTACACCTACAATAGTAGGACATATTAGACATACAGAATGGGAAGAGGAATTAACTGACCTATTTAAACAAGAAAGTGTAACTGATGGACAAGCAGCCGATGGAACAGCAGCATTAAGAAATATGACAGCTAAACTTAGAGTTCCGGGCGATCCTGATAATAGTACATTAAGTGATTTAAATGTTTTAGATAGAATGTTTTCAGGTACAGAATATAAGTATGATAATCTTGTAAGAGAAGATACAGATTTTGCAGCAAGATTTAGAGATCAATATAGATTATTAGGTAAACAAGTTTATTTAGGTATGCGTACTTTTGAAGAGATGGGTATACCAAGAGAAGAGGCTTATGAATTAGCTGCTGCTGAAGTATTAGCACCCGCAGTATCAGGTTATAATTTAGAAAGTAAAACAGTAATACAAGATGAAAATAGTATTTCTTCTAGGCGCTCTCCTATGTCTACTGTGTTGTATGCTAATCAAATTTTACAAGATACTAATTTAACAGATTTTTCAGGTAGAGAGTTAAATGATGCACAATTAGCACGATATGCAAGTGGTGCAGCTATAGAAATATATAATGAATATGACAATGCTAGAGGAAGTAATTCATTGTCTACTACTTTTGCAGATAAATTAAAACAGGAAATTTTAACAATTCCGGGTGTAAAAGATATAGAAATAGTTAAAGAGTATTTTGATTCTAATAATCTTAATGATTTATTAGATAAAGTAGCAACATCAGGAGGAGAAGCAGGTATTAAACGTGATGACGATAATAATATTATATCAGTTTCTGTTGAAAAACTTCTTACTTTTGCTGCCGGAGAATCTATGCCAACACCAGTAGAAAGACCAATAGTAGAAGCACCATCTGTTGATACTAGTGGGGAAAGGTATAGAAGAATGGGGGAAGCAGCTAGAAACGATCTTCAATTTGCGATTGATACACTTGCAGGAGATCCAGAAAACCTTGGCACAGTAGGAAGAGCAGCCGAAGGAGCTTTTAAAGTTGCATTTGATACAATTTTAAATGCACCTAGAGTTGCAGTGGGTTCAACGTATAATTTACTTACTCAACCTAATATAGTAACTAGGATAATAGAAAAAGCAATAGACAAAACGGGCATTCCCCCTTTTCTTGAAGGTTTAGGATTTCCTTCAATACCTACTCCTCCCTCAGTAAATGCTTTTTTTCAAGGAAAAGGTCAGGAATTAACAGCAGAAGAAATATCACAAATAGAAGAATGGGCAGTAAATAGTATGGAGGGTGAAGACGATTCCCCAAAGTAACAGAGGAAACCCCTGAGCCTCAAGTTGCAGAGGTTTCCGAACAACCATATGTACAACAGGAAGAAACCATGACCCCTAGTGGATTGGACATTACTCTAAAAGAAGAAGATATATTTTCTGATGATACTAAAGCCAGTACTTATATAAAAAGTAAAGAAGGCTTTAGAGAAACTCCTTATTGGGATAATAATCATTGGACATGGGGTTACGGAACAACAGCACCTCATAGCGGAGGACCAGACGAACCTCCTCCATCAGATTTAACAATAACTAGAACAGAGGCTCAAGGAGAACTTCTTGCTTATATGCAAAAAGAAGTATTTGATAGACTAAAACCTTTTGATGAGGAACACGGCTACAATTTTACAGACTTTGAAGTAGCGGCCTTAACTTCTTTTATGTTCAATCTAGGTCCGGGTTCTTTAAATCAAGTTACTGCTAATGGTACACGCTCTAAAGAAGAAATAGCTAATAAAATGTTAGAGTATATTAATTCAGCAGGTCAGCCATCACAAGGGCTAATAAACCGTAGACAAGAAGAACACGACTTATTTACAGGGAAAATTATATTATAATGGCACAATTACCCCCAATAAAACCTGAACATATTCTTTTGCCTGAAAGAATAGGAGGTAAGCGTTCTGGTATTACTCAAAAAACTCATATGGATTTAAGAGCTGATCCTAGATACCAAGCCGAAGCTGAAAAATTTCTTAATTATCTTGCAGAGCAAGAAGGTACAGTAGAAAAAATAACTGGAGGTTTAATATCTACTGATATTTTTGAAACTCTTAGAGATGAAGAAGGCCGTTTAGGTACAGCAATAGATCGTGCTAGAGTAATGCGTGATGCACCAGAAGATATGCAACAAACTTACAGATATTTAAGAGATGAGTTTGAAGCTTCTAAAGCCGGAAGTTTAAATGAAATAGGCAAGGCTACTTGGGATAGAGGCATAGATATGCTTGCTGATCCTTTTAATTTATTGTTTGCATTTATAGCTCCCGGTGTTGGCTCTGCTGCTTCTAAAGCTGCTTTGCCTTCACTTACTAAAACATTAACATCGCAAGCAGGTAAACAAAGTGCTACAAAAACTTTAAGAAATATTGCCGCTGCTAATAGTGCTAAAGCCGCAGCCTTTGAAGGTAGTGTTTGGACAGGCATAGAAAATTTAGCTAGGCAAGATATAAATATTTCTACAGGAGCGCAAGAAGCGTTTAGTCAAGGAGACTTTGCAGCAAGTGTTGGTCTAGGCGGTGTTTTTGGTGCAGGTATTGGTTATGGTTTAGGTAGTCTTTTTGCTAGAACACCTAGTAGGATTGATCAAAGTGTGCATGATAATATAAATACTTCTCCTAAAAAAATAGATTTTAATGATCCTGAAACCCCAAAACCTTCTACTGCACAATACCAAGCAATAGAAAATATAGATGGCGAACCAACTGTTGTAATATATGAAACTGAACTTAATTGGGGGCCAGTTTTAGATAGCGAAGGTAAACCTAAAGTTAGACCTGAAGACGGAAGCCCAGTAAATGCTTCTACTAGAAGAGATAAAGACGGTAATTTTATTGGTATTGATATAGATGATGTAGCAATAAGAAAATCTTTTAACGATAAACCTTGGACAAAAGGAAAAACATTTGATGATGGTAGTAAACTTACACCTTTAAAACCTAATGATATTAGGACTGAAGAAGAATGGATAATGTTTAATGTATTCCATGCATTAAATCATGCTTCTTATCCAAGACCTAATGGTATGTCTAAAGCTATTTATCAAAACGGTGCTAATGTTGCAGCATTAAGAGATTTAAAAGTTTGGAGAAGGTCTGGTGAAATGCCACAATTTTCTCCAGAAGCAGTAAAAATAAAAGAAACTTTAGATAAAACTTTTAAAAAAGTTAAACTATCTACTAACCCTATAACGGGTAAACAATATTATAACCGAGAATTAAATCCAGAAGTAGATAATAGATTATTAAAAATATTAACTACAGGAAAAAAATCATATATAGACCCACAAGGCAACCCTGCAACAAAAAACATAGATGTTAATTTACCAGAAGAAGATGCTGCTAATATTATTTTAGCTATAAAAAATATTGTAATTGAAAAAAAACCCGGAGCAAAAACAGGTGAAATAAAAGCAGTAGATAATATTATTCCAGAAATTCAAAAAGCTATACAAGGCTATGGTTTTTCAGCTAATCAACTTAAAAATATTGTACAAGAAGTAATTGATGCGTATGGGCCGGGGCCACAAAGAATAGTAGACCCTAAAAATCCTAATGCACAAAATATTATTATGCCTAGTTTAGAAACTAAACAACTAGATATATTAACTTCTCAATTAGCAAACGATATGGGTGGAGGAAAACATACTGCTAGTATACTTGCAGATGAAATTAATAATATAGTTGGCGGTCAACAAACTCCTTTAATTGTTAAAAATAATATTTTTAATAAAGCAGCAGATCATGCTTGGAAATTATCAGGTACAATTTTAGGAGGCTTTACAAAAGCTACTAATCTTTTAACTCCTGCTAGAAGATATGCGCCTAATGTTGCTTTAAGAATGCAAAGATTATTTACTAGTGAAGTAGGACAATTTTGGAAAAGAGGAGAAGTTCAACTAAGAGATGTTAATGAATATGGTGCTTATTATGCAGAGCGTTTTGGTAGTTGGACAGCGCCTTGGAAACGAGCTTATGATGGTATTAAAGCTACTGCTAAAGGACAAACTAAAAAAGATATAGATGTGCTTATTTCTGATGCTATTAGAAAAGGCGATTCTGTATTTGAAAATATAAATTTTGCAACACCAGAAGCTAGAAGGGCTACATTAAACGCAACAAAAATACTAAGAAAAACATTAAAAGATATAGCTAGAGAAGGAAAGGCCAAAGGTCTTTTAGAAAAAGAAGTACCAAATTATCTTTCTAGATTATGGAATAGAGAAACTATAGCAGCTAATAGAGAAGAATTTAAAAGAGCAGTAATGAGTTCTAAAGGTGTAAAAGGAATTACTAATGACGAACAAGCAGAAGATTTTTTAAATAATTTATTAGATATAAAATATCAATTTGGTTCTGAACATTCTTTTGGTGGTAATAAGTTTTTTTCTAATAGAAAAATAGATATTGCTGATGAAACTACATTTAATAAATTTTTAGAAACTGATTTAGAGGTTGTAACAACTTCTTATTTTAATGCGGCTGCAAAAGGATTTGCTAAAAAAGATATATTAAATGTAAGAAATTTAGAAGAATGGAATAATTCTTGGGTAGACGCATTAGAAAATGAAATGAGATTTAATGGGGCAAATAGTTCTCAAATACAAAAAGCTAGAGAAAGTGCTTCTTATTTATATCAAAATATAACTGGCGAAGGCATGGAAAGATATGGAAAAAAACGACAGTTTTTAGCAGACAGCTATATGCTTGCTAATAGAATGGCTTATTTACCATTAGCTACTCTTTCTAGTATTACAGAAATATTTATTAATATGTCTAAAGCAGGGCCGGGAACAGCCTTTAGAGCTTTTAGAGATACAGTAATGAATGGTTCTCAAAAAATGTACTATGATTCTATGGATCAATTAATGAAAGTACAAGGTATGACTAGAGCCGAAGCAAGATACGAACTTAATCAACTTGGAATAGCTTTAGATCAAGCAACAGCAGATACAGTAGAAAGATTAAGTGGAGATACTTTATCTAATGCTACAATGAGAAAATGGAGTAATGGTTTTTTTAGGTTTACGCTTTTAGATCAGTGGACAAAAACAGTTCAGCTTACTTCTTATATAACAGGCAAAAGATTAATTACTGAAAATATAGAAAACTTAGCTAATAAAATGCCCTTAATAAAAGCCGGAAAAATATCTAATAGAATGCAAAGACAAATAGATGAACTTAAAGAATTAGGTATAGAGTATACCGAGGGTATTAAATGGTATAATGATGGAGCTAAACTAGATGTTAATTTTTATAATAAAGTTAAAAGAGGTGCAGGTTCATACACTAATCAAGTTATTTTAAATCCTACTGCACAGTCTGGTTTAAAACCTACATTTATGTCTAATCCAAAAACTGCTGTTTTCGGTCAATTATTAGGCTACCCTGCTGCTTTTACTAATACTATTTTAAAAGGAGTTATTAAACAAGGATATACACATCCAGAAACAATACTAACTCACCACCTTCCTGCTGCGGCAATTATGACAACCGTAGCTGCTTTCACTAATGGTATTCGTAGCGATGGCAAAGCTTATGAAGATAAAGAAAGTTTTGAAATTGCTATAGACGGTCTTGTAAGAATGGGAGCTAATGGTCTTATTGCTGATATGTTTAAAAGAGGATCAGATGCAGCAGAATATTATCAAGACCCTGTAGCAGCAGTTACAGGGGCAGGAGTAATTCCCGGTGATGTATACAAGCTTGCTCGTCAAGGTGATGTTTTAGCGTGGCTGTTTAATAAAATACCGGGAACTGGAGCAAGAGATTTAGTTCTTGGTTTATTTGATGAGAATGCACCAGACGATTTAAAAAGAAGAGTAAGAGAAGCTGATAAAGTTTTTGGAGAAGGAGTTTTAGAATTTATAGGAGCTGAAAGAGAACCAACACCAAGATCAGGATCATCTAAAGGCGGTGAAGTTTATAATGTACCACAAGTTACTGAAGAACCTGATGAACGCATAGATAGAATAACAGGACTTCCATATGATGTACAAGCGGGAGGAGCTTTTATAGACGAAGAAGATCGCCAAGGTTTTGCATTAGGAACAATAGTTTCAAAGGCGGTTCCGGTTTTAAAATCTAAACTATCAGAAGCTCTTGGTGAATTAGCAGATAAAGGTGAAAATATTCCTATTAATAGGTTAGTAAAAAGATTACAAAACAGAGGTGTTCGTAAAGATGAAATAGAGGCGGCAGGTATTGATGAAGACGGTAATGCATGGCATTCACCAACACAAGAATCCGAAAAAGCAGCCGCTCAAATTAGGACTGTAGTTACTAGATCAGGTAATCTAGCTTATACTCCTGATGGTTTAAGAGCTATAGATAAAGCTAGAACAGATAAACCTTTAATTGATTCTAACTTTGTAACTGCAAGAGAAACTTTGAGAGAACGATATATACAAGACCCGGATGAAGGCTCTTGGGAGGAAAATCAGAATCCAGTATTTAAAGAACTATTTGCAGATATTGTTCCACCAGATGTTAATAATAGTACTTTAGAAAATATAGTATTTCGTGATCCTAGAGTCAATCAGTTGGGTGCTGAATCTAGACATTTTAGATTTAATCTTCCAAAAGATAGCGCGGCTTTTAAAGCACAAGTAGAACGCAATCCTTATAGTTATCATGTAAGATTTGATATAGCAGGAGAGCTTGATGCTCTAGGAATGACAAACTATATCTATACTAAACCCCGTCTTAGAGTTTTTGAAATGCAAACTGATCTAAGTGTAGATGAAAAAACTGTATCTAAGATTAGACGTACTATTAGAAGAAAGTTAGGTGATGATGATCTTATGCCTATATTACAAAAAGAATTTGGAATTGATAAAAAAAATATTTCATTTACACAAGAACAAGCTAAAGCTTTAAAAGATGATGCAGCTAAAGCAGTTGAAGTTGAAGATAAAGTAAATGAAGTATATCAAATAATTGTTGAATCTGGAGATTATTCTGGTAACTTAACTTTAGAGAATCGTTCTAGAGAGGATTTAGGAAATTTAAATGATATGTATTTACTTAAAAATTTTTTTGAGAATGAATATATAGAAGAATATGTTAATGGGTTACGCACCTATAAAAAAACAAATAAAGATTTTCTTAAAAAAAATCCAAAATTAAATAGTGCAATAAATAGATATATAGAATTAGAAGATGATATGCGAGAAGCTATACGTTCTAATGATAAAGTACAAAAACTTGTATCAGCTACTACGAGAAATATAATGAATAGTTCACCTATAGATAATTTAGATGTTTCTCAAAATATAATAAATAGAATGATTGCTGAAACAAAAAGGAAAGGACTTCCCGAAGTTAGTTTTTTAATTGGCACAAGTACTCCAAAAAGTAAAGAATATTTAAAACCATTACAAAGAAGCGAACCAATACAAGATTATTATTCAACTGTAGTAGCAAACCAAGTTAAAAAAGTTGCTAAAAAAATTGGTGGTACTACTAGTTGGGATAAAGAAGGATACTTAACTATAGTATTACCTGAAAAAGAATTTACTTTGCCTATGTATAAAAATGAAGGTGGATATATTTCTCGTCAAAAATATATGGCAGGTACGTTAGCTAGAACAGGTGCTAATATAATAAAAGGTTTATGGCACGGTTCTCCACATAGTGTTCCTACTTTAAAAGCTAGTAAATCTATTGATTCTAATGCGCTTCAATTAGGCAGGGGAGTATCTGCAACAAAAGATAAAAAAATAGCTGAGTCATACCTTGATGCAACACCCAACCGTTCTGTAGGTTTATCAGAAAAAGCTCTTTTAGAAGAAAGAACTGCTAGAGGTTCTTCTACTCCTACTTTATATGAATTAGAAGCACATATAAATGAGGATGAAATAATTAGAACAGGTACAAAGTTTGCCGATCAACCGACTCCTATGCAGACTAAAATAAATGCTATAGCAAAAGACTATGATATTCAGTTGTCAGATAAAGACAAAGATAGTAAAAGAATATTTTATATTTTAAAAAGAAAATTAGAAGCTAAAGATTTAAGAGCAGAAGATATTTTTAAAAACTATGGAATTAAAGCTGCAAAAAGAGACTTGAGGGAAACTTCTTTAAAAGGATTAAGTAAAGGTGGAGATGAAGAATATTCTTTTTATGATGATAGTGTACTAGAAATTGTAAGTAAAAACATTAAAACAGGAGGGCCAGAAAATCTTATACAAGGAGGTACAGCTTTAATAAAGAAAGCAAAAGAAGCGGGAATGGATACTGAGCGCATAGTGTATCACGCTACTGGTGAGCGATGGGCTACAGACGGAATAACTTTTGATGAAAAATATTTTCTAGATAATTACATGGATGATATTAGTCCCGAAAATCATATGGTCTATTTAGGTACTGATGCAGATATATCTTCTTTTTATGCACAAAAAAAATGGAACAGTAAAGCTGAAGCAGCCGACAGAGCAGCAGGAAGAAAAATTAAAAAAGACTACTGGACAGCCCCCGAAATACTTCCTATGTTTTTAAAGGGACCGGGATTAAAATTAAAAATAGATAAATGGGCACCCTCTACTTATAAATCTCCAGACAACAAGGCTATGCCGTGGGGAAAATGGTTTATACAGGATGCTATGGATCAATTAAATATTAAAACCCCTGTAACTAAAAAGTCTGATATGATAAAAGAAATTTGGAAGGAAGCAAAAAAACAAGGCTATGGATATATAGAATTTATTAATGTTGAAGATGTTAGCAAAGCTGCTGAGATAACTCCCCAAACTCAGATCATACCTTTAGGCCCAGATAAAGTAAAATCAATTTATGCAAACTATAATCCAGATGCTACTAAAGAAGACCTAATGCGAAATCTATTTTCAGCCACAGGCGGCTCAGTCAGAAAGGAATACAAAGACGGTGGAATTCTTAAAGGCGGTTTAGGAAACAGAATTGTTAGAAGTTTAAGATTTTTACTTAATACAAAAGATGCTATAAACTATTATAAAGAAGGCTATAGACAAGAAGCAATAGAAGCAGGAGCTAGAGCAGTTGGGGTAGGTGCAAGAGAACAACGTCTTAATGAAAGAGATGCAGCTAAAGCTATTAATAATGCAGTAGGAGAAGGAAGGCTTGATCCACGACATACTGTACCAGTAGATGATTATGGGTTTACTAAAGGAAATGTTGACGAACTTTTTAATGCGGTCAACCACGGCCTTTTATCTTTCAGATATGGTACTAATCCTGCTATGAGAGGGCTTCTTCAAATAAAAGAAGGTGAAAAATTTGGACAAGCAGCAGAAAATCCAATAGATAGTTCTGTAGATTCTTTTAATAATTCAAGAGGTTTTTATTTAGAACAACAAGGACTAACTGAATCAGAAGCCTTGCAAAAAATGATTGACAATAAACAAAGAACAGATTTTAAATTAAATGCAGGATTACCTTTAGTGCGAGGGCAAGATTTTATTTTTAATTCAGAAGATTTAAAAGCCGTAGGAACACAAGAAACATTAGGCCCATTATATACTGGTAGAATTGAACGCAATAAAGGCGGTAAATTACTAGGCAGCTTACATAGGAGCAACTGTAAATGAAAACATTACTTGGTTTAATAATAGCTACTGCACTACTGGTATCAGCCAGTAAAGTATATTCAAATGAACCTACTTATGTAGATGATGTAGCTTCTATTATTAATAACAACTGTGTTGTCTGTCACCGCGAAGGCGGCATAGGTCCAATGCAGTTTGAAAACTACGAACAGGTTCGCCCGTGGAGTCCTTTGATTCAGCTTAAAGTAGCTAACAGAGAGATGCCGCCCTATGCTTATGATGAAGGCATTGGCATACAGGAATTACATGGTGATTGGAGGCTCTCTCAGGCCGATATAGACACGATAGTAGAGTGGGTTAATACAGGATCAGAGTACGGAGATACTGACGTTGTAGTGCAGCCTCCGAGCCTCCCAGACCCCGATCAGTGGAACTTCTACGAAGACTTTGGAGAGCCTACGTTGGTTATACCATCTACTCCAATAGATATTCCGGCTACAGGAAACGATCTCTGGCACAAACATAATGTAGCCAGTGGACTAACTGAGGACAGGTGCATTAAAGCCATCCAAGTTAAGCCAAGAGGAGAGGCTAAGAGTGTGGTTCACCACGCTAACAGTACTGTTACTTTAGAAGGCGAGAGGTACGGTATGCTTACTGAATACGCTATGGGTAAGTGGGGTGAAATAGTACCAGAGGGGGTGTGTAGAACCATACCTGCTAACGCAGAGATAGCTTGGGACATTCATATGTTTCCCGGAGGTCTTGGAGCTATCGCCCCCGGAACTATTATTAAAGATAATGTAGTAGAGATAGGGCTGTGGTTGTATTCTCCAGAGGAATCCCAAGAACTTGCTTACGAACAAGACCTGAAGCTATATAGGATTAGTGATCAAGCTGATATTGTTATCCCGCCCAATGGTTATCATATGACACAAGGCTTTCACTCCTTTGATCATCCGGTTCGTATAGACTCATGGCAACCACACGGACATTTAAGAATGAATGCAGCAAGCTTTGAGATATTCTACCCTGACACTGGGAGAACAGAGCAGATCAGTCAGGTATCTAACTGGAGTGCAACGTGGCATCACAGCCATTTGTATGACCCAGACTATGCCCCACTACTACCAACAGGAGCAGTGTTAGTTTTAAAACAGTGGTATGATAACACAGCAAACAACCTCAACAATCCTGACCCTGATATGTGGGTTGTGGGAGGTAGTAGGACAGGTGATGAGATGACTCACGCTTGGATAGCAGTAACACATCTTGATGAAGAGAAGTATCAAGAGCTTATAACTGAGAGAAGCAACAGGAGGTTAATAGCCCAATGAAATATTTAATACTTACGGCTTTACTACTGACAGGCTGTAGCAATTTTGAAGCGCCTAGTGGAATGTCCTTACACTTACAAGAGTACCCTCAATTTAATTGGGTAGATCAGAATGTTTTTATGATGAATGTAAGAACTTGTAGGAGCTTAGACCACTGCGCTGCGGAACAACTATTTAATTAATATAAAAGGTGAATATATGTTAGCTTTATATACAGAAGAACAATTAGGTGCAGCGTATCAAGTATATGCGCGGGTACACGCCTCAAAAGAAATAGAGATAGTAGACTTTGAAACATACAGAAGTATATTTGAATATCAATATATGGCTATGACTAAAGCTGATGAAATTTTTGACGGCACATTTGACACAACGATAGAGCATTAAGATAAACTTTGCACTTCCTTTTCTATATAAGTATGCAAGTCTTCTAGTTTAAAGCACCCTTCTTTAACTATTTTATTAATAATAGGTATGTAATCTTTATTAAATATTTTTTCTATTTCCTTTACTGGTAAGTGTTTAAATTCAGATATTATATTCCCATCTCTTGCAATAAATATTCTAAACGAAACAAGATTCCCTTCTTTTTTATTGTTCATACTACCTCCCTAGTCTTCTAAACGCAGACTTTTAAATTGAACAGTTTCTATATTACCTTTGATGCCTCCTTTCATATAAGTAGTAGCTCTCCCTTCAAAAAAGTTTTGATGCTCTACTCCTAGTACATCATCTAACCAAACAAGCGGGTTATCTTTTACTTCAAAATTAGGTTTTAAACCTAGTTGTAGTAAACGCCTGTCTGCTATATATCTAATGTACTCCTTCATTTCAGACTTAGTAAGTCCTTGAATGTCTCCCATTTCAAATACTAAATCTAAAAACTTATCTTCTAACTTAACCATTTCTCTGCAAGCTTGGTATATTTCTTTCTTAAAATCATCTGTCCAAAGATGTATATTCTCTTTCATAAATTCTCTAAAGAGATTAGTCATTGCTTCAACGTGTAAGGACTCATCTCTTATACTGTAAGTTACTATCTGTCCCATGCCTTTCATCTTACCAAAGCGCGGGAAGTTTAAAAGAATTGCAAAGCTGCTGAAGAGTTGTAACCCCTCAGTAAAGCCTGAATAGATTGCTAAGTTTTTAGCTATGCTTTCTTTGTTAGATACTTTAAAAGGAACCGCGCTAATGTAGTCGTGCTTGTCGGCCATAGCTTCATATTCAGAGAAAGCTTTGTACTCTGTATCAGGCATATTTACAGTATCTAATAGTAAGCTGTAAGCGTGTTGATGTATTGACTCCATGTTAGCAAAAGAAGACATCATCATTCTAGCTTCTGGTTTCTTAAAAGCTCTCATGTATTTATCTATATAACCAGACGCTACATCCACATCAGATTGTGTAAAGAGTCTAAATATCTGAGTCAATAAATTCTTTTCAGACTCCTCCATATCCTGCCAATCTTTAACATCATTGTGGAGTGGCACATCTTCGGGCAACCACATCATTTGATTTTGTTGCACGTAGTAATCAAACATCCACGGGTAATCAAAAGGTTTATAATAATCTCTTGTGCCTAGTAAACTCATGTAGGTTCCTTCATTAAATTAGTTATTGATTCAAAATCATTTTTTGCATTAGTTAATTTGTTATGTAAGTACATAGCAGACCAACATCCTAAGACTGCTCCGGTTGCAAGCTTCCATACTAAGTCCCAACTAGCGCCTAGTTTTACTATGTTAATAATTATATATACTTCTGTAAAGGCCATAGCCAAACTAAATACAGGTACAAATAAATAATTATTAAACGCAACATTGCGTTGCTGAAAAGCTTTAACAAATACAGAAATATAACTAGCTATTATTAAGTACATTAAACTCTGCTCCTATCTCCGCTATAATTTCCCAGTATCTTGTAACCATTCCTTTTGGAATTACCATTACAGCATTAACATACTCTTCATCTTTTTTGCTGTGGTAACGATCAGTACATAATATAATTTCATTATCATTATCCGCTACTAAATAACCTACGCTTGATCTAAGCACAGGTTTTAATTTTCTAGCATCAGATATAAGATGATCTTCAGTATCTATCCAAGCATCTTCCCACTCAACCTGCATGATACAACCTAATAGTGCATCATGGTGCGGATTATTTGGTTTATCCTTCACAACTTATACACCCCTCTTCCTCTAAATTAATTTTAGGTATTTTAATATTAACATTCTCTGTACTACGGGCAGCGTTAGAGCGTAAGTAGTATAAAGATTTAAGTCTATGTATACCCGCCCAATGTATATCGTTTAAATACTGTAAGAAATTGTTGTGAGTTTCTTGGTCTGCTTCTATAGGTGGAGCTTTAAAAAATAAATTAACACTTTGACTTTGACAAATATAATTTTGTCGCAGAGCTGCATGTTCTATAATCCATATTTGATTTATTTCAGGGGCAGTTTTAAATATTTCTTTTTGTTCATCAGATAAAATATCTAGGTGCTGCACTGAACCTTCATTCGCTGCTATATCTTTCCATATCTCTTCACGTTTTTTTCCAGTGGGCACAAGCTCATATAATATATCATCAAGATATTTGTTTCTAACTTTAAAGCTGCCAGATAATGTTTTATGTGTGTAGACATTAGCTCTATTAGGTTCTATAGAGGGGCTAGTAGCACCACATATAATAGAACTAGAAGCGTTAGGAGCTACGGCAAGAAGATGTGCGTTGCGTTTACCACTACCTTTCATATCGGGAGCCTCACCCCGTTCTTCTCCTAGTTGTCTTGTGGCTTTGTCGGCTCTGTCTTTTATAAAAGAAAAAGCTTTGTTGTTAAAGCTTGCAGCAAACATACTTTCAAAAGGTATATTATTTTTTTGTAAGTAACTATGAAAACCCATTGCCCCTAAACCAATAGACCTTTCTCGCATAGCTGAGTAGGCTGCTTTAGAATATCCGGGCTTATCACCAACTAAATCAATAAAGTTTTCTAGTACATTATCTAGCATAGTAATTAAATCAGATATAAAGTTATCTTCTTTAGACCACTCATCAAAGTATTCTAGGTTCACACTAGATAAACAGCAAACCGCTGTTCTATTTTCATCAGTTGGCAAAGTTATTTCAGAACATAAATTACTTTGCTTTATTGTTAAGCCTAGTTTCTTTTGTTCCTCTGGCAGAGCAGCATTACAATTATCTATGTTAATTAAATAAGGCTCACCAGTTTCCATTCGGGTCTGTATTATTTGAAACCATAAGTCTCTTGCTTGTACAATCTTTACTGCTGTATTAGTTTTAGGGTCTATCAATCTCCACTCATCATCTTCTGCTACAGCATTTAAAAATTCATTAGTAATATTAATTGCATTGTGTAGATTCAAACACTTCCTATTTAAATCACCGCCCGTAGTCTTACGCATATTAATAAACTCTTCTACTTCGGGGTGTGATATATTTATATAAGCAGCATAGCTTCCTCTTCTAGTTACTCCTTGGTTAAAGGCTAACATCTGAGAGTCTACAACGTGCATGAATGGTATAGATCCAGTACTCCTACTACCGTTAGAAGTATCCACGCCATTGCTGCGAATATCACCCCAATGTCCACCGATGCCTCCACCTCCACTTGCAAGCCAAATGTTCTCATCATAGTGAGCAGATAAACCATCCCTAGAGTCAGGTACATAATTAAGAAAACAACTGATAGGTAAACCCCTACTTGTACCCCCATTAGAAAGTATAGGAGTACTGAAGCTAAACCAATGATTACTAGCGTACTCGTAAAGTCTCTGTCCAAGA
>Ga0114932_10001360_pt1 | contig 27876 bp, 32 predicted proteins | sample 2SBtaG_2_FD_87286 | JGI IMG/M metagenome (GOLD analysis project Ga0114932, IMG submission 87286) | Deep subsurface microbial communities from Kolumbo volcano to uncover new lineages of life (NeLLi) - 2SBTROV12_ACTIVE470 metaG | ecosystem: Environmental > Aquatic > Marine > Volcanic ...
CGAATCTGGGTGATCTTGGTGGAACGCTGCATGATCAGCCTTAGGCTCCGAGTGACTTGCCGACCTTGCGGCGAACGAACTCATTGACGTAGCGGATGCCCTTGCCCTTGTAGGGCTCCGGCTTGCGGACGGCGCGCACTTCGGCAGCGAACTGCCCCACGCTCTGCTTGTCCGCGCCCTTGATGTTGACCGCTGTTGGGCTTGCGACGTCCACAGTCAGACCGGCCGGAATGGGCATCTTCACAGGCGCGTTGAAGCCGATGTTCAAGACCAACGTCTTGCCCTCGAGCTTGGCGTTGTAGCCCACGCCCTGAATGGAGAGTTGTTTCTCGAACCCCTTCTCCAGCCCTTCGACCATGTTGGCGGCCAGCGTGCGGTAGAGGCCGTGCATGGCCCGAGACCTCTTGCTGTCGTCCGCCCGTTCAAACGTGGCAGTGCGACCGTCTGCATCCACCTCAACGGTAATGCAGCTGTCGATCTCCTGAGTGAGAGAGCCTGCGCTCGCCTCAACCTTGAGCACATTGCCAGTCATGGACACCTTGGTGCCACCAGACCAGTTCACGGGCTTTTTGCCGATTCTCGACATCTCTAGATCTCTAGCAGACGGTGGCGATCATCTCGCCACCGACATTCTGGGCCCGACACTCGCGATCGCTCAACACACCCTGAGGTGTGGTGTAGATAGCGATACCAGTGCCATTGAGGACACGCGTGATGAGATTCACGCTGCGGTATACACGGCGCCCGGGCTTGCTCTCCCGGCGCACTTCGTTGATCACCTGCTCTCCCTCGGGACCGTACTTGAGGGACAGCGTCAGCGTGCCTTGGATGCCATCGGCAGTCACTTCGAAGTCGCTGATGAATCCCTCGCGCTTGAGCACGTCGGCGATGTCGCGCTTCGTCCGCGAGGCGGGCATGGAGACCGAGGCATGACGGACGCGCAGGGCGTTGCGCAGGCGCGTCAGCATGTCGGCGATTGGGTCGGTCATCATGAGATTGATTCCTCTGCGGGCAATCGGCGGATCGTTACCACGACGCCTTCCGTACCCCGGGGATCTCGCCCTTCAGGGCCAGGCTCCGGAAACAGATGCGGCAAACTCCGAACTTGCGCAGAAACGCGTGGCTCCTGCCGCACAGCGAACAGCGCGACTTCGCGCGGGTGCTGAACTTCGGCTTCATCTTGCTTTTGGCGATCCAGCTCGTCTTGCCCACTATGTGTCCTTCTTGTCGTGCGTGCTGAGGTTGGCGGGTTCAGGCCGTGAGTGGCGTTCAGCCGTTGGGCTTGTCGTCATGCTGAAAAGGCATGCCCAGCTTCTGGAGCAACTCCAGGCCGAGCGCATCGGTGTCAGCCGTGGTCACGATCGTGATGTTCATGCCCTGGGAGAACTTGATGCGATCCAGGTCGATCTCCGGGAAAACAGTCTGATCAGTCAGACCCATGGAGTAGTTCCCCTGGCCATCCAGCTTGGTCCGAAGACCGCGGAAGTCCTTGATACGGGGAATGACCACAGAGATCAGTCGATCGAGGAACTCCCACATGCGGGGACCGCGCAAGGTCGCGCGGCAACCGATGGGCATGCCCTCGCGGAGCTTGAAGTTGCTCACCGACATGCGCGCCCTGGTCAGCTGAGCCTTCTGCCCCACGATGCGGGTCAGATCGGCTGCAGCGCTGTCGAGCGCGGCCTTGTTCTCGCGAGCTTCACCCACACCCATGCTCACGACGATCTTGATGATCTTCGGCGCGGCCATGGTGTTGGTGATGTTGTGCTCCGACATGATCGCCGGACGCACCTCGTCGAGGTACTTGGCGTTGAGTCGGGTGATGGTAGGTGCTGTCGTCATGAGTTCGTCGTTTCTAGCTTTCGATCGCCTTGCCAGAGGGCCGCATCACGCGCACCTTCTGGCCGTCTACAACTGCCGAGCCCAGGCGGACACCCTTGCCCGTCTCGGCGTCATAGAAGGACAAGTTGGACAGATCGACCGGGTACTCCCGCTGGGCGCGGCCACCCTGGGGTTGCTCCTGGCTACGGCGCAGGTGCTTCCATTTCAGGTTGATGCCCTCAACCACGGCTTTGCCGTGCTTGTGGTCGAGCTTGATCACCCGCCCCGTCTCGCCACGCTGTGCACCAGCGTTGACGATCACGGTGTCACCCATCTTTATTCGTGCCATCAGACGACCTCGTTGGCCAGGGAGATGATCTTCATGAAGTTCTTTTGGCGCAGCTCGCGAGCGACCGCACCGAAGATACGGGTGCCCACCGGATTGCCGTCCTTGTCGATGATCACCAGGGCGTTACTGTCGAAACGCACCCGCGATCCATCGCGCCGGGAGATATCAGACTTGGTGCGGACGATCACGCAGCGCACAACCGTGCCCTTCTTGATCGACGCCGTGGGAATCGCCTTCTTCACCGAGCCGATGATGACATCGCCGATACTGGCGTACCGGCGCTTGCTACCGCCAAGCACCTTGAAGCACTGCACACTCTTGGCGCCTGTGTTGTCGGCGACGTCGAGACGTGTCTGCATCTGGATCATGAGGCACCGCCCGTCGTCTCGAGCACCTGGGTCAGACGCCAGCGCTTGCGCTTGCTGATCGGCCGGGTGAACTCGATCTCGACCGTGTCGCCAGCCTTCGCGCTGTTGCCCTCGTCGTGGGCAGTGAACGTGGTGAAGCGGGTCACGATCTTCTTGTACTGGGGATGCATGAGGCGTCGCTCGACCTTGACCACAACGGTCTTGTCCATGCGGTCACTGGTGACCACACCGATCTTGCGAATCACTCGTCGTGCGTTGTCTTCGTTACTCATCTTTAGTTGCCTGTCTCGCATTCAGCTCGGGCGTTGCCTGCGTCGTTCGCGGCTCGCCGTTCTCTACCTGGCAGCCCGATCAGACCTTGGGTTGTGCGTCGCGGATACCCAAGGAGCGCTCCTTGAGCAGTGTCTTTATGCGCGCGATCTCGCGCCTGATCTCGCCGATACGGTTCGGGTTGGACAGGCCTTCGGCGCTCGACTTGAAGCGAAGATCGAACAGCTCCTTGGCTAGCTCGGAACCATCGAACTCCAACTCACTGTCGAGCCGCTCGCGGAGCTCTTTCGTTCTGGTGGTGGTCACCGGACTCTCCTGGTAACAAGGCGGCAGCGAACCGGCATCTTGTGAGCCACTCGGTTCATGGCCAACTTGGCGGACTCGGCATCTGTACCGCCGATTTCATAGATCACCGTGCCGGGCTTGATCACGGCCGCCCAGTAATCAGGCTCACCCTTGCCCTTACCCATGCGAGTCTCGGCAGGGATGCTGGTGATGGGCTTGTCGGGGAAGATGCGGATCGTGATCTTGCTACCGGGCGCCGCACGGTTGGCCGCGACGCGACCAGCCTCGATGACCCGTGAGTTGATCCAGCCAGCGTCCAGGGACTGAAGGCCCCACTGCCCGAACTCGACGGTGTGCCCACGAGTGGCGTTCCCGCGGATCTTGCCCTTCTGCACCTTTCGGTGCTTGAAGCGCTTCGGCATGTTCTTCACAGCGAACGCCCCGCTCTGGCAACACCGAAGTCGGCGTAGCGGCCACGGTAGATCCAGCACTTCACGCCGATGACACCCATGGTGGTGGCAGCCTGCGCGAAGCCGTAGTCAATCCAGGCATCGAGAGTCGACAGGGGCACTGAGCCCATGGCGATCTTCTGGGTGCGAGCGATCTCAGCCCCGCCCAGACGACCGGCGATGTCGATCTTCACACCCAGCGCACCAGCCTGCATGGTCAGCTCGGCAGATTTCTTCAGCGCCCGACGGTAGCTGGCCCGGCGGGACAGCTGCTCGGCGATGTTCTCAGCCACCAGTTGGGCCGAAAGCTCAGGCTTGCTGATCTCGACCGTGCGGATGGCCACTGGCTTGTTGCAGATCTTGGTCAGCTCGTCGTTGAGCTTCTCGACCTGCGCACCACGGCGACCGATCAGCAACCCGGGGCGGGCGGTGTGAATGATCACCGTGACCCGTTCGCGGGTGCGCTCGATATCAATGCGAGGCACAGCAGCGGAGTGGTACTCCGCCTTGATGAACTTGCGGATCTGCTGATCTTCGTAGAGCAGCGTGCCGAAGTCCTTCTTGTTGGCGTACCAACGGGACCGCCAGGGCTCGGTGATACCGATCCTGAAGCCGAGGGGATGGACCTTCTGACCCATGGATCAGCCCTCCTTCGAGGCCAGCTCAGCGGCCGGCTTCTGGGCGCTGAGGCGGATGTGGATGTGACTAGTGCGCTTGCGGAAGGGCATGGCCCGACCGCGGGCTGCCGGACGCCAACGAATGTGCCCACCAAGCAGGGGCCCCTCGTCGACACGGGCCTCGCCCACCACGAGATCGTTGAGATCGATCGCGCCCTCGGTGGCCTGCTCTGCGTTGGCCACTGCGGATCGAACGACCGTCTTGACAAGGACCGCAGCGCGCTGGGGCGACCGGTCCAGGACGTTGAGAGCCTGGTTGACGGGTAGCCCGCGGACCAGGTCGACCACCAACCGCGCCTTGCGGGCAGTGATCTTTGCAAACCGATGACTGGCTCGGAAGTCGACCATGACCTACCTGCCCCTCCCAGCTTCTTTCTTGTTGGTGTGGCCGCGGAAGGTGCGCGTGGCCGCGAACTCTCCCAGCTTGTGACCCACCATGTCTTCAACCACGTACACTTTGATGTGCCGCCGGCCGTCGTAAACCATGAACGTGTGGTTCACGAAATCGGGAGTGATGGTGCAGGCCCGTGCCCAGGTCTTGATCGGTTCACGCCGGTTCTCGCGGTTCATCCGCAAGACCTTCTTTTCGAGCTTGAGGTCCACAAAGGGACCCTTCTTCAGGCTACGACTCAAGGGTCACCTCTCTCTCAACGCTTCTTCTTACGGCGGCGGATGATCATGCGGCTGGACGTCTTGCGCGGGTTACGCGTCTTGCCACCCTTGGCCAGCTTGCCCCACGGCGACACCGGGTGCCGACCGCCAGCGGTGCGACCCTCGCCACCACCCATGGGATGGGCGTAGGCGGACATGGCCGTACCGCGAACCTTCGGCCGACGACCGCGCCAGCGATTACGACCCGCCTTGCCCAACTTCACCAGGCCATGGTCGATGTTGCCGACCTGTCCGATGGTGGCCCGGCAGTTGACATGCACCTTGCGTTGCTCGCCCGAGGGCAAGATCAACTGGGCGTAGTCGCCTTCGCGAGACAGCAGCCGAATCGACGAACCCGCCGAGCGACCCATGCTGGCCCCCTGCCCAGGCCGCAGCTCCACACAATGAATGGTGGTGCCAAGGGGCAGCTGAGCCAAGGTCATGGCGCAGCCCACTTTGGGCTCAGCCTTGGGACCAGACATGACCGTGTCGCCCTTGCGCAGCCCCAGCGGTGCGATGATGTACGTCTTCTTGCCGTCGGCGTAGTGCAGCAGAGCCACATTCGCCGTCCGGTTCGGATCGTACTGCACCTCGGCGACCTTGGCAGGCACACCATCGTGCCGGCGGCGGAAGTCGATGCGCCGGTACTTGCGCTTGTGCCCCCCACCTCGGCGATGAGATGTGATGCGGCCGTAGGCGTTGCGACCCGCGGTGCGCTTGAGGCGCTCAAGAAGCGACTTCTCCGGCTTGCCTCCGGAGACATCGGGGTCACGAACAACAGACCCATCTCGGCGGCCCGGCGACGTCGGCTTGTATTTCTGAATAGCCATGATCGTTTACAGGAACTCGACAGTTTGGCCTTCGGCCAGGGTGACGATGGCGCGCTTCCAGTCGGGCCGTTGAACAGCACGGGGCCCGCGCCCCTTGATCTTTCCGTGACGGGTCATCGTGTTGACCCTGATCACGTCGACTTCGAACAGCTCTTCAATCGCCTGCTTGATCTGCACCTTGTTGGCGTGCGGGGCGACGAGGAAGGTGTAGCCGTTCTTGTCTGTGCTGATGTCCGTACCCTTCTCAGTGATGAGCGGGCGGCGGATGATGTCGTGGGCGTCGTTCTTCATGATGCAGCGGCCTCTTCAACAGGCTTGGCGACCGCGTTGTCGTCCAGGCGGGCGATCAGCACGTCCCAGGCGTTGTCGACGAACAGCACACGGCGATGCCACAGAACGTGATAGGTGTTCAAGTCGCTGGCACGGATGACCGTGACCCGAGGGATGTTCCGGAAGGACTTCCAGATCGCCTCGTTGTCCGCGGGGATGACGATGGCAGCCGAGCCATCGCAGCCCAGGTCTTTCATGGCCTGGGCGGCCAGCTTGGTCGTGGGCTTGGAGAACGCGCTCGAGTTGAGCCCATCGACCTCGCCGTCGCGGAGCTTGCCCACCAGTGACGACCGCAGCGCTTCGCGCAGCGCCTTGCGGGGCGCACGCCAGCTGTAGTCACGGGGACGCGGGCCAAAGATCACACCACCGCCGCGAAGCAGCGGTGAGTTGTAGTCGCCTCGGCGAGCGTTGCCCGTGCCCTTCTGCTTGAAAGGCTTGTTCTCGGTGTAGGCGGTCTCAGCGCGGGTCTTGGTCTTCACCGTGCCCTGGCGACGGTTGGCCTCGTACATGCGCACGACGTCAAACATCAACCGCAACTTGACCTTGTCTCCAAGGCTCGAAGCATCGAGGTCGACCTTGCCGACCTGCCCTTCGTTCCAGTACGCCACCTCAGTCATGACGACCGGCCTTTCAAGTTGGTACCGCGAACCATCACCAGGCCACCGTTGGCTCCCGGGACGGGGCCGCGAATGAGCAGCTCGTTGCGCTCAGCATCAATGGACACCACCTCGAGCCCCTTGACGGTGACTCGCACGTTGCCCATCCGACCGGGCATCTTCTTGCCGCGGATGACGCGGCCCGGGTACTTGCACATGCCGATGGAGCCCGGGCGGCGCACGTTCTGGCTACCGTGGGTTGTTGGCCCTCGGGCAAAGCCGTGCCGCTTGATCGTACCAGCGAAGCCCTTGCCCTTGCTCACGCCGACCACGTCGACCTTCGCGCCCACCTCGAACAGCTCGATGCCGAGCTTGTCGCCGACCTGGGCCTCACCCACTGCGCCGCGAACTTCACAGCGGTGCCGCAGCGGATCGATGCCAGCCTTGGTGAACTCTGTCAGCTGAGGCTTGTTCACGAGCTTGGCCCTGATCGAGCCCATGCCCACCTGCACGGCCTCGTATCCGTGCTTCTCGACGGTGCGCAATGCCGTCACCACATTGGGCTCGACGTCCAGGACGGTGACCGGCACACGTGTGCCGTCTTCCCGCCAGATCTGGGTCATGCCGCGCTTCGTTCCTAGCAAGGTAGTCACAGTTCAGGCTCCCTTTACGCCTTCACCCGAATGTCGACACCGGCAGGCAACGTGAGCTTGCTGATGGCGTCGACAGTCTTGCTGGTAGGCTCAAGGATATGGATCAGCCGCTTATGCGTGCGGATCTCGAACTGCTCCCTCGACTTCTTGTCGACGTGTGGCGACCGCAACACCGTGTACCGCTCGATGCGCGTAGGCAGAGGCACGGGGCCGGCCACTCGGGCGCCAGTTCGGCGCGCACCATCGGCGATATCTGACGCCGATTGGTCGAGTGTCTCGTGGTCGTAGGCCTCAAGACGAATGACGATTTTTTTGGTCTGCATGCGTGGCTCTTCGAGCAGGCACTGCGAATGGGCGGGTCTCTGTGGGCAGATCCCGTTGCCTCGGGTCTATCCATGCCAAGACGGCCATACAGCAGCCGTACCGGGCGCGAACTGCCCCACCAGGGGTTCTCTTGGAACCCTCGGAGGGGGTTGTCCACCGGGCGATTTACACCCGTGGCGAAAAGGGGCCGATTCTAGAGGCCCGGCAACGCGAGTCAACAGCAGGGTTCTCAGGAGTTCTCACCAAATGCTGCGGACGGCCCCAGGTCAGCCACCCTGGCCCCTCCTTCGAGGGACCGCCGCCTGGCCGCCGCCCTCTCGCAGCCACCGCAGAGATCGGGCATCCAGCACCCGGCATCCTCGTGTGGCCGAAGCCCGGGGGCCATCTTCACCTCTGCAGCCCCCCCACCTCTGCTGACAGAAACGGCTGCCAACGCGGAGATTACGCCGTCTGGCTGGCGACTCGCCACCCCGCGCAACGCTGACGGCGCCCCCCACTCAGCCGCCCAGTTCCCGCAAGACTCGCGCCGGGGCAGGTTCGTAGTCCCGGGGCTCGACGCTGAAGGCCGCCCGCCCCTGGCTGAGCGAGCGCAGAGCGGTGGAGTAGCCGAAAATCTCGCTGAGGGGGACGACGCCGCGGATGATGGCAGGGTCCTCCTCCGCGCTCAGCGACTCCACCCGGGCCCTCCGGGTGGTCAGGTCGCTGTTCACCCCGGTCAGGAACTCCTGCGGACAGGAGATCTCGAACTCCATGACCGGCTCGAGGAGGACGGGCTGGGCCTTCTCCACAGCATCCTGAAACGCCAGGTGGACCGCATGCCCGAAGGCCGCGTCAGTGGAGCTCTGTTCACGGGTGCGCCCCCCGAGGAGGGTCACCTTGAGCCCGGAGAGCGGGTAGCCAAGCGCCAGGCCGCCAGACGCTGCCGCGACCACACCAGCCTCAATCGTCGGGTGGAAGATCCGCGGGACCTCCTCACCGTCCATGGCATTCACAACGGTGACTGGCGAGGCAGCCGGGTCAGGCTCCACCCGCAGGCGGACCCCGGCGTAGAGGACCCGTGTCCCGAGATCTCGCTCGAAAACCTGGCTGGACTCTCCCGTCCCCGACACGGTCTGGCGATAGGCGACTCGGGGCTCACCCACCCGGACCTTCATGCCGAAGTCCCGCTCGAGGCGGTGGCGCAACACCTCGAGGTGGAGCTCGCCCACGCCCGCCATGATCATCTGGCCGGTCTCTTCGCTGACCCTCCAGACAAAGGAGGGGTCATCCCGGGCCAAGAGACCCAAGACGCGCACCAGCTCATCTTTGTCCTTGAGGCTGAAGGGCTCGATGGACATGGACATGACGGCCTCGGGAGCCACCATGCCTTCGAGGACCATGGGATCGCCCTTGGGGCAAAGAGTGTCGCCAGTGGCAGTGGTCTTCAGGCCTACGAGGGCCACGATGTCCCCAGCCTCCGCCTCGTCGATGGCTTTTCGTTCATCGGCGTGCATCAGGAACATGCGGTTGACCCGCTCGACCTTGCCCGTGCGCGGGTTCAGCACTTGCTCCGCGGTCTTCAGTCGTCCCGAGTACAAACGGGCGAACGCGAGGTCGCCCTGGCTCTTCCAGATCGTCTTGAAGATCAGCGCGCATAGCGGAGCGTCTGGGTCACTCTGGCGAACGACCTTTGCCTCCGTCTTCGGATGCAAGCCCACCGCCGGTGGCACATCGAGAGGCGAGGGCAGGTAGTCAGCCACCCCATCCAAGACGGGCTGCACGCCGATGTTCTTGAAGGCCGAACCACAGAAGGCGGGCACGAATCGCAGGCCCAGGGTGCCAGTCCGCAGCGCCGCGACGACATCAGCCTGGGGACAGTCCCCCTCATGCTCAAGGTAGACCTCGGCGAAGGCGTCCACCTCGTCGGCCAACATCTCCAGCATGGTCATCCGCGCCAGCTCTGCGTCGTCACGCATGTCCTCAGGGATCTCCAGGACCTCGACGTCCTTGCCCTGGCTCTCCTCGTCGAAGCGGAGCGCCCGCATCCCCACCAGGTCGATCACTCCCTGCAGTTCTTTCTCACTGCCCCAGGGGATCTGTACCGGGATCACCTTGACCGCCAAACGCTCACCGATGTTCTCGACCACCCGCTCGAAGTCACTGCCCACCCGATCGAGCTTGTTGACGAAGATCAGCCGTGGGACGTGGTGCCGGTTGGCCTGGTGCCAGACCGTCTCGGACTGGGCCTGCACACCCGCCACGCCGCAGACCACCACGACCGCCCCATCGAGCACTCGCAGGCAACGCTCCACTTCGACGGTGAAATCGACGTGTCCAGGGGTGTCGATGATGTTCAGCCGATGCCCGCGCCACGAACAGGTGGTCGCAGCACTGACGATGGTGATCCCCCGCTCCTGCTCCTCTTCGAGGTAGTCCATCTTGGCCGTGCCTTGATGGACTTCGCCCATGCGGTGGGCACGCTCGGTGTAGAACAGCACCCGCTCGGTGAGCGTGGTCTTGCCCGCATCGATGTGGGCGATGATGCCGATGTTGCGGACGCGGTCGCGCTTCAGGCGAGCCATGAGACGCCTCCAACGGCGACCTGGTGCTCACGGGGCCGCTCAAGATTGGCGCCCATCGCGCAGCCGCCAAAACCTCTTGGCAGCTCAGCACTCAAGCCACATCCGGCGAGTCGGCCCAGGGCCAGGCCGAACATGTGCGAGCCCTACCAGGCGAAGTGCGAGTAGGCCTTGTTGGCCTCGGCCATCTTGTGGGTGTTCTCGCGCGTGGTGTACGCCACACCCTGCTTGTTGTAGGCGTCGTAGACCTCTTCGGCCAAGCGACGAGCCATGGGCTTGCCCTTCTTCTTGCGGGTCGCCACGAGGATCCAGCGGAAGGCCAAGGCCTGTTGCCGATCTCGGCGCACTTCGTGAGGCACCTGCAGGGTGGCACCACCCACACGGCGAGAACGCACCTCGACGATGGGCTTGACGTTGTTGATCGCGATGCTGAACACCTCTTCGGGTGCTTCATCGGGGATCTTCTGCTTCACGATATCCAGCGCATCGTAGAAGATCTTCTGAGCCGTGGACTTCTTGCCATCGAGCATCAGGTTGTTGATGAACTTGCTCACCAGCATGCTCCCGAACTTGGGGTCGGGGCGCTGGAACTTCGCGGTCGAAACGTACTTGCGGGGCATGAGTTGTCTTCTTGGGTGGGCTTCCAGGCTCAAGATCGGTCAGGCCGTTCGTGACCTACACCCGATTGGGGCGGATGCACCTAGGTTGTCAGGACTTCGGTCGCTTGGCGCCGTACTTGCTGCGGCCCTGCCGGCGGCCTTCGACGGCCGCCGCATCAAGGGTTCCGCGCACGATGTGGTAACGGACACCAGGGAGATCGCGCACGCGGCCACCGCGAACAAGCACGATGGCGTGCTCTTGCAGGGTGTGCTTCTCGCCACCGATGTACGCCGTGACCTCCTTGCCATTGCTCAGCTTCACTCGGGCGATCTTGCGCAACGCCGAGTTGGGCTTCTTGGGCGTCTGAATCTTCACCTGCAGGCAGACGCCGCGCTTCTGTGAGCATTTGTCCAACACGGGCGCCTTGGAGACCTTCTTGATCTTCTTGCGGCCCTTGCGGATGAGTTGGTTGATGGTCGGCATGAAAGACAGTCTTCTTGGAGCGGCGGGAAGCGGGACATTTCAACAAGGGAACTCTGCGCGGTCAAGGCTGGTCATCCAGCCCTGAGCTGCAATCCTCCCTTGGGACCTGGCTCGGCCAGGGAGGGTCAAACCCACAACAACTCGCGTCAGGGACCAAAACCGGCAGGCAAGGCGCCCGCCGGCTGGCCCAGCAGACGCGTCCTGCTAGACGGCACCCTCGGCCAGGCCGATCTTGGGCATTTCGTCGTACATCCCGTCGGGGGCTGCCGGAGCCTCGACGTTGTACTTCACCCGTGTGCGCTGGAGCGGCCGGAAGCCCGTCCCCGTGGGCACCATGTTGCCCAGGATGACGTTCTCCTTCAGGCCCAGAAGGGTGTCTCGACGCCCCGCCAGGGCCGCCTCGGTCAACACCTTGGTGGTCTCCTGGAACGAAGCCGCAGAGATCATCGAATCGGACTGCAGCGCCGCCTTGGTGATACCCAGCAGCACGGGCTCCGCGCTCGAAGGCCGCTTCTTCTGCTTGACCATGTCGCGGTTCTGCCCGCGGAACCGGAACTTGTCCACCACCGCATCAGGGAGGAAGTCCGTGTCGCCCGGATCACCCACCTGCACGCGCCGCAACATCTGGCTGATGATGACCTCGATGTGCTTGTCATCGATGGTCACGTTCTGGCTGCCGTAGACACCCTGCACCTCACGGAGCAGGTAGTTCTGCAGCGCCTCCTCACCGTTGATGCGCAGGATATCCTGGGGAATCATCGGCCCCTCAATCAAGGGCTGGCCAGCCTGGACGATGTCGCCACTCTGCACCTTGAGGTGCTTGCCGTGTGGCACGAGATGCTCCTGGACAGTGGCCGTCTCCTCGTTCTTCACGAGAATCGTCCGCTTGCCGCGCTTCATCTCGCGCACCAGCTCGACAACGCCGTCGACCTCCGCCATCACGGCGGGCTCCTTCGGCCGGCGAGCCTCGAAGATCTCGGTCATACGAGGCAGACCACCGGTGATGTCCTGGGTACCCGTGGTCGCCCGTGGAGTCTTGGCCACCAGGGTTCCGGCCTTCACGCCGACGCCGTCTTCGACTTCGATGAAGGCCTTCTCAGGAATCGGGTAATAGGTGAGCGGCGTGCCCTCCGCGTCCTCGATGACCACGTGGGGATGCAGGTCGCCCTTGTGCTCCATGATGAAGCGACGGGTGACACCTGCGGCATCCGTCTCGGCCTTCAGGGTCTTGCCTTCGACGATGTCCTCGAAGCGCACCCGACCCGAACGGTCAGCGAAGATCGGGATGCTGTGGGGATCCCAGTTGGCCAACACCTCGTTGGCCTTGACCTTGCCGCCCTCCTTCACGGTCAGAACGGCGCCGAGGGGGATGCTGTGCCGATCGAGCTCGCGGCCCTTGTCATCGACAATGATCAGCACGCCATTGCGGTCCAGCGAAACAATCTCGCCCTCGAGGGTCTCACCCAGCTTGACGGTGAGGTATTTCAACGAGCCCTTGCGTGCGGCCTTGATGGACGACTCAGCCAGCGCACGGCTCGCCGTGCCACCGATGTGGAAGGTCCGCATGGTGAGCTGCGTACCCGGCTCACCGATCGACTGGGCGGCGATGATGCCCACAGCAAGGCCAAGCTCGGCCAGCTTGCCGCGGGAGAGATCCATGCCGTAGCAGTTGGCACAGATGCCCTGGCCCGCCTCGCAGGTCAGGGCCGAGCGCACGCGCACCTTCTCGTAGCCCAAGGCCTCGATCTTCTTGGCGATGTCCGAGGTGATCAGCTGGTTTTCCTTGACGATCACTTCGTCGGTCACCACATCGGTGATCGTGTCTCTGGCGGTCCGTCCACGAATACGCTGGGCCAGGGTGATGTCGACCTTCCCGCCCTTCATGGTGGCGCTCTTGCTCACGCCGTTGATGGTGCCGCACTCGAGCTTGGCAATGACGATGTTCTGACCCACATCCGCCAGCTTGCGAGTGAGGTAACCAGAGTCAGCCGTCTTCAGCGCCGTGTCAGCCAGACCCTTGCGAGCACCGTGGGTCGAGCTGAAGTACTCGAGCACCCGCAGACCTTCGCGGAAGTTCGACTTGATCGGCGTCTCGATGATCTTGCCCGACGGCTTGGCCATCAGACCGCGCATGCCCGCCAGCTGACGAATCTGCTCGATCGTGCCACGAGCACCGGAGCGCTCCATGATGAAGACGGGGTTGAGCTGGGTGGTTCCATCTTTCACCGCAGCCTTCCACTCCGTCATCATCTCTTCACCCACACGCTCACGAGCGTGTGTCCACAGATCGATGACCTGGTTGTAACGCTCGCCTTCGGTGATGACGCCCTTCTTGTACTGCTTGTTGATCACCGTCACCGAGTCGTCAGTGGACGACAGGATGTCGTGCTTCAAGCTGGGAATGATCAGATTCACGGTGGCGAACGAGAGTCCGGCCCTGGTGGCGGACTTGAAGCCGATGGCCTTCAGATCATCGAGCAACTTGACCGTGCGCTCCTTGCCCACGACATCGTAGGACTCAGCGATGACTCGCTTGATGGCGCCCTTGTCCAGCTCGATGTTCCAGAAGGGGCAGCCGTCCGGGAGGATGTCGTTGAACAGCACCCGACCCACAGAAGTCTCGACCTGCTTGCCCGACTCGGTGACGAACCGCGTGTCCGAACCAATGACCTCGGTACCCTCAGGCAACCGCACTCTGATGGAAGCGTGGATGCCGACCTTCTCGTCAGCGTAGGCCCGGAAAACCTCCTGGCAGCTGGCGAAAGACTTGTCCTCGCCGAGCTCCTTCTCACGGCGCGTCGTCAGATAGAAGCAACCCAGCACGATGTCCTGAGACGGACTGATGATCGGGCTGCCGTTGGCGGGGGTGAAGATGTTGTTGGTCGAGATCATCAGCGCGGTGGCTTCGATCTGCGCCTCGTAGCTCAGCGGCAGGTGAACAGCCATCTGATCACCATCGAAGTCAGCGTTGAAGCCAGCACACACCAGGGGGTGCAGCTTGATCGCGTTGCCTTCGACGAGCACAGGCTGGAAGGCCTGAATGCCCATACGGTGAAGAGTCGGTGCGCGGTTGAGCAGCACCGGGTGCTCCTGGATCACCTCTTCGAGAATGTCCCAGACCTCTTCGTCCTTGCGCTCGAGCATCTTCTTGGCCGACTTGATCGTGTCGGCGTAGCCGAGCTCTTTCAGGCGGCGGATGATGAACGGTTGGTACAGCTCAAGAGCGATGACCTTTGGCATGCCGCACTGGTGCAGCTGGAGGTCGGGCCCCACCACGATCACGGAGCGGGCAGAGTAATCGACGCGCTTGCCCAGCAGGTTCTCACGGAAGCGGCCCTGCTTGCCCTTGATCATGTCGGTCAACGACTTGAGCGGGCGGTTGCTCGTACCCAGCACGGGACGGCGGCAGCGGCTGTTGTCGAAGAGCGCATCGACAGACTGCTGCAGCATGCGCTTCTCGTTGCGGATGATGACCTCTGGTGCGTTGAGGTCTAGCAGCTTCTTGAGCCGGTTGTTGCGGTTGATCAGCCGGCGGTAGAGGTCGTTGAGGTCGGAGGTGGCGAAGTTGCCGCTGTCGAGCAGCACCAGCGGACGCAGATCCGGCGGAATCACCGGCACCACGTCGAGGACCATCCACGACGGCTTGTTCGGAGAATCGCGCAGCATCTCGATCGTCCGCAAGCGCTTGACGATCTCCGCCTTGCGTTGCTTGCTCCGGGTGGTCTTGAGCTCCTCGCGGAGCATCTCAGACGTCGCCGGGAGGTCGAGATTGACCAGCAGCTTCTTCACTGCTTCGGCGCCCATCTCCGCTTCGAAGGACTGACCGTACTTCTGGCGGGCCTCGCGATAGGCCTCCTCGGTCATGAGCTCACCGACCTCGAGGGTCGTGTCGCCAGCATCGACGACGATGTACTCCTGGAAGTACACCACCTTGTCGAGGTGGGACAGCTTCACCCCAAGCAGACTACCGATCCGCGACGGCGTGGCCTTGAAGAACCAGATATGGGCCACTGACGCTGCAAGGTTGATGTGACCCATGCGGGTCCGGCGCACCTTGCTGTGGGTCACCTGCACACCGCAGCGGTCGCAGATGATGTTCTTGTGCTTGATGCCCTTGTACTTGCCGCAGAAGCACTCCCAGTCCTTGGTGGGACCGAAGATCTTCTCGCAAAAGAGCCCGTCCTTCTCAGGGCGGTAGGTGCGGTAGTTGATCGTCTCGGGCTTGCGCACTTCGCCGAACGACCAACCCCGGATGTCCTCGTGAGAGGCCAGCCGGATGGTGACGAAGGGGTTGTCCGTGGGGCTGATCCGCGCGGACCCGTGTACTGTCGGAGTGCTGCGGCTGGTGGCTTCGAGCTGCATCTTCGTTACCGTCCCCGGTGGAGTTCCATGTTCAGACAAAGCCCACGAATCTCGTTCGTAAGCACATCGAAGGAGATGGGCGTGCCGGGCTCCAGCACGTTGGTTCCCTTGACCATCGACTCGTAGATACGCGTGCGACCTTCAACGTCGTCGCTCTTCACCGTGAGCAGCTCTTGCAGAATGCTCGCGGCGCCGTAGGCCTCGAGCGCCCACACCTCCATCTCACCGAAGCGCTGCCCGCCGAAGCGGGCCTTGCCACCCAGAGGCTGCTGAGTGATCAGCGAGTAGGGCCCTGTGGCTCGAGCGTGCACCTTGTCTGCGACCAGGTGGTGAAGCTTGAGCATGTACAGGTAGCCCACGGTGACTTTCTGATCGAAGGCACGCCCGGTGCGGCCGTCGAAAAGTGTGGCCATGCCGTCACCAGGGAGCCCCGCCTCTTCCAGGGCCTCGAAAATCTGCGCCTCGGATGCACCGTCGAAAACCGGGGTCACCGCCTGGAAATCGAGCGCCTTCGCGGCCCAACCCAGGTGGGTCTCAAGGATCTGCCCGACGTTCATACGAGACGGCACGCCGAGGGGGTTCAGCAAGATCTCGAGCGAGGTGCCATCCGCCAGATAGGGCATGTCCTCTTCGGGCATGACGATCGAGATGACGCCCTTGTTGCCGTGGCGGCCGGCCATCTTGTCGCCCACCGACAGGGTGCGCTTCGTGGCCAGGAAGACCTTGACCATCTCGAGCACACCAGTGGGTAGCTCGTCGCCTCGGGAGAGACGGTTGACGACCTTGTTCTTCTCGTTCTCCTGCTCTTCGATGCGGTCAGCGAACTCGCGGAAGGTCAGGTACATCTTCTCGCCAGAACCCTTGCGGTAGTTCTCCATGCAGCGCTTGCGCACCAACTCGAACTGCCGCCGCAACTCCTGGGCATCCGCGTCGACGTCGACCTCGATCTTCTTGTTGGTCTGATCGTCCACGATCTTGGAGTCGGCGATCGCGGCGATCTCGTCCACGAGCTTCTCGACCTGCTCGCCCAGGTACTCGCGGAACTGACGCTCCGCAGCACGGATCAGGCGCAGGTTCTTTGCGCTCTGCTCCTCAGACGTGTCGACATTGCGGGTGAACCGACGCGTGCCGATGACCGTCCCATAGACACCGGGCGGCACCTCGAGAGAGTCGTTCTTCACGTCTTCACCGGCACGGCCGAAGATGGCGTGAAGCAGCTTCTCTTCTGGAGTGAGCTCAGACTTGCTCTTCGGGCTGACCTTGCCCACCAGGATGTCACCAGGCTTGACCTTGCTACCTATCAGCACCACGCCGGTCTCATCGAGCCGCGCCAGGGCCCCTTCGGAGACGTTCGGGATATCGCGAGTGAACTCCTCGCGACCCAGCTTGGTCTCGCGGATCTCCACATCGAAATGGGTGATGTGGATCGAGGTGAATGAGTCGTTACGAATCAGCTTCTGGGACACGATGATCGCGTCCTCGAAGTTGTAGCCATCCCAGATCATGAAGCCGACGAGGATGTTGCGGCCGAGGGCAAGCTCGCCACCTCTCGTGGCCGCTCCGTCAGCGAGCAGATCGCCAGCCTTCACCTTCTGGCCCGGCATCACTGCTGGGCGCTGGTTCAGGCACGTCTTCTCGTTCAGGCCCACGAACTTGCGCAGCTCGTAGGTATCATCGCCCACCACCACGGTGTCGGCGTCCACGTACTTCACGACCCCAGCCTTGCGCGAGCGGACGACCATTCCGGAGTTGGCCGCCACGTCCTTCTCCATGCCGGTGGCCACGCAAGGCGGATCGGTACGGATCAGCGGCACAGCCTGGCGCTGCATGTTGCTGCCCATGAGCGCACGGTTGGCGTCATCGTGCTCAAGGAACGGGATCAGCGCTGCGCTCACACCAACCAGCTGCATGGGCGAGATGTCCATGTACTGGACCTCCTTCGCCGGCCGGTCTGCGAACTCACCGCCCTCACGGCAGAGCACGTTGTTGGTCTTGAACTTGCCCTTCTCGTCGACCTCACTATCGGCTGGCGCGACGATGGCCTCGTGCTCTTCGTCTGCGCGAAGATGCACGACCTTGTTGCCCACCACGCCCTTGACCACCTTGCGGTAGGGCGTGACCAGGAAACCGTAGTCATCGAGCATGGCGTAGATCGACAGGGATGCGATCAGACCAATATTGCTGCCTTCAGGAGTCTCAATCGGGCAGATGCGCCCGTAGTGACTGATATGCACGTCGCGCACATCAAAGCCAGCGCGCTTGCGGTTCAACCCACCGGGGCCCAGGGCCGACAAGCGGCGCTCGTGAGTCAGCTGGCTGAGCGGGTTGCTCTGGTCCACCACCTGACTCAGTTCGCCGCGCCCAAAGAAGTACTCGATGGACGAGCTGATCGTCTTGCTGTTGATCAGCTGCCGTGGCGTGGCCGTCTGGATCGTCTCCTGGTTGTTCATCCGCTCGGAAGCGGTGCGACGCAACTTCAGGAAACCCTTGCGGAACTCATCACCCGCCAGCTCGGCGATGGTGCGCACGCGCCGGTTGCCGAGGTGATCGATGTCATCGACATGACCACGCCCAGAACGCAAGTCCATGATGTAGCGCATGGGGTCGATGATGTCCTGGACGCCCAGGGTCATGTCATCGTCCTTGCCGCTGCGGCCAAACTTGCGATTGATACGGAACCGCCCGACCGGGCCAAGCCGATAGCGGGTCGGATCCTGGAAGCGCTCACGGAACAGCGTGCGAGCCTTCTCGATGTTGGGCGGGTTACCCGGGCGCAAGCGGGTGTAGATCTTGAGCAGAGCCTCTTCGTGGCTGCGGGCCTCGTCCTCGGCCAGCGTGTACAGCAGCAGCTGGTCTTCGTCGGCGTTGATGATCACGTCGACACTCTTCAGCGCGCTGGCCAGGATCATCTCCAGGCTCTCTGCGGTGATCACAGAGCCGCTCTTCAGCAGGATCTCGCCGGTCTGCTCATCGACCACGTCCCCCACCACGTGCTTGCCCAGGAGCTGCTTGTCCTTGCTGCCCTTCAGCGAGATCTTCTTGGTCTCGTAGAAGAGCGGGATCAGCTGCTCGTTGGTGCCGTAGTCCTCGGACATGGCCCGCAGGAACGTCGTCGCCGGGAACTTGCTGGTCTGGTCGATCTTGATGTCCATCACGTCCTTCTTGGTGACGGACAGCTCGACCCAGGAGCCTCGCTGCGGAATGATCCAGCAGCTGTGCAGCTTCTTCTCGTTGGTGTGCAACTCGACCGAGAAGTCCACACCGGGCGAGCGGTGCAGCTGACTGACAATGACGCGCTCACTGCCATTGATGATGAACTCGCCCCCACCCACCATGACGGGGATTTCGCCCAGATAGACCCATTCTTCAACGGGCTCTGGCTTTTCCAGGCGCACCAGGATCTTGAACGGCATCCCATAGGTGACACCGAGCACCCGACACTCGTCGGCGGTGTACCGTGGCCGCCCGAGCTCATAACCCACGTACTCCAACGACACGGTCTTGTCGTAGGAGTAGATCGGGAAGGTCTCCCGAAGGATGGCCTCCAGACCTACAGGGTCACGCCGGTTGAAGGGCACGTCCACGCAGAGGAAATCGACGAATGACTTCGTCTGGATATCCGTCAGGGGCGGGACGGCGAGAGGAGATCGGAATTTACCGAAATGGCGAACGTTCATCGGCTGGTAGCGCGCAACGGGGTCAGTGCTGGGTACGGATCAATGGACGCACCAGCACATGTACCCGCGAATCGCTCGCGGGCACATGCGCTGTCGAGGTGCGACAGGCCGTCGTGATCAGCTGACCTCGACGTCTGCCCCTGCCTCTTCAAGCTCGGCCTTGACCTTCTCGGCCTCGTCCTTGGAGACGCCTTCCTTGACGGCCTTCGGCGCGCTCTCAACGAGCTCCTTGGCCTCCTTGAGGCCCAGGCCGGTGATCGCGCGAACGGCCTTGATGACCTGGATCTTCTTGGCGCCCGCGCCCTTCAGGACGACGTCGAAAGCCGTCTTCTCTTCGGCGGCACCGCCGCTGTCGCCGCCCGAAGCGGCCATCATCACGGCTCCGCCAGAGGCGGGCTCGATGCCGTAAGTCTCCTTCAAGTAGTCGGAGAGCTGCTGTGCATCGAGAAGATTCAGACCAACGATCTGGTCGCCGAGCTGCTTGATCTCGTCTTTGAACTCGGTGGTGGCTGTATCACTCATGGTTCTGTTTTCTCCTACTCGGGCATCATGCCCGTCGTCTGCTGGTGAGTCGGTGGATTCGGTACGCCAGAGGCCAGGGAGCCTTAGGCCTCAAGTTTTTCGATGTGGCTCTTGATGGCGCCGGCGATACGGGAAGCCGGTGCCGTGAACTGGGCTGACAAGCGCGCCGCAGGACCAGTGATCTGGCCCGAGATGCGAGACTGCAGGTCGGCCTTGGTGGGAAGCTTGGCCAAGGCGGAGGCTTGGGCCTGGTCGAGGACCATGCCATCCATCACGCCGCCCTTGACGGCCGGAAGATCGTTGCCCGTTTCCTTCTGCCAGGTTTCGACAACCCGGGAGGCCGTGATGGCGATGCCATCGACGTCGTCGCTCTCGGCGACGATCAACGCAGCGGGACCAGCAAACACGCTGTCCAGCCCGTCCAGGCCGTAGCCCTTGAGCGTGGCCTTGGCCAGCGAGCCTCTGAGCAAGTGCATCCTGAGGTTGGCTTCGCCAAGCTTGCCCCGGAAGGCGTTGACGTCTTCGACGGTCATGCCCACGGGCTGAAGGAACAGCGTGTCGAGGTCCTCGCTAAAGGACTTCTCGTACTCGCTACGAATGGCCTCATTGATGAGATTTGGCATCGGTGCTGAGTCTCAGGATCTGGGTCAGGCGCTGACGTCGACGGAGACGCCCGGACCCATGGTCGTGGAAAGGTGAACCTGCTTGATGTAGGTCCCCTTGGAAGCCGCAGGCTTGAGCGCGATGACGGCAGTCAGGAAGGCCTGCACGTTCTCGGCGATCAGCTGATCGTCAAAGGAACGCTTGCCGACAGCGGCGTGCACCGTGGCACCAGAATCTGCCCGAAACTCGACCTTGCCGGCGGTGAAGTCCTTCACAGCGGCGGCGACGTTCGGAGTGACCGTGCCTGACTTTGGCGTGGGCATCTTGCCCTGCGGGCCAAGCACTTTGCCGAGCCGGCCGACCTTGCCCATCATGTCGGGCGCAGAGACGGCCACGTCGAAGTCAGACCAGCCGTCGGCGACCTTGGCCACCAGCTCATCAGCTCCGACCTCGACAGCACCGGCCGCCTTGGCCTCTTCTTGCTTGTCCGGGTCTTTGACGAAGGCGATCACCCGGCGAGTACGTCCCGTGCCGTGAGGCAGGGAGACCGCGCCGCGCACAGCCTGATCAGACTTGCGCGGATCAGTGCCCAGGTTGACGGCGATGTCGACGGTCTCGTCGAAGCGTGCCGCGGTCGCAGTCTTGACCGCCGCGATGCCATCAAGCAGGCCGTAGACCTGATCTTTGATGACCGCGCTCTGGTTGCCGCGATGTCTCTTGCTCATGCTGCCCATGTGTCTGGCTCGTTTCTGTGATGTTGGGCCGTCAGCGGGCCGTCAGCCCGTGATTTCGATGCCCATCGACCGCGCCGTGCCTTCGATGATGCGGCAAGCTGCGTCGATGTTGCGTGCGTTCAGGTCTTTCATCTTCAACTCGGCGATCTCCTTGACTTGATCGCGAGTCACGGCGCCGACGTTCTCCGAAGCGGAGCAACCCTTGACGATGCCGGCATGCTTCTTCAGCAGCACAGCCGCCGGTGGCGTCTTGAGCACAAAGCTGTACGAGCGGTCGGCGTAGACCTGGATCTCGACAGGGATGATCAACCCCATCTGATCTCTCGTGGCGTCGTTGTACTCCTTGACGAACTGACCGATGTTGATGCCGTGCTGACCCAGCGCCGGACCGACAGGTGGCGCAGGTGTTGCCTGCCCCGCGGGCATCTGCAACTTGATGTAGGCTATGACTTCTTTGGCCATGATTTTCTAGTCGCTCTCAGGCGGTGTGACGATGGACGCACCGACCGATGCTCAGACCTCCTCGACCTTCCAGTACTCAAGTTCGACGGGCGTCTCGCGACCAAAGATGGTCACGATCACACGCACCATGCCCTTGATTTCATTGATGTCATCAACAACGCCGTTGTACGACTCGAAGGGACCTTCGTTGATCTTGACTCGGTCACCGACCTTGAAGGCAATCTTGAGTTGCGGCGTCTCTTCAGTCGCGCGCATGCCGTTCAGCACCCGTTCGACCTCGTGGGGTTCCATGGGCACGGGCTGGCGCGTAGAGCCCACGAAGTCACCGACTCCCTGGGTCTCGCGGATGAGGAACCAGACGTCTTCAGCGATCTGGCCATCATCGTCCAGCACCATCTCAACCATGATGTAGCCGGGGTACAGCTTGCGCTGGGTGACCTTCTTGCGCCCACCCTTCATCTGGGTGACCGTCTCGGTGGGCACCAGCACGCTGGGGACCATGTGGTCGAGCCCTGCGGCCTCAAGCCGCCGGTCGAGCTTGTCGCGCATCTTGCGCTCGACATTGCTCGCCACCCGAAGCACGAACCAGCTGGTGGGCTTCGACGGCAGCGGAGGCGTCGGCGCGGACATCTCGCTCATCAGAACACCACCTTGGTCATGACCGCGTTCAGAAAGTAGTCCATGCCCGCGAGCATGAGCGTGAAGAACAACATCACGACCACGATGACGATCGACGAAGAGAAGGTCTCATCCCAACTAGGCCAGGTGCACTTGCGCATCTCGACCTCGGAGTCGATCAGCATGTCCGCAGCCTTGGGCGCTGACAGCGCTCGGGAAATAGCGAACAGACCAGCAAGGCCCACCGCCACAGCGATGATCAGCGCGGGCGTGAGCGGCGCACCCAACACGGGCAGGTTGCCCTCTGTCAGGCTCTGCACCATCAGCCCATCGCCACCGTCACCCCGAAAGCTGAGCAACCAGTAGTACATGGAGTAGGCGCCGGAAGCCCAGAGAGCACCCAGCAACCACATGGCTGTGGTTCTGGCATAGACACCCTGATCCGGCTTGTACTTGGTCATGACTTGATTCCAGCGGAAGTAACCGCACACGAGGGAGCGGAAATGGCAGGCCAGGAGGGACTTGAACCCCCGGCCCTCGGTTTTGGAAACCGATGCTCTACCAACTGAGCTACTGGCCTGTGGTCCACCCGTCAGCGGCTACTTCTTGCGCTCCTTGTGGACAGTGTGCTTACGGTCGAAGCGGCAGTACTTTCTGAGTTCGAGCTTCCATTGCGCTTTCGTGCGCTTGCGCAGCGTGTAGTTCCTGCGTCCGCAGTCACTGCACTCGAGGAAGACGACTGTGCTCGATTTGCTTTTGGCCATGAATGGCGGCTCCGGGAAGAGCGAGCGGTGAGGTCCACCGCTCGCTCATGGACAGCAACGACGACGGAGCGTCGCTCAGTCCAGGATCTCGACGACCTTGCCCGAGCCCACGGTCCGGCCACCTTCGCGGATGGCGAACTTCAGGTCGGTGTCCATCGCGATGGGCGTGATCAGCTCGACCTCCACCTCGACGTTGTCGCCAGGCATGACCATCTCGGTGCCCTCAGGGAGGGTCACGTTGCCGGTCACGTCGGTCGTGCGGAAGTAGAACTGGGGACGGTAGCCGTTGAAGAACGGAGTGTGGCGGCCACCTTCCTCCTTGCTCAGGACGTAGACGACGCCCTTGAACTTCTTGTGAGGGGTGATGCTCTTGGGCGCCGCCAGCACCTGGCCGCGCTCAATGGCCTCCTTGTCGATACCGCGCAACAGCAGGCCGACGTTGTCGCCAGCGAGACCCGAATCGAGGGTCTTCTGGAACATCTCGACGCCGGTGCAGGTGGTGGTCTCGATCTCGTCCTTCAAGCCGACGAGCTCGAGGGCATCGCCAGACTTGATCATGCCGCGCTCGATACGGCCGGTGGCCACGGTGCCGCGACCCTTGATCGAGAAGACATCCTCGACGGGCATCAGGAACGGGCGGTCGACATCACGCTCGGGATCTGGGACCCAGGCATCGACCGAGTCCATGAGCTTCCAGATGCAGTTGAAGCGCTCATCGTCAGCAGAGGCTCCCTCCTGGACGGCCTCGAGGGCCTTGAGCGCCGAGCCCGGGACGATCGGCGTGTCATCGCCGGGGAAATCGTAGCTATCGAGCAGCTCGCGAATCTCCATGTCGACCAGCTCGAGGAGTTCGTCATCGTCGACCTGATCGACCTTGTTCATGAAGACCAGCACGGAGGGCACGCCCACCTGACGGGCCAGCAGGATGTGCTCGCGAGTCTGGGGCATCGGGCCGTCGGCTGCGCTGCAGACCAGGATCGCACCGTCCATCTGGGCGGCACCGGTGATCATGTTCTTGACGTAGTCGGCGTGGCCCGGGCAGTCGACGTGAGCGTAGTGACGCTTGTCGGTCTCGTACTCCACGTGGGCGGTGGCGATGGTGATACCGCGCTCCCGCTCCTCCGGGGCCTTGTCGATGGTGTCAAAGGCCCTCAGTTCAGCGAAGCCCTTAATGGCCAGCGCGCCAGTGATGGCAGCGGTGAGAGTGGTCTTGCCGTGATCGACGTGACCGATGGTACCGACGTTCACGTGCGGCTTGGTGCGGTCGAAGGTCTCCTTCGCCATGACTCTTCAATCTCCTTCAAGGGCCGGCCCATGCCGGTCGGGTCTTCATGTAGAGGGTTGTCGCAACCGCCGTGGGCTGCAGTCGGTAGTGCTGGGTTCAGATCGAAACGGCCGTGACCGGGCGGAACATGGAGCTGCTGATGGGATTCGAACCCATGACCTCGTCCTTACCAAGGACGTGCTCTACCCCTGAGCCACAGCAGCGCTTGTTGATGTTCGTTGGTGTCGTTGAGTCGTCTCGGTGTGTGCTTTCTCGTTTGGTGAGGTCGGCGCGACGCTCGGCATGGGTTGAGTGCTGCATGTTGGAGCGGGTGATGGGAATCGAACCCACGCAACCAGCTTGGAAGGCTGGGGCTCTACCACTGAGCTACACCCGCTTCGTTGCTGCTGATTGCCGGGCTCGCAGGGCCCTGCCACTCATGCCGTGTCTTGCTCTCCTGCGTCTTGTCTTTGAGTTCGGTGAGTTGTCTTGCTTCTCGGTCGGTTGGCAGCTCGTTCGTCGGAGTCGGCTCACGACGCTTTGAGAGGCCCTTGAAACTTGGTGGGGGAAGCAGGATTCGAACCTGCGTAGGCTAAGCCAACGGGTTTACAGCCCGTCCCCATTAACCACTCGGGCATTCCCCCAATGTTTCGGCGTTTTGGGCTGTTCTGCGTGGGTTGTGTCGGTTGCGCTCCTGCAGTCTGTCGCAGGCGGTCTCCCGCCTCTTGTCTGGTCAGCTCGGAAGCTCTGGATGTTGCTGCTGGACCGGCTTGCCGCATGTGCTGATCTCGTCGATCAAGCACCTACAGCGGGCCAAAACAGCTCGGGGACACCCTTTGGAGCTAGCGATGGGACTCGAACCCACAACCTCCGGTTTACAAAACCGGGGCTCTACCAGTTGAGCTACGCTAGCGCGCACGGCGCCCCCGATACGCAAGACTTCGAGCGCACCGGGAAAACGGGAGATCCTAGTAACGGGCCCTTGGGGAGTCAACTCCCCGATTCACGCCCTTTCGGGGGATTCCGTGCCCCGGCCAACAGCCCGCCACGACCCATGGCCTGAATCCCGGCTCCCAACTCACTCCCAGGGCAGATTCGGCCGCCGATGGTTCCTCCTCAACGGCCCTTTCGAGCACCGAACCGCCTGGCCACAGCGCGCCTGTGAGCGGACAAACTACGGCGAACCTCAGCCAGGCTGTCTCCCCCTGTCTTCTCCAGCAGGGCGTCGGCCACCACCAAGGCCACCATGGCCTCCGCCACCACCGAAGCCGCCGGCACCGCGGTCACGTCAGATCGCTCGAAGAAGGCCTTGCTGGGGGCTCCCTGCCCATAATCCCAAGATCGCAGGGGGCTGCGGAGCATGGACAATGGCTTCATCCAGGCACGCACGAGCAGCTGGTCGCCGTTGCTCATGCCGCCCTCGACCCCTCCGGCCCGGTTCGAGTGGCGCCTGGGGCCCTCTGGGCCTGGAGCCCGCAGCTCATCGTGAACCTGACTGCCGGGGAGGGCGGCAGCGGCCAGGCCCTCCCCCACCTCGACCGCCTTCACGGCCTGGATCGACATGAGCGCGCCGGCCAACCGGGCATCAAGCCGGCTGCCGAAGCCCTCGAGAGAGCCCAGGCCAGGGGGGACGCCCAGGGCCCGGACTTCGAGGACACCGCCCAGGGTGTCGCCCGACGCAGAAGCCTGGGCCACCGCCTCGGCCATGGCCGGCTCTGCCGTCTTGTCGAGGCAGGCGAAGGGCGACGCGTCGCGCCGGGCCCGCAGCTTGCCGAAGGTCCTTGCCGATCGGGAAGCCTTGGCCTCCACGGGTCCCAAGGCATGCACATGCCCCAGGATCTCGACCTGCAGATCGAGCAGCATGCGCGCAGCCAGCGCCCCGGCCGCCACCCGGGCAGCGGTCTCTCGAGCGGAGGCTCGTTCCAGCACCGGGCGCATGTCGGTGTCGCCAAACTTCTGCGCTCCGGCCAGATCCGCATGACCCGGTCGGGGCTGGCGCAGCGGCGGTCTCGACTCCAGGCTGTCGTCCACGTTCGCCACCATGAGCACCAGGGGCGCTCCCGACGTCTTGCCCTTGTAGACTCCCGCCAGCACCTCGACCCGGTCGTGCTCAAGCCGCTGCCGTGAGGATCGCCCAGGGCCCCGCTGCCTCCGGGCCAGATAGCCGTCAATAAAGGGGGCGTCGAAGGGCACCCCTGCGGGCACGCCGGTCAGGGTCGCCACCATCCCCCGGCCGTGGGACTCACCGGCGGTCTGCACCTTGAGTCGACGCAGCATGCTCAGACGCTCTTCGTCGGGTTGCCACGCTGCCGCTTCATGCTTGCATCAGACCACGGTGATCCGGGGCTCGTCCAGCCCCCGCGGCTGCCGTTGTGCGACGACAGCAGCCGACCTAGGATGGCTGGCCCCTCACCTCATGGAGTGATCCCGTGCGTTTCGGAACCACAGCTGTCCACGCGGGCCAGGAGCCCGACCCCACCACCGGCGCCATCATGACGCCGATCTTCTGCACCTCTACCTACGTGCAGGAATACCCGGCGGTGGTCAAAGACGGCTACGACTACTCCCGGGGCAAGAACCCCACCCGCCACGCTCTCGAGTGCAATCTGGCTGGCCTCGAGTCGGCCCGCCACGGGATGTCATTCTCCAGCGGGCTCGCCGCCACCCACGCCGTGCTCATGGCCGTGCTCAAGCCCGGCGATCGGGTCATCTGCGGCAACGACCTCTACGGTGGTACCTACCGGCTCTTCCGCGCCGTGTTCGAGCCCATGGGCATCACCTTCTCCATCGTCGACACCACCGACACGGCCAATGTAGCAGCAGCCCTGGCCGAGGGCCCGGCCCGACTGGTCTGGGTCGAGACCCCCACCAACCCCCTGCTGCGCATCACCGACCTGGCCGAAATCTCCCGCCTCGCTCACGAAGCTGGCGTGATGGTCGCGGCGGACAACACCTTCGCCACGCCCTTTCTGCAGCGTCCCCTTGAGCTGGGCTGCGACATCGTCATGCACAGCGCCACCAAGTACCTGGGCGGGCACAGCGACGTGATCAGCGGCGCGATCATGGTCAACGACGACGAGCTCGCCGAGAAGGTGCGCTTTCAGCAGATGGCCGTGGGCTCGGTCTCTGGCCCGCTCGATTGCTTCTTGGTGCTGCGCGGCACGAAGACCCTGCACCTGCGCATGGAGCGCCACTGCCGCAACGCCCGGGCCATCGCCGAATACCTGAGCAGCCACTCCCGCGTGGCCAAGGTCATCTACCCGGGCCTCGCAGAGCACCCGCAGCATGAGCTGGCCAGCCGCCAGATGAGCGATTTCGGCGGCATGATCTCCTTCGTGCTCGACGGCTCGGTCGAGGACGGCATGCGCTTCACGGCGAACACCAAGATCTTCGCCCTGGCCGAGAGCCTGGGCGGGGTCGAGTCGCTCATCGAGCACCCACCCAGCATGACCCACGCCTCCATCCCGGCCGAGCAGCGCCGAGAGAGCGGGCTCGACGACGGCTTGATCCGCCTGTCTGTAGGTGTCGAGGACGAAGCCGACCTGATCGCCGATCTCGAGCAGGCGTTCGGGGCCGGGTAGGAGTCAGCGCCACAGATCGCCATCCTTTCGATGGCTCCGGGCGGC
>Ga0114932_10001361_pt1 | contig 27870 bp, 21 predicted proteins | sample 2SBtaG_2_FD_87286 | JGI IMG/M metagenome (GOLD analysis project Ga0114932, IMG submission 87286) | Deep subsurface microbial communities from Kolumbo volcano to uncover new lineages of life (NeLLi) - 2SBTROV12_ACTIVE470 metaG | ecosystem: Environmental > Aquatic > Marine > Volcanic ...
GCCACGGCCATGGCCCACAGCAGGAGGGCGGCGACCGCGAGCGACGCGAGGGCCGGGTGGAGGCGCTCAGGCGTAGAGATCGGGGTGCTCGGCGAGGTAGGCGCGGACGGCGGAGGGGACGAGGGCGTCGACGGGCTCGCCTGCGCGGCGGGCGCGGCGCACGGCGGACGAGGAGATGTCCGGCAGGTGGAAGTCCCGAAGGACGAACTCCCCGCCCTCGGGGAGGGCCGCGGGATCGATGGGCGCGCCCCGGCCCAGGACGATGAAGCGGAGGAGGTCGCGCAGCTCGGACCAGCGGTGCCATCGCGGCAGCTCGGGGAGGAGGTCGGTGCCGATCACCCAGGAGAAGGAGACGCCGGGGTGCCGACCGCGCAACGCGGCCACCGTGTCGACGGTGTAGGACCTCGCGCCGAGGGTCCGCTCGATGGGCTCCACGCGGATGCGGGGGTGGTCCGCCGCCACGGCCTCGCACATCGCGAGCCGGTGGTCCCAGCAGGCGAGGTTCCGGTCCTTCGCGAACGCGTGGCGGTGCACGGGCACCCACCAGACCGCGTCCAGGTCCGTCGTCTCCAGGAGGTACAGCGACGCCAGGAGGTGGCACACGTGGGGCGGGTTGAAGGATCCCCCGAAGAGGCCGACTCGCTGTGGACCGGACACGGCCGTATCCTCGCGCAAATGCCGACGCCCGTCTCCGCTGCGCCCCCCGAGCTCGTCCGGGGGCGGTTCGCGCCCAGCCCCACGGGGCGGCTCCACCTGGGGCACGCGCGCACGATGCTGTCGGCGTGGCTGCAGGTGCGTCGGGCGGGCGGGCGCTTCGTCCTGCGGATCGAGGACATCGACCGATCGCGCGTGAAGCCCGACTCCGAGGCGTCGATCCTGCGCGACCTGGCCTGGCTGGGCTTCGACTGGGACGAGGGGCCGGACGTGGGCGGGCCCTTCGGCCCCTATCGTCAGTCCGACTGCCTCGACCGCTACGCCGCGGCCGTGGATCGCCTCGGCGATCGCCTCTTCCCGTGTTCCTGCACGCGGAAGGAGATCCGCGCCGCCACCGGGGCGACGACGGGGGAGATCGCGTACCCCGGGACGTGCCGCGACGGGCCGACGCACCCCGATCGACGTCAGTCCCTGCGGTTCCGGGTGGAGCCCGAGACGCTGACCTGGATCGACCTCGAGAAGGGTGAGACGCGCGAGGACCCGTCGACGGTGTGCGGCGACTTCGTCGTGCGGGGCAAGGACGGCGGGCCCGTCTATCAGCTGGCCTGCGTGGTGGACGACATCGAGCAGCGCATCACCCACGTCCTGCGCGGGGACGACATCGCCGAGAGCACGGGGCGACAGCTCCTGCTCTATCGGGCCCTCGGGGCGGCGCCGCCCCGGTTCGCCCACGTCCCCCTGGTCCGCGACGAGGACGGGCATCGGCTCGCCAAGCGCCGAGGCAGTCCGCCGATCGAGGCCCTGCGAGAGGCGGGCCGCGACCCGCGCGACGTGGTGGGAGAACTGGCGGCGTCCCGGGGGCTGATCGGCGCGGGTGAGGCCGCGAGCCCGGCGGACCTGCTGCGGATCCGACCGGGCGACGTCGGCCCTGCGTAAGCCTGCTACGTTCCGCGGCATGTCGACTCAGCTGATGTTCTGCCGTTCGGACTCCCTGCCCGCCGCCGAGACCCTCGTGGTCGTGGGCCGGGCCGACCGCTTGGCCGCCGCCGACGTCCTCGCGGCCCTCCCCGACGGGGTCGCGGCGGTGTGGCCGGCAATGCTCGCGAGCGTGTCCCCCGGCGACGCGGGCGGCTCGACCACCACCTGGGTCGAGGGCACGCCGTCGCGCGTGGTCGTCGGCGTCCTCCCGGAGCCCTGCTCGCGGCACAACAGCCCGTCGCGGCCCCACGCGGTGGCCTCCCTCGTGGGCAAGGCGCCCGCCAAGGGCGACGTCTCCGTCCTCCTGGCGATCGACGAGGCGGAACACGCCTTCGCGGCGGGCTGCGCGGCCTCCCGGGCGTTCCCCTCCTACTCCCGCAAGGACGGCTCGGGCGACGACCGCACCGTCACGATCGCCTCGCTGTCCCCCGACGGGCCCGCGGATCCCCCGGCTCGCCTCGAGCCCGCGGCGATCGGCATCCGCCTCGCCCAGCACCTCACCGATCAGCCGACGTCCGAGCTGCACACCAAGGCCTTCGCGGCCCTCGCCGAGGAGTGGGCGGCCGAGCTCGGCTGCGAGATCCTCCGCATCGACGACGAGGACCTCGACGCGCAGGGCTTCGGGGGCCTGTGGGGCGTGGGGAAGGCGGCCGTGCACGGTCCGTCGCTGGTCGTCCTCACGCACGATCCCGAGGGCGCCACGGAGACGCTCGCGTGGGTCGGCAAGGGCATCGTCTACGACACCGGCGGGCTGAGCATCAAGGGCAAGACGAACATGCCCGGCATGAAGGGGGACATGGGGGGCGCCGCGGGGGTGTTCGGGGCCTTCATCGCGGCCGTCAAGAGCGGCGCGAAGCAGCGCATCCACTGCATCCTGTGCCTCGCCGAGAACTCCGTGGCCGCGAACGCGACCCGCCCGGACGACATCCTGCACATGTACTCGGGCAAGACGGTCGAGGTGAACAACACGGACGCCGAGGGCCGCCTCGTCCTGGGCGACGGCGTCGCCTACGCCACCAAGCACCTCGACCCCGACATCGTCTGCGACATGGCGACGCTCACGGGCGCGCAGCTCGTCGCCACCGGCAAGCGCCACGCGGCCGTCGTGTGCTCCGACGACGCCTTGGAGGCGCGCGCGATCGCCGCGGGGAAGACGTCCGGCGACCTCGTGCACCCGCTGCCCTACGCCCCGGAGTTCTTCCGCAAGGAGTTCCGGTCGGTGGTCGCCGACCTGAAGAACTCGGTGAAGGACCGCATGAACGCCCAGTCGTCGTGCGCGGGCCAGTTCGTGGCGGAGCACCTCGTCGACTACGACGGCCCCTGGCTGCACGTGGACATCGCGGGGCCCGCGGGCACGACCGACGAGCGGGGGACCGGCTTCGGCGTCGCCCTGCTGCTCGACCTCTTCGTCCCCGGATAGCCGACGTGGGAGGCAAGCGGTCGCACTCCTCGGTGCGGTGCGTCGCTTGCCGGATGCACGCGCGTCTGTGCATCTGCGCCGAGATCCCGCGGATCGAGAGCCGCGCGCGGTTCGTGTTCGTCGTGCACCCGGCCGAGCGCTGGAAGACCACCTCCACGGGCCGCATCGCCGCCCTGGGGATCGAGGGGTCCACCCTCTCCTTCTTCGTGGGGCGCGGGAGACCCTTCGACCCGCCGGTCGCGCTGTCGAACGCCGCCGTCCTGTTTCTCCCGCGCGAGGACGAGGCTCCTCCGGTGGAGGCGGCGGAGTGGGTGGACGGGGTCGAGGCACGCGGCGAGAGGCCCACCATCGTGGTCCCCGACGGAACCTGGGCGCAGTGCCGGAAGATGGTCGGTCGTCACGACGCGCTGCGCGACCTGCCGCGCCTTCGACTGCCCGACGGCGCGGCGCCTCGGGGAGGGCTGAGGATCGAGTGTCTGCACGCGGGCATGTCGACGATCGACGCCGTCGCCTGGCTGCTCGAGGCGGTGGACGGCCCCGAGGCGGGCGCGGCGATGGCCCGGCTGCACCGGATCATGCTCGAGCGGACGATGGCCAGCCGGGGGACGCCGCTGCCGGGCGGGCCCACGATCAACGACCTCGTGCCCCGGGGACGTCTGATCGAGGAAGGGTCCTGAGGGGGGAGGCTCCGACTACCGTCGAGAGGTCGGCTCGTCCCAGACCCCCCGAGCCCCGGAGCCCTCATGTCCCGCACCCGCGACCTCTCCCTCCTGCCCGCGCTGCTGGCGCTCCTGGCCCTGCCGGCCTGCCCCTCGGAAGACACCGACGACGACGACACCGCGGGGGCGGTGGACGACGACGACGCGGTGGACGACGACGACGCGGTGGACGACGACGACGCCACGGACGACGACGACGCCACGGACGACGACGACGCCACGGACGACGACGACGCCGGCCCCGACCCGATGCTCGGCTGCCTCGCGATGCACGGCATTCACAGCGCTGCATCCACGTGGCGCTACACCTGGTCCAACACCCAGCGAACGGGGGCCCGCGTGCGCAGCGTCTACGAGTACGACTACGCTTCCAGTACGGCCACCGTGAAGACCGACGAGAGCTGGGGCCAGGCGGGGGCGAGCTACAGCGGCACGATCTACGAGTACTTCCACTGCGACGTGAGCGGGTTCCACATCACCTCGAAGATCTCGGACACCACGACCACGATCGCGGGCACCACCGAGACCGAGCACGTGGAGACCACCTACGACACCGGGTTCCTCCGTCCGAACATGCCCGCCATGGGCGACACCTGGACCACCGACCTCTCCGGCAGCCGTGAGAGCGACGACGGCTCCCCGCCCCAGGCTTTCGCTACGGCGGACGAGTGGGAGGTCACCGAAGAGGACTTCACCGGCTACCCGCCCTTCCTGCCGCAGAAGCACCAGAAGACGGGCGCTGTCGATTACGTCTACTGGGCCCTCGGCGTGGGCATCGTCGCGTACCCGAGCATCGCCTACCTCACCGAGCATGTCCCCCAGTAGGCACCCCTCTCGACGAATCAGCGATTCGTCGCCGGGGGCCCCGCAGGACCTCCTCGAGACTCCGCTCCACTTCGTTCCGCTGCGCGCGCTCGGGGCGCTTGCGTCCGGATCTCCGGGGGCTTCGGCCCCCGGGGGTCACTCTTCGGGCCGGCCCTTGGCGTAGAAGCCGGTGAGCGTGGCGTCGCCGGGGACGGTGATGCGCCAGCGGGGGAACCCGGTCGTGCCCGCGACGGTGGTGGTCTTCCGCTTGCCGCCGACGTTCACGGTGAGCTTCTTGCCGTCGAAGCGCAGCGACACGCTGGTGGGCGCGCCCACCGCGACGGTCCCCGGCACCGAGCTCACGCTGCCGCCCGCGAAGATCCCCGCGCTGCCGTCCGAGATCTCGACCCGGAACCGCCCCTCGAGCTCGATGGTGTGCGTCTCGCCCGGCGCGGTGTGGTTGGCCTTGTAGCCGAGCAGCACGTCGGTCTGGGCGAAGGACGTGAGCCGCGCCGCGTCCTGCTTGGCCGTGTACTTCGTGATCTTCGCCTTGCTGAAGAAGGTCTCGAGCTTGACCGGCTTGGGCGTCGCTTCGGGCAGCGGCGTGGGCTCGGGGGTCGCCTCCTTCTTGATCACGAGGGCCTTCACCGGGGGCGGCGTGGGCGCGGGCGTGGGCTCGGGCGTGGGCTCGGGCTCGGGATCGCCGCTCAGCATGGCGACCAGGACCCCGCCCACCAGCACGGCGGCGCCGGCGCCGTAGACCCATTTCGGCACGCCCTTCTTTTTCGGCGGCGGTGGCGGGCGGCGCTTCTTCCGCTTCGGGGGGCGCTTCTCGACCCGCTGGGTGACGATCTCGTCGGGCTCGTCGGGCGGCTCGGGCCGACGCGGCGGCGGCGCCGGGGGCGGCGGCGGTGGCGGGGCGGCGACCGGGGGCGGTGGCGGCGGCGGCGGCTCCATCGTGAAGTCTTCGGCCGACCCCATCTCGGCGACCTTGGCCTCGCGCTCGGCCGCGGCGGCTTCGTCGCGCTCGGCCGCCCGCTGGGCCATCCGTCGCTCGATCTCGGCGATCTTCTCGGCCTGCTGCTTCTCGTTGATCGCCTCGACGGCGCCGGGGATGAAGAACTTGAGGCGGAACAAGTGGTCCGCCGAGTCGGCCCGCTCCTCCTCCGTGTACCACTCGTGGATCCGCTCGGTCGTCTGCGTGCGGGTGAGGTCGGTCCAGCCGCCCTCGCGCCCCGGACGCACGTCCGGGCCCTCCACCGTCCAGGGATAGGGGCGGCCCGTCTTGGTGCGGAGCGGGATCTGCTCCGACTTCGCGATCTTCTGGAGCGTCTTCACGATCGGGTCTTCGGTCTCGATCTGGTGGACGACGCTGTACTCGGTGTCGTCGATCTCGATCAGGACCCGAACGGGAGGCATGGGCGGAGTTTAGAGAGGTCGAGGGCACACTGCACCCCACGCCGGGTTGCAACTCGGTCGCTCGCGGCGATGATGCCCGGGTGACTCTCGTTCTCCTCGACGGCCCGGTGGGCACCGAGCTCGCCCGCCGGGGGGTCCCGACGCCCCTCCCGCTGTGGACGGCGGCCGCGATCGAGGACGCCCCCGACGTGCTCGCCGCCATCCACCGGGACTACGCGGCGGCGGGGGCCGAGGTGCACACCGCGAACACCTTCCGCACGGACCCCTGGTCGCTGCGCGCCGACCCCGACGGGGATCGCTGGCGGCGCCTCACGGACGCGGCGGTCCGCATCGCCCGGGGTGCCGTCGGCGGGGGCCGCGTCGCGGGGTCGATCGCGCCCCTGGAGGACTGCTACCGCCCCGACCTGTCGCCCCCGCGGGGGCCGGCCGCCGAGGCTCACGGCCGGATGGCCCGGGGGCTGCGCGACGCGGGCGTCGACCTGCTGCTGTGCGAGACGTTTCCGCACGCGGGCGAGGCCCTCATCGCCGTCGACGCGGCGCTCGCGACCGGGCTGCCGGTGTGGCTCTCGCTGACGGTGGGACCCGGGGGCGACCTCCTCTCCGACGACGTCGTGGAGGCCACCCTGCGCGACGCCGTCGGGCGAGGGGTGGAGGCCGTCCTCGTGAACTGCGCCCGCCCCGACCGCATCGCCGACCTGCTCCCCCGGCTGGCGGGCCTCGGCGTCCCGTTCGGGGGGTACGGAAATGTCGGGGAGCCCGACGACGCGACGGGCTGGCGCAGCGACGGCGCCTCCGCCCCCCGCCCGTACGCCGAGGCGGCCGCGCGCTGGGCCGCCGCGGGGGCGACGATCCTGGGGGGCTGCTGCGGGACCACGCCGGCGCACATCGCGGCCCTCGCCGCGGCCGCCCGCGCCTGACCCGTCCCCCGTTGGTACTCTCCGGGGCCCGATGACGGGCCCCGTCCCCACCGTGCAGGAAGCCGAAGCCCTGGCCGCCGATGCGGGCGTCCTCAAGCGCGCCCGCGGGCTCGTGCGCCGGGACAAGTGGGCCCGCCTGGGCGAAGACCCGCGGGTGATCTGGGGGAGCGCGCGGGGGTCCGGCAAGAGCAACTACGACGTGCGGCTCCGCCTCGAGGATCGCGCCCCCCACTGCACCTGCCCGGCCGCCCGTCGCACCAGGTACTGCAAGCACCTGCTCGGCTTGATGCTCCTGCGCGCGGCGAGTCCCCGGGACTTCGATGCCGTGGTGCCCCCGGACATCGAGGCGTGGCTCGCCACCAAGGAGGAGGCCGCCGCCCGCAGGCGCGCGAGGGAAGAAGTCGCGGCCGCCAAGGCCGAGGCGAAGGCGGAGCGTGAGGCCGCGGGCCTGCCCCCGACCGCGGAAGAGCTCGCCGACGAGGCGAAGCGAGAGGAGGCCCGCCTCAAGCGCCGCGCCCAGGCCGAGGCGCGCGTGACGGCGGGGGTCCGGGCCCTCGACCTCTGGCTCCGCGACATCGTGCGCGACGGCATCGCCCGCTTGGAGACGCGCGCCGACGGCTTCTTCCAAGCCCAAGCCCGCGCCCTCGTGGACGCCCAGGCGCCGGGCCTCGCCGGGCGGGTGGGCGCGCTGGCCGCCATCCCCGGGAGCCGCCCGGACTGGCCGGAGGTCATGCTCGATCGCCTTGGGCGCATCGCGGTGCTCGCCGACGCCTACGGTCGGGAGGCCACGCTGCCGCCCCCGCTGCGGGCGGACCTCCGCCGCGCGATCGGCTGGAAGATGCGCCGGGAGGAGGTCCTGGCGGCGGGACCGAGGATCACGGATCGCTGGCTGCTGGTCGGCCGGTTCCGCGACGAGGACGACGACGGACTGCGGCGCGAGCGGGCCTGGCTCGTGGGCACCACCACGAAGCGACGGGCCCTGGTCCAGCAGTACAGCCGCGGGCCCATGGGGTTCGAGCACCGCTTCGTGCTCGGGGAGACCTTCGAGGCGGACGTCGTGCACCACCCGTCGGCCTCGCCCATGCGCGTCGCCATCGCTGCCCGTCGCGGCGATTCGAAGCCCTGGACCGGCGACGTGGCGGGGGCCTGCCACGACGTCGAGGCGTTCTTGGACGACCAGGCCGCGACCCTGGCGAAGGTCCCCTGGGCGTGGGTCGTCCCCTGCATCCTGTCGGGCGCCGTGCCCTGCCCGACGCCGGACGGGTGGTGGCTGCGCGACCGCAAGGGGCGCGGCCTGCCCCTGGCCGAGGGGACCCACTGGACCCTCGCCGCCCTCAGCGGGGGGCGCCCCACGACCGTCGTGGGCGAGTGGGACGGGCGTCGCTTGACTCCGCTGGCCGCGGACCTCGACGGGCGGCTCGTGTCCGCGTTCGAGGGGGTCGCGTGAGCGCCTCTGTGGACCCGAGGGCGCTGGGGCGGGCGGCCCTGCTCGGCACCGCGGGCGGGGGTGACGTGCCCCTGACCGGGACCCCCGCGGACGGGCTGCTCGAGGCCCGCGCGGGCGAGCCCGTCGAGCGTCGGGTCCTGCTCGCGGCGGGGGCGCGCTCGTGGCTGCGTCGCGCGGGCCGCGTCGCCGAGGACGCCCCCGAGGCCCCGTCGCCGGCGGCCGACGAGACCCGCCCGGCCTGCTCGGCGTCCGTGGCGCGCCGCGTGGAGGACTTCTTCCTGCCCGGCCGGGCGCCCTTGTTGCCGGAGGCCCTCGCGCTGCTGGACGACCGGGGCCTCCGGCTGCCCTTCGAGGCGCTGCCGGCGGCCCTGACCCGCTGCCAGAAGGCGCATCGGGCGGCCCTCGCGGCGGTGGTGGGCGAGCGCGGCCGCTGGTTGGCGTCGCACAATCGGGCCTGGCGTTGGGTCCTGACTCACGAGCGGGCCGCGGCTCCGGGGGCGGAGGTCGACGTCGACGCGCTGCGGCGCACCTTCGACGAGGGCCGGCTCGACGACCGCGTGATCGCGCTGTGTCGGCTCCGCGAGGTCGATCCCGAGGGCGCGCGGGAGCTGCTGGAGGCCACTTGGGCCGGCGAGCGAGCCCACGATCGGGCCCTGCTCCTGCAGGCGATCGCCGTGTCCCTCTCCCTCGCGGACGAGCCGCTGCTGGAGCGCAGCCGGGTGGGCTCGACGAAGCGGCTGCGGGCCGAGGCGATCGAGCTCCTCGGCGCGCTCGAGGGCTCGGCCTACAACGCCCGGATGGCGGAGCGCGCGCGGGGGATCCTCCGGATCACGTCCGGGGCCGCGAAGAAGCCGGGGTTCCCGGCCGGTCTCCTGGGGCGGCCCGCGCCGCCCTCCCTCGACATCGTTCTCCCCGCCGAGCTGCCCGCGGACTGGACGGCCGACGGCGTGCGCGACGAGGTCAAGCCCGGCTTCGGTCGCAAGGCGTCCTGGGCGTACCAGGTGTTGAAGCAGGTGCCGCCCTCGGCGTGGGCCGGGGACGCCGAGCCGGCGGCCGTCGTGCGGCTGTTCGGGGCCGAGGACTGGACGCTGGTCCTGGGCGTGAGCGCCGCCGCCGCCGAGCGCGCCGATCCCCACTGGTCCCCCGTGCTCTGGGACGTGTGGCGCACGCTGCCCACCGGCGACCAGGCCCGGGAGGGGTACGCGTTCGGGATCCTCGCGGCGCTCGTGAAGGTCATGCCTCCGGACGCCCGCGCCGAGCGCGTCCGCCCGCTCCTCCGCGAGGGGGTGCGCGGCACCAGCGCGGCCTGGCAGCCGCTGCTCGAGGTGTGGGAGGGCGCGTGGCCCGAGGACGTCGCGGCCCAGTGGCTCGCGGGCCTCCGCGCCGCGATCGGCCGCATCGGGTCGACCCCCACCGCCACCGAGGGAGACCTCGCCTGGCAGCGGTCGCTGCCGTCCGGCGCCCGCAAGCTCCCGCTGTCGCTGCTCGGCGGTCGGGTCCCCGAGCTGCCCCCCGTCGGCACCGAGGGGCTCCGCTCGAACCGCCGCGCCTGGCAGACCGCCATCGACACCTTCCACGACCACGTCGCCGCCCGCATCGACTTCGTACGCGACCTCGACGGCCTCCCGCCCGCCCCCCTTGGAGACTCCCCGTGACCGATTCCCCCGACGTCCTCCGCCGCCACGCCGAAGAGGAGTACGCCGCCGAGCTGGCCGCCCTCGCCGAGGTCGACGATCGACCCCGCCCGCCCCGGTGGAAGCTGTCGCCGTGGGCCGTGCGCACCTACCTCATGGGCGGGACGCTGAAGAACGGCTTCGAGGTCGGGGCCAAGTACGTCGGCAAGGCGCGCCTCATCGAGATCGCCGTCGCCACCCTGGCCACGGACCGCGCCCTCCTGCTCTACGGCGTGCCCGCCACCGGCAAGTCCTGGGTCAGCGAGCACCTCGCGGCGGCGATCAGCGGGGACAGCACGCTGCTCATCCAGGGCACCGCGGGCACCGACGACGCCGCCGTGCGGTACGGGTGGAACTACGCGCGCCTGCTCGCCGAGGGTCCGTCGCCCGCCGCCCTCGTGCCCAGCCCGGTCTACGTCGCCATGGAGCGCGGAGCCGTCGCGCGCCTCGAGGAGCTGACGCGCATCCCCAGCGAGGTGCAGGACAACCTGATCACGATCCTCTCCGAGAAGACGCTGCCGATCCCCGAGCTCAACAGCGAGGTGCAGGCGGCCAAGGGCTTCAACCTCATCGCGACGGCCAACAACCGCGACAAGGGGGTCAACGAGCTCTCGTCGGCGCTCTCGCGTCGGTTCAACACGGTGGTGCTGCCCACGCCGGACTCGATCGAGGACGAGATGAAGATCGTCGAGCGGCGGGTCGCGCAGGTGGGGCGGGCCCTGGAGCTGCCGGCCGAGCAGGACGCCCTGGAGGAGATCCGGCGGGTGGTCACGATCTTCCGGGAGCTGCGCTCGGGCGCGACGGCCGACGGCGCCACCAAGCTCAAGTCGCCGACGGGCACGCTGAGCCCGGCCGAGGCGATCTCGGTGCTCACGGCGGGGCTCGCCATGGCCGCCTTCTACGGCGACGGCACCCTCAAAGCGGCGGACGTCGCGGCCGCGCTCACCGGCGCGATCGTCCGGGATCCGGTCCAGGACCGCGTCGTGTGGCTCGAGTACCTCCGCACCGTCGCGAAGGAGCGCAAGGGCTGGAAGGACCTCTACCGCGCCTGCCAGGAGGTCCTCTGACCGACGGTCCCGCGATCCGTGTGTTCGGGGTCCGTCACCACGGCCCCGGGTGCGCGCGCAGCCTCGAGGCGGCGCTGGAGGCGTGGTCCCCGGACATCGTTCTGATCGAGGGGCCGCCCGACGCCGCCCCGGTCGTCGCGCTCGCCGGCAGCGAGGCGATGGTCCCGCCCGTGGCGCTGCTGGTCTACGCGCCGGACGCCCCTGCCCGCGCGGCCTTCTACCCGTTCACCGACTTCAGCCCCGAGTGGCGCGCGATGCGCTGGGCGCTGGCGAACGACGTGGAGCCGAGGTTCATCGACCTGCCCCAGTCCGTTCGCTTCCGCCTGGACGAGGACGCGGCGGCCGAGGCATCGGCGGAGGGAGAGGCCGGGACGGACGAGGGGGCGACGGCGCAGGAGCCTCCGGCGCAGGAGCACCACGCGCCGGTGGACCCCATCGCGGAGCTGGCGACGGCGGCGGGCTACGTCGACGCGGAGGAGTGGTGGGACCAGGTCGTGGAGCGGCGCGCGGACGGGACCGGGCTCTTCGAGGCGATCCTCGAGGCCATGACCGCCGTGCGGGAGGCCCGCCCCGGAGGCGAGGAGGTGGGCGGGGATCCCCGTCGGCTCCAGGAGCTGCGGCGCGAGGCGTGGATGCGGAAGGGGATCCGCGGGGCGCTCGACGAGGGGTGCGAGCGCATCGCCGTGGTCTGCGGCGCGTGGCATGCGCCGGTGCTCACGGCCGAGGCGATCGGCCGACGCGGCCGCAAGAAGATCGACCGGGAGGCCCTCAAGGGGCTGCGCAAGCGCAAGGTCGCGTCCACCTGGGTGCCGTGGACGAACTCGCGGCTCGCGTTCCGCAGCGGGTACGGCGCGGGGGTGGAGTCGCCGGGGTGGTATCGGCTGCTGTGGGAGACGCCGGGGGACGCGACCACGCGGTGGCTCGCCCGAGTGGCGGTCCTGCTCCGTTCCGAAGGGTTCGACGTGTCGTCGGCGCACGTGATCGAGGGGCTCCGGCTGTCCGAGGCCTTGGCGGCGATCCGCGACCTGCCTCGGCCGGGGCTCACGGAGCTCAACGACGCGGTGCAGACCGTCCTGCTCGAGGGCGCGCCCGAGCCCATGGCGCTGATCCGCGACGCCCTCGAGATCGGGGAGACGCTCGGGGAGGTGCCCCCGGAGACGCCGACGGTCCCGCTCCAGCAGGACGTCGCGCGCAAGCAGAGGTCGCTGCGGCTCAAGGTGTCGGCGGACATCAAGGACATCGACCTCGACCTCCGCAAGCCCAACGACCGGGCGAAGAGCCGTCTCCTGCATCAGCTGCGGCTCCTGGGCGTCCACTGGGGCGAGCCCACCGGCGGGACGAGCGGACGCGGCACCTTCCACGAGTACTGGCGCCTGCGGTGGCAGCCGGGGTTCGCGGTCGCCCTCATCGAGGCGGCCTCGCGGGGGAACACGACCGAGCTGGCCGTCGCCACGACGCTCGCAGAGGCCGCGGCCGAGGCCGACGCGTTGCCTCTCCTCACGACGCTGCTCGATCGGGCCGTGCTCGCCGGGGTGGGGGAGGGGATCGACGCCGTGCTCCTGCGGCTCCGCGACGTGGCGGCGCTGTCGGGCGCGGTCGTCCGGCTGATGGAGGCGCTGCCCGCCCTCGCCCGGGTGCTCCGGTACGGCGACGTGCGGGAGACCCCGGCCGGCCGGATCGCCCCGATCCTCGACGGGTTCCTTGAGCGGATCCTCCCCGGGGTGGCGGCGGCGTCGGGCGGCATCGACGAGGACGGGGCCGAGGCGTTGGCGGACGGGATGGCGGCGGTCGCCCGCACCCTCTCTCTGCTCGAGCGCGACCCCCTGCGGGAGCCCTGGCACGACGTCCTGCGCGTGCTCGCCGAGCGTGAGGCGACCCATCCGCGGGTGCGCGGCGCGGCGGCCCGGGGGCTCCTGGAGGCGGGCGATCTGGACGACGACGCCCTCGCGCGCCACACCGGCCGGGAGCTGTCCCGGGCCTGCGATCCGCCGGACTCCGCTGCGTGGCTGACCGGCATCCTGGGCGGCAGCGGGCTCGTCCTCCTGCATCGCGACGCCTTCTGGGGGACGTTCGACGGGTGGCTCACGACGCTGACGGAGGAGCACTTCGTGGAGCTGCTGCCCGCCTTGCGTCGCGCGTTTTCGTCGTTCGCGAAGCCCGAGCGTCGCCGCATGGGCGAGCGGATCAAGATGCTGCGGTCCGGGGCCGCCGCGGCCGCGGGCCCTACGGACGCGGAGCTCGACCCGGCGCGCGCGGAGCAGCTGGTGCCGGTGCTCGCGACGCTGTTGGGGGTGTCTCGTGGCTGAGGAGCAGGACCTGCGTCGCTGGCGGCTCGTCCTCGGCGGGGACGACGCCGCCGGCACCGGCGCGACGCTCACGGGCGCCGACCGGGAGATCGACGCGGCGCTCACCGCGCTCTACGACCCCAAGGGAGGAGGTCGGCGCGGGGGCGGGCTGGGCAGCTCGTCGCCCTACGTGGCCAAGTGGCTGGGCACGATCCGGGACCACTTCCCCCGTTCCGCCGTGCAGCTGCTCCAGCGCGACGCCATCGAGCGACTCGACCTGCAGAAGCTGCTGCTCGAGCCCGAGATGCTCGCCGAGGTGGAGCCGGACGTGCACCTCGCGGCGACGCTGCTGTCCCTGGCCAAGATGCTCCCCGAGGCGGCGAAGGAGCCCGCGCGCCGGGTGGTGCGCAAGGTGGTCGCGGAGGTGGAGGAGAAGCTGCGCGCGGAGCTCGAGGCGGCGGTCCGAGGCGCGGTGTCCCGGGCCCGCCGGAGCCGTCGCCCCCGCCCCGCCGACATCGACTGGGACCGGACGATCCGGGCGAACCTCAAGAACTGGTCGCCGGAGCATCGGGTCGTCGTCCCGGAGACGCTCATCGGCTACGCCCGTCGCCGTCGGCACGCGCGCCTGCGGGACGTGATCCTGTGCGTCGACCAGAGCGGATCCATGGCGAGCTCGGTGGTGTACGCGGGGATCTTCGGGGCGGTGCTCGCGTCGATCCGGTCGGTCGGCACGAAGATCGTGGTGTTCGACACGGCGGTGGTGGACCTGACTCACCTGGCGTCGGATCCCGTGGACCTGCTCTTCGGCACGCAGCTGGGCGGGGGCACGGACATCCACCGGGCGCTGACCTACTGCGAGGGCCTCGTGGAGCGCCCCGAGCAGACGACGATGGTGCTGATCACGGACCTCTTCGAGGGCGGCGACCGTCGGGCGATGATCCGCAAGATCGCGTCGCTGGTGGACTCGGGGGTGAACCTGATCTGCCTCGCCGCCCTCAACGACGACGGGGCCCCCTCCTACGACGGACGCAACGCCGGGGACCTCGCGCAGATGGGGGTGCCGACGTTCGCGTGCACGCCCGAGCTGTTCCCCGATCTCATGGCCGCGGCGCTCGAGCGCAAGGACATCCACGCCTGGGCCGCGAGGCATGAGGTGCCGCTCATCCGAGGGGAGTGAGGATCGGCGGGCGGCGAGGCTTGGTGGCTCTCCCCGGTCATATCGCGGCGACATGCCGCATGTCGGCGAGTTTTGGCCGCTCTCCCGGTCATATCGCGGCGACATGCCGCATGTCGGCGAGTTTTGGCCGCTCTCCCGGTCATATCGCGGCGACATGCCGCATGTCGGCGAGTCTTGATACCCGCAAAACGCCTCAGTCCGCCTGGATCACCGATCCGATGACGTCGCGCAGGGCCTGGGCCGTGTAGGGCTTGGGCAGGAAGCCTGCGGGCTCGAGGTCGCCGAGGTTCCGGGTTGCCTCTCGTCGGTCGTACCCGGAGCTCAGGATCACCTTCACGTCGGGGCGGATCTTGCTCAGCCGCTGGAAGACCTCGTCGCCGCTCATGTCCGGCATCGTGAGGTCGAGGAGCACGGCAGAGATGCGCTCGTGGTGCTCCTCGAAGGCGTAGACGCCGGCCGCCCCGTTCTCGGCCGTGATCGCCTCGAGTCCCAGCCGCTTCACGATGCGGGAGGCCAGGGAGCGCACGACGGGCTCATCGTCGACGATCAGGATCGTCCCCACCATGACGTCGCGGAGCGGCGCCGCCGTCGCGCGTCGACCCGACGGCGCCCGCTGCTCGGTGGCCGGGAAGAACACCTGGAACGTCGTGCCGCGCTGCGGGCGGCTCTCGATGCGGAGGCCCCCGCCGTGCCCGCGCACGATGCCCAGGACCGCCGAGAGCCCCAGCCCTCGCCCCCCCGCTTTCGTGGTGAAGAAGGGGTCGAAGACCCGCGAGCGCGTCTTCTCGTCCATCCCCACGCCCGTGTCCTGCACCTCGAGCAGGACGTAACGCCCCTCGAGCGGCCCCTGCGCCGAGAACACGCTGGAGTACCCGCTCTTGGGGATGCCGCTGGGGATCGGACGTCGCTTCCCGGTGTCCCCGGCGCCATCGCGGTTCACCACCGACGTGCGCACGAGGACCGTCCCGAGCCGCTCGCCGATCGCCTCCGCGGCGTTCAGAACCAGGTTCATGATCACCTGCTGGATCTGCGCGACGTCGCCCTGGATCCCGAGCAGGTCGTCGCTCAGCTCGAGCTTGATGCGCACCTTCTTCGGCATCGACGCGGCGAGCAGGTTGACGATCTCGTGCACCTGCCCCGACAGGTTGATGACGTCCACCTGGAACCGGCCCTTGCCGGAGTAGGCGAGCAGCTGACGGGTCAGGTCCGCCGCTCGTCCCGCCCCCGACGTGAGCTCCTCGAGGGCAGGGCGCAGCTGGCTGTCGTCGGCCAGCTCGGACAGCACCATCGAGGCGTTGCCGAGGATGCCCGTGAGGAGGTTGTTGAAGTCGTGGGCGATGCCGCCCGCGAGCACCCCGAGGCTCTCCAGCTTCTGGACCTGGAGCAGCTGGCTGTGCATGCGCTCGCGCTCGACCTCGGCCTCCTTTCGCTCCGTGATGTCGACCATCACGCCGCGGAGGTGAGCGGGCCGCCCCTCGTCGTCCAGCCCCACCTGCACGATGTCGTGGAGCCACACGGTGCGGCCGTTGGCGGCGACCACGCGGTACACGAACTCGTGCCCGCTGCCGTCCTTGATCCCCACCTTGGACATGCGCTTCGCGCGGTCGACGTCCGCGGGGTGGATGATCCCGAACCAGAAGTTCGGCTCCAGCCACTGCTCGATGGGGTACCCCAGCAGGTGCTCCGCCCGCTTGCTCACGAACGAGTACCGGTCGGACCCGACGTCGGCCTCCCAGACGATCGCGTCGATCCCCTGCACGAGGTCCTCGAAGCGCGCGGTCGCGGCCTCCGCCTCCCGCCGGGCCTGGACCAGCTCCGTGACCTCGACCGCGTGGCAGAGGACCCCCTCGACCTGGCCGAGGGCGTCGAACGTGGGCTGGAAGACGAAGTTGAACCAGGCGAGGCCGCGCAGGCCTCCGGAGTCCGGGTCGGCCTTGCCCGTGACCGTGCGGATCTGGTCCCCGCGGAACACCCGCCCGCTGGCGAAGACCTCGTCCATCACGTCGAAGAAGCCCTGGGCGGCGAGCTCGGGGATCGCGTCGCGCCCCGGGGCCATGGGATCCACTTCGCCGCGGCCGATCATGCTGCGGAAGAGCGCGTTGCAGAAGACGATGCGGTGGTCCGGCCCGTGGCCGAGCGCGAGCAGCGCGGGCGTCTCTTCGAGGAGCGAGAGCGAGCGCCGATTGCTCGTGGACGGGACCACCACGCGGATGTCCTCGACGGTGTCGGCGCCTACGTCGTCCTGAGTGCTCACCCCGTCACCTCCACACCGCGCGGTCCTCCGGAGGTTGCCACGGCCGCGCCATCTCCGAGCGGGCGCGGAGCATCACCTCGCGCAGCGAGAGCAGCCCGTCGCGGTCTTCGGCGCGGGCGAGGAGGGTGGTGAGCCAGCGCCGAAGCGAGGGGTGCATGGCGCCCTCGACGTCGAACGCCTTGGCCAGGGCGTCGCTCGCCCCGTCGCCCGTGGGCTCCTCGACGGAGAGCACGTCCTGCAGCGCCAGCTCCAGGGCGACGATGCAGAGGTCCAACGGGGGCCTCGGCACGCCGCGCAGCCACTTCGGGAGTCCCCAGGGTTCCCCCTCGGAGCGCTCGTCGAGGCACCGGTCCCAGTCGGAGTCCACCCCCACCATCGCCACCGGATCCCAGAAGAGGCGGAGGTGGGCCACGCCCGAGTCGTCGGGGGGCTCGTCCGGGGCGCCGGCGCCGGGGGCGGCGTTCACCGCTCCCTCGTGTCCCGCCTCCGCGAGCCGCTCGGCGAAGGGCACGAAGTGCTCCGACGGGCGGTGGGCCAGGGCGGCCTTGAGGACGAAGGCCCGCGCCACCTGCCCGCCGGACCGGTTGAGCGCGTGGAACAGCCTGCTGAACTCGCGCGTGGTCATGCCCTGGAGGAGGTCGTCGGCGCGGTGCCGCATGTACGCAGGCAGCACGCCCGCGTCCCGACCGGCGATGAGGATGGCGTCCAGCTCGACGGCGTTGCGTCGCTTCCTGGGCACGACGGCGACGACCTCGAGGCCGTCCACCGTGTCCGCCCGCGGAGTGGGCGCGGTCGGGCCGCTCCCCTCGCCGCCCGGCTCCGCGGGGCCGTCTCCGCCCCCCATGCCCGCGGTCTTCTTGTCCGTCGCCAGGTGCTTGCGCGCGGCCTTGGCCTTCGCTTTGCGCGCCTCCTCGTCGGCGTCCGGGTCCTCCGCTTCGTGGTCGACCTCCTCGGCCACGGCTGTGTCGCGGGCCACCTCCGCCTCGTGCTCCTTCTGCTCGTCCTCGCTGAGCTCCGGATCCTCGGCGGCCTCCGCCAGGTCCGCGAGGCTGCGGCTGAAGTCGAGGACGGCGGCGGCGTCGACCCCCTCGCGCGCCGACCCGCGCTTCAGATCGTTGACCTCGTCCGCCGAGAGCTGCCGGTTGCCGACGGACTCCTGGCCGAGGACGGCGTTCCGCACGTCCAGCACCTCGGATTGCTCGCGCGTGGCCCGGTCGGCGGCCGCCTGCTCGGCAGCGGTCCGTCGTCCGTCGCGCCCGTCTTGCCGTCGACTCACCCGGTGAGGATAGACCGTAGCGGGGCCCGCGATCGCGGCCTATGTTGGAGACGGATGCATCTTCGGCACAGGACGGCAGGGGCAGCCTTCCTCGCGCTCGCGCTCACGGGCTGCGCGGCGACGCCGGGTCCGTCCGCTCCCTTCCGGGACGTCGAACCTCCGGAGCCGCTGCTCCCCGGGGACCTGATCGTCGCCCTCGCGGACCGCCCGGCCGGGACCCCCGCCATCGTGAGGTACCGCGGCGAGCCCGACGAGACGGACGCGCTGCGGGTCCGCGCCCAGGTGCTCGTCGAGGACGTATACGCCACGGGCGTCGCGGGCTCGTCGTCCGGGCGCTGGGTGGCCGCCCGACTCGTCGCTCCCCTGGGCGAGCCCCCCGACGCCCGCGTCCTCCTCTGGGATCTGCATCGGGCCCGCCTCCCCCTCCACGCCGACGACGCCGCGTGGACCAGCCCCGTCGGGTGCGCCGCGCCCCGGTTCCACCCGTCCGAGGCCTTCGTGGCCCTCGACTGCCCCTCCATGCAGCGGTCGCCGGGACACGTGACGCCCGCTCACCTCGTGCTCGTGGGGCTGCCGGACCTGAAGCCCCTCGCCTTGGTGGGGGAGCGCAACCGCTTCGCCCCGGCCCTGGGCGCCGACGGCGACCTCTACTGGATCGAGAACCGCGGCGGCGTCTCCACGATCGTGCGCCGCGGCCCGGACGCACGGCCCTTCCCGGTCCACCGCTCGCGGGCGCCCCTCACCGAGCTCTGGTCCCAGCACGACGGCTCGTTGATCGTCGCGGAGGTGGGTCCCGGCGGGGAACGCGAGCTCCGCCGCCTCGAGGCCTCGGGAGCGTCGACCCCCGTGCCCGCGCCCCGAGACGTGGGCCGGTCGCCTCGCTCCCACGAGCCGCTGGCGGTGAGCGCGGACGGCGAGTTCCTGTTCGTGTCGTGCACCCCCGCCCCGTGCACGGTGCTGCGGGAGGGCCCCAGCGGCGTGGGCTCGGCTCCGCTCAGCCTCGGCGGCCTGCCCTCGGCGCTGGCGTCCGTGCCGCGGTTCGGCCGGGCCGCGCCTCACGTGGAGGACCTGGCGACCGCCCCCGCCACCGTCTTCCAGAGCCACGACGCCTCGGGCGTCTCCGTGCTCGGCGTCGAACTCGGGATGCCCCTGGAGGCGGCCTTCGCGGCCCTCGATCGAGGCAACCGCTTCCCCCAGTGGATCGGCGAGGACGCCGGCGGCATCGGGGTCGGGGCCGTGGGTTCGGTGCACTGCGTGGAGTACCTCGCGGACGAGGCGCGCCTGGTGCGCAGCATCGAGCTCGCCGAGTGCGCGCGCAGCTACCTGAGCGAGGCCCTCCAGCCGCTCCTCGACCGCGACGCCATGTCCCAGGGCGCGCTCCCCCTGATCCGCCGCTACCTCGGCCCCGGCGTCTCGGCGATGGTGGGCGACCCTGCGGCCCAAGCCGCCGGGGACCCGACGATCGTCGGCACCACCGTCCGCTATCAGGCCCCCGAGCGCGGCTACTCGTTCGAGGCGCGGACCGAGATCCTGCGCACGTCCCGGGCGCGGCTCATGAACGGGCGCATGCGGCTGCGCCTCCAGCTCCCGGATCGAACGACGGTCGGCCGCCGCTGAGATCCCGGGGACGGCTTCAATCCAGGTGCTCGCGACGACGCTCGCGGCGCTCCCGTCGATCCCCCCGCCGCTCCCGGCGGATCTCCCGAAGTCGACGCTTCATCTCGCGGTCGAAGCGCTCTTGAGCGACGAAGAACTTGGCCCGCTGCTCCGGGCTCAGGATCTTCTTCAGCCCCACGAACTGCGTCTTGCGGGCCTTCGTGAGCTCGATCTCGACGGCCGCCATGGATCCGACGATCTCGTCGAGCGACGCGTCGTCGATGGACTCCGACTCGAGCAGCGCCCGCAGCTTCCGCTTCGCCTCCCTCTGCTTGTGGTGCAGGCCGCGCATCTTCTCGTCCCCCTCGCGCAGGTAGGGGAAGAGCCGCGTGGCGGTCTCCTCGTCCAGCTCGAGGGCCTCGGTGAGCGCGTACACCCGCATCATCTGGATGCGCTGCTCGATCTCGGCCCGCTCCTCATCGGAGGGGTGGTCCATGGGCTCGGGGTGCGGATCCTGAGCCGAGGCGACGGCCGGGAGGGCGAGCGCGGCGGCGACGAGGAGGGGGAGGAAGCGGGTCATGGGCGTCTCCATCAGAGCTTGGCGGCGAGGGCCGCGAGCTCGGCGGCGGTGAGGTCGTCGAGGTCGGCCATCCACGACCCCCCCGACGCGAGGGTGTCGTCTCCTTCGTCTCGGGACAGGCCGAAGTCGCTCTCCAAGGCGGCGACGAGCAGCGAATGGGCGCCCAGGTCGTCGTCTTCGGCGAGGTCGTCGAGCGCGTCGGGGAGGAGGTCCGCGGCCACGTCCGCGGCGAGGACGTCGACCTCGGACTTCGGGGCCTCGGCCACGGGCGCGACCTCCGGGGAGTCCGGCCCGAGCAGCCCCCACCCCAGCGCGAGCGCGGCGGCCGCGGCGACGGCCCAGCGAACCCAGGAGCGACGGTCGTTCGCGGCCTCGAGCGGGCGCACGTCGACGGCGGCGTCGATCTCGGTCGCGAGGCCCTCGAAGTAGGCGTCGTCGTAGGCGGTGGTGTCGATCACGTCGACGTTCTTCCAGTCATCGAGCCGGCGACCGGTCATGAGACCCCCGCGGCCGCGAGGGAACGTCGGATGTTCCGCACGGCGTGGTGAAAGTTGACCTTGGCGTTGTTGGCGGTGATGCCGCAGGACGCGGCGATGTCGGCGAAGGAGAGGTCCTCGTAGATCCGCAGGACGGCCACCGCTCGCTGCCGGGGCGAGAGATCGTTCACCGCGTCCCGGAGGAGCCCCCGCGCCTCGGCCACGGCGAGCGCGTCGAAGGCCTTCGCCTCCACCGAGCCGAGGACGGGCTCGGGATCGTCCGGGACGACCTCGCGATGCCGCCATGCTCTCCGCGACTCGTTGATGGACAGGTTGGTGGCGATGCGGAGCAGCCACGTCTTCAGCGACGCCTCGCCACGGAACGACGCGCGCTTCGTCCACGCCTGCAGGAACGTCTTCTGGGTGATGTCCCGGGCGAACTGCTCGTCGCCTCGACCGATGCGCAGGGCGGTGAAGAAGACGCTGCGCTGGTGGCGCCGCACGACCACCGAGAACGCTTCACGGTCGCCGTTCATGGCGTCGCGCTCGGCGTAGTCGGGGGGCACGGCGCGCACGGGACTCGGGGGGCTCACGGTCGGATGGACCGGAGCACGACCGCGGGGGTTAAATCGGTTCGGTCCGGCCCCCGAAGTCGCAGCTCGCCGAGTCGCCGGAAGAGATCCTCGCGCGTGACCTTCAGCGCCGCCGCCGCCTCGAAGATCTTCCACCGGGCGGCGTCCAGGGCGTCCGCGAGGGCGTCTCGGCTCATCCCCCGGAGCGCCCGCACGGCCTCCGGATCGGGATCGGCCGGCGGCTCCACGCGGCCGCGGCGCAGCTCGTTGGTGAACCGCACGTCCGGAAACACCGCGAGGTCCCAGCGGCTGCCCGGCATCGGCGAATAGCTCGCGTGAAGGACGCGACGGAGCACGAGCCGAAGCTCCTGGGTGTTCCCCGGCCAGTCGTGCAGGAGCAGCGCCTCGCGCAGTCGGGGCCAGATCTCCGGCGCCTCCCCGAGGTTGCGGTGGAGCAGCAGGAGGACGTCCTCCACCCGGTCGCGGAGCGGCGGGATGTACAGCACGCGCCCCGGCAGCGCGTCGTCGGGCGCCGCGTCCACCAGCCGGAAGTCGAGGGCGCCGCCGGTGATCCACGCGTTCTTGGGCGCCTCCGCGGCGAGGGTCCGCAGGTGCTCGAGGGCGACGGATCGGCCGCTGCCCACCTCGCCCACGACCCACACGGGCCCCGACGACCCCCGCAGTCGCTGCACCTGCTGGAGCCCGACGATCAGGCTCGGGCACCGCGTATCCAGGGGGCCGGGCAGGGGCGGCATGGAGGCGACCGCGGCTTCGTCCTCCGTGAATCGGCGGTGCACGTAGAGGGCCTCGCCCAGGCGAATCACGTCCCCGGGCGCCGCGTCCGCGCCCTTCGACGGGACGCCGATGCCGTTCACCTGGGTGCCGTTGCGCCCCCCCAGGTCCCACACCCGCAGCTTCTCGCCCGTGCGGGGGCGCTCCACGCGCGCGTGCTTCCGGGACACCCCGGGGGCGTCCGCCACCACCGAGCAGGCCGGGTCCCGCCCCAAGGTCATCCGCGAGCCCTCGAAGGGGTGGATCGCGAGGCACCCGCGCTCGTCGGCAGGCGGGTGCAGGCGCACGAGGTGCGCGCGCCGGCTCACAGAGCGACGGTCAGGGAGTACGGGTTGCCGACCACGGCGCCGGTGTCGAGGTTGAGCGTCACGCGGATGAACATGAACGTCGTGGCGGTGGGCGTGAAGGTGAACGTCTCGTTGTCGGTCGTCGACGTGCCCGACGCCAGGACGGTGCTGGTGCCGTCGATGAACTCGACGTTGATGTCCCCCTCCGCGTGGGTGAACGTCGCGGTGACGGTCACGGGGACGCCCGCGGTCGCGGTGAAGTCGAACCAGTCGTCGTCTCCGGGGCAGGCGTGCAGCGACGAGATCGTCCCGGGCACGAGCCCCGAGATGTCCGTGGTGCTCCCCTGGGAGTTGTTCGGCTCGTAGATGTCCGCGGTGCAGCCGCCCGCCGTCGGGGTGACGGTGAGGACCGTGGTGTAGCCGTTGCCGGGCGCGCCGGTGTCGTTGGTCATCACCACCTCGAGGTAGTGCGTCGTGGACGACGTGGCCGTGTAGTTGATGGTCTCGTCGTCCGTGAGGCTCGAGGCGGTCTGCAGCGGTCCGGTGCCGTCGTGCAGGGTGGCGTCGATGTTCCCGTCCGCGAACGCGTGCAGCACGTCGATGGTGATCGCGTCGCCCGTCACCGGGAAGAACTCGTACCAGTCGTCGTCGCCCGGGCACGACACAAGGGACCCCGTGGTGCCGGTCGCGAGGGTCGACGCCGTCCCCAGGGTGTCGTTGTTCTCGGCCCCGTCGTCGACGCAGGTCGCGCCCCCGCCGGGCACCACGGTGAGGTCGATCGTGTAGCTGTTGCCGGGGATCGAGCCGGTGTCGTTCACGAGCTCGACGAACACGTAGTACGTCGCGGTGACGCTGGTGGTGTAGGTGAGGAGCTCGTCGTCCGTGTTCGAAGTGCCGGACAGGAGCACCGCGGCGGAGTTCAGCAGGTGGATGTCGATGTCTCCCTCCGCGTGCGTGAACTGGACGTCGACGGTGAGGGCGTCCGCGGCGGTCAAGGTGATCTCGAACCAGTCCTCGTCGTTGGGGCAGCTCTGCGGCGCGGCGCTGTACGGAGCGACGGTCGACGTCGCCGTGGCGAGCGTGTCGTTGTTCTCGAGCGCGTCGTCGATGCACCCGCCGGTCGCGGGCGTGAGCGTGGTCGTGAGGGTGTAGGCGTTGCCCGGCAGCGTGCCGAGGTCGGCGGTGAGGTCGACCTGCAGCGAGACGACCTCCGCGCCCGTCGCCGTGTAGGTGACGTACTCGTCGTCGGTCGTCGTGGCCGAGTCCGCGAGCGAGACGCCGTTCGAGTCGACCAGGTCGATGTCGATGTTCCCCTCGGCGTGCGTGAAGAGGACGTCGAACTCGATCGTGTCGCCCGCCGCGAGCGTGACCTCGTACCAGTCCTCGTCGCCCGCGCAGCTCTGGGCGGGGTCCGTGCCCGGCGGGTTGAGCACGGTGGCCGCGCCCTGCGTGTCGTTCTCCTCGAACCCGTCCTCGACGCACGTGCCCCCGCCGCCGCCGGGGGTGACGGTCGTGTCCAGCACGTAGGCGTTGCCGGGGAGGATCCCGAGATCGGCGACCAGCTCCACGAACAGGTAGTGCGTGCCCGCCGTCGTCGCCGTGTACTGGATGAACTCGTTGTTGGAGACGGAGACGCCGGAGGCGTAGGTGGTGCCCGCGCCGTCCACCAGGTAGACGTCGATGTTGCCCTCCGCGTGCACGAAGGAGACGTCGAACGTGACGGTGTCGCCCACGGCCAGGGTCACGTCCCACCAGTCCTCGTTCAGCGGGCAGCTCTGGGCCACGACCAGCGACGGCGGGTTGATCACCACGGACGCCGCCGCCGTGTCGTTGGGCTCGTTGGCGTCGTCCACGCAGGTGCCGCCGCCCGTGGGGGTCAGGGTGGTGGTCAGGGTGTAGGAGTTGCCGGGGAGGATCCCGGTGTCCGCCGTCATCTCGACGCGCAGATAGAAGGTCCCGGCGCTCGCGAAGGTCTCGGAGAGGAACTCGTTGTCGTTCTGGGAGGTGGAGTCGTTGATGAGGTTCCCCGAGGCGTCCTCGAGGTAGATGTCGATGTCCCCCTCGGAGTGGAGGAACGCGACGTCGAAGTCGATCTGGTCGCCCGCGGTGGTGGTGAACTCGTACCAGTCCTCGTCCCCCGGGCAGCTGTTCGCCGCGTCGAACGACGACGGCGTGATGACCGTCGCGGTGCCCGCCGTGTCGTTCTCCTCGAGGCCGTCGTCCACGCAGGTCGGCAGCGTGACGATGCTGAGCTGCACGTCGTAGCTGTTGCCGGGGATCACGCCCGCGTCCCCATTGAGGAACACCTCGAGGAAGTAGTTGGAGGTGCTCGCGGCGGTGTACACGACCGTCTCGATGTCGCCCGCGCCGAAGCCCTGCCCCAGCTGGTTGAGCTGGTTGTCGTACAGGATGATGTCGATGTTCCCCTCGGTCGCCGTGAAGGTGGTCAGGACCGTGAGGATGTCGCCCTGGCTGAGGGTGAACTCGAACCAGTCCGGGTCGCTGGGGCAGGCCTGGATGCCCGCCACGGTGCCGGCGCCGATGGTCGTGGCGCCCGTCGAGTCGTCGTTCTCCTCGAACCCGTCGTCCACGCACGTCGGGGCTGCGTCGTCGTCGTCCGCCGCGTCGTCGTCGTCCACCGCGTCGTCGTCGTCCACTGCGTCGTCGTCGTCCACCGCGTCGTCGTCGTCGGTCGCGTCGTCGTCGTCCACTGCGTCGTCGTCGTCCATCGCGTCGTCGTCGTCGTCCGCCGAGTCGTCGTCCCCGCTGCATTCCGAGTCGTCCTCGCAGTCCGGGTCGTCGCAGTCGAACAGCCCGTCCGTGTCGTTGTCCGCGCCGTCGGCGCAGTCGCGCTCCCGCTCGCCGTCGTCGTTGAACTCCCCGCGGCGATCGGGACACCCCGCGAGCGTCAGGGTTGTGGTCAGCAGGACGAGGAAGAGGTGCACGAAACGAGACATGTCGGCGATCTTGACACTCCGAGCGGGCGCTGACTACGGTCCCGTCCCCCCGTCCCCGAGCCGCGCCGGCCGGAGTCCCCCGGAGATCGACATGCTCGACCGCAGGTTCATCGAAGAACACCCCGACGTCGTGCGATCGGTCTTGGCCGCGCGCAGGCACGAGTTCGACCTGGACGGGCTGCTGGAGCGTCTTGGGCGAAGGAAGGCCCTCCTGGCGGACCTCGAGAACCTCCAGGCGGAGCGCAACGCGGGCAGCCGCGAGGTGGGCGCGCTGTTCAAGGCCGGCAAGCGCGACGAGGGCCAGGCGCTGCGGAAGGATCTCGCCCTGCTCGGCGGCCGCATCCACGAGCTCGAGGCCACCACGAAGGAGCTCCTGGGCGCGATCGACGACGACATCCTCGGCCTCCCCAACCTCCTCGCGGACGACGTGCCCGAGGGCGACGACGAGGACGCGAACATCGAGGTGAGGCGGTGGGGGACGCCGCAGGAGTACGACTTCGACGTCCTCGACCACCACGACCTCGGCGAGCAGCTCGGCATCCTCGACTTCGAGCGCGGCGCGAAGGTCACCGGCTCGCGCTTCACCGTCCTGAAGGGCGCGGGCGCCCGCCTCAGCCGCGCGCTGATGAACTTCTTCCTCACCCGGCAGACGGCCGACAACGGCTACACCGAGGTGCTGCCGCCGTTCATCGTCAACAGCGAGTCGATGACGGGCACGGGCCAGCTGCCGAAGTTCGAGGGCGACCTGTTCCGCCTGCACGACCCCGCGGACTACTGGCTCATCCCCACGGCCGAGGTGCCGGTCACGAACCTGCACGCGGACGAGATCCTCGCCGCCGACCAGCTCCCCATCCGGTACTGCGCGTATACGCCGTGCTTCCGCGCGGAGGCCGGTTCGTACGGGCGGGACACGCGCGGCCTCATCCGCCAGCACCAGTTCGAGAAGGTCGAGATGGTGCAGTTCGTGCGGCCCGAGGACAGCGAGGCCGCCCACCACGCCATGGTCGGTCACGCCGAGGCCCTGCTGCAGGCGCTCGAGCTGCCCTACCGGGTGATGACGTTGGCCTCGGGCGACATCGGGTTCGGGGCCTGGAAGTGCTACGACATCGAGGTGTGGCTGCCCGGCCAGGCGAAGTTCCGGGAGATCTCGTCGGTGAGCAACTACCGCGACTTCCAGGCGCGACGGGCGTCGATCCGGTTCCGCCCCGAGGCGAAGGCGAAGCCGCAGTTCGTGCACACCCTCAACGGGTCGGGGCTGCCGCTGGGCCGCACGCTCGTGGCCGTGCTCGAGAATCACCAGCAGGCGGACGGGTCGATTCGCATCCCTGCGCCCCTGCAGCCGTTCTTCGGGGGCGTTACCATCCCCGCGTGAAGGTCCCCCTCGTCCTCGCCGCGACCCTCCTCTTGCCGTCGGTCGCGGCGGCCAACGGCCAGACCACCCACGTGTGGATCACCCTGCAGGCCGTCGAGCAGCTCGAGCCCGGGCCCGTCCTCGACCTCCTCGGTCGGTCCGACATGCGCGACCCGCTCGTCAACGGGGCGATGTTCCCGGACGGCGGCTACGCGGTGGGCGACGACTACGGCGAGGCGGCGCACTGGGAGCCCTTCCAGCAGGCGTACCTGCGCTGGATCCGTACCCACTTCGAGCCCCCGTACGACGAGGGCGAGGCCGCCGGGCACGTCGCCTTCCTGATGGGCATGGGCTCCCACGGGATGGCGGACGAGGTCTTCGACTCGCTCTTCATGGAGCGCTCGCGTGTGTACGACCCCGGCTGGAGCGACCCGGACGTGGCGTCCCTGGACACCGCGTCGGACGTGCTGCTGGCGCACCAGGTGGGGGGCGTCGCGCCCGCGGAGAGCTGGCTGCCCGCCGAGACCCTCGCCGGGATCTTCCGCGACGACCTGCAGTACGAGGTCTCCGCGCAGACGTTGATGGACGGGCAGGATCTGCTGTACGTCGCCCTCGGCGTGGTGGACGCGCTGGCCCTGAGCGACGAGCGCCTGGCCACGTTCGGCGCCGCCTACCCCTGGACGAACGAGCACCTCCTGAACGAGGCCATGCCCGGCAGCCCCCTGCACGAGGCGAAGGTGGTGGCCGCGTACTTCGAGGACCTCTGGCTGCGGCTGCACGAGGAGCCGTCGGTGGGGCCGATCCTGAACTTCGTGCCCGGTCACCAGACGTACCGGCACGAGCAGGTCGCGAGCACGGTGGAGGCCCGGCTGGCGCTCGCGTTCGCGCGCGGGGTGCGCGTGGAGACCCTGGGCTCGGTGCACGTGGAGGACGAGGACGGGGCCGTCGTGCCCGCGTCCGTGGGCGCCTTCTACGGCGACCGCTCCCACTCGGTGCTCGTCACCCCCGAGCAGGACTGGGCCCCCGACGCCGCCTTCACGGTGTACGTCGAGGCCGGGCTCATGGACCACGACGGGGCCGTGTTCGACGGCGAGTGGAGCGCGACGTTCCACACCGGCGACTCGCCCGCCGACGCAGGGGACGATCCCGGGTGCGGGTGCGGGTCCTCC
>Ga0114932_10001362_pt1 | contig 27843 bp, 23 predicted proteins | sample 2SBtaG_2_FD_87286 | JGI IMG/M metagenome (GOLD analysis project Ga0114932, IMG submission 87286) | Deep subsurface microbial communities from Kolumbo volcano to uncover new lineages of life (NeLLi) - 2SBTROV12_ACTIVE470 metaG | ecosystem: Environmental > Aquatic > Marine > Volcanic ...
GAGCGGGCGGAAACTTGGCACCAACGACGTGTTGTCACTGGCGGGGCTGGACGGGTTCGACGCGTTTTTTACCGACCTGTACGCCGCCTGCGCCGCCATGGACATTCCCGCCGATGCCGCGATTTCCGAGGCGGGTTGCGGACAGTTCGAGATCAACCTGATGCACGTGGATGCCCTGAAGGCCGCCGACGACGCGTGGCTTTTCAAGCAGGCGGTCCGGGGGGTTGCCCGTCGCCACGCCATGGCCGCGACCTTCATGGCCAAACCCTATCCCACGCAGCCGGGAAACGGATTGCACACGCATTTCTCGGTGCTGGACGAGGCAGGCCGCAACATCTTTGACGATGGCACCGACACAGGATCGCAGCGTCTGGGTCATGCGGTCGCGGGGTTGCTGGCGGCGATGCCGGCATCCACGCTGATATTCGCGCCGCACTTCAACTCGTACGCGCGGCGAACGCCGAACAGCCATGCGCCGACCAATGCGTGCTGGGGCTACGAGAACCGCACCGCCGCCATCCGCATTCCGGGTGGCACGGGCAAGGCACGCCGCATCGAGCATCGCGTGGCCGGTGGTGATTGCAATCCCTATCTGATGCTCGCGGTGGTGTTGGGGGCGGCATTGTCAGGGTTGGAAGACGCGGCCCCTCCGGCCCCGGCGATTTCCGGAAACGCCGCGAAATCCGGTGCGCCCGCGCTGCCCTCGGATTGGGCCGAAGCAATGGATCGCTTTGCCTCGGACCCGTTGATCCCCCGCATTTTCGCGCCCGAACTGATTGAAAACCTGATCCTGTGCAAACGACAGGAACAGGCCGGATTTGCCGACCCCGACGAAGGATTTGCGTTCGCCACCTACGGTGAAACGGTCTGAGGTCGCGCGGTGCAGGGTGCGGCAACCGGGGCTGCAATCGCCGATCACGGCATCCCGCCAACGGCATCCGCGCAAGATCCGCGCGCCCGCGCCTTTTTCATGGCCCCAGTGCAAGACCCGCCGAACCAAAGACCGAACTTTCTTTGATGAACGGTTAAGGCTTCGCGCCGGACCTCGTCCCTGACGATCACAGAGCCGCGCAATCAGGGACCATGGTGCGGTGAACTGGTGCAGGTTGTGGTCACTATATCCCGGCAATACCTGCGCGACCCCGATAGGTTGCGCTTTCCTTGACCAATCGCCGTGCCCGGGGGCGACCCAATAATGCGCGGCGGGCCTGCACCCTTGGTCCCGCGCTATCGGCGGTTCTTGAGCGTCGGATTCAAGACCGAACGCCGCCACGCGATGGGATCCGGTTACTCGGGACCTCTGTTTAGCTCTTTTTTATCAACGCCTTACAACCTGCCCACTGGTCTGGCCGTCTAGCCACGTAGATATGATCGCAGCCAGTCCGGCACCAATGAACGCGCAAGCGCCCCGCACCGCGCCGCCCCCTGTTTGCGGGCCGGGGCTTGCCCTTGCAACCCCGGTTCTGCTAGCACCCGTCGGCATTCCGACAATGGGTGAACTATGCGAATCGGCATTCTGCAAACCGGCCATGTGCCCGATGACATGCGCGCGGCGCATGGCGATTACGGTGCGATGTTCCGCCAGCTATTGGATGGGCATGGCTTTGCGTTTGATGTCTATTCCGTCATCGACGGCCATTTTCCCGCTGACATTGGCGCCGCGGACGGGTGGCTGATCACCGGGTCGCGGCACGGCGCCTATGAAGATCGCCCATGGATCGCCCGGCTCGAAGAATTCCTGCGCCAGGCATTTCAGGCGCGGATCCCGATCGTGGGCATCTGTTTCGGCCACCAGATCCTTGCGCAGGCGCTGGGTGGAAGGGTCGAAAAATTCGATGGCGGCTGGTCGGTCGGCCCCGCCAGATACGCGCTCAGCGGCAAGGATGCCGCCGTGACCATGAACGCGTGGCATCAGGACCAGGTGGTCTCCCGGCCCGAGGGGGCCAAAGTTCTGGCCAGCTCCGATTCCTGCGAAAACGCCATTCTGGCCTATGGCGACCGGGCGCTGACGATCCAGGCACACCCTGAAATTCAGCCCGATTTCCTGCGCGGATTGATCGAAAAACGCGGGCGCGGCGTCGTGCCGGACGCGTTGCTGGACGCCGCGAGCGCGAAACTGGAAACACCGTTATCGACCGCCTGGGCCATCGGGAAGATGGCCGATTTTTTCAACCAGCCGCGCAACCGGGGGGGCCAGGATGCCTGAACCCAAAGACTGGACCGCGAAACTTCCGGATGCGGCGCGCGCCTACCTGAACGGGCAGCCCGTCGAAGAGGTCGAATGCATCGTCGCGGACATGCCCGGAATTTCCCGGGGCAAGGCGATGCCCGCCGGCAAATTCGCCGGCGCGCGGCAGATGTACCTGCCGGATTCGATTTTTTACCAGACCATTACCGGCGGCTGGGCCGATTTCGGTTCCGAGAATCGCTATACCGACCCCGACATGGTGCTTACCCCTGAATTTTCAACCGCGACCGCCGCCCCCTGGGCGACGGACCGAACGTTGCAAATCATTCATAATATCAATGATTTACAAGGTGAACCTGTCCCATTTGCGCCGCGAAACGTGCTGAAAAACGTGCTATCGCTCTATGCCGCCCGCGGCTGGCAACCGGTAGTCGCGCCCGAGCTTGAATTCTATCTCGTCGCCCCCAATACCGACCCGACCCAACCGGTCGAACCGCCCTTTGGCCGCTCGGGCCGCCGCATGGCCGCAAGCCAGGGATATTCCATGAGCGCCGTGGATGAATTCGGCCCGATCATCGAGGATATCTATGATTTCGCCGAGGCGCAGGGCTTTGAAATCGACACCATCATCCATGAAGGCGGTGCCGGACAGATCGAATTCAATCTGCCGCATGGCGACGCGATCGGGCTGGCCGATCAGGTGTTCTATTTCAAGCGCCTGATCCGCGAGGCGGCGCTGCGCCACGACTGTTATGCCACGTTCATGGCCAAGCCGATGCAGGATCAGCCGGGTTCGGCCATGCACATCCATCATTCGGTTCTGGATGCCGCGACCGGGCAGAACATCTTTGTCGACGCCGATGGCGGCGAAAGCGCGGCCTTCCGCCATTTCATTGCCGGATTGCAGACCCATCTGCCCAGCGCCATCGCCGTGATTGCGCCCTATGTGAATTCGTACCGGCGCTATGTGCCCGATCATTCCGCCCCGGTGAACCTGGAATGGGGCCGCGACAACCGAACCACCGGCCTGCGCGTACCCATCGCCCCGCCAGCCGCGACCCGCATCGAAAACCGGCTGGCAGGGATGGATTGCAACCCCTATCTGGGCATCGCCGCCTCGTTGGCCTGTGGCTTTCTCGGACTGGTCCAGGCGGTTGATCCACGGGACGAAATCCACGGCAACGCCTATGGCAACGACGACGTATTGCCCCGCAGCCTGCGCGAGGCCTTGTTGCAGTTTGAATCCTCCGAGGCGCTGGCCGGGGTTCTGGGCCCCGAATTCTGCAAAGTATATGCCGCCGTGAAATGGGCCGAGCAGGAAGAGTTCTTTCAGGTCATCAGCCCGTGGGAGCGCGAACATCTTCTGGTGAACGTCTGAACGCCACCGGGACACGCCCCGCCGGCACCGAGCGCCTAAAATCTTCTAAGATTTTGGCCCCGGATTTTTTTCAAAATCCTTGTTCGCCGGCCCGCCCTGCACGCGGCGGCGCAATGTCGCGACATCGCCCTGCGCGCGCGATCCGTTTCCCGAAAAGTAATTTTTCGTACAAGAAATTTCCTTAAATTTCTTGTACTTGCCGCGTGAACCTAAGGTAAGCCACGGCGCGCGAGCCCTCTTATTTCCCGGCCGGTTTCTTTTTCGTGGCCTTGCGTTTCTTGCCCTTGGTGGCCGCCTTTGCGGCGATCAGTTCGACCGCCATTTCCATGGTCACGGCCTCGGGCTCCACATCCTTTGGCAGGGTCGCGTTGATCTTTTCCCACTTCACGTAGGGACCATAGCGCCCCGCCATGACGTTGACCGCGCCGCCGTCGGCGGGATGTTCGCCCAGCTCGTGCAGTGGCTTTGCCGCCTGCCCGCGCCCGCCCCGCGCCGCTTTTTGCGCCAGCAGCTCGACCGCTCGGTTCATGCCGATGGTCAGAACTTCGCCCGGATCGGCAATATTGGCATAGATTTTCTGCGCCTTGCCGTTTTCCCCCGCTTTGGTATGCATCACATAGGGACCGAACCGCCCGATGCTGGCCTCCACCGGGCCGCCTTCGGGATGTTCGCCGATGAAGCGCGGCAGCGACAGCAGTTCCAACGCCTTGCCCAGATCGACATCGTCGAGATCCATGCCCTTGGGGATGGACGAACGTTTGGGTTTCGGGTTGGCCTCGTCCGCGACACCCAGTTGCACATAGGGCCCAAAGCGCCCCGTGCGCAGGCTGACCGGCACGCCGTTTTCGTCCTGCCCCAACAGCCTGCCGTCGGGCGCGCCAAGATCGCCCTCAAGCGCTTCGCCCGCCATCGGGCGCGTATAGCGGCATTCAGGATAGTTGGAACAGCCGATGAAAGCGCCGCCCGACCGCGCCGTGCGCATCGACAACCGCCCGGTGCCACAGGTCCTGCACAGTCGCGGGTCTGATCCGTCCTCGTTTGGCGGAAACAGATGCGGTTCCAAATATTCGTTTATCTTTTCAAGAACTTCCGTGATGCGTAAATCGGCGGTTTCTGCGATGGAGGCAGAGAAATCGCGCCAGAACCGTCCCAGCACAGCCTTGTAATCCTCGCGCCCGCCGGAAATGTCGTCCAGTTCCTCTTCCAGCGACGCCGTGAAATTGTACCCGACATACTTGCGGAAATAGTTTTCCAGAAACGCCGTGACCAGCCGGCCCTTGTCCTCGGGGATCAGCCGGTTCTTGTCCTTGCGCACATATTCGCGGTCCTGAATCGTGGTCACGACCGAGGCATAGGTCGACGGTCGTCCGATGCCCAGTTCCTCCATCCGTTTGACCAGCGTAGCCTCGGTATAGCGCGGCGGGGGCTGGGTGAAATGCTGCTCGGGCGTCACCGAGGTCTTGGTGATCGCCTCGTTCGCGGCAATCTGGGGCAGGCGTTTTTCGTCGTCATCGCCATTGGCAGTGTCGTCGCGACCCTCTTCATAGACCCGCAGGAACCCGTCAAACAGCACCACCTGGCCGGTTGCCCGCAGCATCACCTCGCCGTCGCCGGACCCGATATCGACGCTGGTGCGTTCCAGGCGCGCCGCCTGCATCTGGCTGGCAAGCGTCCGTTTCCAGATCAGGTCATAAAGTTTGCGCTGGTCCGGCTCCAGTTTGGCCAACTTGCCGGCATCGCGCACCATGTCGGTCGGGCGGATACATTCGTGGGCTTCCTGCGCGTTCTTGGCCTTGTTCTTGTAGATGCGCGGACTTTCCGGGACGTATTGGGCCCCATAGCGTTGCGTGATCGCGTCACGCGCCGCGATCACCGCCTCGGGTGCCATGTCGATGCCGTCGGTCCGCATGTAGGTGATATAACCGGCTTCATACAGGCGCTGCGCGGTCGACATGGTCTGACGCGCCCCAAAGCCGAATTTGCGGCTGGCCTCCTGTTGCAGGGTCGAAGTCATGAAGGGGGCCGACGGATTGCGACTGGCGGGTTTGGCTTCAACGGAAACAACGTGCAGATCGCGGCCATTGACGGCGCTGACCGCCAGTTCCGCAGCCTCGGCGGTCGCAAGATCGAATTTATCGAGCTTGGTGCCGCCAAGCCGGGTCAGCCGCGCTTCGAACGCCTGATTGCGCGGTGTTTCAAGGGCGGCCCTGACCGTCCAGTATTCGCGGGCGTGAAACGCCTCGATCTCCATTTCGCGTTCAACGATCAGGCGCAGGCACACCGACTGAACGCGTCCTGCCGATTTCGCACCGGGCAATTTGCGCCACAAAACCGGGGAAAGGTTGAAACCGACCAGATAGTCCAGCGCGCGGCGGGCGAGATAGGCCTCGACCAGTTCCATGTCCACCTGGCGCGGCGCTTTCATCGCTTCGGTCACGGCGGATTTCGTGATGGCGTTGAACACGACCCGCGAAACCGGCGTGTCCTTCTTGATGGCCCGGCGTTTTCGCAAGGCCTCTTCCAGATGCCACGAGATCGCCTCGCCCTCGCGGTCCGGGTCGGTCGCGAGGATCAGTTCGTTATCGTCCGCCAGCGCATCGGCAATGGCGCGCACGTGTTTTTGCGAGGCGCTTGCGATCTCCCATTTCATGGCGAAACCGTCATCCGGATCGACCGAACCGTCCTTGGGCGGCAGGTCGCGGACATGGCCGTACGAGGCCAGCACGGTGTAATCGTCGCCAAGATATTTGTTGATGGTTTTGGCCTTGGCGGGCGATTCAACGACGACGACGGGCATGGGAAATCCTGGCAATCAAATGGCGGCACATTGTGGGCGCGGAAGATGGTGCGGCGGGGCTTGGCTTGTCAATGGCCAGTTTGGCGGTCAGGGATTGACGGGCAGGTTCCCGCCGGGTTTGATGCGGTATCGCAATGAAAGACGAGGGAAATCATGCTCCGCTGGGTTGTGGCATTCTGCCTTTTTCCGATGCTGGCGTTTGGCCAGTCCTATTTTGAACCTGCCCGCGGGACCGAATTGCGGCGCAACCTGATGGCGGCGATCCGGCCGCACGCGGAGTGGAATTTCGGCCGCCCGGTCGAGTTCGTCGTCAGCGATCTGCGCGCTTCGGGCGATGTGGCCTATGCGTCGCTGTCGCCCCAGCGCCCGGGAGGGGGCGCGATCGACATCCGCACAACACCGATGTACGCGCACGATCAAATCGACCCTGAATTCTCGGAGGGGATCTACATGCATGTGCTTTACCAGAAATCAGGGGATATGTGGGTTGCGGTGCATTTTTCCATCGGTGCGACCGACGTCTGGTTCTCGCAACCGGATTTCTGCGCGATCTGGCGGCCCGTGATACCGGACTATTGCCAGTAGCGCCTACACCACCAGCGACAGCAGCCCGCCGGGCTGGCGCGCCAGCTTGCCGTCGAGTTCCATGCTTACCAGATGCGGCGACACCGCATGGGCTGGCAATTCCAGTTCGCGGATCAACTGATCTTCGGCGATCGGGGCGAGGTTCAGCATCGCAAGGATTTTTCGGGACAGTTCCAACGCTTCGGGAATCGCGGCTCTGGCCGGTTCGCCCGTGGTCCCGGCGGCATCGGCGGCGGGGGCCTCGGATTTTGCCGGGCCAAGGGCTGCGATCACGTCGCGCCCGCCGCGCACCAGCGCGGCACCGTCGCGGATCAGCATGTTGCACCCCGCCGCGCGTGCGTCCAGCGGGTGACCCGGCACCGCCATGACCTCGCGGCCCTGATCCAGCGCTTCGCGCGCGGTGATCATGCTGCCGGATCTGGCCGCGCCCTCGACCACGATCACCGCCCGGCTAAGCCCGGCAATCAGACGGTTGCGCCGGGGAAAGTGCCGCGCCTGCGGGGACAATCCGACCGCCTGTTCCGATATCAGCAGGCCATTTTCGGCAATATCTTCGGCCAGTTTCAGGTTTTCCAGCGGATAAATCTGGTCGATCCCGCCGGCCATGACCGCAATCGTGCCGGTTACCAGCGCCGCCAGATGGGCTGCCGTGTCGATGCCGCGCGCCAGCCCCGACGCCACCGAGAACCCTTCGCGCCCGACCTCGCCCGCCAGCAGCCCGGCCATTCTGGTGCCAAGGCTTGACGCGTTGCGCGCGCCGACCAGCGCCAGCGTTTCGGGCCCGGCCAGTTCCGCCCGCCCCTTGATCCACAGAACCGGCGGCGGGTCGGCCAGTTTCGCGAGCGATTGCGGATAGTCCGGGCTGCCAAGGCAGACCAGTCGCGCCCCGGCGGCGATCCCGGCGGCCAGTTCCCTTTCGGCTGCCGCAAGCGGATGGATCGCATAGGATTTCACCCCCGCCGCCCGCGCGATATGTGGCAGCGCCTCGATCGCCAGTCCGGGCGAGGCGAATTCACCCATCAGGCGTTGAAAGGTCGCCGGCCCGACCCGGCGCGAACGGATCAGTTGCAGCCATTTGATGGCTTGGGCTTCGGACGCGGGCGGGGACCACGCGGCAGGGGACGGCGCGAACAGGGAATCGGGCAAGTCAGGCTCCGTGGCAGCGGAATGGGCGCAGATTGGGGCCTTCGGGGTTAATGCGGGGTTAACGTTTTCTCGAATTGCGGTGCCGGGCAACCGTCCGGGTTGCAATCTCGAATTACGGGAACGAAGGCAGCGGCTGCCTGGGTAGAGGCATGGTGGCGTCGGGCCACTGAAAATGGCGAGCCTTCAGCTCACCGTCGCGTCGCAAACGGTGGCCCGGTTGCCAAAGCGCCCGGCGTCGTGCCAGCGGCGCGCATTCAGCGTGACGGGCGGGCACGCCCGGATTGATGCGGGCCGGTGTCAGGCACAGCTCTTTTGGAAACCTCAATGAATTCGCAAAATCGTCGACAATTCGGCTGGCGCCCGCATCAGACTGCCGATCCTCCTACCGTCAGCCCCCCGATCAAGAGCGTCGGTTGCCCGACCCCCACCGGCACCCACTGGCCCGCCTTGCCGCAGTTGCCCATCCCGGGGTCGAGCTTCATGTCGTTGCCGATGCCCCTGATCTGTTTCAGGGTGGTCGCGCCGTCGCCGATCAGGGTCGCGCCCTTGACCGGTGCGCCGCGCACGCCGTTCTTGACCAGATAGGCCTCGGTGCAGGAAAAAACGAACTTCCCGTTGGTGATATCGACCTGCCCGCCGCCAAAGCCGACCGCATGAATGCCATCCCTGATGCCGGCGACCACATCGCCCGGATCATCCTTGCCGCCCAGCATATAGGTATTGGTCATGCGCGGCATCGGCGCATGGGCAAAGCTTTCGCGCCGACCGTTTCCGGTCGCCTCCACCCCCATCAGCCGGGCATTCTGGCGGTCCTGCATGAACCCGACCAGAATGCCGTCCTCGATCAGAACGTTCCTGCCCGAAGGCGTTCCCTCGTCGTCCACATTGATCGACCCGCGCCGCCCGGCGATGGTGCCGTCATCCAGCACCGTCACCCCGGGCGCGGCAATCCGCTGCCCCATCAGCCCGGCAAAGGCCGAGGTTTGCTTGCGGTTGAAATCGCCCTCCAGCCCGTGACCAATCGCCTCGTGCAGCAGAATCCCCGGCCATCCCGGCCCCAGCGCCACATCCATCACACCGGCAGGTGCAGGGATGGCGTCGAGATTGACCAGCGCGACCCGCAGCGCCTCGTCCGCCGTCGCCTGCCAGCTTGCCGGCGAAATCAGACCGGTCAACTCGCAACGCCCGCCGGTGCCCGCCGAGCCGGATTCGCGCCGCCCGCCGTTTTCGACAATGACCGAGACATTGAGCCGCGTCATCGGCCTTGTATCGCCGATGACGCGCCCGTCCGGGCGCAGGATCACCACCTCTTGCAGGCTGGCCGCAATCGTCGCCGATACCTGCACCACCCGCGTGTCTAGGGCGCGCAGATGGGCATCGATCTGGCGCAGGATGTCGATCTTGACCGGAAATTCGGCGTCCTCCATCGGGTTGGTGTCGGGATAAAGCCGCCGGTTGGTGGAACCGGGGGATTGCGCCAGCTTTCCGCCGCCCTGATCCACCGCCAGCCGGGCGGTGCGTGCCGCGCGTTCCAGCGCGTCCTGGGATATCTCGGTGGAATGGGCATAGCCCGACGCCTCGCCCCGGATCGCGCGAAGGCCGAATCCCTCGGCGGCGTTATAGCTGGCGGTTTTCAGGCGGCCATCGTCGAAAACCAGAGCCTCGGCGCGGTGGCGCTCCAGAAACAATTCACCGTCGTCGGCACCAGCCAGCGCAGTTTGCAATGTTTTCAGCGCGGCATTCTGATCGACCGAGGTCTTGAAGGGCTGAAAGGATCCGGGATCGTTCTGCATGATCTGTTGGTCCTGTTGGTCCGGAAAATTCACCTTTTCGCGGCTGAATGCCGCAAAGGGACAACTTGTTCTTTCTCTACTATTATGGTTTCTCGCAGCCAGGAAACAACCGGGGATTCTCGGCACCTCTCGTCCGAGCCTTCGCCATGCGACAGCAGCGCTGTCCCGAACACAGGAACCAGATGATGCGGATCGCAAATTTTACCGCTTTTGCCCTTGCAGCGCTGATGGCGGCGGTGACGGGTACCGTCGCCCTGGCACAGGATCCCCTGTCCGGGCTGGAAACGATCGGCAAGCCGGTGCCTGGGGCGATGGGTTTCCAACCCGCCGCCACGGAACTGGCACGCGATGTGCATTGGCTTGACGGCATGCTGGTGATCGTCATTTTCGCGGTCACGATCTTCGTGTTGCTGCTGCTGGCATGGGTTGTGGTGCGCTTCAACAAACGGGTAAACCCGACGCCCGCCACCTTTTCGCACCATTCCGTGATTGAGGTGATCTGGACCATCGGCCCGATCCTGATCCTGATCTTCGTCGGCGCCTTCTCGCTGCCGGTCCTGTTCAAGCAACTGGAAATTCCCGATGCCGATGTCACGATCAAGGTGACCGGCAATCAATGGTACTGGTCGTATGAATATGTGGACAGCGAGTTTGCTTTCGACAGTTTCCTGCTGCCGCGAGAAAAACTGGCCACCAACGGCTACGCCCCGGACGAGTATCTGCTGGCCACCGATGCGCCGGTCGTGGTGCCGGTCAACAAGACCGTGGTGATGCAGATCACCGGCTCGGACGTGATCCATGCCTGGACCATCCCGGCGTTCGGGGTGAAAATGGATGCGGTCCCGGGGCGGCTGGCGGAAATCTGGTTCAAACCGGAAATCGAGGGCATCTATTTCGGCCAGTGTTCCGAACTGTGCGGCAAGGACCATGCCTTTATGCCGATCACGGTCAAAGTGGTTTCCCAAGCCAATTACGCCCGCTGGCTGGAAGGGGCGATCGAGAAATTCGCCGGAAAGGCAACCGCGCTTGAAGTTGCCGAAAACTGATCACAGCAATTGACGCGCCGACGAACAATGGGCACGTTTTCGCGATGGAAGACCCGATGACCAATGCCGCCGCCGAGGTCCGAGCCAAGGAAGCCGAGTTCGGCGACTATTTTGCGCTGCTGAAACCGCGGGTGATGTCGCTGGTGATTTTCACGGCGGCGGTCGGCCTGTTCGTGGCCCCGGTCGGGGTCAATCCGGTGCTGGCGCTGGCCTCGATCCTGTTCATCGCCATCGGTGCCGGCGCGTCGGGCGCGCTGAACATGTGGTGGGACGCGGATATCGACAAGGTGATGATGCGCACGGCGAACCGCCCGGTGCCCTCGGGCAGGGTGCCGGCCCAGAACGCCAAGCTGCTGGGGCTGTGGCTGTCGGGCTTTGCCGTGGTCATGCTGGGCCTGACCGCCAATCTGCTGGCCGCGGGCCTGCTGGCGTTCACGATCTTCTTTTACGCGGTCATCTATTCGATGTGGCTGAAACGTTCGACTCCGCAGAATATCGTGATCGGTGGTGCGGCCGGGGCCTTTCCGCCGATGATTGGCTGGGCGGTTGCAACCGGCGGCGTGTCGGTGGACAGCGCGTTGATGTTCGCGCTGATCTTTTTGTGGACGCCCCCGCATTTCTGGGCGCTGGCGCTGTTCATGAACGACGATTACACCAAGGCGGGGGTGCCGATGCTGCCGGTGACCCACGGCACGCGGGAAACCCGCAAACAGATCATGATCTATACACTGCTGCTGGCCCCGGTCGGGTTGATCCTGGCGTTCAGCCAGATCGGCGGGCCGTGGTTCTTCGGGCTGTCGCTGGTTCTGAATGTGCTGTTCATCGGGGCCGCCCTGCGGCTTTATCGCCGCAACGATGCTATCGCCGACGCGGACGGGTTCGGGGCCGAGCGCCGCTTTTTCCGCCTGTCGCTCTATTATCTTTTTCTGCATTTCCTCGGATTGCTGAGCGAGGAAGTGCTGCGCAATCTTTCAATGTCGGCGCCGAACTGGCCACAATGGGTGGGATGATGACGATCGGTCGCGAACATGAGCTTCACCGCCTTCGGGCGCGCCGCAACCGGTCGCTGGGGCTGGTGCTGGGGGCGTTTGCTGCTCTGGTTTTTGCCATCACGATGGCGAAATTGGCGGACGGGCAATTGTTGGAGGCATTCGATCACTCGTTTCGCGCCTCTGAAACGGTGCCGGTCAAATGAGCGTGCAAGCCAACAACCGCATCGCGTTCCGGCTGGTCGGTGTGGTGGTGTTCATGGGCCTGATGTCGCTGGCCGCGGTGCCGTTTTACAACTGGTTCTGTCGCGTGACCGGCTTTGGCGGTGAAACCGTGGTCGCGGCCGCGCCCAGTGGCAAAATCCTGGACCGTGAAATCAAGGTGCGTTTCGACGCATCGCTGGAACGCGGCATGCCGTGGGAATTCAAACCGGCCCAGCGCGAGATGACCCTGAAGATCGGCGAGACCGGACTGGCCTTCTTTGAAACCCACAACCCCACCGACCGGGTGATCGCCGGAACCGCCAGTTTCAACGTAACGCCTTATTCCACGGGTTACTATTTCAACAAGATCGAATGTTTCTGCTTTGAAGAGCAGATCCTGCAACCCGGCGAGACCGTCATGATGCCGGTCAGCTTTTTCGTCGATCCGGAACTTGTCGAGGATCCCGAGGCGAAATACGTCCACACGATCACGTTGTCCTATACGTTCCACGAGACCGAATTGCCGCAGGCGGCGCTTAGCCTCTCGCCAGACGGGCAGAATCCGCTTAACTAGGCCGAAATTCCAGGGAAGACCGCAATGGCGCATGAAAAAAACCACGACTATCACATCCTGAACCCCAGCCTGTGGCCCCTGATGGGCGCATTGGGCGGGGCCACCATGCTGGGCGGAACCGTGCTTTACATGCACGATATGGGGCCGTGGCTGGCGCTGATCGGGTTGATGATGGTGCTCTATGTGATGTTTGTCTGGTGGTCGGACGTCGTGGCCGAAGCCCATGCCGGCGATCATACGCCGGTGGTGATGATCGGGCTTCGCTACGGCATGATCATGTTCATCATTTCCGAGGTCATGTTCTTTCTTGCGTGGTTCTGGAATTTTTTCAAACACGCGCTTTACCCGATGGGCCCGCAAAGCCCGGCGGTGGACAGTGTCTGGCCGCCGGCGGGAATCGAGACATTCGACCCCTGGCATCTGCCCCTGATCAACACGCTGATCCTGCTGTGTTCCGGCGCGGCGGCAACCTGGGCGCACCACGCGATCGCGCATGAAAACAACCGCAAGGATCTGGTGACCGGGCTTATTCTGGCCATCGCGCTGGGCGCGTTGTTCACGTTCTTTCAGGCGTTCGAGTACAGCCACGCGGCCTTTGGTTTTTCCGGCAACATCTATGGCGCGACCTTCTTCATGGCGACCGGGTTTCACGGTTTTCATGTGCTGGTGGGCACGGCCTTTCTGGCGGTGTGTCTGGCGCGGGCGCTGAACGGGCACTTCACGCCGACGCATCATCTGGGGTTCGAGGCCGCCGCGTGGTACTGGCATTTCGTCGATGTCGTGTGGCTGTTCCTGTTCTTTGCCGTCTATGTGTGGGGCGGGTAAGACCGACCGCGCTGCCGCGCGGGAGTATTTTTGCGAACAATGAAGGGGCGCGGACAGCGCCCTTTCGCTTGGGGGGATGATGGCCAGACGCCTGATCGCGCCGCTGCTGTTCGGATTGATCGGTGCCGGTATCCTGACCGGCCTTGGCCTGTGGCAGGTGCAACGGCTGGTCTGGAAGGAAAGCGTCCTCGCGGCCATGGATGCGCGGCTCGGCGCGACGCCGGTGGCGCTGCCGCCGACGCCCGACGAGGGCCGCGACGAATATCTGGCGGTTACGGTCGAGGGGTCGCTGCTGCCCGGCGAAATCCACGTTCTGACCAGCCGCCGCGGTTTCGGCGCCGGATACCGGGTCATCGCGCCCTTTGATACCGGTGCGGGGGTGGTTCTGGTCGACCGGGGTTTCGTGCGCCAGCGCGACAAGGCGGTGCCGCGCGGGCTGTTTGCGGGGCGGGTGACCGGCAACCTTCTGTGGCCGGACGAGGTGGATCGCCGGTTCACCCCCAGCCCCGACGCGGATGCCGCCATCTGGTTTGCCCGCGATCTGCCGGCGATGGCCGCGAAACTGGGGTCGGCGCCGGTGCTGATCGTGCTGCGCGCACCGGCATCGGGGCAAAACGCACCCGTCGTCTGGCCGGTCAGCAGCGCCGCCATCGCCAACGACCATCTGAAATACGCGATCACCTGGTTTTCACTGGCGCTGGTCTGGTTGGGGATGACAGCCTATCTGGTTTGGCGTATCACCCGCAAATCCGACGAAAATGCGTGAATTGCTGCCATGAAATATATCTCGACCCGCGGCGCTGCGCCGGTTCTTTCCTTTGAAGAGGCGATGCTGGCGGGGCTGGCGCGTGATGGCGGGCTTTATGTGCCCGAGACCTGGCCCACGCTTTCGCCCGACGATATCGCAGCCATGGCGGGCCTGCCCTATGAAGAGACCGCCTTTCTGGTGATGAAACCGTTCATTGGCGACGCGTTCGGGGATGCGGAATTCCGCGCGATCATCGCCCGCGCCTATGCCAGCTTTGATCACGAGGCGCGTTGCCCGTTGGTGCAGATCGGCGAAAACGATTTCCTGCTGGAATTGTTCCACGGCCCCACGCTGGCGTTCAAGGACGTGGCGATGCAGTTGATCGGCCAGATGTTTCAGGTGGCGCTTGCGCGGCGGGGCGAGCGGGTGACCATCGTCGGCGCGACCTCGGGCGATACCGGTTCGGCGGCGATCGAGGCGTTTCAGGGGCTGGAGTCGGTCGATGTGTTCATCCTGTATCCGGATGGCCTTGTGTCGGATGTGCAGCGCCGCCAGATGACCACACCAGAGGCGGCGAACGTTCATGCCATCGCGGTCGACGGCGATTTCGACGATTGTCAGGCGCGCCTGAAAGACCTGTTCAACGATTTCGATTTTCGCGACGAGGTCCGTCTGGCCGGGGTGAATTCGATCAACTGGGCGCGGGTTCTGGCGCAGGTCGTGTATTATTTTACCGCGGCGATCTCGCTGGGCGCCCCGCATCGCGCGGTCAGCTTTACCGTGCCGACGGGCAATTTCGGCGATGTCTTCGCGGGCCTTGTCGCCCGGCGCATGGGGCTGCCGATCGACCGGCTGGTCATCGCGACCAATCAGAACAACATCCTGCACCGCACGCTGGAAACCGGCGCCTATACCAAGGCCGGGGTCATGCCCTCGATCAGCCCGTCGATGGATATTCAGGTTTCCTCGAATTTCGAACGCGCCCTGTTTGAGGTTTACGACCGCGAGGGCAGTGCTGTCTCGCAATTGATGGCGGAACTGGAGACCGGGTCGTTCACGCTGTCCCAGGGGGCGCTGGCGCGGCTGCGGCTGGAATTTGACAGCGGCGACTGCTCGGAAGACGAGACCGCGGCGGCGATCGCGACGCTGCGGCGGCTGACCGGAACGCTGGTTTGCCCGCACACCGCCGTCGGCATCAAGGTGGCCGCCGATCGGCGGCTTGATCCCGCGGTGCCGATGATCACACTGGCAACCGCGCATCCGGCCAAGTTTCCCGACGCGGTTGCAAAAGCCACCGGCGTTCGGCCTGCGCTGCCGCCCCGGTTTGGCGATCTGGAGACCCGGGGCGAACGGGTGACGAAGGTCGCCAATGATCTGGACGCGATCCGGGCGTTGATCCGCGGGGAACTGGCGAAATGAGCATTCAATTCCACACCCTTGGCAATGGATTTCGGGTCGTCACCGAGCGGATGGAAGGGCTGAAATCGGCCTCGCTGGGGATCTGGGTCAATGCAGGCGGGCGCCACGAAAGTGCCGCGCAGAACGGAATCGCGCATTTTCTGGAACACATGGCCTTCAAGGGAACCGCCACGCGCACCGCCCTAGAGATCGCCGAGGCCATCGAGGATGTCGGCGGCCATATCAACGCCTATACCAGCCGCGAAATGACCGCGTATTTTGCCCGCGTACTGGAGGACGACGTGCCGCTGGCGCTGGACGTGATTTCCGATATTCTGCTGAACCCCACCTTTGATGCCAACGAGATCGAGGTGGAGCGGGGCGTGATCCTTCAGGAAATCGGCCAGAGCAATGACACGCCCGACGACATCGTTTTCGACTGGCTGCAGGCGGTGTCGTATCCCGGACAATCCATGGGGCGCTCGATTCTGGGGCCGGTCGAACGGGTGCGGGAATTCGGGCGCGATGATCTTGCCGCCTTTGTCGCCGAGTATTACGGCCCCGGCCAGATGATCCTGGCGGCGGCAGGTGCGATCGACCACGAAACCCTGTTGAAAGCCGCCGAAAAACGTTTCGGCCATCTGCCAGCAACCGCCCCGGTCAAAACGGAAAAGGCCGTTTTCAGCGGGGGCGAAACCCGGCGGGTGAAGGACCTGGAACAGGCGCATTTCACGCTGGCGCTGGAATCGCCGGGCTATCTGGACCCGGCGGTCTATACCGCGCAGATCTATTCGATGGCGCTGGGCGGGGGCATGTCGTCGCGCCTGTTTCAGGAGGCGCGGGAAAAGCGCGGGCTGTGTTATTCGATCTTTGCCAGCGCCGGTGCCTTTGCCGATACCGGGACGCTGACCATCTATTCGGGCACCAGCGGCGAAGACGTTGCCGGGCTGGCCGAATTGTGCATCGACGAAATGCGCCGCACGGCCGAGGATCTGAGCGAAGTCGAAATCGCGCGTGCCCGCACCCAGATGAAGGCGGGCATGCTGATGGGGCTGGAAAGCCCCTCGGCCCGGTGCGAGCGGCTGGCGCGGATGGTCGCAATCTGGAACCGGGTGCCCGGCCTGCAGGAAACCGTGGCGAAAATCGATGATGTCAGTCTGGAAAAATGCCGCGCCTTCGCCGAAAACCTGTGCCGGTCGGGCCAGCCGGCGGTTGCGCTTTATGGCCCGGTGGCCGATGCGCCCGCAATTGATGCCATGACCCGGCGTCTGAACGCATGATCTTCAACCGCCGCAGGACCAGGCCGATCGAAACCGAGCGCCTGCGCCTGAGATTGCCCAGGGCCGCGGATTTTTCCGCATGGTCCGCACTGCGCTTGCAAAGCGCTGAATTTCTGCAACCATGGGAGCCCGTCTGGTCGCCCGACCATCTGACGCGCAAGGCTTTCTCCAGCCGGGTCTATTCGGCGGCACGTGCGGTCGATACCGGTACCGGCCTGCCGCTGTTTCTGTTTCGCCGCAAGGATCAGGCGCTGATCGGGGCCATCACGCTGGACAACATTCTGCGCGGTCCGTCGCAATGCGGTACGCTGGGATACTGGATCGGCGCGCCCTTCGCCCGGCAGGGATTCATGCGCGAGGCGGTTCAGGCGGTGGTGCATCACGCGTTTTCCGATCTCGATCTCAGCCGCGTGCAGGCGGGATGCCTGCCGGAAAACACGGCCTCGCGGGCGGTGCTGGAGCAAACAGGGTTCAAATACGAGGGGGTCGCCCAGAGCTATCTGCAAATCTCGGGGCGCTGGCGCACGCATGTGCTCTATGCCAATCTGCGCAGCGACCGGCGCGGCAAAACGGATGCGGGCGAAAGATGAGCCTGAAATCACCGGGACCGGCGGCGATTTCAGATTTGCGTGCCCGCCTGCCCGAAACCTGTTTCAAGAAACCAGGCCCGCACTATCTGACCGAACCGCGCGGGCTAATCGCCGGACAGGCGGCGATGGTGATCGCGCCGGAAAAGACCGCGCAGATCGCCGAAATCGTCGGTCTTGCCAACAAACACCGCTTTGGCATCGTGCCGTTCGGCGGCGGAACCGGGCTGGTCGGCGGACAGGTCTGCGATGCGGGACCGGCGGTGGTGGTCGTCTCGATGGAGCGCCTCGACCGCATCCGCATGACCGACCCGTCTGATAATGTGCTGATCTGCGAAGGCGGCGTCATTCTGGCGGATATCCAGATGGCGGCGGCAAAGGCGGACCGTCTGTTCCCCTTGTCGCTGGCAAGCGAAGGGTCGTGTCAGATCGGTGGAAATCTGGCCACAAATGCCGGCGGGACCGGTGTGTTACGTTATGGCTCGGCCCGCGATTTATGTCTGGGAATAGAGGCGGTTCTGCCCGATGGTTCGATCTGGAACGGCCTTGGCCGCCTGCGCAAGGACAATAGCGGGTATGATCTGAAAAACCTGATGATCGGGGCCGAGGGAACGCTGGGGATCATCACCGCAGCCAGCCTGAAACTGGTGCCGCGCCCGGCGGTGACGCGTTCCGTATTCTGCGAAATCCGCGACCCGGCCGCGGCGTTGGAGTTGCTGGCGCGCTGCCACCGGACATTGGGCGATACCGTTTCTGCGTTCGAACTGATTTCCCGTCAGGGGTTTGATTTCGTGGCGGAAAAGCTGCCGCAGCTTCGCTTGCCGTTCGCCGTTTCACCGAACTGGATGGTGCTTGCCGATTTCGGGTGGCCCGAAGGTTCCAACGACGATTCGCGACTGTTGGCGCTGCTGGAGGATGCGGTCGCGGCGGGCCTCTGCGGCGAAACGCTGGTGTCGCAAAACGCGGCACAGCGCCGGGAGTTCTGGGCGCTGCGCGAAGCCATCCCCGAGGCCAACCGGTTGATCGGCGCGATCGGCAGCCACGATATTTCCGTGCCGCTCAACCAGATTCCGGCGATGATCACGCAAGGCAAGCGCCTTGTTGCGGCGCTGGGCGATTTTCGCGTGAACGTTTTTGGCCATGTGGGCGATGGCAACCTGCATTTCAACGTCTACCCGCCCAAGGGCCGCGCGCGGGTTGAATATGCGGCCCAGCGCCCGGAAATTTCCGCTGCCATTTACGATCTGGTTGCCGAACTGGGCGGATCATTTGCGGCAGAACACGGGATCGGCCGGGTGAAGCTCGACGCCTTGCGCCGCTTCGGTGACCCGGCGAAACTGGCGATGATGCGGTCGATCAAGGCAGCACTGGATCCCAACGGGATCATGAACCCCGGTGCCGTGGTTCCCGCGCCGGTCTGAGCGGGGCCGGTCAACCCTGGATATTGCGCCCTGTCCATGCTCAAAGACAGGGCGCAAAAACCAGACTGGAGGTCTGTTTGTGCAAGCAGACCGGCCCCGCGCTAACGGGACGTCCAAGCATTACGCCGAAATTCTTTCGAATTGGTTACCATCTGCCTGCACGGTGAGCGGGAAGTGAAATTCCGGATTTTTCCCGGTCCCGCCCTAGCGGCGGAAATCCTGCGGACCAGCGACGTTCCCCTTTCGCCGCTCAGGCTGGTCCCTCGTTCGTCGGTGGACGGATTGATCGGTGAACGGGTCCTCTGGCGGACCGGAAAACTGGTCGTCTGGTATGCCGGTCATCTGGTGGACCGGTCTTCTGATAAACCGATAAACTGGTGGACCGGCGAACCGGTCCTCTGGTCGACCGGAAAACTGGTCAACCGATCTACCGGTAAACCGATCTACCGGTAAACTAGTTTTCTGGATCATTCGAAACGTTAAGCGTTTCATCAGGCAGGGTGCGCGCCAACGACCGCCAGTACGCCCGCGGCAAAATCGCAAGATCGACAGCGATCCGTTTTTGAACAGTCGCCGCAACTATCGCAAAATCACGTGATCATTCAGTCCGTTACGAAATATCCCAAAGCCAGGCGTTCCCCTGTCTCGAACCCATACCCGCAAAAAGGAACGCCCGTTCGCAGCCGCCCTGCCTAAGCGCACCAGACGGCAAGCTCGTAGCCTTCCGGATCGATGAAGTGGAACCTTTTCCCGCCGGGAAAGTCAAAAACCGGGCGCGAAATCTTGCCGCCCGCCGCCACCACCGCCCGGGCCAGCGCCGTCAGATCGCGGCCATATAACACGACCAACGGCCCGCCGTGTGGTGCGGGCGCGCCGGTTGCCTCGAAACCGCCCTTCATGGCACCATCGGTAAATTCGCAATACGAACTGCCGAAATCGGTGAAGGTCCAGCCGAATGCCGCGCCGTAAAACGCCTTGGCTCGCGGAATATCGCTGACGGCAAATTCAACGTAGTTGATGGTCTTGTCGCCGGGACCTGCCATATCTGCCACCGGAACCTCCGTTCGCTTCGCGAATGTTTCGTGCAATCATTCCATTTTATCCGGTTTGCACCGCGGCGCAACGATCGGCCGTGCCACCCTTGCGGACCGCCGGGCGGTTGGCGGCGTCAAACCGTCCTCTTGCATTGGCAAGCCGGTGCAATCTGTGTAGAAATGCGGCGAATTTCGTCCCTTCCAATATCGGCTCAGACGTATGACCATCACCCGTTTCGCCCCGTCTCCGACCGGGTATCTGCATGTGGGCAATCTGCGCACTGCATTGTTCAACTACCTGATCGCCCGCAAGGCCGGCGGGCAGTTCATTCTGCGTCTCGATGACACGGACCCCGAACGCTCCAAACCCGAATTTGCCGACGCGATCCGGGCGGATCTTGCCTGGCTGGGGCTGGAATGGGACCGGGTGGAAACCCAATCCTCGCGGCTGGATCGCTATGAAGCGGCCGCTGCGCGCCTGAAAGAGGCGGCGCGACTATACGAGTGTTTTGAGACGCCGACCGAACTGGACCTCAAGCGGAAAAAACTGCTGAATATGGGGCGGCCACCGGTTTACGACCGGGCGGCCCTGTCGATCGGGGCGGCGGAACGGGACGCTTTGCGGGTCGAGCGTGGCGGCCATTGGCGGTTTCGGCTGGATCACACGCGGATCGACTGGACCGATGGTATTCTGGGCGACCTTTCGATTGACGCGGCCAGCGTTTCCGATCCGGTGCTGATCCGGGGCGACGGGCAGTTCCTTTATACGCTGGCTTCGGTCGTGGACGATACCGAGATGGGCATCACCCATGTCGTGCGCGGTTCCGATCACGTGACCAATACCGCGACGCAGATACAGATCATCGCGGCGCTGGGTGGGACGGTGCCGTCCTTTGGGCATCATTCGCTGCTGACCGGACCGGCGGGCGAGGCTTTGTCCAAACGCCTGGGAACGCTGGCGCTGCGCGACCTGCGCGCCGCCGGGACCGAGCCGATGGCGATTCTTTCGCTCCTGGCGCGTCTGGGGTCGTCGCAACCCGTGGAACTTTGCAGTTCGCTGGACGAATTGGTGGCCGGATTTGAGCTGGGGCATTTCGGTGCCGCGCCCACCAAATTCGATGTGGATGACCTGAAACCGCTGACGTCAAGGGTGGTTTCCGGGCTTTCGCTGGACCAGATCGCCCCGACGCTGGCCGATGCCGGCGTGCCGCAGGATTTGGCGGCAGCGTTCTGGGACGCGGTGCACGAGAATTCGGAAACCCGAGGCGACGTTGCCAATTGGTGGGCGCTTTGCCGCGACGGTGTGGCCCCCCTGATCGACGACGAAGACCGGGAATTTGTCGCGGCTGCGCTGGCGATGTTGCCCCGGCGCCCGTTTGACGCGGCAAGCTGGGGAAACTGGACCAGCGCCGTGAAATCCGCCACCGGGCGCAAGGGCCGGGGATTGTTCATGCCGCTCAGAAAAGCGCTGACCGGGCGCGCGCACGGCCCCGACATGGGCAAGCTGATGCCTTTGCTGCAGCGCGCCGGAAAATAGGCTTGCCGCCGCCCCGCCAGCCGCACCGTCCACCCGATCCGATCAAAACCGCCGCCGATTCCCCGATATCAGATATTCCCGTTCGCGGCCTTCACATGACACCGCCGGTCAGAATACCCGAACCACATCATGTGGCGGGTATTGGCCGCGCATCCGACGCCCAAGACCTGCCGATTGCGCGGGATCATGGGTGCAAGCCCGCCGCGCATCAAAGAAAAGGTCCGCCAGAAAGCCCGAACCGTTCATCAGAGCGCGGTCGGCCTTCGGGTCCGTCGGAACTACGCATTACATTTTGTCGATCTTCAAAGGACCATGCGGTCCTCGCCAAGGCGGCGGCACCGATTGTCAGGCGAGTGCATACGGCTTGCACGATCCTGCCGGTCGCCACCGTCCCACGGGCGGGTGAATTGCCACGCGCGGCGACACGACGGCCCTACCCGGCAATCAGCCCCATGTTTTCGAGCTTCAGGAACACCTGATGCGCGCAATTGTCGACCTCGGAATTTTCGGTTTCGATCCGCAGTTCAGGATTGGCCGGCACATCGTAAGGGTCTGAAATTCCGGTGAATTCCTTGATCTTGCCTTCACGCGCCAGTTTGTACAACCCTTTGCGGTCGCGGCGCTCGCATTCCTCGATCGAGGTGGCAACATGCACTTCGACGAAGGCACCGAAAGACTCGATCTCTTCACGCACCGCGCGGCGCGTGACCGCGTAGGGCGCGATGGGCGCGCAGATGGCGATGCCGCCGTTCTTGGTGATTTCGCTGGCGACATAGCCGATACGGCGGATGTTCAGATCGCGGTGTTCCTTGGAAAACCCGAGCTCGGATGAAAGGTTTTTCCGCACGATATCGCCGTCAAGCAACGTCACCGGACGCCCACCCATTTCCATCAGCTTGACCATCAGCGCATTGGCAATCGTCGATTTGCCCGAGCCGGAAAATCCGGTGAAGAACACGGTGAAGCCCTGCTCCGCTCGTGGCGGGCGGGTCTTGCGCAGTTCGCTGACCACGGCGGGAAACGAGAACCATTCGGGAATTTCGAGACCTTCAGCCAATCGGCGGCGCAACTCGGTGCCGGAAATGTTCAGGATGGTGACGTTCTCGCGGTCGGCAATTTCGTCATTCGGCTCGTATTGCGCCCGCTCGTGCACATAGACCATGTGCCGGAAATCGACCATCTCGATGCCCATTTCCGCCTGATGTTCGCGGAAAAGTTCCTGTGCGTCGTATGGTCCGTAAAAATCCTCGCCCGCCGAATTCTTGCCCGGCCCTGCGTGATCGCGCCCGACGATCATGTGCGTGCAGCCGTGGTTCTTGCGGATCAGCCCGTGCCAGACCGCCTCGCGCGGGCCGCCCATGCGCATGGCGAGGTTCAACAGGCTCATCGAGGTCGTGGATGACGGATACTGATCCAGCACCGCCTCGTAACACCGCACGCGGGTGAAATGGTCGATATCGCCGGGTTTGGTCATGCCGACGACCGGGTGGATCAACAGGTTGGCCTGCGCCTCGCGCGCGGCGCGGAATGTCAGTTCCTGATGGGCGCGGTGCAGAGGGTTGCGGGTCTGGAACGCAACGACCTTGTTCCAGCCGACCTTGCGGAAATAGGCGCGCAGCTCGTTTGGCGTGTCGCGCAGGGCGCGGAAATCGTAATGGATCGGCGGTTGCAGTCCTGTGATTGCACCACCAAGGTAGGTGTCGTGCGAAATATTGTGCAGGAAATTGACCGCCGGATGTGCGTCGTCGTCGGCACCGAAAACCTTTTCCGCCTCAAGATGCTTGTCGGGCTGCCACTTGTCGGAAACCGAAAGCGTTGCCAGAATCACCCCTTCGGCATCCCTGAGCGCGATGTCCTGCCCCGGAGACACCCCTGCGGCAAAGGCGTCCGAAACATCCAGCGTCACCGGCATCGGCCACAGCGTTCCGTCGGCAAGGCGCATGTTCTTGACCACGTTGTCATAGTCCGCCTGCCCCAGAAACCCCTTGAGCGGGTTGAACCCGCCATTCATCAAAAGCTCGAGATCACACATCTGCCGGGGCGTCAGGTCCCAGGACGGCAGATCGCCGGCCTCGACCTTCAGCTTCCGGGCGCTGTCATGGGACACGTAAAGTTCGGGGATCGGGGAATTATTGCTGGCATTCATTGGGATTTCGGGCCTTCGCGCGGTCGGTTTTGAGACTGCGCCTCATATAACAGGACCGGCGGATTGCGCAATTGCGCAATATGCAGGGCCGGTATGCGGGCGTGGGTAAAAGTGTTTCGGGCCAGCACCTGTCTGTCGGGTGGGCGCCGTGATGCTGAAGAAAGTCACTTTGTCTCAATTTCACCGAAATCGCCTCGTCCGTGGCACCCCGCTGCAACAGCGCTTGCCCGGTGGCGCGGGAGTGTGTTGAAACGAGGATTTCCGGTCGTTTAACCCATGGCGTTCTCTGCCAGCCACTTTTCCGCATCCAACGCCGCCATGCAGCCCATGCCCGCCGACGTGACCGCCTGACGATAGATGTGATCGGTCAGATCGCCGGCTGCAAAAACACCGGGTATCGTGGTTGCCGTCGAACCCGGCGTGACCTTCACATAGCCCCCCATATGGGTTTCAAGTTGCCCGGCCACCAATTCAGAGGCCGGCGCATGCCCGATGGCAATGAACACGCCCTTGCAGGGGATTTCGGTGATCTCGCCGGTTTTGACATTTTTCACGCGAACGCCCGTAACCCCCAGCGGATCGCTGTCGCCGACGACTTCCTCAAGTGTATGAAACCATAGGGGTTCGATCTTCTCGTTCTTAAGCAATCGGTTTTCGAGGATTTTTTCGGCCCGTAATTCATCCCGCCGATGGATCAGCGTCACCTTGCTGGCAAAATTGGTCAGAAAAAGCGCCTCTTCCACCGCCGTGTTGCCACCGCCGATCACCACGATTTCCTGCCCGCGATAAAAGAAACCGTCGCAGGTCGCGCAGGCGGAAACGCCGAATCCTTTGAATTTATCCTCGCTCTCCAATCCCAGCCATTTGGCGCGCGCGCCCGTCGCCAGCACCACGGCATCGGCGGTATAGGTGGTGCCACTTTCGCCCCGGGCGGTGAACGGGCGGTTCTGAAGGTCCAGTTCGCCGATATGGTCGGTGATGATTTCGGTTCCCATCGCGTTGGCATGCGCTTCCATCCGGACCATCAGGTCGGGGCCCTGAACCTCGGTATCGCCGGGCCAGTTTTCAACCTCGGTCGTGGTGGTCAACTGCCCGCCCGGTTCCATGCCCTGCACCAGAATTGGGGCCAGCATGGCGCGGGACGCATATACCCCGGCCGCATATCCGGCGGGACCGGAACCGATGATCAACAGACGGGTATGGCGGTTTTCTGACATCGAAATCCCCGGATGGTGGCGAAACTCGCCCGTATATAGGCTGCCAGATTGCTGGCGAAAAGCGCCGGTTGCGCGATTGTGACCAGTTTTCCGCCGTCGCCCCATCCTGTGACAAATATTGCGCAATCATGAAATATTATTGCGGAGGTTCCCAAATTTCGATAATTTACGGCCAATTCCGAACAAGGAACCAGGAATGACCATCAGCAAGCTAGATCCGATCGACCGGAAAATTCTGTGCGAATTGCAATATGACGGTCGCATGACCAACGTGGAACTGGCGCGCCGGGTCGGCATATCGGCCCCGCCCTGCCTGCGCCGGGTGCGCGCGCTGGAAGAATCCGGTCTGATCCGGGGCTACCATGCCGACGTGAACGCCCGTGAACTGGGTTTTGAGGTTCAGGTTTTCGCGATGGTCGGGCTGCACAGCCAGGCCGAGGCCGATCTTGGCGCGTTCGAGGAACGCTGCCGCAACTGGCCCCTGGTCCGCGAATGCCACATGCTGAACGGCGAGATCGATTTCATCCTGAAATGCATCGCCCCCGATCTGTCGACATTTCAGAGCTTTCTGACCGAAAGCCTGACCGCCGCCGACAACGTGGCCAGTGTCAAGACATCGCTGGTGATCCGGGGCGCGAAAGACGAGCCCGGCGTGCCGTTTGATGTGCTTGAACGGCGAATCGCGGCGGCGGATTGACCCGCCGCATCGCCGCGCATGGCGGCCAGGGTCGGGCGCGGGCCGGTCGGATTGCGGATCTGGCTCCGCGCGGGGCGCGCACCCGGTCGACGTTCGCATCGCCCGAGCGGGTCCGTGACCCGACCGCAGGCGAGCACCGCTAACCCGTTCGCAAAATCTCGGCCTCGAACCCTTTCAGGATCGGCCTGACCGTGCGCCCGAAGCGCCCCAGATCGCCGTTGAGATGCGGGAAAATCCGCCGGAGATGTGACTGCATTTCCAGCGCCATCACCGCAACGCCGAAATTGCCGGGGTGATAGCTTTCGGTTTCCAGGCCGTTGGCCTGGATGATCTGGTGCTGGTCGAACATCAGGTTGTAAAACGGCAGGTCCCGCGCCGGGCGTATCCGCAGGATGGTGTCGCCGTCCAGCAGATCCTCGGCCGGGGCCAGGGTTTCGGGGCTGCCAAACAAAGCTTCGCAGCTTGGATGGTTTGAAAGCAGGCGGAACCGCGCGGAAACCACGAGATCCTGTATAGGCCGCAATTCGCCCAGCGCATCCGCCTTGATGCGCAGCGCCTGGGATTCGGCGGCGTCCGAAGACTTCGCCTCCTGCATCGGGCAGGCGCTGATCCAGCGCAACACTTGCAAGCCGGCGTCCCGGGTGCGGATCATGTCGCCCGGCTGCAAATCCTCGACCGCGATCTGGCCGTCGGCGGTGGCGATCAGGGTGCCGCGGGCAAAGGCGGCACAGATATCCTCCAGAAACAGATCCGCCGGGGCCCTGTGATCAAACTCGGCCAGCGCGCCGTCGTCCATCAGGGCCGCAATCCGAAACCGGTTCTGCCGCTCGGTCCGGGCGCGGGCCTGCGCCAGATCGTTGCCGCCCGTCCGCCCTTGCGCATGCAAAAGATGTTCGGTCTTGAGGTCGGCGGGTCTGCGGGTGTTGCCGATGTCGGCGGACAGGCCGCCAGATTGCCCACCCGCGCGCTGCTCTGCGCGCCGGTCCGGCCCGGTGGTATAAGCCATGCTTTCAGTCCCTTCGGTCCTGAGTGCACGCCCACATCTACCCACCATAATGTAGATGAACACGTTGAAGGCCGCGGATGCGACCCCGGTTATGGCGATCAATATAGCCCAAAAAAACCCTATTCGTCAAACGGTTGCGCCGATATTGCACCGCTGGCAGACAATGCACAGCGTGCCATGAAATTGTTTCCAAACGGACATGCCCGCGCGGGGCAATTCGGGGGGGGCGTCATTGCGCCGGTCGCGCGATTCATGCGACAAGGGCGCGAACCGGATCCGGCCCGTCAGTTTTGGGATCAACATGAACCTGCACGGCTTAGAGAATGCCAGCAATATCAGGTCTTTGGCCCGTTTCAACTTCGTCGCTGGCTTGCCGCGTTCTGGAAGGTCGCTTCTGTGCGCGCTGTTGCGGCAAAATCCACGTTTCGTCGCCACCACCAACAGCCCCGCCAAAGCGGTATTCGCGCAAATCCGGGATTTAACACAAACCGGCGCGATCGCACGGGAAATTCTGGCACCGGCGCAGAAATCCGCCCTGTTGCGCGGCACGATCGACGCGGTTTTTCACGACCGACCGTTTGATTCTACGGTGTTTGATGCCAATCCGGACTGGCTGGGCCACACCGACGCGCTGGTGCGGCTCTATCCGCTGTGCCGGTTCATCATCTGCGTGCGCAACCCGGCCGCCATCGTGAATTCGCTTCAGCTTGCCGGCCCTCTGCCCGCAGACGGCGGAAATCTGGCCAACCGCGTTGCCCGGCTGATGGCGGCGGACGGCATGGTCGGGGCGGAAATCGGACATCTGCGCGACGCCCTTTCTGGCGCGCACGCCGAACGGATGTTCGTGCTGGATTACGACCGGCTGGCCGATGACCCCGAAGAGGTGATGGATGTTTTGTATGAATTCCTGCGTGAACCGGAATTCCCGCATGATTTCCACGAGATCGGAGATGAAGCTGCGGGATTTTCCGGCCCCGTTCAACGTTCGGACCGACCGATGGCGCTGTCCACGCGCATGATCCTGCAATTGTCCGGCCGGGCATTCTGGCGCAATCTCAGACGGACCAGCGCCACGATGATGCTGGGTCGGTCACGCTAGTGGATCGAACGCGACATTCGAGCCCCCTTGCTTGCGGCACACATTTCACCAGGGCACCCGGGATGTCGTGATCATTTGATCCCTAAGGCGAAATTCAAGTGGATCGAACCGTTGGATCGGCATCACCTGACCCGCCATCCTGCCCCCC
>Ga0114932_10001363_pt1 | contig 27843 bp, 20 predicted proteins | sample 2SBtaG_2_FD_87286 | JGI IMG/M metagenome (GOLD analysis project Ga0114932, IMG submission 87286) | Deep subsurface microbial communities from Kolumbo volcano to uncover new lineages of life (NeLLi) - 2SBTROV12_ACTIVE470 metaG | ecosystem: Environmental > Aquatic > Marine > Volcanic ...
AATAAATGGATAAGAGAGCATTGTGAATTAGAATATGTGATGGATGCAGCCCAAAAAACAGAAAGAATTGCTGCTCCAGATGGTAAACATGATGATTATTGTGACAGTTCAGTGATGGGAATACATGCATGCCTGTCAATGTCACCAGCTAGTGCTACATTTGCTAGTACTAATATAAGTCGTAATACGTCTAGACCTGTCCAAAATAACAATATACCTTCTATTTTTAGGACCGGAAAGAGGGGAAATACCCTAAATAAGCGTATACCCGGAGGATTATGAGCGAAAGCTTTATATACTCTGTTTATATAATAGGAATTGATAGCTATGGCTCTACGTGATTATTTGCCTTGGAATAGGCGTAAATTTGCGTCGGTGGGGTCTAACCCACCATTTGCAGCAAATGAACCCCGCGACTTCGGTGCTGGCGTTATAAAACGCATTCAGCTCCAAAAAAACGGTGGAATGTTTGGCTCTGCATACGAAAAGCAAATAGGAGACGCAAGAACGTACATGAATGTGTACCTAGCTGACCCTATTGTTAAGACGCTTATTGACTTACCGTGTTTATATGCGGCCAAGGATGGTTACGATATAGTAACCGATAATGACGAAGAACGCCAAGTTATCACTAAATTATTTGATGAAATAAATATTGAACAACTATTATATGGTTGGTTAAGAAATGGACGTATTTTTGGAACATCATATCTAGAATGGACTGGAGACAACCTAATATTGAGGTCTTCTATCAATATGAACGTACAAAGAGCCGTTAATGGTCAAATAATGCATTATTACCAAGATTTAGGCGACGACAAAAATTCTGTGAGGTTTGAAGAAGATGAAATTATCGAATATAAAAATAACACCTTCGATGATTTCGCTTATGGTCTTTCTGACATCCATCCAATTCTTTATTTGGTTGACCTTAAAGATTATGCAGAACGGGATATCGGAGCTGCTCTCAATAAATACGCTAATAGTCGGTTTGATATTAGCTGCGGACTTCCCGATATGCCTTATAATGCTGACAAAATTAATGAGGTGGTGGATGCCTTCAACGGATTAGAACCCGGTGAAGATATTATACATGGTAATGATATTACAGTTAAAGAATTACAAGGTACACAACGAGCTTTTGAATATGGTAAGTACACAGACGATATATTAAAGAAGATACATATAGCTTTAAAGGTACCAGTTACAATGTGGGAAAAGCCAGAACAGGCAAGACCTATTTTTGAACCATATGTTAAACATTTACAATCAGCAATAGAATCTGCTCTTAATTCACAATTAATGCCACAATTAGAAAGTGGTGAAGCAAGATTCAAGTTTAGACAAATCAACGTAGATGATGCATTTGTTAAAGCAAAGACTGATATGGTATATCTTTCAGAGGGAGTTCTTTCGCCCGGTGAAGTTAGGATGGAACGTGGTTTGAACCCAGATGGAATATCTGAGATACAAGATACAGCAGAGAATGCAAATCTATCTGGTGGAAAAGACCAAGATAAGAAAGAAGAGTCCGCAAGGACAGAAAACAGGGATGGTAATAAACCATCCGCAAATACAACGGGGGATAGAAAAGATGAGTAAAGATTATGCCTATGAGCATTGTTTACTAGAAACAGCGCCACGACTAAAAAAGCGTGGCCACGAGAACTACCAAGAACTTGCGTCTAATTTATGTAGAATGCGAGTTGACACAATGCCAGATGAAGAAGCTGGCCGACAATTTGCAAGTAACGACGGTACCTCAGAAGGTACTAGACGTTCTTTTGCTATGGAAGTGTTTGGAGATGTAGCTCTTGTTGACGATTATCATGAATTTCCGGTCATTGCAATAACATCAGGCCCCCACGATGAAGAAGGTGACCAAAAGGTTTATATAGAACCTAGTATTCTAAAAGATAATATAGAAGCTTTTAACGAGCTACCAGTTTACTTTAACCATCAACGTACCCCCGACGATTTGTTGGGCATGGCTATCAACCCGGAATACGTAGAATTAGAAGATGGTTTACAAGCTGTGAAGCTTATGGCACGCATCCACAAAGATGCACAAAAAGCAAATGAAGTGTTAGAGAAAATAGAAAATGGCGATATGACTCATGTCAGTATTGATTGGCTTTCCAAGGATGTTGACGTCTTAGGAGAACCATTTGCAACAGACATTCGTCCTGTCGAGGTGAGTTTCATTGATAATGAGACTCGTACTCCTGTGTGTGACGCATGTACAATCGAAACGAAATGTGAAGAGAATGAAGGAGAGTCTTGCTCCTGTGGAGGAGACGACAAACAAGCTTGTACCTGTGAACACGGGTCAACTAGCGAGGTAACTATGACAGAAGAAGTAATAGAAACTAAAAACGAGAATCCTATAGTAGAGCGTGAATTCGCAGCTATGAAGGATAAACTCGCAGAGATGGAATCTGTCCTTGCAGAGAAATCTTCAGCGCATGAAGAAGCTCTCGCCACCATCGCCAAGTTTGAGGAAGCAGAAGAAGCTAGAAAAGCAGAGCTTGCAAAAGCACGCGTTTCTGGATTCGTTGATGCAATTATCAATAAGGAAGCACTCCTCGGAAAGGTGAATGACGAGACTAAAGAACAGCGTATGAAAGAACTTAACGCATGGGATGAGATTAAGCTAGAAGGATTCAGTATGGCTATGGATAATATGCCTGTCCCAGAAGAAACCGAAAGGACTTTTGGAAAAGGTAAATCTGTAGAGGCTGAAGCAAAACCAGTTGAAGAAACACCAGAAACATCACGAATGTTCGCGATGAAAGATGGTCAAATAGTATTCAACAGGCAAGAAGAAAATAAGGAAGAATAAATATGGCAGTAACAAAAGCAGTATTAGTAAATGATGGTGGAGCACCTGCTCGAATCATCAATTTCGAAGCTAGTCAAGCTATTACCGCAGGTTCAGCTATTGAAATCGCTTCCACTGGTAAATGTCTAATGGCAGATACTGACGGCGTCCGCGTCGCTGGTTTCGCATTAGTAGACGCAGCATCTGGTGACATGTGCTCTGTCGTAACTGGTAGTGGAGTTGTTTTGATGGCTAATGTTGACGGTGACAGTGTTGATGTCGCAATAGGAGATTTCTTGGAAGTAGGCGAAAATGGCACACTTATCAAGCAAGCTTCTATGGCAGACAAGACAACTGTTGCAATTGCTCTCGAAGCAAACACCGCAGCACCAGCATCTGGTTCACTATTCAAGGTATTGGTTAAATAAGGAGAATATGAAATATGGTAACAGCTAAAGAAGGTCTAGCAACTTCACAATTGTCAAGCGTAGCAAACCGCGTACTCGTTGATTACAAAGACGCACTTCAGGATTATAGAATCACTGATATGCCTGTAATTAACATGTTCGCAGAGCGTTTTACGACTGACACTGGTGGAGATGTAGACATAAGTTTTATGAAGCCTAGCATGAAGCTAGAGCAGATAGAAGAAGGCGCAACGCCTAAGTACCAACACACTGACCTCAGAAATGAGAGAATCAGCGTGAAGGAATGGGGTATTGCAGTCGGAGTAACCCGTAGAATGTTAGAAGACTCAAGATTTTCAGAAATGGAAATGGCTCTTAACGAGGCTCGCAGAGCAGTTGACAGACACGTTACGGAACACTTTGTTAAAACAGTATTCGGTCTTGCAGACACTACTTTCGGAACAGGAATTAGTGGAAGCAGCATCGTTGCAACAACTGACGAAAGCGCAATCACAGTTTTCGCTAACAACTCACACGGTGGTTTCTTTGGAGACAACACCTCAAGTGCGTTAGCAGACTCTGAGAGATTATCAGAATATGGAATTTATTCCAAATCTGATTTGGCTGGTCTTGGTGGGCACTATCAAGTGTCATCCGCAGGAGCAGGCGCTGGAGATACATCAGATATTGGTCTAGCAGATTTGACCCTTGCTATCGAGTTAATCGGTGCAAAAGGTCTTAACGCAGACACTGTTTTGATATCACCATCTCACTACAAAGATTTACTTAACCTTGCAGACTTCACTGCACCTTTCTCTGGAAGCGGCGACGCCCAGAAAGGTGGATTGAACTATGTTAACAACACAGCAGAGTCTGGTGTTGTAGGACAACTTTACGGTCTTAACGTAATAGTTAACTCTTACATCCCATCCTCACGCTTCGGTGTTTTTGACATGTCTGTAAAACCAGTAGCTTATGTAGAGAGACGTGGCCTAACTGTCGAAGAAGCAAATCCCGGTTTTGGAATAACTGGTTCATACATGTCTATGAGATATGGATTGAAAGTTATTCGTCCAGAAGCTGGTGTTATCTTCATCGGGTCTTAGATAGGTTCATAACTTACTAATTTAGTCGCTTGGCTAGTGCGGCAAACAAAACTAGCCACCAACCCCACAAAGGAAATATATGCCAGTCTCAAAATCAAAACAAGGAAAACCATTAGGCGGAATGGGAGCAGAACGCCAAACAACCAGAGGACACTCTTTAATTTTAGACGATAGGTTAATGTCTAAACAATACATTCAATCTAAACTTGATGATAGAGTATCCGATGAAGCATTTGGAGCATCATGGGCTGACGTATCTAACGTAGCACCTTCTAAGGGTGCACTTAATGATAAATTTAATGCTTTAAGTGTAACTACTTCTGCGTGGACTCAAGAATCTAGTAGTGCTACAGATTCAAAAACAAGAACCTTCGATTCAGGAAATGTAGGTATAGGTTCAACATTAGCATATAACAACATTACAGAAAAACTAACAGTAGATGGAAATATAAAATCTATTGGTGATATACTTGTAGGAGATGACCTTTCTTTAACATCAGATTCCTCAGTATTTAACATGGGAGTAGGTAATGATTTTACAATTACACATGATGGTACTACAGGTGCCACAATTGCAGGAAACCCACTAACATTAGATTCAGCAGGTGATATAACACTTGATGCAGATGGTGGTGACGTTTTCTTTAAAGATGGAGGTACTACTTTTGGTAGTGCAACAAATACAGGTGGAAACTTAATTGTTAAATCTGGAACAACTACAGCATTAACTTTTAGTGGTGCAAACACTACAACATCAGGTAACCTAACAGTTACTGGTGACACTACTATAACTGGTAATCTAACAGTTCAAGGAGAAGCAATAGCCACATTATCTGAAACTACACAAGTTAAAGATAATTTTATGTTACTTAATTCTGATGCAACTGGAACACCAGCAGCTGGTACAGATGTAGGTATAGAAGTGAATAGAGGAAGTGCAACCAATCGTAAATTATTCTGGGATGAAGGTGACGATGAGTGGAAAATTCAAACAGGAGATTCTACCTTTACAGGAATAGCAACTGGAGGAGGAACACTTACAGGAAGTAATACTGGTGATGTTACTATTGTTCTTGCTAGTGGAGTTCCAACTGGAGCTGTAAGTTTATCCAACCAACAAGTAACATTAGGGGATAAATTTGTTTATAATGAAGGAACAGTAAATGCGATAGGAGTACAAGGTGGAGCTGATGGTAAGCTTTCACTTTATGGGACTACTGGTAGTTCAGGAACTACCGGATTAGTAGTCGAGGGTGGTAACTCAGCCGCTAACAGTGCAGCTGTATCAGTTACAGGGCACTTAGAAGCAACAACCAAAAGTTTTAATATACCCCACCCTTTAGATAATAATAAAAGATTAGTTTATGGTTCTTTAGAAGGACCTGAACATGGAATGTATGGACGTGGGTCCTATGATGTGATTGATGACAGAAGACGAGTAGCTGTGGATTTACCACTCTATTGGTCAAATATGGTATATCCTGACTACACAGTAGGATTAGCAGCATATGGAAATTACAATGTATGGATAACAAAAAGAGATGAAAATGGTTTTTGGGTAGAAACAAATGCTCAAGAAGAATGGAGTTTTGATTGGAATGTTGTTGGAAAAAGAAAGGATGCAAAATTGGTGGTGGAACCAGATGCCTGATAAAGTAGTCATAACCCCGGGAGATGGGAAGATAAGTTTTAAAAACGCAGCCGGAACAGAGATAGGAAGTATAGATACTTCAGATGACGGTGGCGGAGGCAACAATGATGAAATCACAATTAATAAAGCAAAATTAACTAATGGAGAGATTGATGGAGGTAGTTACGCTACCTCGTAATAAGGTGAAAATATGGCAAATACAATATTGATGAAAAGTTTGACGTCCGCGGCAACAGTACCGCACGCAACCAACGGCCTAAAAATCGCCGAACTCGGTGTTAACACATACGATGGTAGAATATATCTTGGAACTAAGATAGGTACTTCAAGTACAGCCGGAGGAACAGCAACAGCTGCAACTTGGGTAGGAGCACCGATTTTAGATGAAGATGCTTTTGGGTCAAACTCAGCAACATCTTTAGCTACCCAACAATCTATTAAAGCGTATATTGATTCTAATGCCGGAACCGGTGATATAACAGGTGTTGTACTAACAACTGATGATAGTAACACTGCTTCAGATACTTCTGGAAGCGCAGCTTTTACTATTGCAGGTGGTGCAGGTATAGATACTAGTGCTTCTGGTACTACAGTAACTATAGCAGGAGAGACAGCAAGCGCAACGAATGCAGGTATAGTTGAATTAGCAACAACCGCAGAAACAACTACAGGTACAGATGCTGCAAGAGCAGTTACACCTGATGGTTTAAAAGATGGTTACCAAGGAAGTACAAATGTTACAACCTTAGGAACTATAGCAACAGGTACATGGAACGGTACAGCCTTAGCAACAGCTTACATAGCAAACGATGCTATAACAGCTGATAAGATTGCTGACGATGTATTAGACAGCGAACACTACGCTGCTGGTTCTATTGATTTAGAACATTTGTCTTCTCAATCAGTTGATGAAGATAATCTTTACATTTCTAACTCAGGAAGTAATGGACAGTTCTTACAGAAACAGTCAGGAAATAACGGTGGTCTTACTTGGGCTACAGCAGCTACTTCCAACACAACTTACACAGCAGGAGATGGACTTGATTTATCAGGAACAGAATTTGCTTTAGAAACTGGTACAGCTTCTAATATTGGTGGAGTTATAGTAGCAGGAACAGCTAACGAAATTGAAGTTGGTTATTCTGGTGGAACAGCTACAGTAGGTTTACCCGACAATGTTACAATTGGAGGAAATCTTACAGTTAGTGGAACAACCACAACAGTTAACTCAACAACAGTTAGTATAGCTGACCCACTCTTTGAGTTGGGAGCTTCTGGTTCAGATGATAACTTAGATAGAGGAATCATCATGAAATACAATTCTAGTGGTGCAAAGAAAGCCTTTATGGGTTTCGACGATTCTACTGGTAAATTTACAATGATTGCAGACGCTACTGATTCTAGTAGTGTAATATCTGGTACAGCAGGAACTTTGGTCATGACAACCTTTGAAGGAGCTTTAACAGGTAATGTAACAGGTAATGCTTCTGGAAGTTCAGGTTCATGTACAGGTAACGCAGCAACCGCAACAGCTTTGGCAAGTGCAAGGACTATAAACGGCACATCTTTCGATGGTTCAGCAAATATTACTCTAGGTAATGATTCTGTAACAAACGCTATGATGGCAGATGATGCTATTGATAGTGCACAGATTGCAGATGATGCGATTACTTCTGCTCTTATAGCAGACGACGCAGTTGTATCAGCTGCTATCGCTGACGATGCTATTATATCTGCTTTGATTGCTGATGATGCAGTTTTAACTGCTCACATTGCTGATGACCAAATTACAGCAGCTTTAATGGCAGACAATAGTATTAACTCTGATATGTATGTAGATGGGTCAGTAGATAATGTACATCTAGCAAACAGCGCAATAACTATCGCAGGCTCTTCCACCGCCCTCGGTGCAAGTATATCCGCAGCAACTATTGCAGCAGCTATTGACAGCGAAACAATGACACTTACGAACACCACAATGGATGGTGGAACGTACAGTACAAGTTAGATAAACTAACGAAAACTTTAAATATGCCTGAGCTATTCGCTATGATGGCATATTAAGGAGATTAAATGGCAAACGTATTCAAACAAAAATCAGGTACAGGAACTCCAACGGGAGGTATGGTTAAGAGCGAGCTCGCTATTAAACATGTAGCAGCGAATGCTACGGCGGCTAATTCTAGTATGTTATATATTGGAGAAGACGCAGGTGATGATGGTGTAACTATTCGAGCTTTAGGTACCGGTATGACTGGAGATTCTGGTCAAGGTGGTGCTTCTATAGGTAACTCTATGACCTTTACTGGAGGCACTGACATTACAACTAGTGTAAGTGGTTCTACAGTTACTATAGACTTTTCAGGTAGTTCTGGTTCAGGTGACATAACAGCAGTTGTTGCAGGTACAGGTCTTAGTGGTGGTGCTACATCAGGTAGTGCAACACTTAACGTAGATGCTGCTCAAACTCAAATTACAACCATAGGAGGTTTAGCACAACATTTATTACCTGACGCAGATGGAACTCGTAACTTAGGTAGTGCTTCTAAACAATGGAACAATCTTTATTTAGATGGAGATATTATTGCCACGGATTCAGTCTTTTCACTTCAAGCACAAAATATAGAAATTGGAGATGGTACAGATAATGATGTTAGACTTGCTTTCAATGCAAATAGTAATGTTGGATATCTTTATTGGATGGAAGACGAAGATTACTTTAAATTCTCAGACCATGTAACAATGGATTCTACATCTAGATTAAATTTTGGTGATACAGGAACTTATATCCATCAATCAGCCGATGGAGTTTTAGATTTAGTGTCTGATACAGAGATAGAGATAAATGCCACAACTATAGATATGAATGGTGCTTTAGATGTTAGTGGTACAGGTACTTTTGGAGATGAAGTTTCTATGCCAGCTGGATTAATTTTAACAGGAGCAAGTTTTACTTTAGACGGTAATACAATATCAGGTATAGATGATAGTGGTGAGTTTACTGATAATGATGTTCATATTATGACATCAGCAGCTGTTAATGACCGTATTCAAGCTACTTCTACAAATAATGATGGTACAGTTACTAGTGTTGGAATAAGTCCCGGCACTGGTTTAGATGCAGGTTCAGCAATTACAAGTAGTGGTACTATTTCAGTATCTCTAGATTTATCAGAGTTAGCAGATGGAACATCTGATATAGACTCTAATGACGAAGTTATATATTTAGATAATGGAACAGAAAAAAGAAAAGCATTTAGTGAATTAAAACTAAGTGAATTTAATAACGATTCAGGATTCACAACCAATACAGGTGATATAACTGGCGTCACAGCCGGTACAGGATTATCTGGAGGAGGTTCTTCAGGTGGTGTTACACTTAACGTAGAAGATACCCAAACAATCAACACTCTAAATAGTACAGGTTTCACGTTAGATTCTTCTGGTGATATTACGCTAGATGCTGACGGTGGTGATGTAATATTACAAGATGGTGGTTCTATGTATGGTGTTTTCACCAACAATTCTGGCCAACTAACAATCAAATCAGGAGCCACATCATCACTTACTCTAAATGGTGCAGATGTCACAGTACAAGATGACTTATTTGTAAAAGATAATATTTATCATACTACTGACAGTTCTATTACAGGATGGGGTGTAGATACAGATGTTACATTGACACACGTTCACAATACAGGATTATTACTTAATTCAACTAACCAATTACAATTCGGAGACAGTGGAACTTATATCCACCAATCAGCTGATGGAGTATTAGACTTAGTATCTGACTCAGAGATAGAGATAAATGCTACTACTATAGATATGAACGGTGCTTTAAACCTTAGTGGAAATGCAACTTTAGCTGGTATTGTATTAGATGGTAACACAATTACAGGAGTTAATGATTCAGGTGAATTTGATGACGATGATTCTCATATCATGACTTCAGCAGGTGTTAATGATAGAATACAAGCATTTGGTTATACTAGTAATTCTGGTGATATAACAGGAGTGACCGCAGGAACAGGTCTTTCTGGTGGAGGTTCATCTGGTGGTGTTACACTTAACGTAGACGCTGCTCAAACACAGATAACTTCAGTGGGCGCTTTAGACGCTGGTAGTATAACTTCTGGTTTTGGAGCAATTGATAATGGTACTTCAGGAATACGAACAAATACTTTTACTGCTGAAACCTCTGTTATTCCTGATTCGTCAGGTGGTGCCGATTTAGGTAGTACGTCAGCAGAATGGGGTGATGTTTTTATAGCCGATGATAAATATTTAACTCTTGGTAGTGACCAAAATATTAAAATAGGTTATGACGAATCTGGTGCTAATACACTGAAAATATTACAAAATGTAGAGGGCGCAAACCTTGATATAGAATTTGTGGGTGACCAAGGAGACGACGATAGCGACTTCTGGAAGATGGAGTTTACAAACACTTATTTAAATTTCTATAATAGGTCGGCAGGTTCAGGCGGAAATACATATGGGGAAATATTTTATATAGACAAAGATGGAAATGGTGATTTTGGTGGAAACGCTGGTACTGGTAATTTATCTGTTAGAGGTGATTTAGAAATTTCTTCAGTATTGGCTCATAGTGGTGATACTAATAATAATATAGCATTTGGTACAGATACACAAGTTTATGATACAGGTGGTTCAAACAGAATGGATATTAGTAATTCTGGTGTTAGATTTGGAGGCACAGGAGCAAGAATTACTTCCGTAACTGATAGCGACTCGTTAGGAACTTCTGACACTGTACTATGTACACAAGGAAACGTAAAAGCATATGTAGATGGTTTAACTTCACATTCAAATTTAAAATTAGATAATTTAGCAGCTCCCCAAGATAATACAGATTTAGATGCTACTACCAGTGCACATGGTTTACTTCCTAAATTAGGAGGAGGAACTACTAATTTCTTAAGAGCAGACGGTACTTGGGCTGCCCCTAGTGGCGGGGGTGGTGGAAGTGGAGATATAACTGGTGTTGACCTTACTGGAGGAACAGGTGTTACTATTAGTAGTGAATCTGGAACTACATCAGGAGATTATTCATCTACCATAGCTATTGGACAGGCAGTTGGAACATCAGATGATGTTAGCTTTACAAGAGTACAAGTTACAGGTACAGGCACAGTAGATATAAATAACGGATATGTGCAAGTTAAAGGTAACGAGGGAACAGATGGTAGGCTTATGCTTTTTGCAGATGAAGGAGACGATAATGCAGATAAATGGGAAGTTCAAGCAACCACTACTGGAATTTACGAAGTAAATTCTAAAAACACAAGTTCTTATATTAACATGATGACGTTAACTAACTCAGCTCAAATGACTTTAGGACAGATAAATGACCAAAATGGTAGATATCAAATAGTTTCAGGCTCAAACGTTTTAAATGGAGTTACTGGTTCTTTTGATGTACCAAATTCTTTTATGTTAGACATGGCCAATAATATACACGTTACAGGCAGTCAAACAATTACAGTTACAGGAGGGATAATAACCAGTATAGGTTAGATAAATAGATATGCCTACAAATAAAGCGGATGGAAAAGAGATTTCAGTTGTAGAATTAAAATTTATAGAAATAGACACAAGTAGTTCTGGGTTTGTAGATGTAGAAGCAATACAAGCTAACAGAGTTTATAAGGAAAGAGAATAAATATGGACGATTGGGAAAGAGAAGAACTAATGATTCGAGTAGATGAGCGAGTTAAAACTATCTTTAATAGGATGGAAAAATTCGAAACTCTTTTTACCAATCATTTAGCACACCACGAAACGTGGGAAAATGATATCAGAACGCAGATGCGCTGGTGGGTTGGTGTTGCATTAACAGCAGCTACTGGTAGCGGTGCGATGATGATGGGAGTAATATAAATGGCAATACCAACAATAATAAACGAAGACGAAGATTTGAGAACCAGAATAAGATTTCTTTCTGGTGTTAAATCAAATGAAGTTACTAACGATGATTTGGATATAGCTATAAGTATAGCAATTGAATGGTTTGCTGAACAAACTGGACTGACTTATAGCACTAGCACTTCTGATGCAGCATATGATAACGCAATCATGTATTACAGTTGTTATTTAGCATGTATAGCACAAAATGGTTTAGGTATAGAACAAATACGTATAGGAGATGTTTTTGTACAATATAACGATGAGGAACCATATAATAAATTTTTAGAAATGGCTAATGATTCTATCATGGCCAAACAAGGTTTGAGTATTCAAACCACCTCATACAATGCTGATGCAACACAAGGTGATGTTGATTGGAAAAAGAATATTGATGGTAGCGACTCTACCTTAAATATTAGGCAGAAACCAAGGGGTATGTGAATAGATGCCCATAACGGCCAGTACTCTAAAACCGGGTTCTTTAAATTTACCCAAATTGATAAGACATTTATCACACCGTACTGACCAAGTAAAAACATTAAGTTTTAAAAGACAGTCTAAACACCCTAAATCTAGTAAAGCAACAGGACAATCTAATTCTACTAAAGGCTCTGGGAGTGCTTTAGCAGGACCAGCTGTAAATTTTGGTTATGAAGAAAATGACTCAACAACAAGTGTGTTGGCCCCATCAGGTGACCAGACTTATTATTTACAGAGTGAAGGACTTTTTATACCAGAAGCAATGAGAGGGTTACAACAACCAATTAAACGCGTAGGTGGAATACAAAGAACAGGAAATAGAACTACAGCTACTTGTAAGTTTTATTTACCATCATGGGAAACAGTACGCTCAAGCAAAGGTTTATATTATGACGGACCTGTTAATAATTTTGATGCTAGTGTAAGACCGTATTCTGGTATAGCACGACCTAATATGCATGATTTTAGGTCAGCAGTTTCCGAACTAGAAATTGACGACGTCTTAGTAGAAAGAGATGTTACATTTGATGTATGGAAAGGTTACGACGAATCTATAGACTCAGCTACTACTGGATGGGCTGATGGAGTGATGAGTACAGCAAGCCATACTACATGCACATGGGATTTTCCTAATAGAAATATGCCCTTATATAATTCCGAAAGAGTACAATTTAAAATACAAAGTGGTACTGGCGGCGGCGGCGCTGGCCAAATGGGGTTGAAAACTGTAGTTTTTAATGTAGATGAGTCAGATGGTGGACAAGCCACATTAACATGGACTTTTGCAGGTAATGGTATGTCAATTGGACATCAAGCTTCTTCGTCACCTACTACTAACGCAGGAAATTACTATACTATTGTAGACTTACCATTTAGAGATATAAAGGATGGAGATATAATTAAAGTTTGCGACCACAATGGTCCAGATAGTCTAGTAACAGTTACAGCAAGTATATCAGGAGATTTTAATTCTGATAGAGTTCGAGGTGCAGACAACACAAGTTCCCAAGGACAAATTAATTCAATCACAATAACAACTGAAACTGGAACAACAGATGAGCCTAAAAGGGTTTGGGATTTTTATTTTTATAAAGGAAAAGAATGGTCTGTAGACTCTATTAAAGAGTATTCAGGAGAGTATATGGAAATAGGCTGTTCAAGGATAAGAGGAGCGCTCAAAGACTCTCTAAGGAGGACATATGGCTAAAGACCATCTAAACGTCATAGAACGGGCTTTAATGATGGGTATAAGCGACCATATCAATGCAGCCACTGCTACAGGCGACGATATACACGTCTATGGGCAATTTCCAGCTACTGAAGAGTTAAAATTCCCTGCTGTAGTAGTACAGTTAGTATCATCAGGCTTTGAGGAGCAATATTTCGGGGAGAATGTAACATTTGGCTCTACTTCGAATAATACCTCAACTGGTAGTGGAGAAGTGTATGGAGCAACCTTTTTATTCCATATATTTGTAGATAGTGATACATCTATTTCTATAACATCTACACCAATCAAATCAGGTAGTGCTGCTACAACTGTATATAAACAAAGAAGATTAATTAACTGGTTAATGCTCAACATAGCAAATGCTGTTATGGCTGTTGACTGGAACGTATATGAAGAGGATGAACTAGAGATACTAGAACGTCATTTAAACCAATGGCGTGATATAGGATATATGCCGGGTAATAAATGGTATGGTGCTACAGCAGAATTCAGCTTAGCATTCCTAAATTTAAGATGATAGCTATACTAAGACAATTAAGCTACCATATAAAATGCTTAACAGAGCCCTATTACTTAGTAGAGCCTATAGGAGCTATATATGGCTGACCCTGTAATACCAGAAGATATAGCATATACTATTATGACAGGTTATTACCCTGAGATAGCTTCAAGGTTAGAGTATGGTGGTAAGAAAACGGGTAAAGGACGAGTAGGCGCTAAGAATGTAAGAAAGCGTGGGTTTTCTGAATCTTCAGTGGCAAGAGAAAAGGTAAGTATGATGGACGAAGCTATGAAGCAGGCTATGTCTATGAACCCCGAACTTTTTGACCCTACTGGTTTAACATCGTTAAAAAATATTGGATTTGATGCCGAAACAGAAAAATTTAAATACAAGTTTATGGGTGGTAGTGAACATTATAAGTTGTATGGTGACCAAGTGTGGTTTATGGCAGGTGTAAGAGATAAAAAAGAAATGGTTACCGATTTTTTACAAGATACCAATAAAATGGGAGTTCAATATCAACAGATATATAAAGATGCACAACCACACATGATTAAAGAAGCTGTGGCTTTCGCTGAAAGGGTTTTTGACGCAGCTTGGGATACGGCCAAAATTCAAGAACACATTGATGGTGCGTCTATTGATTCAGCAGAAGAGATAGGTTTTTCAGATGGAGATTATGATTGGATGACAGTGGATGAAGCTGTTAAACGAGGGTATCTACAAAAACGCTCTGAATATTCTAAAGCCAATGAAAGAGATTTAGTTAAGTATAACAGAACAACCAAAGAAATCGAAGCTACCGCTGATGTAACAGAAATGAGCATAGCACAACATGGACAACATGGTATAATCGAACCACCTAAAGAATTAAAAGATGCTATTAAAAATATAGAAAAGGGAGATGAAGCTCCTAACAAAGCAGCATTAAAACAACAAGTTATTAGTCTATACACCAAACAAATTGAAAACGATTATAACCCAATGATAAAAAGATTGAAACATATAGCGGGTTTAGGTCATAATGTAAAAAAGGTAAAAAAACCATGGGATAAAGTACTTAAAGCAGTATCCTCTAAGAAAAGTGGAAAGGCAGGTGCACCAGATATAGCAAAGGCCGTAGGTGTAACTATGAATAAGTATCATTTTTTAGATACGATAGATAAATCCAGAGACCAAACAACAGTTGAATTTATAGCACACATGTTAGGAACATTAAACAAAAAAACAAACGTTAATTTTGCACAAGGGCACAGAGTAGCTACTTTACCAAGTGGTAGAAAGATATATGCATCTGTACCTTTAAAAACTAGCCCTAGCACTTTATTATTTTTAAAAGGACCTCTTGCAAGAACAAGAATTATTGAAGGAGCTTCTTACAGTACAGCTATACATTATGGTCAATCTCAAGCAGGTTTAGAAAAAGGAAAGGCAACAAGTAGGTCTGCAAAACACGCATATACAAGGTCTAAGACAGGAACAACCAATACAGTGGCTAACACTAACGCTGGCAGCGCTAATGCAAATATGAATTTAAGAAAAGGATTATTACCAGCCACATCAGTTAGTATACCAGCAGGTGAAAAATTAACTAAAGAACTCAATAAGTTAATACAAGGAGTTGGAACGGCTGGATTAACTATTAAAAAAATAGGAGCATCTTCAGATATGCTCAAAAAACAAACATATGGTATGAAGAGAGGTAAATTGAAATATGGAGCAGGAAATGCAGCTACAGCTGGATTTTGGGCTTTACCTTATATTGGAGTGATGCAAAGTGAATTCGAAGAGTAGAATTGATAAAATGAGCGAAAGCTTTATATACTAACAGTATATAAGTAATCTAAGCGTTAAAGGCATACTAGTAATTGCTTTAGCGTTTAAACCAATTGGAGAACAATAAATATGGCATATTATTTAGGAAGAGATGTTTCGGTGTTCATTCGGTCTGAAGACAACGTAGGTGCTTTACCTGCTGGAACCATAGACCACACTGGCAGTGGAACAAACGCAGTAGAATTCTCAGATAAGACCAGTAACAGCAATACAGGTGTACAGGTAACAGACTTAACAGGGGTAGACCTTGGTATAGGAGTTATGGATGAAGATATCACCTATATTGGAAGTAAAACAGTCTTAAAAGCTGAGATTAAGAAAGAAACAACGATAGCATTAACTCGCAAGAAATCAAGCAATTGTTGGGACGTTGTATTCAACAACGCAAGATTCGGAACCACGAGTACCGCAGCAATAGCAAATGCAGCTGGAGAACCAACTGTAACAACAGGAACAAGTTTTGGATATGAAGTTAAAGTAGTTTTAGCATCAACAGAATCTATAACTGTCCCTAACATGCAGATAACTGGACACACAGTTACATTGAATGCAGACGGCACAACCGAAGAAACTTTAGAGTTAATAAGTCACGAAGACCCAACAGTAGCAGCTTAAGGAGATTAATATATGGTATATTATCTTGGAAAGGATGTTAAGGTTTATATAACTACCGAATCAGACGATGCTCAAGTTAATGTAGCTTCTAATGCAGTATCAGCAATTAGTGCTGGTGGAAGTGAAGCAGCTGCAACCGCAGCAATGGCTTGTGTTGATGGAGATTTAAATACAGCAAACCAATTCACTGAAGGCGAACATATTGTAATGACTTCCACAGATGGTACAAAAAGAGTATATGTACTTGTAGATGGTTCAGAGTCTGGAGCTCCAGCTACTGGAACAGTTCTAGCATCAGGTGATGACACTGGTGCTGGCACTTTATCTAGTACTACAGCAGCTAAAGGTACTTGTGTCGCTGTTTTAAATAATTTAAATACGCACAATCAGGCTACAGTATTAAATGAATTCAGAGCAGCTGTTTTACACGCTAACGGACACAATGGTAAAATAACAGCATCTGCGGCTTTAACTGCTGCCGATGGTGCTCAAACAATCACTTATACACAAGCTGTAGCAGGTGATAAAGGTAACAAAACCACATCAGTAACTACAAACCCACAAATTACTTGTGCTAACTTTACTGGTGGAGAACTTGACCCTGATTTTGTAGCAGGACAAACATTTGCTGATAATTTAGATGCTGACCCATTACCTACTGCTTTAGCAGACTTAACAGGTGTTGATTTAAGTATAGGAGTTATGGATGAAGATATTACTTATGTAGGTAGTAAAACAGTCCTTAAGGCAGAAATTAAAAAAGAGACTTCAGTTACACTAACAAGGAAAAAATCTAACAATGTTTGGGATGTAGTATATAATGGTCCTACAGCAGCTAATGAAGGTTATACAGGCTCAGCAGCAGAAACTGGTTCCTATGGGGCCCGATGGGGTGTCATAGAGGGAGCAGAAGATGTATGGTATATAAACAATGGTTTAGTTGAACCAAAGAGTGTTTTAGATTCAGATGGAACAAATGTTACATTTGGATATAGAGTTCATATTGAAATGAATGGAGACACAGATACAGTATTCTCAATACCAGCTTGTCAATTAGTAGCACACACAGTTACATTAAATGCCGATGGAACTACAGAAGAGACATGTGAACTTATGAGTCACGTTGAACCTAAAGTAACCAATGGATTAAGTTTTACTCCGCTAACAGCAGCGGATATGTAAGTTTAAACACGCTTTAAGCGTTTTAAAAGGAAAGAAATTATGACAGAAGAAAAAGAAATGTGGACAATAGAAGAGTTGGTCGGAATGACCGAACAAGTCCAGTCGAAAGAAGTATTATGGGCCGGTAAAGGTCTAAATATACAATGGTGTGAATTAACAGAAGAAGAAGAGCCTAAAATGGCCCTTCCTGACGACAGTGCACCGCAAGAAGAACAAACTGAATACTATAAGAAGATAGCAGCAGAAAGAGTACTTTGTATGATTATGAAGGCAAATGAAAAGTCACCCGAAACAGCAGTGATAGACAGTGACAATTATATGTCTCTTCCTACAACTCTACGTTGGCAAATATCAAGTTTAGTATTAGGACAAACTAACGAAAATTTTACAACTGGATGAGTACCGCACCCGATGCGGTGTACGTAATCATCCCTTGTATGAAAGAACTCGGAATGAGTTGGAGCGAAATAAAAAGAACTCCTAGAGGCGAACTTTTAGGTTTATTAGCAGCGATGAGTAATTATAATATATTACATTCATTTGATGGTTATACACCAGATGAAATATCAGATATGGCAAAAAACAAACCGCAAGTTAGAAGTCAATATAATGATTGTATGGATTTAAAAGCCAAATATGAAATAAGAAGTGGACAGAAAAGAAAGATAGTTTCCTTTGGGGAATTAGTATAAGGATTTAAAATGGGACGCTCAGATTATTTAGTGCAGGCAGGTGTAGGTTTCGATATAGACCGAGGCTCAAGTAAAAAAGCCATAGGTATATTCGAAGGATTAGCGGAAGCTTTAAACACCGTAGCAACTAGAAAATCTAAAGAAGCGTTTGACCAAACACAAAAAGATTATGAATCCACAATGTCTGATATTAAGGAAATTAATAAACAGGCAGATAAAGATTTAGTTGATGGAGCTAAAGCTTCAACAAAAGCTACTCAAAAAGCTTTACAAGATTCTATGTTGGTTGACCCTGCTAAGGCATCTGCTAAAGCAATTAAGGCAGCTGGCGGGGAAGAAGATTATGCTAAAAAATATAACGCACAATTAGGTGGGATGTCTAAGTCTTATGCAAAATATGTAAAAGAGGCTGAGGCTCTTGGTATAAAGGTAACAAAAGCAGAAAAGGGTTTTGGTACTGGTAAATCTCTCCAATCTTTCCAAGAAAAATACGATAAGAAATCTGGAAAGATGGTTCGTCGAACTGCTGAAGAACGTAAGAGATTAATTAAGTTAACCGAAAGGATGCTTAAAGATGAAAAGCAAAAGCTTAAACTGATGGATGAATCCGCCGAAGGGTATGCGCAACAAAAAGCTGAAGTAGATGCTTTAAGTGGGCAACTACAAGCACAAGCAAATTTACATGAAGACCTTTTTCAACAAGAAAAGAAAAACGATAAGGTAAGAAAGAAAAGCGCAGAGAAAGAACGAAAAGCTGAAAAGAAAAAGATAAAAGCTCAAAAACGTATAGTTATGGGTCTTAAAGAAGTAGGTAGGGCTACTAAGAAAGTAGGACAGTTGACAGCAGCAGCTGCTAGTAAGATTAAAGGTGGATTACAGAATGCATTTGTCATTGGAACTGCCGCAGCATCTGCATTCTTTTACAAGATGTCCCCAGTTAATGACGCTGTACAAGAGTTTGAAAAAACTGTTATTAATGCTAATTCTGTTTTTAATGTAACTAAAGATGAATTATTTGATGTAAGTGACTCAATGGTTAACTTTTCTCTTAAATATGGTGTTGCCACCCAAGATATGGCTACTGGTCTTTATCAGTTGGCTTCTGCGGGGTTAACGGCAGCTGAATCGCAAGAGGTTCTTCAACACACTATGAAGTTAGCTATGGCAACTCAGGGTGACCACAACACTTTAGCCAAGTTAACAGTTCAGACCATTATGGGTTTCGGTATGGAGATGGACCAAGCAGGAGAACTTACAGATAAGTTTGCACATACAATTCAAAAATCTCTGGTAGAATGGCAAGATTTAGCAAGTTCTGTTAAGTTTGCTATGCCTTTCTTTACAGCTACAGGACAAAGTATAGAGCAATTACTTGGTGGTATTGAAGTTCTTTCTAACCGTGCTTTAGAAGCAGGTATAGCAGGACGTGGTTTACGACAGGCGTTAGCACAGTTTGCAAAACACGCTAGTGACAATGAATCAGCTTTAGCCAAACTTGGTGTAACAATTATGGACACTGAAGGTAACATGAGAGATTTATCTGATATAGCAATGGATGCTAAACAAGCCTTTGGTGATGTTACTGACTTAGAAGCTTTAACTGCTATGTTAGAAGATATGAACGTCAGAGGTGCAACTGCGTTTGCTTTACTTGTTCAGAACGCTGATGAATATGGAGCAGCAGTTAAAGATTTAGCTAACTCAGCTGGTGAAGCTACTCAAATGGCTGACATACAGCAAGAATCATTGGCTTTACAAATACAACGTGTTAAAAACGCTCTAATGGCTCCGTTTTTGCTATCGGACGAGGTAGGCAGAGCTAATAATACTCTTAACGAATTTACTCACCAAATCAAGCTGTTAACAGATGAGTTTGTAGGCTTTTTCATTGAAGAGCTACCTGATGGTACAATGAAGCTTAATGAGAATGGTGACATGATTAAAGATTTTGTTATAGAAGCATTAAAAGAGCTTATGTCAATATTCAAAAAGCTAAAGAAAATATTTTTAGAATCAGATAGTGGTCTAGAAAATATGACTAAATTACTACATCTTGCTTTAGTTCCATTGAATTTAATGCTTGATATCTTAGAAGTGATGCCAGATGGATTCCTTAAATGGATGGTATATCTTAAACTGTTAGGTGGTATAATGCCTATAACAACTTTATTTACTATAGCTCAGACAATATCCCAAACACTATTAAATATTTCAATGATGAAAGGTGGAGAGGTAGCATTAGAATATGCTGCTACTATGAAATTAGTAGGTGTGGCTGCATTAAAAGCTACGGGAGCATTGCTTGGATTTTTCGTGCTAGGAATGGCATTCTCTGGAGCTAATGGTCCTTTAAAAGCTTTAATAGTTTTGTTAGCTGCGGCTACTGGAGCTTGGATAGGTTATGGTATAGCAGCTTCTTTTGCAACAGATGCTAAAAAGGGTATTGGAGCACCAGCAGCAATAACAGCAATGGCGGCAGGAGCAGTATTAGCAGCAGGTATTTTACAATTAGGTTCTTACTTTGGTACTCAGATGAGCAAACAAGTAACCGCAGGAGTAGAAGCAGGTGGTTCAGAAGTTGGTGAAGTAAGTAGAGGTGAGGGTCAAATGTATGATATGGGTGGTACGTTTATGCCAAGGTCGTATGACACAGGCGGTCCTACTACAGAACATGGCATGGCTGTATTACAAAAAGGAGAGACAATTACTTCTAGAACACAAAATATGTTGGGTGGTGGAGGCATAACTTTAAATATGGGCGATGTTAATGTCCAAGATGGAGAAGACTTCGCTGAAAGAGTTGCACAAGCTTTACCAGCAGCATTAAGAAGAGTAGATGACGAGGGTGGTTTATAATGGTAAACTTTTATAGAAAATCAAAAGTAACAAAAGATGTTCCGATTTCGGAAATACATTCAGATAAATATGGTGGTTTAGAAACTACTGCTCAAATAAGGGGTGGTAGATTTTCAGAAAAATATGCTTTAGAGTTTCAGGTACCTGACGACCCTACATATGGAGCTGGAAAATTATACAAATTAGATTTAGGATTATATACAACTGGGTTAGAATTGGCAGATAATTCAACTGCCATACCTAAAGTTGTAGCTTATAAAATTAAGGACGTTACACAGAGCGGACAAGGTAGAGAACTTTTTGAAGGCGTAGGTAATAAAAAATCAGACGACATATTGGTTTATTCTGCCCAAACAACTGGCTTTTCTTCTGTTTCAGAAGTTTTTAATGGAAAAACTACCTCTGGTACAGACGAAGTAACTTACGAACCTATACAAAGAACATTATTTAGAAAAGAAAAACCTTACACTACCCCTAAGTTTTTAGCAGCCTATGGATTACAATTTGATGGTGGAAATCATATGGGTGGAAAACGAGGTGAATCAGTTGGTATAACCGAGGAGACAATAAAAACTAATTATGGAGTTAATGCATCTGATTTTGGTATGAATTTTGCTATGTCAGGAGATGCAAGCCGCGAAAAAACAATTGGTATGAGTGCAACCATCGGTTCTGGCCCTGATTGGGGTCAATCAAAAGTGGCAAATTCCGGCAAAGAAACAGTTGAAACAGGTTACACATATACTCAAATTGATGACTTAGTGTCTTCTTCTTCTTTAATTGTACCTCTTTTAGCTGACACTGATACAGAAGTAAAGAATAATACAGATGAGCCAGATGCTGGTCTTTATAAAGCTGTTCCGATTGAAGGTAAAGCAGGTAATGATTTATTTGTTTTTGATAATACACCAGCTGTTTGGTTTGCTAATAGAGATGTTATAGACAATGATACTTATGGTAATGAAGTCACCTCTGCAAATAGTATTTTTGAATATGTAAGAGGTGCAGATGAATTTATAGGAGAAAATAAAAAGTCAGAAGGAGAATCAGAATTATTTGGTGTTGGAGCTGTAAGATTTTCTAATAAATTACAAAGAACTGGAGGCCAATCATGTCAGATGTATACTTTCTGGAAACAACAAGATGATGACCCAGTATCTTATCCTAGAAAACAGGCAGGAGGACCAAGTAATAGACAGGAAACTCTTATAGCTAAGAAAAATATACCTTTACCTACTAAATTACCTGCTAGACCTAACTGGGATAACCAAGATGAAAATCATTTTGCTTCAACAATAGAAATAGATATTTATATAGAAAGTTTAGAAAAAGCATATGCAAAAACAGTAGGGATGGAACTGACTGAAGTTAACGATGTAGTACAATCCCCACCAGTTGCAGATACTCATGAAATGATTACAGCACGAAGAGGTATGGCTATTTGTTTTTCACAAGACCCTCCTTCTGGAGGACAATCTTTTTATGATTTTGTAAAGGACCATGGATGTAGAAAAAATTCAAGCGAATCTTTTAGTTATTGGAACTATGTTTCTAATTCTGGTGTTACAGGTAATGAAGGTAGCACTAGTGGTAATATGTGGTCAATAACTCCAACTCAAAAAGCTATTAGGGCTGATATGGATACAATGACAACAACAGCCAAGAATTTCTGTGGAGTTTTATTAATAATGACACCAGAAGGACCAGCATTAATACCTTCGACACCTGATGGTAATACTACTAGTGGTGTTGGTGGATGGTTTTTAGATGATAATAAAAAAGATGTTCAAATATTTCAAGACTCTGTTTATAGTGGAGATACTGGACTAGATGATATAGTTGGAAAATGGATTAGGTTAGTTTTTAAAACAACTCCTGATGGTTGGACTTGTTATGGTCCAGCTTCAACAGTAGCGACGAAAAACCGTCATTCAGCTAGAGGTATATATAATGGAGACCAACATACCTTAACCACTTCGTCCAACGGATACACTGCTACTTCTCAATCAACACATTCTATGCTCCAAGTGGTTGATTTGGGTTCAAATGAAATTATAAAGGATAAAACTTTATTTGGTGAAGTAGAAACAGACCATTATAGAATTAATAATCATTATGTTCCCGGAGCATCATATGGACTTTCTCATGGTTCAGTTTTTGGCGCCAACTCATTACAACATTGGCCAAAGAATCTATCCATATGGTCTATGAATTATAAAAATGATAAAAATGTTAATAAAAATAAAGATACATTTATGGATGGTCCTTCTTCTGATACTAGCACCAGTATTTTTATAGATACTGTAAAATTTAATAATTTTAATCTTAATATAAAAAACTGTAGTGCAAAAAAATTCAACCCTAATGCAGCTCCAATAAAAATTAACCCTGCTTCAACTTGGGCCGGACCAGATGTCCCAAAGATAGATAATGATTTATTAACGGGTACAGTTTCTGAATTTGAAACAAATGCTCCTAATGTTTTATCTTTTGGTTTTAAGAATAAATCTGATATTTGTGATACCGGTGCACGCTTTAAGAATTTTACTGACGGAACAGGTACAGGAGGTACATGGTTACTATTTAATGGTTATACTACTGCTAACTTAGGTGCTAATGAAGAAATACCAGATTGTAATATTAGATTTGGTTATAGTGGAGGAGATAATGGTGAAAATTCAGGTGGTGATTTATCAGGTTCAGCAAGCACTAGTTTACAAATAGACACTGCTGCTGGCGATGGAAGCACTATGAATGACTTTTATGTATTAGATTTAGACCAAGGTAATTCTAATTTAATAAACTATGACCACGCATATGATGGTCAATATCTTACCTTTGTATCAGGACAAGGAAAGGGTCAAACAAGAAAAATTGTTAAGAGTAATTATTCCAACGTCAACTTCCATCAATTTGCTGTTCAGCCGATGCTTGCTAATGTAGGCACCACATCTTCTTATATGGCTATTACCCCTCATGTTTTTGGAAATCAATTTAGAAATGAAGGTATTGGTTCTCATAAAAATCCCGGTAAAGCATATTATGGTGATGGTACAGATGGTATAGACCAAGATGCACTTCAACAAAAAGCTATGTTTACTTCTAGGGCCCATTCAACTAGAATATCGGCCACTAGCACTATGGGTGATAGTTCTTATTGGGACTGGCCTAATTGGAGATATAGTGATAATGGATGGGGAAATACTGTTGGTACTGCCGCATCTATAGATACTGGTACTGGTCCTAATGTATCCGGTGCATCTGGACATCTTGCAAAACATGGTTATGGCACTGCACAAGCAGGTACTTCAACAAATATAACACTACAATCAGATATGTCTACTACTGCTGATGCATATAATGGCATGTTAATAATAATAGAAGGTGGTACAGGGGTAGGACAAATACGTGAGATTACAGATTATACTACTGGCCGTGAAGCTACGGTTAATAAAGCTTGGGATACTACACCTGATAGTACTAGTAAATATAGATTAAGGGCAGCTCCTTATGTAGGCGGTTGGTCCGACTTATCTAGCAATTCTTGGTTGAATGTAAGTTCTGGTACACACAACAACTGGACAAGGAAATATCAAAACGTTGTAACAGAATATGAAGCTTCAGGAAGTCCCAATGGTAATAAAACTGACTTGCAAGGTGCAGAAAATAATAATGCTAGATTTGAATCTAAATGGTTCGATACTGGTTTTAGTGAAAAAGGTGGTAGTGCAATAAATGCAAACACCAGTATTACAATTAATCCACATGCATATCAAACTGCTAGCAGTAATCGTAGATTACATGTTGATTCAGATTCTTATTTCCCTATTAGAGTAAATGATACTATATCTATGGGAAGTTTTGGACAAACAGGACAATTAGAGATGCCTATTACCACATTACCTTCAGCTGGTGATTTAGATGGTGATACTTCTGCTAATCTTGTTTTTACATCTGCTACAGCTCTTCCTGCGGCTCTTGGAACTATGATAGACAGACCTATTTATACAAAACTACCAACTTCGGTTAATAATTTTAATAGAAAGGGTTTTGCCCACTTTAATTTAAGAGTAGGAAGTTCTGATTCATCTGATATTTATAAGCGTGAAAATTTAGCAGCATCTGCTAGAATTACAGAAATCAAACAATCAAACAACACTCAAATAACATTAACAGTAGATAACGCAAATACTCTTTCTTCGGATGATGATGAAGAATATATAGTTTATCTTTATGGACAGATGGCTACCATGAATGATTCCAATACCATAGCTACAGTAGGAGCTACAGGTAATTCTCAAACACCCAATGCTTATTCTGCTACAGGTTTAAAAATTATTTCTAGAGATTTAACAAAGAACACAATCACTCTATTATGGGATGGTAAAGCTAATAATGGAGATTTAATTTGTACTTATGATAATTTACCAGCTTTGATGATTTCACCTTGGAGATATTGGGTTTATTTAGTTATAGACTGTACTGATGAAACAGGTCAAAAAGCTCTCAATTCGCGACAATATAAATCTGTTAGTTGGATGGAAAGTAATGTTAACAATATGGCAGGTTATTTAGCTACAGGTGAGGCTTTGGGAGGTACCTACGACCATGCAATGGTTGCAGGAACATTAGCAGCAAGACAAAATCTTGGAAGCACATGGAATGAATATAAATTTAATGATGCAACTGTGGCAAATGTGCCGGGAGCATATATAAATGATTGGGAATTAACTCGTTTAGAAAAGGGTTCTAGTTTAGATTGTAATACAGATTTTGGTTGGGGACCTTTTACTGCCGATGGTAATTTAGGTGGATATTGTGGTTCAAAAATATTTTATAAAAATGAAGGCGAAACGCAGACAGAAAACATAATGGAATTACCTTATATAGTACAAAAAGGCTCCATAGAACCTAAAAAGGATATAACTTTGTTATTAGCTTTTGAAGATGAGTCTTTACCACACACACTCACACTCAAATCTAAAAACGCAGCTGACAGTACTTATGACCCTTGTCTTTATTCTGTTTATTTTGATGAAAGACCTACTCACCCTAAGTTATCTGTAATGCCTGATGAACAAGATGCATTTATACCAAACTTTAAATGGGAAGCTGGAGATGAAGATTTGTGGTATGGTTTATTACATATAGACAATAGAAATATACCAAGCCAATATCACAACATGATAGGGTATATACCATTAAATGAGGATGATGCAACTACGTTTGGAGGTGTATACTTTGAAAATGCTGGAAATCAAAGAACGTCCGCAGCAGCAGGAGCTTTTACTAACACTAGATGTGGTTTAGCAGGTTGGGCTAAAGAATTCAATGGAACAAATCAATATTTAGAATTTGCAGATGCTACAAATTTCGCAGTAAAACCTTCAAGTGAAATGACTATAGTTTTACATGCTATACCAGATAATGCAAGTAATGCCCAAGAAACATTATTAGCAAAACATACAGATACTAGTAGAGTTACAGATTATGAAATTTATATAGACACTGATGAAAAAGTAAACGCTAAAATAACTCCTGCTAGTGGAACAACATTACATTTAAAGAGTAACACTATTTTACCAAGAGATGGAGAAACACCTGTTTCTATTATTGTCACGTTTGATAGTAATATAAAAGGTGGAAATATGAAACTATTTATAGATGGTAAATTAGAGGACCAGAGTGGTTTGATGGATGCTACTGGAACTTCTAGTAATTTAAAAACAGGGCAGTCTATAAATCAAGGCTCTGGTAAATTTTATATAGGTTGTAGTGCTAATGGAACAACAGAAGAATATTTCTATGATGGAAAGATAGAAGAAGTAGTTATATATAACAAATGTTTATATCCAGTTAATCCAAAAGATGGACAATTTAAGCTTACTAAACCTTTAAGAGAGGTGGAAAATGGTTCACCAATTTCTTATCAAGGTAGATTATTTGTAAAAGATTATCACAATATACGTGGTAGCAGAACTATCGAGGTGGCCAGCTCCTCGCCAGTTTCTTTCGCTAAAGCTGGATTTAGATTGAGTTGATATTATGGGAGAAGCACCAACAAATTTTGTTTTAAAAGCCTACCTAACAGAGGATAATGCTAGAACTGACACAACTCCATTACAGGTAAAAACTGATACAGCATATTTAACAAATGGAGAACAACTTCAAAATTTTAATTTCTTTACACACACGAAATATTATTTTAGGATAGAATCAAACGAACCTGTAACGGAATTTTACATTGATTGGGACGATGGTGAAGATAATGACCCTAAAGGTAAAGCTAATTTTACTACTATTAAATTAACATCTCCACAATTTGTAGGCATTACAAGCCACATTTTTACGAGAGATAAAATTCATTACCCGAAGATTAAAGTTAAATCGGTTTCTGGTTTCTGGTCTAAATTTTATCAAGCTAGTGGAGACCACACTTTTGTTGGTATAGATGTATTACAGGGTGAATCTACTCTAGGTAATGGTAGAAATGATAGATATAAGATAGAGGCAGATACCGGTACCCCCGCAAA
>Ga0114932_10001366_pt1 | contig 27803 bp, 27 predicted proteins | sample 2SBtaG_2_FD_87286 | JGI IMG/M metagenome (GOLD analysis project Ga0114932, IMG submission 87286) | Deep subsurface microbial communities from Kolumbo volcano to uncover new lineages of life (NeLLi) - 2SBTROV12_ACTIVE470 metaG | ecosystem: Environmental > Aquatic > Marine > Volcanic ...
CACCGCACGCTGCTTCAACTCAGGCGAGTACCGCCGCGTCGTCTTCGACTTCACATCTGTATTCATAGCTCTCATCCTCTTTCAAAGATCGAGAGCCTCCACGGAACCCAGGGCGATTCAGATCGACCGCTTGATCGATGGGCTGTGGGGCGAGGAACCCCCCGAAACCGGCAAGAAGGCCGTCCAGGTGCACGTGTCGAATCTGCGCCGGGCGCTCGGCGAGGGGTTTCCGCTGCTGACGGCGCCAGGCGGATACGTCGTCAACGGAGAGCTGCTGGAACTCGACGCATCGTGGGTCGAGGCGTCCATCGCCGAGGCACGGCGAGCGGCGCGAACCGATCCAGCCGGAGCGTTCGATCAGTTGTCCGAGGCGCTCCAGGAGTGGCGAGGCAACCCATACGGGGACCTAGCGTCGGAAAAGGCACTGGAGGCCGAGGTCGCGCGCCTACACGAGCTGCGAATGGTGGCGGTCGAGCAGCGCTTCGATCTCGCACTCCGACTGGGCCGCCACGCAGAGCTCCTCGGCCAACTCGAGGCCCTTACGTACGAGCACCCGTTCCGGGAGCGACTTCACGCGCTACACATGCTGGCGCTCTATCGAAGCGGCCGCCAGAGCGACGCACTGCGCGCCTACCAGCGGATCCGCATGACGCTCGCCGAGGAGCTCGGCCTCGATCCGTCAGTGGAACTGCAGGCGCTCGAGCAACAGATCCTGGAGCAGGCTTCTGAGCTGGATCTGAGCGACGACCTGTTCTCGGAACGGTTCGCCTTTCTCTACACCGACATCGAGGACTCAACGGCGATGTGGGAGGCGGACGCCGAGCTCATGCAGGCCGCGCTCGAGCAGCACGACCGGCTGCTTGAAGCGGCTGTCAACGGTCGCAGCGGAACCGTGTTCAAGGGCACGGGCGATGGGGTGCTCGCGGTGTTCGACTCCATCGACGAAGCCGTGGGCGCCGCTGTCGATGCCCAACGGGCACTTGCGTCTCACGACTGGCCCACGACTCGACCGATCGCCGTGCGCATGGCGGTGGACCACGGTGCAGCGAGCGCCCGCAACGGGGACTACTTCGGGCCGGTTCTCAACCGCGTCGCACGAGTGATGGCATCGGGGCATGGAGGCCAGGTGCTGTTGCCGTCGAGCGTCGCTCATGGCGTCGAGCAGCCCACTCGCGTGCTGGGCACAGCGGACTACAAGGGTGTCGGTCGCGTCGAGGTCTCCCAGCTGACCATTGCTGGCCTGCGGTCGGAATTCCCGGATCTCCGCACCGACCGCTCACCGAAGCCCACGACACGCCAGGGTTTCGGGCAAGCGATCCGCGGCTATGAGATCCGAGAGCGACTAGGTGAGGGAGCGCACGGCATCGTCTATCGCGCCTATCAGGCCTCGGTGGGACGCGAGGTGGCGGTGAAGGTCATCCGGTCTGAGTTTGCGAACCAACCAGGATTCGTGAAGCGGTTCGAGGCCGAAGCGCAGTACGTCGCTCAACTGGAGCATCCGTACATCGTTTCCCTCTACGACTACTGGCGTGACCCTGACGGGGCCTATCTGGCGATGCAGTGGCTCCGAGGTGGCAGTCTCGCAAAGGCGATCGAACTCGGGGATTGGAGGCCACCGGCTGCGCTCCGGCTTCTCGACCAAGTCGGTCAGGCGTTGGACTACGCCCACCGCAACGGAGTCGTGCATCGAGACCTGAAGCCGGCCAACGTGCTGCTCGATGACGAGGGCAACGGTTACCTAACGGATTTCGGCATCGCCACCGATCACATCGAAGCGAGCGGTGCCCAGGTAGGCGGCTCCGTTGCGTATCTCGCCCCGGAGGAGATGGCAGGCGGGCCGGTGGGCACACCCGCCGACATCTATGGCCTGGGCCTGTTGACGTACGAGATCTTCACCGGGCTGCGGCCCGGGCTCGGCGGCCAGCCGGAGCCCATCACCGGACGACGACCGGACCTACCGGCGGCTCTGGATCCCGTCCTGGCGAGGGCGACAGACCGGGACCCATCCCAACGATTTCCGCGAGTCGAGGACTTCCTGCGTGCGCTTCGCCAGGCGTTCGGGGCCCATGTCGTCACCCAGCACTCCGCGAGTGTCGGCGAGATCCGGAACCCGTACAAGGGGCTGCGTGCGTTCGCTGAGACCGACTCTGCCGACTTCTTCGGGCGCGACGGCGCCCTCGGGAACCTGGTCGAGCAAGTCGAGGCGAGCCGGCTGACGACGGTCGTAGGCCCTTCTGGCTCGGGGAAGTCCAGTCTCGTGAAGGCGGGCCTGATTCCCGCGGCGCGGCGGGAAGGAGTCGCTGGCCGGGCGGTTGTGGTGGCCGAGATGTACCCGGGGTCGTTCCCGTTCGAGGAACTCGAAGCCGCACTGCTGCGCATTGCGGTCGATCGACCGTCGTCGCTGGTGGACGAACTGCTCTCCGACGATCGCGGCCTTCTGCGCGTGTCCAAGCAGATCCTTCCCGAGGACACCGATCTGCTGCTTGTTGTCGACCAGTTCGAGGAGTTGTTCTCGCTGACGGCCGACGACGGGCGACGACGCGCCTTCCTCTCGATGCTCGCGACGGCAGCCAGTGATGAACGCGGTCGGGTGCGCGCAGTGTTGACGATCCGGGCCGACTTCTTCGATCGGCCCTTGGAATACCCCGACTTCGGCGAATTGGTCCAGCGTTCGCTGGTGGCGGTGACCATCCCGTCCGATCACGAACTCGCTGCGGCCATCGCGCAGCCGGCACATGGGGCGGGGCTCCAACTCGAGGACGGCCTGGTGTCGGCCGTTCTGAGCGACGTCTCTCGGGAGCCCGGCGGACTCCCGCTGCTGCAGTACGCCATGACCGATCTGGTCGAGCGGCAGACCGGCGGCGTTCTGACCATCGATGCCTACGAGGCCGGGGGCGGTGTCGTCGGCAGCCTCGCGGGACGTGCTGAGGAGATCTACCTCGACCTCCCTCAATCGGCCCAGGAGGCTGCACGGGAGTTGTTCGTTCGTCTCGTAGCCGTCGATGAGGACTCCGACGACACTCGCAAGCGCGCACGAGTCTCCGATCTGCGAGCCCTCGGGTTGCGCATGTCAGCCCTCGACGCCGTGATGGATGAGTACGGCTCGTTCCGCCTGATCTCCTTCGACCACGATCCGGTGACCCGCGGGCCCACCGTCGAGGTTGCTCACGAGGCGCTGATTCGAGAGTGGCCGCGCTATCGGGAGTGGATCGACGAGCGGCGCGAGGATCTCCTGCTGGATCGACGACTCAGCCTCACAGCCGACGAGTGGGAGGCCCACGAACGCGAACCGAGTTTTCTGCTGCACGCGGGACGGCTGGCGCGATACGAGGAATGGGCATCGACGACGGAGCTCCATCTCGGACCCAGCGAGCGAGAGTTCCTCGATGAATCCCGGCGGGCTGCGAACGAGAGCGCGGCCTACCGCGCCCAGCGGCGTCGCCGGGTTCTCGGCCTGGTGTCAATCCTCGCCGTCTGCGCGTTGGCGCTCGCGGCAACTGCGTTCGTCCAACGAAACCGGGCGAACGAGGCAGCGGGAACGGCAGAGGACCTTCGGACCGCCGCGGAACTGCGAGCTGCCCAAGAGAGGGCACGTAGCCTCAACCTCGAGGCGCAAGCCGCAACCTTGGTGGATCCGGATCTGGCGCTCCTCCTGTCGACGCATGTCCAGCAGGCCGCCGAGGCCGCAGCGGCGGCGGGGTCTGCCGCTCGGCCCAACCTGATGGACACGATGGTCTCCGCGATCCGAGCGGATCACCTCGTCCGAAGGGTCGGCATCGACCCACTCTTTCCGTTGCTTGGCCGCCTCGGCGCCTACAGCGCGGACGGCGAGTCGTTCGTGACGTGGGTGCCCGGCGACTTCGATCGCGTCCGCGTGTACGACATCGCGACCGGGCAGGTCCGGTGGGACAGATCGGTGCCAGGGAGCGCAGTGGGAACGCTCGGCTGGGACCCTTCGTCCGGCGACGTCCTGACCTTCGGCGGGGACGGTTCGATGCGTCGATGGGATGCGCAGACCGGAGATCAGCTGACAGCGGAGACGTTCGCGGACGTCCCGATCTTCGCAAGCTTCACCGACTCCCACCTCGCTCTCCACATCGTCCAGAATCAGGGTGCGCGCCAGACAGGTGAGGCCGTCCTGGCCGAGTTCGACGTCGAGGTGACGAGCTGGGCCAGTGGCGCAACGACGCTGCGCCTGCCCGGTGTCGTGGCCGCGAGCCTGTCGCCGAACGGCCGCTGGATTGCATCGTTCACCTTCGATGCCACGCTCGAGATCTTCGATCTCCGGTCAGGCGAACTGACAGCCGCGGTCGACAAGGGCGAGGTGCTGGATCTGGCGAAGATCGCGTGGTCGGCAGAGGGCAACTCGCTCTGGTGGATTCGTCCCGACGGCGCCCTTGCGGTCATCAACGCCGAAGACGGCGCTGTTCGGGTCGTGGCAACCGACTATGCGTCCGACCCTCGTGGGCTCGAGGCGAGCCCGGATGGAACATTGTTGGCGATCGTCGACAACGACAACACCGTTCGGATTCTGAGCACCGATTCGCTGGCACCCGTTATGACGCTTCGTGGCCACGCGGCGACCCCGATCGGGGCGGCATGGGCGCCGGACGGACGCGGCTTGCTCACCGCGTCCGCTGACGGTGAAGGCTTTGTCTGGGAGCTCGCGAGACCCCAGGGTCTGTCGCAGGAGTTGTGGGCGCCGACGGCGGTCTATCCCGAGCACGCTGCGGCGGTTGGCGGTGGGCTGGTCTTCGTTGGAGACGGCTCGGGCCGCTCGGCCGTCCTGTCACCGGTGGATGGACGGGTCGTTGCGGCCGTCGAGTCACCGCGTGCGATTGCGAGGGTGAAGGCCGCCGCGAGCCCTGACGGCCGAGTTGTGGCGACGTCATTCGATCTCGACATCGCACTGATCGACGTGGCGACGGGCACGGTCGAGACACTGGGAGGGATCGGCGGGGACAACCCGTTGGTCTTCAGCCCCGAGGGATCTCTGCTGGTGGCCGCGCGAGCGGGACGATCACTGGCGAACGGATGGTTCGAGGGCAGCCGCACCAGCGTCATCGATGTCCGCACAGGGGACGTCGTTTCCGAGTTCGGGCAGTTCTTCTCCGAGGCAGCGGCCTTCGCGGATGGCCTCCTTCTGGTCGCCGGTCAGCGTCGAGAAGGGGCGGGACTCACCGAGCCGCGCGAGATCCGGGTGGTCGATCCCAACACAGGCTCCGTCGTCGCGCGGCAGACGGTAGGCGCGACGTGCTTCCAAGACATGGCGGTGTCGGACGACCAGTCCCTCTTGGCGCTCAGCGGATGCGACGGTGCGCTCTGGGTCTATGCCACAGCGGATCTTCTCTCGCCCATTGCAGCCGAGCCGCTCTCCGTGACATCGACCAAGGACGGACTCAACGTCCTGAGCCTCCACTGGGTCGGCAGCTCGCAGCTTCTCGCCGGAGGAGCGGACGGGCGCATCCGTTCGCTCCGCCCAGACCTCACCGAGCAGTGGAGCTTCGACACCGGCGTGCCCGTGACGGTGATGGTCGTACGAAACGGGTTGGTCTACTTCCCGGCCGCCGAGTCCCGAGGATCCGGCGAGTACGGCCTGTTGGGGGTTCCCCACGACGAGGATGCCGTGCTGGACCTCGTCGCGGGTCTCGCAACCAGGTCCCTGACCGAGGCCGAGTGCGACCGCTATCTCGGCGCACCGTGTCCGTAGGGTATGCATTGGACCGCGGGCACTTTGCGCACAGCCCGCCCACCGCCATCCGCCCGGCAGCGCCGGGAGTCGTGGGAGGGGTCCATCGCGACCCGCTCGAGGTCGGCTCGTCCGGTGCGACGCCCATCCCGCTCGCTATCGCCGTCGCCCCATGTGCAGGGACCCGCCCGCATGGTGCCGTTGTCGCTCGGGAATGAGCCCTGAAAGCGCCGATTTCGGGCCCGGTGAGCGATAACGCTCTCCCTCGCGGATACAGGGCGTCACGCTCATCCTGCCGCTACAGCTCGCAACGGCAACAGCAGCTAACTAGGCGCCCCTTGCACCTTGCGCATCGACTGCTTCAGGGGTCTCCGAGCAATAGCACAGCGCTCATCTGCAGCCACTTACGAGAGAGCCGCTCTGCCACTGAGCTACTCGGGCGCGAGGGGTCAGGATAGGGGACGACGCTCCCGATCAACGACCCAGAAGCCGAGTCGGGTTACTGGGATTGGGCGGGTGCCGTGATCCAGCTGCCCTTGCAGTCGTTGCATTCGAAGCTCATGTGCACGACCGTCGACTGGATCGACGTCCGACCACTTGCCCCCTGATGCTCTTCGGCCACGCCGGCGGCTCGGCATACCGGTGAGCAGTCGTACCCGACCTCGTGAGCGAGCACCCGGTGGTCGTCTTCGAACTCGCACAGTGGACACCGGTGCGGCTCGTCTCGACCTGGCCATGGCGGCAGTGTCGTCACGCTTCTCAACCTACCGTCGCAGGTCACCCTCGGGTTGGGTCTTGACCATGTGGTGGTGAGGGTCTAGTCAGGTCCGATGTCCAAGATGCTTGCTGATACCGCAGTGTGTCTCCGCGCTGACGAGTTCGTGGAGGCTGTGCCCAGCGGGGGCCGTCAGACGTGGCCCGTCTTCGGCCGGAAGGTATGGGTCCCGCATCGTGAGCTGATGGTCGTGCTCTACGCAGCCGGGGTCTACGAGCTGGTGAGTCGCGAGTTGGTCGAGCTCGTCGACTACGACGGGTCGATTGGAGTGGTGCCCGCCCACGATCTCGACGCCCTACTCGACGGCGACGCAGCGCCGATCGCTCAGCCGTTCAGCTGTGCACGTGACTTCCGGAGTGGGATCAGCCGTCAGCTCGAACGCAACAAGCAGATATCGGGGAAGGTCGTGGCGGCGATCGGGTTCCGGTCGAGCGATCTGACGGTCTTCGAGTGTGCACGGTGGGGCGGCATCCACGCGGTCAGTGACCGGGACACGCTTCGCCGCCGGACCCCGCATCGACAGCTCGAACGGCTCGGTGTGTTGGTGGATCGCCGAAAAACCGAGAAGCTCGGAGCGATGGCGAAGTTGAAGCGGATCGCCAAGGGGACGAGTCCCCACGTCGCGACCATCGATGACTTCGTCGTCGATGACGCCGTCCTGGCGGGGTTCGCTCCACAGGTTGATGCGCTGACTGCGGAGCTGGGGGCTTGGCTCGAGACGACGGATGGACAACAGGTCCGGACCGCGTGCGAAGAGGCTATCGACTCACCTCGACCCGGTCGTCACGACGGCACCGAGCCGTATTGAGGCTGAGTGTTGCGGTCGCGGGCCACGGGGAGAAGGATCTCCCTCGTATGGACCAGGCCTCGGACTTCACCACCATTTCCCTGTCGATCGATCCGGATGGGTTGGCTCGGCTCTCGCTCGACCGGGCTGAGCAGGCGAACGCGATGAACCTCGCCATGGCACGCGACCTGCGCCACGCCGCGGTCGAGTTGCTGCACAACTCCGACGTGCGAGCCGTGCTGATCAGCTCCACCGGCCCCGTCTTCTGCGGTGGCGGCGACCTGAAGTCGTTCGCGGCCGAGTCCCGCGAGCATGTGGCGGCCCACATCGAGCATCTGACGATCGACCTGCATGCCGCTGTTGCCCGTCTCGCCCGTCTCAACGCTCCTGTCGTCGCAGCGGTGACCGGATCGGTTGGTGGAGCCGGGATGTCTCTGGTCGCCGCCTGCGACCTCGTGGTGGCGTCGACGGCGTCGAAGTTCACCATGGGCTACACGCGCGCCGGTCTCGTCCCGGACGGGACCTCGTCGTTCTTCCTGTCCCAGGTCGTGGGCCTGAGGCGAGCTGCCGAGCTGATGCTCACCAACCGCACGCTGAGCGCCGCAGAAGCGGCCGACTGGGGTCTCGTGAACCAGCTCGCCGAGCCCGACGAGGTCCGGGCTCGAGCCGAGGCGCTCGCCCGCGATCTGGCTGCAGGGGCCACCGGAGCTCTCGGCGGTGCCAAACGAGTGCTCTACGAGGGCGCCCACAGCTCGCTCGAAGAGGCCATGGAGCGCGAGTCGTCGATCATCGGCCAGATCGCGGCATCACACGATGCACGTGAAGGCATCGCGTCGTTCATCGAGAAGAGGCCACCTCGATTTGGTTGTTCAGACGACTGAGCGCCCCGAGGTGTCCGACCGAACCGCCAGGCCTAGCTCCAGCTCCCCGCAGTGGGCGAGTTGGTCCACTTGAGGCCCCACTTGAGCAGCGACTTGAGGACGGGCTCGAAGTCGCGAGCCGCCTCGGTCGGCAGGTATTCGTAGCGCGGCGGGCGATCGCTGTACTGGCGCCGCTCGAGGAGACCGTTGTCGACGAGGTGGCGCAGGCGCGAGGTGAGCACGGTCGGCGCAATGCCCAGATCGCTCTGGATGTCGTCGAACTTGGTGAGGCCCAGGATCACCACGTCCCGAAGGATCAGTGGGGTCCACCACTCGCCGACGAGCTCGAGGGACTGCGCGATCGGGCACTCCATGTTCTCGAAGCTCTTGTGCTTCATGGCCTGGAGCGTATCAACGGGGCGCCTCTGTGATCTCTTCAGCCCCTGTCCGGGCGGTTGGGGGCAGCGAGGCGGATCGCCACGAGGCTGGCTGCTGCGGCGACGATCGCGAGGTAGACGAACGCTCGTCGGAATGAGTCGAGATCGATGTCACCCGCCGCGCCACCGAGGATCGCGATGAGCACGGCAACGCCGATCGCGCCGGCCAGTTGGCGAGCGGTCTGATTGACGGCTCCCGCCACGCTGAAGTTCTTGCCGTCGATCTCCGACACCGCAGCTCCCGCGAGGATCGTGGGGCCTGATCCGATTCCGGATCCGATGAGCAGGAGTCCCGGCAGAACGTCGGTGGCGTAGGACGGATCTTCGCCGGCCCGCACGAACAGCCACATCGCCCCAGCGCTGAAAAGCAGGGTCCCTGGCACAGCGATGGTGCGATAGCCGAACCGGTCGGCGAGGTGGCCTGAGATGTTGGCCATCACGGTCGCCGCGATCGGAAGGGTGCTGATGGCGAACCCTGCCCGTGCCGTCGAGTACCCGGCGACCTCCGTGAGGTAGAGGACCATGGCGAGGATGACCGGGAAGAAGCCGAGCCCGAAGAGGAAGAGCGACGACGACGCCACCCGGAACGACGACACCCGAAGAACGGCGCGGGGGACGATCGGGTCGGGGTGACGAGCGACCCTGCGTGCGATGATGGGGTCGCGGGTGGTCTCCCGCAGAACCTTGATGCCCCAGATGAGTGCAGACGCCCCCATCGGCGGCACCAGGGCGTATGCCCAGCGCCACGAACCGGCCTCGATCATCAGGCCGCCGAGGATCGGCCCCACCACCGACGACGCGGCGAGCGTGGAGCTCCAGATGGCGACGGCGGTTCCGCGCCGCTCGGGCGGGAAGGCGGCGATCGCGAGGCCGACCGAGGCGGGGGGCATCATCGCCGCGCCGATTCCCTGGATCCCCCTCATCGCAACGAGGACGGGAAGCGAAGGGGCTACGGCCGCGAGGGCGGCTCCGGTCACCAGGCAGGTGATTCCGATGTTGAGCATCCTGAGCCGCCCGAAGCGATCGGCCCAGCGGCCCGCCACGATCAACATATTCGCGCTGCATGTCGGGGATCGCCACGTTGGTGATCGAGAGGTCGAGTCCGACCACGAAGTTGGTCAGCGATGTCGCAGCCAGGACCCGCCAGGCTCGCGAATCGACCGCCGGCGACGAGCGGTCACCAGTAGCTTGTGTCACGATAGGCACCCTATCGGGTGGCCGGCTTCACACAACCGGCCGCGAACGGTCGACGACCCGGCACCGAGCGAGTGCCGTTGAGGAAGGGAACAGACATGATCGAGACCACCGGAAGCACGGAGATCGACATCGAGGCCAGCGCGGACGTCGTGTACGGCATCCTCACCGATCTCTCGCGCATCTCGGAGTTGAGTCCCGAGTGCTATCGATCCGAGTGGGAGGGCGGCGCGACCGGACCAGCGGTCGGCGCCCACTTCCGCGGGTACAACCGCAACGGTGGCCACGAGTGGGACCAGGAGTGCATCGTCGTCGCCGCAGACCCCGGTCGCGAATGGGCGTTCGAAGTCCCCGCTGACGACGGGCGGGCGACCACGTGGCGGTATGCCATCGAATCCACGGAGTCTGGGTGCAGCGTCACCGAGAGCTTCGATTCACCGCTGCTCGACGGCGAGTTCTTCCAGAAGATGAAGCGTCACGACCTGTTGATGAAGAACATCGCCCGCACGCTCGCCAACCTCAAAGACCTGGCTGAAGCCGAGGCCTGATCCCAGGCGTCGGGCGCACCCCCGGTTCAGCCCAGTTCGCCGATGACGTCCGCGCTGAGGTCGATCTCGGGGAACCAGTCCATCGGCGGTCCCGCCGACGCACCTCCCGTCATCGAGGGAAGCGGGGGACCAGGACCCACGCCGTAGGGCCCCTGGCGTCCACCGAGGCTTCGCCAGGGGTGCAGCCCGAGCAGGCGCTTGAGCTCGGGTGAGGCCGCGGCGAGCACCTCCGGCGCCGTCGAGACGGTGTGGTTCTCCTGTGGCCGAATGAAGGGCCGGCAGAAATAGGTGAACACGCCGCGGCGGGAGTCGGAGCTGTGGTTGGCGCCGGTCCCGTGCCACAGGCGGGCATCGAAGATCACCGCGGAGCCCGCCTCTCCTTCGGCCGGCACGGTCTCGGGAGGGTTCTCGGGATCCGGGAGGGTGCCCCCGAGATGGCTTCCCGGTACCACCCGTGTGGCGCCGTTTGCTTCGGTGAAGTCGTCGAGCATCCACAGCACATTGGCCGCCACCGCGAAGGGCGTCCCGGGTGGCATGTACCCCTGATCGCTGTGGACGCGCATCGGTTCGCCGCCGGGATTCGCGATGTTGGCGCTGCTGGAGGACAGGAGAAAGTCTCGGCCCAGGAGGTGACCGATCCTGTCGGTGACGAGGTCCTTCACGACCAGGTCGCGGAAGACCTGGCCCTTGCTCATGAGGTTCCAGACTCTCTGGTTGGGCTCGTCGGTTCCGCCGTCGCAGTACGCGAGCCCCTGATCCCGCTCGGCGGCCGCCTGGGAATCGAGGCGGATTCGAAGCGCCTCCAACTCCGCGCCAGACAGTGCGTCCGGGACGACACACATCCCGTGAGCGTCGAGGTCGGCGCGCTGCTGGTCTGGGTCCGTCGTGGGCGCGGGCACCCGCAGCCCCGCTGTCGCCTCGGGTATCGCCATGGGTCCCCTCCCCGTTTGCAGCGTAGCCAGAGGTTCCCGGCTAGAGCGGCTCGACGAGGAACGCTGCGGGTGCGGTCGAACCCCGACCGGCCTTGGCCCGACGATGCGTTGAGGCGTCAGCGGTCACCGCCGGGCGGCTGATCACCGCGCCGACGGCACCCAGAACGACCAGTGCTCCGAGGGCTTGCTGGAGGGTCACCGGTTCGCCGTTGATCGGCCACGCGGCGGTCACGGCGACGACCGTCATTCCGAGCATTGCAAGCGACGAACGGGTGGCGGGAATGAAGCGGTGGACCCAGCTCATCAGGGTGTGGCTGAAGATCCCCACGACTCCCGCGACGTAGAAGAGGTAGAGGAAGTCGACTCCGCCCAGTTCGCGGTAGCCGTCGAGATCGGTGAAGGCGATTGCGACCGGGGTGACAGTGATCGCGGAGAAGATCGTCGAACCGGTCATCCATTCGAGGGGATGGATGTTGACCTTGGTGCGGACGCTCCGGTTGATGAGGTAGTAGCCGGTGAAGGTCAGCACCGAGAACAAGCCGAACAGGATGCCGAGCGGACTGATCGCGACGTCTGGGCCGTTGCCGAGGATCACGATGCAGACGCCGGCGATGCCCACTGCCATCCACGAGATGTGCCAGCGTCCCGCCCGTTCGCCCATGAAACGACCGGCCAGGACCAGCACCACGCTCGGCTGCATCGCCATCATGATCGACAGCACAGCGACCGAGGCGTGCTGCAGCGCGACGAAGACCGACACCATGTTGAGGCCGAACAGCGCCCCGGCCAGCCATGTGTGGCGCAGCGTCGTCCAGGTGATCCGCCGGCCGGCGGCGAGCGCCGCTGCGTAGACCACGGGGACCGAGACCCAGAAGCGGACCGAAGCCGTCACGACCGGTGGCGCGCTGATGAGCTTCGAGATGGGTGGGCCGAGGCCCCAGAGGACAATGACGAATCCCATGGTCAGCCACGCGACAGAGCTGTCGTTCTCGCTGACGGTCTCGGTCGAACCGGCCGCAGGCGTCGACGGCGCCACAGTGGGCGCGGCTTCGCGGGACATGCGGGCACAAGTGTGACCGATTCCTCGGCGCAGTGACGAGGCGAGTCGATCAGAGGCGCGCGCGGTCGGCGAGCGCTAAGAAGTGACGATCGAGGAGGTCGAGATGTACGACGTTCAGGGAAAGACAGCCGTGGTCACAGGTGCGGCGAGCGGGATGGGCCTGGGGATGGCGCGTTCGTTCGCCGATGCGGGGATGTCCGTGGTGCTGTCCGACATCGAGCAGGACCGGTTGGACGCTGCCGTCGCCGGGCTGACGTCGGCGGGTCATCGTGCGATCGGGGTCGTGACCGATGTGAGCGACGAAGCGCAGGTGCAGGCGCTGGCCCAGGCTGCGCTCGACGAGTTCGGCGCCGTTCACGTCGTGTCCAACAACGCCGGCATCGGGGTGGGCGGAGCCGTCGACGAGATGACCCTCGACGACTGGAAGTGGACGATCGACGTCGATCTGTGGGGCGTGGTCTACGGCGTGAGGACGTTTCTTCCGCTGTTGAAGGAACAGAACGAGGGCCACATCACGGCGACTTCCTCGATGGCGGGCCTCCTCGCCGGTCCGGTGCTCGGCGCCTACCACGTGGCCAAACATGGCGTCGTGGCCTTGATGGACACCGTGCGGATCGAGCTGAAGATTGCCAAGTCCGCCGTGAAGTCCAGCGTGTTGTGCCCGGGACCCGTCGACACCGATGTCGCCCAGAGCGAGCGCAACCGGCCGGCGAGCCTGCCCGAGCATCAGGGCAGCGAGCTCGAGGAACGGTTCTGGACCAACCTCACCGCCGAACTGGCTCGTGGCATGGACCCGGCCGAGGTTGGGGACCTCGTGCTCGACGCCGTCGTGAACGAACGCTTCTGGATCCTGACCCACCCGACGGAGTTCATTCCGTTGGTCCAGCGGCGGCTCGACGCCATCAAGGCGGATCACGCGCACCGCATGCCCTGAGGCCGAACCCCTCAGCCCATCGAGTCCAGAGCCTCGACGTCTTCGCGGAAGTGCTGCCTCTCGGCCTCCCGTCGATCGACCCTAACCGGCTACCCTCGGGAGGGTCTTCACTTACTGAACGTTCAGTAATAGACAGGGGGATGCGTCATGTCCGGAAGTGTCTACAACGTCATCGAGCTGATCGGCTCGAGCACCGAATCGTGGGAGAAGGCGGCGGCCAATGCCGTCGCGGAAGCCTCCCAGACGTTGCGCGACTTACGGGTCGCCGAGGTCATCGAGCAGGACGTGGTGATCCAGGACGGAGCCGTGGCCACCTACCGGGCCAAGGTTCGTCTGTCGTTCAAGCACGAGAGTCATGGCTGAGCACGGAGACGGCGGTCACGAGGGTCACGTTCGCAAGGTGATTCGCGTGGTGGCGACGTCCAGCGAGTCGTGGGAAGAGGCAACAGCGAGAGGGGTGGGCGAGGCGGCGAAGACCATCCGCGATCTGTCGACCGCTCGGCTCGTCCGCCGGGATGTGGTTCTCCGCGAGGGCGCGATCGCGTCGTACCGCGTGCAGTTGGAGGTCAGCTTTCAGCTCGACCGCTATCGGCCAGGTACCCACCCCGGCGACCCGATGGTGCGGGTGCGTCGCTACCTCGTCGTCGCGAACCAGACCCTGACGAGTCCTGGCCTCACGGCGGCGATCGAAGAGCGGCATTCTTCGGGGCCCGCCGAATTCCACCTCGTCGTGCCCGCGACGCTCCCGTCCGACGCGCTCTCGGGTCTCGCGATGTCCGGCGATCCGTTCGGCGGATCCAGCGGTCTCGATCCGGGAATGCTCGACCAACGGCGTGGTCAGGCGGTCGACGAAGCCCTGGCGCGGCTGCAGGAGCACCTGGCGAGCCTGCGATCCCTCGGGGTCGATGTCACGAGCGAAGTGGGACCCGCTGACCCGTTCCAGGCCGTGATGGAGGTGATGGGACGATCGAGCTTCGACGAGATCGTCATCTCGACACTGCCTCACAAGCTCTCGAAGTGGCTGCACGTGGATCTTCCGAGTCGCGTTGGCCGCGCGACCGACGTGCCGATCTCGGTGTACACGCCAGCGGAGGACTGAGGAGCTCAGAATCGGCCCACTTGCGCGTGTGGGGAAGTCGTGGTGCAAGCTGGGCGTCGAGCGGAGGACGCTATGGGACGCATCGCAGGCATCGACCACATCGCCATCACTGCAGAGGACCCGGCGGTCACGATGGGCTTTTATCGGGACGTCCTGGGCGCCGAGGTGCTCTACGAACAACAGTGGCGCGACGGCCGGTATCCGATCTTCAGCTTGCAGGTCGGGGGCAACCGCATCAATGTCCACGACCCGATTCGGGACCAGGCGCTTCCCGCTGAGCTGGTCGCTCGGCTGCCGACTCCCGGTTCGGTCGACCTCTGCTTCCGGTGGGAGGGCTCGATCGGCGAGGCCCAGGAGCTGCTCGCCCGGCATTCGATCGAGGTCACGGTGGGACCGGCCTCGCGTGAAGCCTCCAACGGCGTGGAGGGGACGTCGGTTTACTTCAACGATCCGGACGGCAACCTGCTCGAGCTGCTGACGATCGACTGACCCGCCGTGCGCGGCCGGCTTGGCTCAGCCTCCGCCGATGTCGACGTTGTATGCGTTCCAGATGAGATCGGCGCCGGCCTGGCGGTGGACCGAGATCGCCATGAGGACCTCGAGCGCCTGTTGCCGGATCTTGGTCACCGCGTCGATGTCGCAGGCGTCGCCGCAGTCGATCACCAGCTGCTCGACCGCCGTCAGGTCGGCGGTGATGGAGACGTGCTCGTCGTACATCCGCTGGATCGTGTTGGCGAGCCGGGGCTCATCTCCGAGGAGTTGTGGGAGAAGTCCGTCGTCGGCTTCGACTTCGTGAATGTGGTCGTCGAAGGCGGCCAAGAGCTGGTGCGTCGCTTGGGCGACGCCTGCGGTCCATTGCGGGCTGGTGGCGGGGCGGGCGAGCAGCGCTTCGTAGTCGTCGGCGGCCCCGCCAAGCGCCTCGCGGCGGTGCCTGACGTCCTGGAGGCCGTCATCGGCAGGTGGAGTCATGGTGATCACCTCTAGTTCCATCCTCGCCGATGAGCGACCTGCCGTGAAGGATCGCCGCTGCCACACCCGTCCAACTACCTTCTGCCAGCTTCCAGAGACACTCCAGCCGCGCCACGAGCTGGCAGAACGGAGGAGGACCTGAGAGGAACGCGACTCTGAAGGGGCAGCCGACCCGAGGTAGGTTCGAGCGGGAAGGGAGCTGCTTCGAACCGTGCCGGCGGCTCGGCCTTCGTGGCCGGAACGATCCGAGCGAAGCGGATAACACGGCCTTCGTGGCCGGAACGATCCGAGCGAAGCGGGCGACCCGAGGTAGGTTCGAGCGAGGAGGGAGCTGCTTCGAACCGTGCCGGCGGCTCGGCCTTCGTGGCCGGAACGATCCGAGCGAAGCGGAAGACATGGCCGACCGGGCGAACTTCGAGAACGACGCGCTGGAGTTCCTGCCTGGGCTGTTTCAGGCCGCGATGCGCATGACCCGCAACCGGGCCGATGCCGAGGACCTGGTGCAAGAGGCGTACCTGCGGGCGTACCGGGGCTATGACGGCTTCCGCGAGGGCACCAACCTCCGTGCGTGGCTGTATCGGATCCTCACCAACGCCTACATCAACCAGTACCGCAAGGCCCAGCGTCGCCCCGACGAGACCGAGCTCGATGAGCTGGAGGACTTCATCTTGTTCCGGTGGTTGGGAGGGCTCGAGGCGGTCAAGGCGGGTCGCAGCGCCGAGGACGATGTGCTCGCGGGGATCACCGATGATGCGGTGAAGGAGGCGCTGGAGTCGTTGTCAGACGCCTATCGCTTGGCTGTGATCCTCGCCGACGTGGAGGGTTTCGCATACAAGGAGATCGCCGAGATTCTCGATGTTCCGATCGGCACGGTGATGAGCCGGCTGCATCGTGGAAGAAAGGCGCTGCAGCAGGCGTTGTACGACCTCGCCGTGGAGCGCGGGCTCGTCGACGGCGAAGACATCAACCAGCTGAGCGATGCTGTCGCCGTGGCCGCCTCGGTCGACGAGGTTCGAAGAGACAACGTGGAGTCGGGAGAGGCCTGTCGTGGGTGATCTCAACTGCAATGAGGCATTGGCCGAGCTGTACGGCTTTCTCGATGGCGAGCTCGACGATCGTCGACGAGCCGACATCGACGTTCATCTGGGGCGGTGTGGGCACTGCAGCGGTGTGCACGAGTTCGAGGCAGAACTTCGACGGGTGATCGGTTCCCGGGCGACCGAAGAGGTTCCCCACGACCTTCGCCAGCGGATTCTGGATCGCATCCGGGCCGAGGAGCCCCCGGCGCCATAGCAAAGACCGCACAATGACGGTTCGATGACAGTCGGGAACGCGTCGGGAACGCTCGGCGTTGCCACGCCATGGAGATCCTCGACGAACCCATGTCGCGGCTCTCGCCAGCGGGCAGAGTCTGTGTCGAACAGGGGTGCACCACGCTGTTGAGCCGCTACAACGATGGCGACCATTGCGCGTTGCACGCACCGATGGTGGTGCCGCGCATGCGGGGGGTGAAGCGCTGAGCCCCGCTCGCGGCGCCGACGCAGCGCGGTGTTCGAGGCTGATTGGTCGGCCCGGGACCTCCCACTACCATGGCGCCCATGACCGCTCTCGCTGCCCAGGTGTGGCACTTCTGGCTCGCCGTTCCCCTCACCATCGGCACCGTGCTCACGGTGCTGGCCCTCGTGGCCGGCTACGTGTCGAAGGTGGTCGCGCCGCGCTATCCCAAGCGCTGATCCGACGATGACAGGGCCGGTCGATTGGCAGCTCGCCCGAAAGATCGCGCTCAAGGTGGCCGGCGAGGAACCCCTCGCCAAGAGCTACCTCGCCGGATCGCTGGACGCCGACTTCGCTGAGTTCACGCCGCTCGCCGAGGAACTGGTCGCCGCGGAGACCAGGTTGCACAGCACCGAGGGTGCGGCGCGGGCGGTGGTCATCGATCGAGCTGGGTGGATCGATGCCAATCTGCGGAGCTTCCGCCGACTCCTGAGTCCGCTGCTCGGCAAGCTCGAGGACGACAAGGGTGGCGCTGGACGGGTGACGCGGGCCCTCGGCGCAGTCGAGCTCGGGAGCATTCTCGGCTGGATGTCTCGCCGGGTGCTCGGCCAATACGACCTGCTGCTCGCCGAGGACGAGGATCGTGACGAGCAGGACATCGTCTACTACGTGGGTCCCAACATTCTCGCGATCGAGAAGCGCTTCGCGTTCCAGCCCGGCGACTTCCGCCTGTGGATCGCCCTACACGAGCTCACCCACCGGGCACAGTTCACCGGTGTGCCCTGGCTGCGTCCCCACTTCCTGTCGCTGGTCAACTCCTTGCTCGAGGAGGTCGAACCCGACCCGGATCGCATGAAGGCCGGCCTGCGAGCCTTCGTCGAGGAGAAGAAGGCGGGCCGCGACCCGATGGGTGACGGCGGCCTGGCGTCGCTCTTCGCCACCGATACCCAGCGCGGCCTCATCGACCAGGTCGGCGGCATGATGAGCCTCGTCGAAGGCCACGGCGACGTCACAATGACCCGGGCAGGGATCGGCCACGTCGAGCACGCCGAGCGATTCCAGCGGGTCCTTCACGATCGACGGAACAGCGCGAAGGGGATGAGCAAGCTGCTCCAGAAGCTGATCGGCATGGAGGCCAAGCTCTCGCAGTATCAGGCGGGTGAGGACTTCATCGCCGCGATCGAAGAGGCTCGCGGGCCGCGGGCGGTCGATCGGGTGTGGGAGGACGTCGACTTCTTGCCGTCGATGGCCGAGATCCGCGATCCCGAAGCGTGGATGGTTCGCGTTCCCGAGAACTCGCCGGTGGGTTGAGGTGGAGGCGGCCACCCTCGCCGCGCATCCCGTGGTCGCCGACATGCTCGGCCGCTGCACGTTTCCTCAAGACGGGCCGCTGTGCTGCGCGGTCTCGGGGGGAGCCGATTCATCGGCCCTGCTCCTTCTGTGTGTCGCGACGGGTCGTGACGTGGGCGCCATCCACGTCGACCACGGTCTGCGAGCCCAGTCGTCACGCGACGCCGACGCGGTGGTGGAGCTGGGCGCTCGGTTCGGCGTGGAGGTTGCGGTTCATCGGGTCGATCTGGCGGAGGGGCCCAACCTCGAGGCACGCGCCCGCCAGGCGCGCCTGTCGGTGTTTCCGCCGCACGTGCTCACCGGACACACAGCAGATGATCGAGCCGAGACCGTCTTGCTCCAACTGCTCCGTGGTGGCGCGCTCGACGCGTTGGCGTCGATGTCGTCTCGTGGGCGGCCGCTCTTGGCACTGCGACGCGCGGACACCGAGGCCGTCTGCGCTGCGGCGAAGTATCGCCCGGTCGTCGACGCAACAAACCAGGAGCAGCGCTTTCGGCGCAACCGGGTTCGCCATGAGGTGCTTCCCCTTGTGGCGGAGGTGATGGAGCGGGACCCCGTCCCCCTCCTCAACCGGGCGGCCGAGATTGCGACGGACGAGCGTGCTCTCCTCGATGAGCTGGCCGCGGAGATCGATCCCACCGACGTTCGTGCACTCGCCGCCGCACCGATCGCGTTGGCCCGGCGTGCCGTCAGGTCCTGGCTGCACGACGGCCACCCGCCCGACGCGGCGTCCGTCGACCGTGTGCTTGCGGTCGCCGCCGGCGATGCCGTCGCATGCGAGATCGCAGGCGGCCGCCGGGTCGCGCGTCGGGCGGGTCGATTGACGCTGCACCCGCGGGCCTCCGCGGGAGACCGCTGACCCACTAGGTTCGTCGCACGTGACGACCTCTGCGACGCACCGAGACGACCACGACGGGTTGGGCGAGGTGCTCGTCGGCGAGGAAGCGATCGCCCGACGGGTGGCGGAGCTGGGCGCACAGATCACCGCCGACTATCAGGGAACGAGCCCGCTCCTCGTCGGAGTCCTGAAAGGCGCCGTGCTCTTCACGAGCGACCTGTGCCGCGCGATCGATCTCCCGGTCGAGCTCGACTTCATGGCGGTGTCCTCCTACGGGAGCAGCACGCGCACCAGCGGGGTGGTGCGGATCCTGAAAGACCTCGACAGCGATGTGACGGGGCGCGACGTGATCCTCGTCGAGGACATCGTCGACAGCGGCCTGACCCTGTCCTATCTGCGACGTACGTTGAAAGCCCGTCGGCCGGCAAGCCTCGAGATCTGCTCGCTGCTCGTCCGCGAGGCGCAAGAGGACCTCGACGATCTCGTGAAGTACGTGGGGTTCAAGGTGCCGCCGGAGTGGGTGGTCGGCTACGGATTGGACGTCGCGCAGCGCTTCCGCAACTTGCCGAACATCCATGCGTTCGACGCGGCCCATGCGCAGTGACCGCTGCGAGTGATGGCGCCTGAACCAGTCTGCGGTTAGCATTCCGCCGTTCGGCGGCGAGACACGGGGGCCATGAAGGGCAAGTGGGCTGACGGCATCCAGCCCAGGAACTTCGCCTGGGTCATCAAGGATCAACTCGCCGCGTGTGAGCGGCCGGGTGGCTATGGCGCGCATCATCGGCGCGTCCGACGCCAGGAAGAGATCATCTGGATTCGCCAGCAGGGTTTCGACCTCGTCGTGTCGCTGATCCCGTCGCCGCACAACCTGCACAACTACGAGGAGCTCGGGCTCCCCTACGTCCATCGACCGTGGCCATCGCACGACCAGTTGTCGTCGTACCTCCGCGAGCTCCACGCCGAGATCGCCGATGCGCTCGCCTCAGGTCGCAAGGTTCTCGTCCACAAAGAAGAAGTCGGTGACCGCGTGTGTGGGCTCACCGCCGTCCATCTCGTGATGGCGGGCCTCGTGCCGTCTGGGCCACAGGCGACTGCGATCGTCGAGCGCATCTTCCAGCGGAGGCTGGGTCCCATCGGGCGCGAGCTCGTGGAGGTGGCGCTCGACCTACGCGATGCGGAGAGCGCGAGCTGACATCGTGGGGCTCGACCAACACGACGTCATCCAGCTCAGGGGTCTGCGGGTCACCTGCGTGGTGGGCGTGCTTCCCGAAGAGCGCGAACGGGCCCAACCGCTCGAGATCGATGTCGATCTGTACGCCGACCTGGCCGCGGCCGGCGAGAGCGACGCTCTCGAGGACACCGTGGACTACGGCTCGGTGACCCAGCAGGTCGAGGACCGCTGCCTGTCCGAACGGGCCGAACTTCTGGAACGCCTCGCCCACCTGATCGCCTCCGATCTCGCCGGCATCCAGGGTGTTGTGGCGTCGACCGTGACCGTTCGCAAGCTGCGTCCGCCGGTTCCCAACGACCTCGCGTCGTCGGCTGTCCGCGTGACCCGGCGGTCCGGGTGACCCAACCCGCCAGGGCTTTCCTCGGCCTCGGCTCAAACCTGGGCGACCGCCGCGCGCTGCTGTCCGACGCGGTGATGAGCCTCGCTGATCGAGTCGGCGTTTCCCCCCTGTACGAGACCGCTCCGATCGGCGGCCCGGACCAGCCGTCGTACCTCAATCTGGTGGTGGAGCTCCGGACTCACCTGGGGCCCTTTCAGCTGCTCGAGTGCTGCCGCGCGCTCGAACGGGCTGCAGACCGGGTGCGGCGTGAGCGCTGGGGCCCTCGTACGCTCGACGTCGACGTGCTCCTCTACGACGACCTTCGTCTCACCGATCCGATGCTGTCGATTCCCCATCCACGTATGTGGGACCGGCGCTTCGTGCTCGCACCCTTGGCTGACCTCGCTCCGGATCTCGTGTCGGACGATTTGCTCGCCACCGTCGCGGATCAGGAGATCACCGAGGTCGGACACCTCGAGGTCTAGCTGTGCTCCTCGCGATCGATACGGGCAACACGCAGACCATGGTCGGGCTCTATGACCTGACGCCGCCGGCGCCTGACCGTCGAGCCTCATCGGGCCTGGTGGATCACTGGCGAGTGGCCACCCAGCACGAACGGACCGAGGACGAGCTCGCTGTGATGCTCGGTGCTTTTCTCGCCGACCACGACTTCGACCTGCATCGCGACGTCAGCGGTTTCGTCGTGTCGTCCGGGGTGCCCGCGGTCACCGCGGCGCTTCGCCGGTTCGCCGAGCGCTACCTCAGCGCCGACCCGATCATCCTCGGACCTGGCGTGAAGTCCGGAATGACGATTCGCTACGAGGATCCGCGAGCGGTGGGAGCGGATCGGATCGCCAACGCGGTTGCTGCGACGGACCTGTTCGGACCCTCCAACGTGGTGGTCGACTTCGGGACGGCGACGACGTTCGACGTGATCGATGCCGACGGTGCCTATCTCGGCGGATCGATCCTCCCCGGTCTCGAGATCAGCCTCGATGCGCTGTTCGAGCGCGCCGCGTTGCTGCGTCAGGTCGACCTCGTCGAACCACGACATGCGGTGGGGCGCAACACGCACGAGTCGATCCAGTCAGGCGTGATCTTCGGAACCGCGTCGCTGGTCGACGGGATGGTCGACCGCATCGAGGACGAGATCGGCGACGCCACGGTCATCGCCACGGGCGGCTACGCCGAATTGATCGCCCCGCACACCCGCTCGGTGGAGCACCATGAACCGTGGTTGACGTTGCACGGACTGCGCATCGTCCACGAGAAGAACGCTTCCTGAGGAGCCCATGTCGTCCATCCCGTATCGCTACGAGCCCGACGCGCGCGTCGCCCAGCTGATCGCCGACCACCCCGATCTCGAGCCGGGAACCGAGACCGAGACCGTCGTGGTGATCGCAGGCCGGCTCATGCTGCGGCGTGTCCAGGGCAAGCTGGCGTTCGGCACGCTCGACGACGGCACCGGGCGGATTCAGCTGTTCGCACCCTCGAAGACGACGCCGGACTTCGAAGGGTTCGCCGACCTCAACCTCGGCGACTGGGTGGGTGTGCGGGGGATCGTGATGACGACCCGCCGCGGCGAGCTGAGCGTGCGGGTCGACGAGTGGGTGCGCCTCGCCGAGGCCACGCGACCCTTTCCCGACAAGTGGCACGGAATCACCGACACCGACACCCGGTACCGCCAGCGGTATGTGGATCTGTGGGTGACCCCCGAGGCTCGCGAGGCCTTTGTGATGCGAAGTCGGATGATGTCGCTCAGCAGGCGGTTTCTCGAGGATCGTGGCTTCATCGAGGTGGAGACGCCGATCTTTCATCCCATCCCCGGTGGCGCACATGCACGGCCGTTCACGACCCACCACAACGCCCTCGACCTCGAGCTCTATCTGCGCATCGCTCCGGAGCTGTACCTCAAGCGCCTCACCGTGGCCGGGTTCGACCGGGTGTTCGAGATCGGGCGCGTCTTCCGCAACGAGGGCGTGTCGACCCGACACAACCCCGAGTTCACGATGCTCGAGCTCTATCAGGCATACGCCGACTACGACGACATCATGAACCTGGTCGAGGAGCTCGTGGAGTTTCTCGCAGTGGAGCTCACGGGCTCGACGGTTTTGACGTTCGGCGACCGGGAGCTCGACGTCGCTCGGCCGTGGCGGCGGGCGACGATGCTGGAGCTGATCGAAGAGGCGACGGGCGACACGCTGAGTCTCGACGCGCCCATCGACGAGCTGAGGTCGGCTGCGGAGCGCCATGGCGTCGCGGTCAAGGAGTCGTACGGGCCGGGCAAGCTGATTCTGGAGATATACGAGAAGACGGCCGAGTCGTCGCTGTGGGGTCCCGTGTTCGTCACCGAGTACCCGGCCGAGGTGTCACCGCTGTCTCGCGAGCACCGATCCAAGCCGGGGATGACCGAGCGGTTCGAGGCCATTCTCGCGGGCCGCGAGCTGTGCAACGCCTTCAGCGAGCTGGTCGACGCAGAGGAGCAGCGGGCACGGTTCGAGGACCAGGCGCGCCAGAAGGCAGACGGCGACGAGGAAGCCATGGTCGTCGACGAGGACTACCTGCGGGCCCTCGAGTACGGAATGCCCCCGACCGGCGGGCTCGGAATCGGCATGGATCGCCTCGCGATGCTTCTCACCGGTGTCGAGTCGATCCGCGATGTGGTCCTCTTTCCGACGCTGCGTCCCGAACAGACCTGACCCTCAGCCAAGTTGCCGAGCCACGACGCTCGCGGCGTCGAGGTCGTCGGTGGCGGTGAGGGCTCTGGTCAGCATCGCATCGAAGAGGGCCCGACCCCGCTCGTTGGTGTCGTCGAGCGCGGTGACGGTGGCGGCGTAGGTGAGGGTCGACACCAGTACCCAGGCGACGTACTCCTCCCAGAGCAGCCGATCATCGAGGCGCTGTCCGCCCGATCGTTCGAACGCGTCATTCCAGCCGGTGAGCAGCCCTCGTTCACGTGCACGACGTTCGGGCGGGTCGAGGTTTGTGCAGATGAAGTTCGCGATGTCCCGTGGACCACGGCCCGGTCCGAAGAGCTGCCAGTCGACGAAGATGACGCCGCCGTCTGGGTGAAACAGCAGGTTGTCGAGGCGGAAGTCGGTGTGGATGAGTGTCGGCGGGCCGAAGTCGACCGTGTCGCGCCAGCGAGCGATCTCGCCGGCGAACCATTCGATGTCCTCGAACGCCTTCTCGGTGACCCGGCCTCCGAAGCGGTGGCGGAGCGTCGGGAAGGCCTCCTCGAATCGATCGCCGACGATGCGAGCCGTGGTGGACACGCGATGGATTGCGGGTTCGGCCAACCGTGGCGAGTCCCACCACGCGGCGTGCATCGAGGCAATGGCGTCGATTGCCACCTCGGCCTGACCCGGCGCGGGACCGGCGACTTGGTCACCGGAGACCGCCGGTGCTCCATCCTCGAGGATCAATGCGAATTCGCCTGGCCGGTTCGTCACGTGGTGCGCCGAAGGGACCCGGACGACCACGTCTCCGGCGAGCTCGTCGTAGAACACCGCCTCCCGCGCCCACGCGTCCCAGTACTGCGACATCAACTCCGTGTCGTCGGCTCGTCGTCGCAGCTTGACCACCACCGATTCCGGGCCGGTGGGTGACCCTGCGTAGTGCAACCGAACACGGCCGGTGAGCCCGAGAAAGCCAACGCCGTCGCTCAACGATTGGACGTCGAACGCGATGAGTTCGTCGCTGCAGCCCATCGCGTCTCGGAGCCATGGGAGATCGATGTCGTCGAGCGTGTCGGGTGGCTTCACGGCCCCATCCTCGCTGACCACCGCTCCCCGGCGCGAGCTAGCGTCGTCGGCCGTGCCAGGGAGCATCGACTCAGCCCTCTTCGACTTCGCAGGCGTGATGACCGCGCCGCTGGACCAACCGCGACCCGATCTCACTCCCGAGGAGCAGGAGATCCGGGTCAAGGTGCGGAGGTTGATGGCCGGCGCAGCGTTCGCCGAGACCACCGACCACCCGTGGCATGAGCTCGAGCAGGGCAGGATCACGCTGCAGGCGTTCATCGACTGGGTCGAGGGGCATGTGCCCGGCGGTGGCAGGCGATTCGATCCCGCCAACGGGCCGATCACCGTGGCGCGCCTCCCGATGCGCGACGCCCTGATCGACGAGGTGGGGCGCCTGCGCGGCGCAGGGATAGCGACGGCCCTCGTCACCAACAACGTGGCCGAATGGCGTCACGTGTGGTCGGCACGCCTGGATCTGGACGCGCTGTTCGACGTCGTGGTCGATTCGTCGGAGGTGGGGATGCGCAAGCCGGACGCGCGCATCTACGAACACACGCTCTCGGCCCTGGGTGTCTCGGACCCCGCACGGAGTGTGTTCCTCGACGACATGGCCGTCAACGTCGCGGGGGCCGAGGCGGTCGGCCTACGCGGCGTCGTCGTCGGCCACGACACCGATGCGGTGATCACCCGCCTCCGCGCCCTCACCGCCCATGAGGTGCCCGATGAGGTGCCTGGCACTTAGTGTTACGAACCGTAACGTTAGGTGCCAGGCACCTAACGTTCGGCGGTCAGCGCTGTTCGACGAAGTCGCCGTCGCGGCGGGCGATGAAGAGGCCGTCGGACTCCATGAAGATGCCGTCGGGACCCTCACCGGTGCACATCAGGGTGATCTTGCGACCGTCGACGTTGTCGACCCAGGCTCGAAAGGTCACCGGGACACCGAGCGGGGCAGGGGCGCGGTAGTTCACCGTCAACCGGGCCGTGAAGGCTTGGCGACCGAGCATCCGGTTGAGCGCGCCCATCACCTCGTCGACGATCAAGGCCTGGATTCCGCCGTGCACCCTTTCGGGCGGTCCGGCGAACATCGGGTCGACGACGCCCGTCGCCACCACGCTCTCCTCGGAGTCCTTGCGAAACTCCAAGCCGATCGACGCCGGATGGAATTCGCCACCCGCGATCGAGAACGGGTCGAACTCGATCGGGTCCCCGACCTCGACGCTGAGCGGCGTCTTCTCGCCGGCGTAGATCGCGGCGAGGTGGGGGCGGGTCTGCATGTCGGCGAGTTTGTCCCGTACATGGCCGCCTTCGAAACGGGCGGTCAGCGCATCGACCTCGGCCGCGATCGCCTCGAGTTCGTCGTCGGGGATCCGTACCCCGGACACCGCCCGGTTCAGCCCGGTCAGGGCCTTGGCGACGCGTTCGGTTGCTGACCAGTCGACCATGGCGCAGCAAGATAGCGCCGGGTGGTTCCGGCCACCTCCCCGCTGGGTCGAAAGCCTCCGGCCCCTTGGAGCCGCGCTGACCGCGCCGATACGCTCGCCAGGCTTGACCACCGGTGCCCTTCAGCAAGAGGTATTGCCATGACCCGCGCCATCGAGTCCGTCGCCGTCATCGGAACAGGAACCATGGGTTCCGGCATCGCCGCCGCAAGCGCCGCGGCCGGCTGCCGTGTGCTGTTGCTCGACCTCACCGCAGAGGCCGTCGAGCGTGCGCTTGGGCAGATCGACGAGGAGCACCGGCACCTGGTGGACAGGGGCATCATCGAGGACGACCTGGGCAAGATCGCCGACTACGACTGGGTCTGCGAGGCGATCGTCGAGGACGTCGACGTCAAGCGCGAGCTGTTCGAGAGGCTCGAAGGGCTGCGCAAGGACGGCTCGGTCATCTCGTCCAACACGTCGGGCATCCCCCTTCGGCAGATCTCCGACGGCATGCCGGAACGTTTTCGCGCCGACGTGGCGATCACCCATTTCTTCAACCCCGTCAGGGTGATGAAGCTCTTCGAGCTCGTTCCGGGCGAGGACACCGAGGACGAGGTCATCGAGGCTTTCGCCAGCTTCGGCGCCAACCAGCTCGACAAGGGAGTGGTGCACGCCAAGGACACGGTGAACTTCATCGGCAACCGCATCGGCTGCTACTTCATGTTGAGCGGCCTCCACCTCGCCAAGCCGTTTCTCGCAGACGGCATGAATCAGGAGACGGTCGACGCCGTCCTGTCGGGCCCTGTGGGTCTTCCCCCTACCGGGCTGTACGGCCTCATCGACCTGATCGGGCTCGATGTCATGGAGCTGGTGGGGAAGAACCTCGCAGTCAACCTCCCTGATCACGACTCGGGCCACGCGTTCACGGCGTTCCCCGATGTCGAGCAGCGGATGCACGACCGGGGGCAGCTCGGACGAAAGGCCGGTGGCGGTTTCGCCCGCCAGACCAAGCTCGACGACGGATCGCGACACAAAGAGACGTACGACCTCCTCTCCGATGGCTGGCGTGACGCCGAGCCCGCCGACCTCGAAGGGGTGCCCGGTGACCTCGGTGCCGTGTTGTTCGAGGATTCGCCTGCCGGCGAGCTGGCGTGGCAGGTGTTCGGCGGCACGCTGAGGTATGCGGCAGATCTCGTACCCGAGATCGCGGACGACATCGTGAACATCGACAACGCCATCCGCTGGGGCTTCAACTGGGTGCACGGTCCCTTCGAGATGCTCGATCACCTCGGGGCCGAACGAGTGATCGCCAGGATCGAGGCCGAGGGCGCCGAGCTGCCCGCGATGCTGAAGGTCCTGAGGGACGCCGGGACGGGCAGCTTCTACCGAGCCGACGGTGCCGAGTACCTCGGCGTCGACGGCGATTATCACCAGGTCGGCTGAGCGGAGGGTCGGGGCGCGACCGAAACTCCTTCAGCGCTGCTGCGAAACTGCCGAGTGGATTCACGCGCGAGCGATGCCGCGCGCCAACGCTTCAGAGGGGTTTCGTGCAGCCACAACAGCGGGCGTCCGTCGGGCCGAGTCGGCGTCGACGAGCGAACAGGACCAAGTGGGTGCTCACCGTCGTGTCGGCGGCGGGCACCGTTGGTCTCATGTCGCAGATGGGCCCGCTGACGGCCGCGAGTGCGTCTGGCACCGAAACGGCGACTGCGCCGGCGATCGCACCCATGGCCGTGGTGCCGACGTCCGACGAGGCGACAGAGCCGCCCGCGGGTCTCCCGATGGCCGTGCCCACCGGACCCCCTCCCGCCGAGTTCGGATCGACCACCACGCCTGTTCCGCAGCCTCCCCGCCGCTATGTCGCCGGCGCTCACGTCGTGGGCGAGCATCCCGAAGCGACCACCACAACGACGACGACCGCTCCGCCCGCCCCCCCCCCCCCCCCCCCCCCCCCCGCCCCCGCCCCCCCCCCCGCCGCCGCCCCCCCCCCCGCCCCCCCCCCCGCGCCCCCCCCCCCCCCCACCCCGCCCCCCCCCCCCCCCCCCCCCCCCCCCGGGTCCCCCCCCCCCCCCCCCCCCCCGCGCGCGCGCGCATGCACGTGCACACGCTCGCATGCACACGCC
>Ga0114932_10001367_pt1 | contig 27802 bp, 20 predicted proteins | sample 2SBtaG_2_FD_87286 | JGI IMG/M metagenome (GOLD analysis project Ga0114932, IMG submission 87286) | Deep subsurface microbial communities from Kolumbo volcano to uncover new lineages of life (NeLLi) - 2SBTROV12_ACTIVE470 metaG | ecosystem: Environmental > Aquatic > Marine > Volcanic ...
CCTGAGCATGACCCGGTCCATGTCGCTGGAGTACGTCAAGCAGGGCGTGCGGGTGAACGCGATCATGCCCGGCGGCATCGCCACCGACATGCACATGTCCTTTCGCATCCCCGACGGGGCCGACCCGGGGCTGTTGACCCGGATGACTCCGCTCGCGCCCTTTGAGGGGCCCAGTGCCGCAGCGGCGGCGGTCGCGTTCGTGGCCAGCCACGACGGCCGGTACATGAACGGCGCCGGGCTGCGGCTGGACGGGGGCATGCTGGCGTGAGTCAGGGCCCCCCTGCCGACCTCGAAGGCTTCATCGAGCAGTACGCCCCGAGGAGCCTGTACGGCACGGCCACCAGCCCCTTCCAGGGCCACTGGGGGGGCCGCCACAGCACCTTCCAGTCCCCGGAGCACCAGGCCTGGTTCGAGGTCGCCCTGGCCCACGGCATGACCGCCCCGACCTGGCCCCGGGCCTATGGCGGCGGCGGCCTGGACGCCGAGCGCGGCCGGCGCTGGTTCGAGCTGCTGGCCGAGCGCCGGGTGCCCCTGCCCCTGGTCGGCTTTGGCCTGACTATGATCGGCCCGATCGTGCTGGAGTACGGCACCGAGGCCCAGAAGGTCCAGCACCTGGGGGGCATCCTGCGGGGTGAGATCCGCTGGTGCCAGGGCTACTCCGAGCCCGAGTCCGGCTCGGATCTGGCGTCCCTGAGCTGCAAGGCCACCCCCGACGGCGACGGCTGGCGGCTCGACGGCCAGAAGATCTGGACGAGCAAGGCGGACGAGGCAGACTGGATCTTCTGCCTGGTGCGCACCCGCACCGAAGGCCGCAAGCACGCCGGCATCACCTTTGTGGTCTTCGACATGGCCACCCCGGGCATCACCGTGCGCCCGATCCCCCTGATCAGTGGCTCGAGCCCGTTCTGCGAGACCTTCTTCGAGGACGTCTACGTGCCTTCTGAGGGCGTCATCGGCGACGTGAACAACGGCTGGCGGGTCGCGATGAGCCTGCTGGGCCACGAGCGCGACATGGTGGGCGAGGCGGTGGCCAGCGGCGGCTCCCGGCCTCCGATCCTCACCGACTACCGGGTGGCGGATCACGCGGTCCGGGTGCTAGGGCGGGCCGACGACGGCACGCTGTCCGACCCCTTGATCCGGGACCAGGTCGCCCGGGCCGAGATGGATGAAGCCGCCCTGCGCTGGACCATCCGGCGGGTGCGCGAGGCCGGCACGCCGGGGCCCGAGAGCAGCATCATCAAGCTGGCGGGCACCGAGCTGAACATGCGCCGGTGGGAGCTGGCCCTGAAGATCGAGGGCCTGGGGGGGCTGGGCTGGGAGGGCAGCGCCTTCTCCGCCGAGCAACAGGCTCTGGCCAAGCAGTACCTGCGCTCCCGGGGCAACTCGATCGAGGGGGGCACCAGCGAGATCCAGCGCAACATCCTGGCGACCCGGGTCCTGGGGCTGCCGCGCACCGGCAAGCCGGGGAAGAAGCCATGAGCGGTCCCCTGGTGTTCACCGACGAGCAACAAGCCCTGGCCCAGAGCGCCCGGGCGGTCGTCGAGGCCCAGTGGCGGCTCGACCAGCTGCGCCGGGACGGCTGGGAGAACGTGCGCGGCAGGCAGGCAGCGATGGGCGAGCTGGGCTGGACGGCGCTGGCGGTGCCCGAGGCCCTGGACGGCCTGGACCTGGGGCTGGCCGAGGCGGCCGTGCTGTTCGAGGAGCTGGGGCGGCACCTGGTGCCGACGGCGCTCCTGTCGACCACCGTGCTGGCTGGTCCCGCCCTGTACGGCCAGGCCGAGGACCTGGCGGGTCTGCTGAACGGGACCCGCATCCTGGCCCTGGCCGCCCAGGAGCCGGACACCCGTGCACAGCCGGGCTGGGGCGCGACGATCCGTGGGGGTGCGCTCACGGGGACAAAGACCTGGGTCCTGGACGGCGCCGACGCCGACGCCTTCGTGGTCACGGCGACCCTGGACGACGCCCGGGTCCTGGCGCGGGTCGCCGCGGCCGACGCCATGGTGACGCCGCAGACGTCGGTGGATCACCGCACCGTGGCGACCGTGACCTTCGACGACGCCCCCTGCCAGCCCCTGGACGGGGGCGAGGCCTTGCTCACCCGCTGCCTGGACCAGGCCCGAGTCCTGCTCGCTGCCGAGATGCTGGGGGGCATGACCGCCGCCTTCGAGCGCACGCTGGCCTGGCTGCACGAGCGGCACCAGTTCGGGGTACCCATCGGCAGCTTCCAGGCGCTGCAGCACCGGGCAGCGGACTGCTTCATGGACATCGAGCTGGCCCGCTCCGCGGTCCTGGCCGCCGCCCGGGCGACCCCCGATGCGCTGCCCGCGCTGGCGTGCCTGGCCCAGGCCCGCTGCTCCGAGGCCTTCCGCCACGTGACCAGCGAAGCGCTCCAGCTCCACGGCGGCATCGGCATGACCGAAGAGCACGACATCGGCCTGTTCCTCAAGCGGGCCAAGGTCTGCCAGGCACTGTTCGGCGACGCCGCCTGGCACCGCAGGCGCTGGGCGCAGCTGCACGGGTACTGAACACTGCGGTAGAACGGGTCCGAGGTGGCCGTGTTCGCAGCTCTGTGGGGACTGGGGGTGCTGTCCGTCGGCCTGGCCGCGGCGCCGCCCTCCTACTCGGGCTGGCACTGGGAGCCTGGCGAGACCCGCACGTGGCGCATCGACACCGTGCACCACTCCGATCACGGCCTGGACCTGGTCTCGGCCGCGGGGCGGATCCAGCCCGAGTCACCACCACGATCGACGCGGTCGTGGCCCAAGGCACGGCGACCAGGTCGATCTGGAGGCCCGATGGCGCACAGATCGACTCGGCCTGGAACGGCGCCCCGGACAGCACCGGCGCATTCCAGCTGCTGAACCAGCCCAGGGCCACCGACGGCACCAGCAGCCCCAGCCCGAGCCCTCCCGCAAGGCGTCGCGTCATGCCCTGTTCTACCCCGGGCCGATTAGAACCCGGCCATGCCGCTGACCCCCGACGACGTGCTCGCCTTCATGCAGCACCTCCGCGACCTGGGCCCGGACCGGGACCGCACCGCTGCCATCGCCTGGGCCAGGCCCCGCACCTCAGACCTGCTCGCCGCGGTCCAGGCCATCGAGACCCTGGACGCCGTCCGGGCGGGTGTGCTGCGGCTCTTGCCGGATCTGGGCCTGTCCTCGGACCGCCAGGTGGCGGTGCTGCGTGGCGCCGGCCAGGCCCTGTTCTCGGCCCACCGCGCCGAGGTCTTGACCGCGACCCGCGACCCGGCATGGCTGGGCCTGTGCGTGCTGGAGCTCGCCGAGCGGGTGCCCGGGTTCGAAGCGGACCCGCTCCAGCGGGCCGTGGCCATGGCCACCGCTGGCTTCGAGTCCACCCCCGATCTCCCCAAGGGGCCGGGCGAGGTGCTGTGGGCCATGGCCGAGCGGGCGGAGCACGTGGGCTGGGAGGACCGGGCGGAGCCCCTATTCGAGGCCGCCCTGGCCGCGCCCTTCGAGAGCCTCGAGCACGCCGCCCAGGTCCGTCTGCTCGTGGCCATGCGCCGGCTGGAGCGCGAAGAAGCCGGGGCCGAGACGCTCCTGGAACAGGTCGTCGGCTTCGAAGAGGCGCCGCGCCAGAGCCGGGTGCACGCGGGCTGGATCCTGGGGCTCCGGGCCCAGGAGCGCGGGGATCTCGAGACCGCCCGGGCCCGGCTCCAGGCCTGTCTGGCCGACGTCGACCCCGACCAGGACGGCGACGCCGCCGACCGCATCGCCGAAGCCCTGGCCGCCCTGGAGAGCTGACAGAGTCTCGGGCCCGTGAGATGCTCCGCCCCCACAGGGAGGTCTCAGATGGGTGGTTGGAACGTCATCGACGCCGAGCGCGGCGTGCTGTCGATGGAGTACGCGTTCAGTGACAAAGGGCGGGCGCACTCCTTTGCGGCGCGACTCGCCGACGGCAGCATGTACGTGATGAGCCCGGGCACGAACCTGACCGACGCCGACTACACCCAGCTAGACGGCTTCGGCAAGGTCTCGGCGGTCGCCACCAACAACGGCTTCCACCACCTGGGCCAGGGCGCCTGGCGGGAGCGCTACCCGGACGCCCGCTACTTCGCGCCGACCAAGGCCGCCGAGCGCATCGCGTCCAAGAGCGAGCTCGACCTGGCCTTCGAGTCCATGGACGCGCTCCAGGAGCTGATGGGCGATGACGTGGGCTTCCGCGAGGCCCCTTCGACCAAGTGCGGCGAGGCCTGGACCTGGGCCCGAACCGGCGACGGGTGGGCCGTCTACTGCGGCGACCTGTTGTGCAACTGGGACAGCTTTCCCGGCAACTTCTTGTTGAACATGATGTGGAAGCTCACCGGCAGCGGCCCTGGCTACAAGCCCTTCAACCTGGCGATGATGGCCATCCTCAAGGACAAGAAGTCCGCTCTGAGGGCGTTTTTGGCCGACGTCGAGGCCCACCCGCCCACGACCGTCGTGCTGGCCCACGGGGCCGCCGTGACGGGCCCGGACACGGCGGATCGCACCAAGGGCGTGGTCGGCGGAGCGCTGTAGCAGCGCACGCAGACGTCGCTGCCATCAGCTCCGGCCGCGTCCTGGGGCCCTCAGGCATCGCTCGGCCGGGCTCGCTATCAGAGCGTGAGCAACCAGACCTGGCCGTCGTCGGACCGCGAGTCTGGCGCCCCAACCAGGTACTCGGCCTGGACCTGCTCGCAGTCGCCGTGGACGATGGTCTCGGTGCCCTCGAAGTCCCACGGGATGTCGGGATCTCCCAGCTCGACATGACCACACTGGGGGGGAACGATCCAGGCGCCGTCCACGCCGCCGATCAGCAACACCGGCTCCTGCTCGCTCCAGCCGCAGGACACGCTCCTTGCAACGCTCGGGTGGCTGAAGCGCATCTCTGGACTTGGCTGCCAAGGCCTCTGGGTGCCCGCTGGCTGCCTTTGCAGCACTCGAGGGACCTCGCGAGGTCAGCAAGGACGTGAAACGAGGGCCTGCAGGCAGGACTGCGGCCTGACGCCCGACGCTCAACCCACGAAATCAAGGCGCGGACTCCCCCACGCCCCGGGTGAGCACCCAGCTGGCGGGCTCGGTCAGCGAGAGCACGGGCTGCTGGCCGTGGATCTGGTGCTCGCGCAAGGCACGGAGCACATAGGCCTGGGCCTCGGCAGCCGTGACCTGGCCGTCCCGCTGGCCGTCCAGCTCACCGTCCGCCCAGCCCCGCAGCGCCCCCACCGCGAAGTAGGTGAAGGCCCCGTGGGCGACCCCCGGCAGCGGACCGCTGAGCTGATCGGGCCCCGCCGCCGTCCACAGTCCCAGCCCGGGCTGGAGCGCCGGCGCGTGGTCCGGGACCACGGAGCGGGTGCCCTGGGACAGGGCTTCGCCCCCGCGGCCCAGACCGTTGTAGCAGGCGTCGGTCCACAGCATCAGCGTCACGCCGCGAGCGGCGGCCTGGTCGGCCAGGTGGTCCAGCCCCACCGCCCGTGCCTCGAACTGGGCCGCGTCCCGCCGCACGTCGTCGCCCAGGAGCAGGCGCTCCCCGGTCGACGGCGACGCCGCGCCGTGGCCGGCGAAGTAGAACCACAGGACGCCGCCGGGCTCGACAGCGTCGAGGGTGCGGGCCCAGGCCGCGAGCATCGCCTCCTTGTTGACGTTGGCCGTGAGCAGCTCGACCCGGTCCCGCGGCACCCCGATGGTGTGCACGATCAGGTCGTACGTCACCGCGGCGTCGTGCACCGCGTGGGGCACCGGGGCCGCCACGAAGTACTGCTCGATCCCCACGATCAGAGCCGCGTCGCGGGTGGCCCGCTCACCGGTCTTCAGGGGCTGGTCCAGGGACGGCAGCTGGGGCGGTGCTGGCGCCTGCGGCGGCGCCGGCACGCTCGCCGTCGCTGCGGCGGGCGTCAGGGACACCCCCGCCAGAGCCTGGAGCTGACGGGCTTCGTTCTGGAGCGTCGCGGCGACCACCCGGGCCGACGTGAGCGCCGCGGTCTCGGCGCCCAGGTCCTGGGCCCGGGCCAGGCTGGCGGTGGCGCCCTGCAGGTCGCCCTCCACCAGCTGCACCACCGCCTCGGCGACCGCCACGAGCTCGGGCTTGCACTTGGCGCCACCCTTCGTGCGGTCGGCCTGGAGCTGGGTCCTGGCCTTGGCCGCGCCGTCTCGCTCGAGCGCCGCCATCGCCTTGCGCGTGCACCGCCCGGTGGGCACCTCCAGGGTCAGCGCATCCCAGACGGGCACGATCCGAGTCATGAGCTGCGCAAAGGCCTGGTTGAGCGCCCGGGCCTCGGGGCCGACGTAGCTGGCCGCCGGCGTGCTGCCGTTGACCTGGAGCACTGTGGACACCGACTTGGAGACCTCGACCTCGTCCCGCCACAGGGTGCTGCTGGAGTCGGTCCCGCAGATCCGCCCCTCCACCTCGACACGGACCTTGTCACTTGAGCGGACGCTCTTGGCCCGGAGGTCCAGCACCCCGTCCACGGGCAGCTTGCCGGCCAGCTCCCTGAGCTTGATCTGGACGCCCGGCTGGAGCGGGTGCCCGGCTGCCGCCGCCGCCACCATGAGCTCGTCGGTGGGGACCAGGGTGAAGGGATTGCGCGTGCCGCTGGGTGGCACGACGGTGGCCGGGTGGGTCGGCGTGGGCCAGGTCCAGGCCAGCGCCTCGACCGCCGCCTGGCGCAGGTCGTCGTCGAAGGGGCCGGGCTCTCGGTGCTTGATGCGGCAGCCCTCCAGGACGAAGCCGGCGGGCAGGACAGCGATGCGCGGAGTCTCGGCAGCGACCGCCGCTGGCGGGGGGGTCAGGCGGAACAGCTCGAGCTCTGCGGCCACGGCGGGGCTGCTCAGCGCCAGGGAGACCAGGACCGCACCCACCATGACTGCCTCGTCGGGAGAGTGGCTCGGGTCCTAACTCGGGTCTACTGAGGGTGTAAGCTCGCCCGACGGCGAGGCGGGCATGTTGTCGGGAGCACTGATCGCGGCCTGGGTCACGAGCGCGGTCGCCCTCGCCGGTCCCCTGCCCGACCTGACGGCTCCCCTGCGCACGGGCGCCCAGCGGCCCCAGGATGCGGCTGTTGTCGTCGGCAACGAGCGCTATGCCTTCGTGGCCGACGTGCCGGCGGCGCGTCAGGACGCCCAGCTCGCCGCCTCGCTGCTCGTCTACACCCTGGGTGTGCCCGGAGAGCGGGTCACCGTGCTCGACGACGGCGCCAGCCGCGAGGACATCCTGGCCGCGGTCCAAGCCAGCGCGGACATCGTGGGCGATGGCGGCACCCTGTGGTTCTTCTATGCAGGGCACGGCGCGGCCTCGCCGGAGACCGGGCAGCAGCTCCTGCTGGGCGACGACGTGAGGGCCCGTGCGGGCAGCCTGCCCGCGCGGGGCCTGGCGGTCGAAGAGGTCGTCCAGGTGGCCCAGGGGTCCGGCACCCGCGCTGTCCTGGTCCTCGACACCTGCTACACCGGGGTCGGCCGCGACGGGGCCGAGCTGCTCCCGGGCCAGCGAATGCTGGTCCCCGACCACGCGCTCGTGCCCGACGGCGAAGTGCTGATCTGGAACGCGGCATCGCCTGGCCAGACCTCGGCGCCGCTGCCCCGGGTCGAGCAGGGCGCCTTCACCTGGTACGTCGTGGGCGCCCTGCGGGGCTGGGCGGACGGCGAGCTGGACGGGCTGTTGGACGGCCAGGTCACGGCGGCCGAAGCCCAGGCCTATGTCGCCCGCCAGCTCGCCGCCCACTCGGAGCTGGTCCAGCGGCCGACCCTCGCGGGGAGCGAGCCAGAGGCACAGGTCCTCTCGACAGGGGCCCGGGAAGCCGACCCCTTCGAGTCCTGGCGGGCCTTGCGCAGCCTGGAGGGGGGCGAAGCCCTGGTGCGGGCCGGGTCCAGGCGCTGGCTGCCCACGGTGGCCGCAGGACCGGTGGCCGGGCCCGTGGTCTACAGCCACCCCATCGCCCCGGGCGCCTCAGCTGCAGCTGACCGGGCCCTGGTCGGGTCCCGCCTCGAGTTAGGCGCCGCGCTGCGCCTGGGCCCTCGCGGCCGCGCCACCCTGGGACTCGGGCTCTGGGGAGCCGCCCGCGACACCGACGGCCTGTCCCAGGCGACCCGGTCCGAGCTGGACGGACTCGGGGTGAGCACCCGGGACAGCATCACCGTGGCCACGGGCTCCCTGGGGCTCCAGGCCCAGGGCCGGCGGTGGTCCATCGGGGTCGGCGCCCTGGGTGCAGCCGGCGGGGCCCGTGACCTGGACCGCACCGGGGCCGGCGGCCAGGTCGAGCTGTGGACCCAGGACCGTGTGCTCCTGCTGGGCGGTGCCCAGACCCGCCTGGGCTGGGCCATCCGGCTTCGCAGCCGTCCGCTCAGCGTCGGCCTGGCGCTCGACGCCGGGGCCCTGGCCGGCCCCTCGCTGATCACCGCCTGGGGCGGCCTGGTGCTCACCACCCGCGTCATCCCGGGGCGCTCATGATCGGGCTGTGGATCACCCTCCTGGGCTGCGGCGACCTGGCCCGAAGCGATCTGGACGGAGACGGCTACCTGGGGGGCTACGGCGACTGCGACCCCTTTGATGTGACAGTCCACCCCGGCGCCCTCGAGATCTGGTACGACGGCACGGACCAGGACTGCGACGGCAACGACGCCGATCAAGACGGGGACGGCTACCCCGCCGTCGAGGCTGGTGGCACAGACTGCTGGGACGACCCGACCCACACCCCCTCGGACATGGCCGTGGTGCCCGGCGTGGGCTGGGCACAGCCCACCGCCGACCAGGTCCACCCCGACGCTTCGGAGACCTGGTACGACGGCCCGGACCAGGACTGCGCCGGCGACGACGACTTCGACGCCGACGCCGACGGGGACCGGACCGACGCCTGGCCCGACAGCGCCGGCACGCTCGGCGGGGACTGCGACGACCACGAGCCCGCCATCCACAGCGCCGCGGTCGAGGTCTGCTACGACGCCATCGACCAGGACTGTCTGGTGGGCGTCGCGGCGGCGGAGCACCCGGACCCCGACGACTACGACCCCTTGTTCGACTGCGACGCCGACGGCTGGACCGTGACCGAGGAGTGCGACGACCAGGACCCGAGCCGCGGGCCGACCAGCGACGCCGACGCCTGGTACGACTGCGAGGATCAGAACTGCGACGGCAACGACGGGGACTGGGATCAGGACGGCTGGGTGCCCGAAGACTATGCAGCCGAGTGCACCGACTGGCAGGCCCTGCACCCTGGCGTGGACGGCACCCGGGTCCAGTCCGGGGACTGCCTGGACGAGCCCGGCACAGTGCCCGCGTCACTCAATGGCCTGGCCGCTGTCACCGCGGACCAGGTGAACCCCGGCGCCAGCGAGACCTGGTACGACGGCATCGACCAGGACTGCCAGGACGACTCGGACTTCGATCGGGACGGCGACGGCTACACCAGCGACACCTGGCCCGACGGGACTGGGACGCTGGGCGACGACTGCGACGACGAGGAGAAGACCACCGCCCCCTACGCGCTGGAGGTGTGCGGCGACGGGATCGACAACGACTGCGACGGCACCGGGAACGGCTGCGTGTGGTCCGGCGAGCTCGACGCGCTCGATGCGGACGAGCTGTGGACCGGCAGGGAGAGTGCGAGCCTGGCTGGCTGGGCCCTGGCGTGGGTGGACTGGGACGGCACCGGCGCCCTGGAGCTGGCGGTCGGCGCCCCGGGTACCGAGAACAAGGGCGAGGTCTACGGGGTGCCGGCGTCGGCCCCGGGAGACAGCCTGGACCAGGCCACGTGGTCGCTGCTGGGCGACACCGCCGAGCGGCTGGGCGGCGCCCTGGCGGCCTTGGATCCGGACGGCAGCGGACAAGAGGCACTGCTGATCGGCACCGACCTGACCAACAGCGCACCGGTCTACGCCGTGTTCGATCCGACCCTCGGCGGCAAGGAGGGCGAAGTGGTCTCGGCGGCCGGGGCCACGCTCACCGACGGCGAGGAGAGCTCGGGCTTCGGCTGGCGCCTGCTGGGCCTGGACCACCAGGGCCTAGGCCACGACGCCGTGGCGGTGGGCGCACCCAGGACACCTGGGGCGGTGCACCTGTGGCACCAGGTCGCCCAGGGCGAGTCCGCCGGCGATGCCGACGTGGTGCTCTCCCAGACCAGCGGCAACCTGGGCGCGGCCCTGAGCACCGGCGACGTCGACGGCGACGGCCTGGCCGACCTGGTGGTGGGCGACAGCGGCACCGGGGACGGCGAGGTGTTCCTGTGGCTGGGTCCCATCACCGCCAGCGGGACGACCGACGACGCCGACGCCAGCGGGGTCGGCCACTTCTCCAGTGGCGAAGCCGGCGCGGCCCTGCTGCTGGCTGACCTGGATCAAGACGGCCACCCCGATCTGGTGATCGGCTCGCCGGGCGCGGGCACCGTGACGGTCCAGCTCGGCCCGGTCGGGGCGGGCACGAGCCTGGACACCGCCCGAGCGGACTGCGAGCTGAGCAGCGACTCGGGCAGCGACGCGGGGTGGTCCCTGGCAGCGGGGCAGCCGTGGACCTCCGACGAGCGGGCCCTCCTCATCGGCGCCCCGTCCGACTTCCACGACGGGTCCTACCGGAGCACCGTCTTCGTGGTCCAGGGGCCCTACACGGGCGAGCGCGACCTGGACAAGTCCCTGGCGCAGCTCACCACCGACGACGCGTCGGCGCTCCTGGGCTGGAGCCTGGCTCTGCGGGACGCCACCGGCGATGGCCTGGACGATCTCGCCATCGGCGCCCCCCACGCCGAAGGCGAGCTGGGCGCCGCCTACCTCTGGTTCGGCGACGACGGCATCTGAGAGCGCCGGTCTGGTAGAACAGCGATCCTCCCGAGGCACCCCGATGCGTCCCCTCCTCCCGGCGGCCGTGCTGATGCTCGCCTGTGCGCCCAAGGCCGAGCCCGAGCCCACCCCCCAGGTGCCGAACCTGGTCCCGTCCACGAGCTGGGTCCTGATGGACACGCCCCTGGCCGATCCGTCCCCCTACGTGGGCCGCTTCCTGCCGGACGACGGCGAGCCCAGCCTGGGCAGCGCCTTCAAGACCGCCTGCTCGGCGTTCATCACCGGGGCCGAACAGGCCAGCCAGGGCCGCTTCTCGGAGCGGCTGGCCGCGTCCAGCGGGTTCGTGGTGAAGAAGGGCGAGCAGGACCTGGGGCGGGACGTGCTCGACAAGGGCACCACCACCGTGCTCCACGTCGAGGCCGATTTGGCAGCGCTGACCGTGGGGGACATCGCCGACCCGGCGGGTTTCCGCGACTGTTGCCTCCAGGCCGAAGACCAGTGCTCCAGTCGCTACCTGGGCGCGTTCATCAAGGGCACGGGCTGGGTCGAGTACGCCTTTGACGAGGACGGGGTGATGGACAAGTCCGGCGACCCCTACATCGGGGACGACTCGGTCTCGATCCGCCACGGCATGGCGTGGCGCCGGGCCACGGACTTCGACGACGCCTACTTCGCCTTCGAGGCCCACTCGGCGCGGGTGCCTGACCCGCCCTGGGCCAGCTGGAGCTGCGACAGCCCCGATCCGCCTCACGACCCGATGGGCGAGTTCTTCGTCGGCGAGAGCCCGATGGTGGATGCCCTGTCGGTGGCCAAGGACCAGGCCCGGGCCGACGCCCGTACCCAGGTGGTGGAGTGGCTCGGAGAGCGCATCCGCACCGGCTCCATCACCCTGACCCTCACCGGCGGCGACGTGAGCGACCTGACCACCGGACTCGCCGACGCCAAGGCCGTGGAGCGGGCCGCGTCGGCCGTCGCGGCGTTCGTCAAGGACAAGAAGTACGCCTGTGTAGAGCCGATCCAGCGCGGAGACCCCCTGGGCCACGGCTACCAGGTCAAGGTGCTGATGATGCTGCCGGCGGACCTGGCCGAACAGGCCGCGGCCCAGGTCCTCGAGGCCGCCCGGTGATCGCTGCGCTGGCGAGCGTGTGGCTGGGCTGTGTGGCCCAGGCGGGGGGAGCCGCGCTGCCACTCTGTCCCAGCGACAGCGTCCAAGGCGGCTGGCGAGTCGTCGAGGGCGAGGCCAAGGGCCAGGCCGGCGGACACCTGATCCCACTCGCTCGAGAGGATGCCTACGACAACGTCGAGGCCCGGTGCGGCAAGCTGGACCTGGACGCCCAACAGTGCGGCCTGTTGGTCGCCCAGTACACCTACAACTACGGCGACGGGGATCAGAAGCCCGTCAACGCGCGCAAGGACAGCGCCTGCGCCAGCGTTCGCTACAAGGCCGAGATGCCCATGATCCTGCGAAGCGCCGAAGGCCAGGCCTGGGGTCAGGCGGTCCAGGACCTCGCCGGGCGCCTGCGAGAGCTGGCCGGCGACGACCCGATCCGACTCGGGGCGACCCGCCAGGCCAACGGCTGCACCGCGACCTGGGCCGGACGCATCCTGTGGAACGTGCTGGCCGTGCACCTGACCGGGCTGGCCGAGGTCGACAGCCTCGACGAGCGGGCCGTCGACGTGTCGTTCGAATTCACCCCCCAGGACGGCCGCCACCTGGTGAACGTGCGGATCCGCCGGCCCGGCTCACGGCACCACGAGAACTTCGGCGCCCTCACGATGACCCACGACGCCTTTCCGGACCTGAACCGGCCCGACCTGTGCTTCACGAACAAGGCTGTCGGGGTCACTTCCGCGCCCGCCGCCGACACCCTCGGCGTCTCCCTGGACCTGAACGCGAGGTCCGGATCCCTCTGCGAAGGCGAACCGATCAAGCCCACCATCGACGTCACCGACGCCGCCCGCATCGTGGTGTTCGACGTGGACCCCGACGGGACGGCCCGGCGCATCTGGCCTGCGGGGACGGCCGGAGACGAGGTGGCGAAGCGACGGGTGCTCGAGAAGATGCACCCGGCCCCCGACCAGGGCGACCAGACCAACCAGGTCGTGGTGGTCGCCGTGCCGGCCGACGCCCCCCCCTGGGAGGGCGAGACCTGGGGCGGCTACTGCGAGGTCCCGGGCGTCTGGAGCCCAGCCAGGCTGCCGCCCGGCGCGGCCGTGGCCGCCGCGAGCTACACCGTGCGCGCCGCCGACGCCTGCGGCGGCACGCCGACCCCCCGGGCCAGCCTGGCCGCCGCCACCATCCCTCCCTGCACCGCTCCCTGAGGCGAGAACCATGAGAACGCCCCTCCTGTTGAGCTGCGCGGCCGTTGTGCTGTGCGCCTGCGACGACACCGTCTACACCGAGCCCTCCTACGTGCCTCCGGTGACCGACAGCGGCACAGGCTGCGCCGACACCTACGACGAGACCTGGGACGGGGTGGTCGAGATGTTCGACGACCACTGCGGCTTCTGCCACATCGGCGGTGCCGCGGGTCCCGAGATCGACACCGACATCCTCCACGCCGACGTCAGCGACGGCACGGGGACCTACATCGTGGCTGGCGACGCCGCTGGCTCCCTGCTCTGGCAGCGCATGGGCGAGGTCGACGGCGCGTCCCCCATGCCACCGGGCAATGCCCTCGACGACTGTGAACGGGCCCATGTCGAGGCCTGGATCACCGCCGGCGCCCTCCTCGACTGACCCGGGACTCCCCATGTTCGGACTGCTCACCCTGCTCAGCGCCCCTGCACTGGCGACCATCGATCCCGAGTGCGAGGGCATCCCCATCCCCGACGACTACAACGAACAGCGCCAGGCCGACTTCCTGAACAACTTCGCGGCGCTGAGCACCACATTCTCGCCGATTCACGGGCCGATCCCCCACAAGGCGGGCAACGCAGCAATCGGGATCGACGTGCTGGGGATTCCGCGACTGGGCTGCGAAGAGCGCTACGTGCTCAACTGGACCAAGACCGAGGACGTGAACAAGACCCCGGTGGCCCCCCGGCTGCGCTTCACGGTGTCCACCCACAAGCTGGGCAAGCGGGTGACGCCGTACCTGGGCGTTGGCTACATCCCGCCCGTCACCGTGGCCGGCGTGCGTTCGGTCATCCTGTCCTATGAGATGGGCCTGGGCATCCAGTACGGCCGCATCCAGGGCGGGGTGCGCTACCACGCCACCATGCAGAAGACCGTCGGAGACACCGCCGGTGCGTTCAGCGAGGACCAGCCGGTCTACGACGACCTGTTCGTGGGCTCGACCATGGGCCTGGACCTGCTGGGGGGCCTGCCCCTGGGCGAGCGTGTGCTCGGACCGGTCACCTTCAACGAGCTCACCCCGTATGTGTCCCTGGGCCTGCTGGACGCGTCGACGTTCTACTGGATCGGCGACGACGGCTACGTCAGCGACAACCTGCACCCGTACTTCGGCCCGGCGATCAGCCTGGGACTCGACCTGCTGGCGCTGAAGCGCGTTCGGTTCGGCGGCGAGTTCTACGCGGCGCCGGGGGGGTACAAGGTCCCCGAGACCACGCGGGTCGTCGACTCCAGCGCCCAGGCCTGGAAGTATGGGCGACTCTACACCGCGCGCTTCCGGATCGGCGTGGAGTGGTAGCGGCCTACCAGGCCTCTTCGTAGGCCACCGGGTCGAACGCGATCGGCTCCAGGCTCAACATGTACTCGGCGATGGCCCGCTTGTCCGACTCGGGCAGGTAGCGGTAGCCCTCCAGGATCTTCTCCAGCATGATCCACTCCGGCCGCATCTCCCGGCCGTCCGGGGTGTGGCCGAACGACAGGAAGTGCACCCAGTCTTCGGCGGTCCAGCCCACCAGACCGAACTCGGGGTCGGGGGTCAGGTTGGCGTGGACCTCGTCCTTTCCTGGGTTGGCGCCACCCGCCATGTCGTACTGGTCCATCAGGAAGCCGGTCTTGCGACGGGGCGTGTGGCACTGGTCGCAGTAGCCCACGGCCCGGACCAGGTAGCGGCCTCGGTTCCAGCCATCGGTCTCCTGGGGGTCTGGTTCCATGGCTCCAGGCTCGAACTCCCGCCAGCGCCAGATGGCCAGGCCCCGCTTGAAGTTCGGGTCGTGGGGCAGCACCTCGCTCTCGACGGCCGGCTGGGTGCTCAGGTAGGCCCACAGGTCCGAGATGTCGCCGTCGGACAGCTGGGTGTAGGCCATGAAGGGAAAGGTCGGCCAGTACGCCCGGCCGTCGGGGGCGCGGCCCTCGCGCAGGGCCCGGAAGAAGTCCTGTTCGGTCCAGCCCCCGATGCCCTGATCCGGGTGGGGGCTGATGTTGGGGGCGTAGAAGGTCCCGAACACCGTGGGCATGTCCCGACCCCCGCCCAGGTGAGGGGACGGCGGGAACTCGTCGTGGCGGGACAGGGTGTAGCCGCTCGGCAGGCTGTGGCAGCTGTAGCAGGTATAGGCGTAGAGCAGCTCCCCGCGCTCGGCAGGGGTCGCCGCGTGGGCGGAGAGGTGGGTCAGGCGCTCGTGACGGCTCTGCGGCGCCGGGTCCTGGGCCTGGACCGGCCCCGGCGACAGGAGACACAGGGCCAAAGCGCCCAACCAGGCTCGCTCAGTCGGCCACACAGGCACCATCGTCCCGCCCGCCGTCGGTCTGGCAGCTCTGGCCGTCGAGACAGGCGATGCCCGACTCACCACACGGGTCCACGCCATTGCACTGATCGCTGTCGGCGAGGCCGAAGTCACAGGCCGCCAGGGTCGCGTTCTCCAGGAACTCCTCGCGGGCGATCACGGCGCCGGCGCTGGTCAGACCACCGAACACACGGATGACTTCGGGCTCGGTGGCGTCGTCCAGGTGCTGGTCGAACTCGTCGGCGTCCAGGCCGAATTCGCCGAGCACCCGGGCCAGGTCCATGTCCTCGCGGAAGTCCGCCCCGAGCGCCCAGACCGGCTCGCCGTTGGCGTCGATGCTGGTGGATGCACCCATGTCCTCGATGGCGGCCAGGAAGCGGTCCTGGTCTTCTTGCTGGAGCGCCTCGAACTCTGCCGCCGGCACGTAGGTCTCCTCGACCAGCTCGGCGATGCCCGCGGGGTAGCCGTACTGGCCCTCGTTGTCGGCCCAGTGATCGGCGATCTCGTCGGGCTTGAAGATCTGTCCGGCGTAATGGCAGTAGAAACAGCTGATGCCGTTGATGACCTTGGCGCCGTCCTCGGCGTTCTCCTCGTGGAGCACGATGTTGGTCGGGCCCTCGTCGATGCCCTCGCCGTCGGCCTTGGCCAGGTAGTAGACCTGGAGCCCGTTCGGGAGGGAACAGATGACCTCGCCGCCGTCTTCGTCGAAGATGAAGTCCTCGAAGGAGGTCCCGGCCATGTCCACCGCGTCTGGCTCGGGCTCGTTGCCTTCGATGGGGTGGGTGGTCAGCCGGCCCGCCCCGCTGGAGTCCGCGAAGTCGTAGCTGACCCAGCAGGACCCGTGGTCGGTCTCGTGGCGCTCGATCATGCGGTTGGAGACCGAGACGCCCGACTGCTGGAAGCCCGAACGGGCCACCTGGCGCTTGTTGATCCCGTCTTCGCGCAGGCGCTTGATGCCCCACTGCTCCAGGAACTCCGCCGTGGCGCCCGTGTTGCCGTCCAGGGTCGGGGGCAGGTCCAGGACATCGCCGTACAGCGGCGGACGCAGGGCGGCCTTCACGAACCAGTCGGCGTTCAGGTAGGGCAGCCGACTCTCGGTGTTGGACCGCAGGCTGCTGGCCTCGCCCCGGGAGATACCGTGGGGCAGGTCCTTGAGCAGGTGCTCCCAGGCGTCGACGGGGGTCCGGTCCCAGCCGTAGTGGCGCAGGTCGATGCGGAACAGGATCTCCTGGGCCTTGGGATCGGTGCTGCCGTCCGACAACGTCACGCCCTCGATGGGCACCGCGACCGGGTTGGTGCTGGTGATGCTCTTGGCCGTCGACAGGCTGTGCACGGCCTTGAAGAGGCCGAACTTGTAGGTCGTGAGCTCGTCGTCGCCGACCCCACCGTTGTACAGGTGGACCAGCGTGAAGTACCGAATGTAGATCCGCTCGTCCTTGTCGTAGTTGGCGACCATGTCGTCGTACATGGCGTCGAGCTCGTCGCTCGGATCGATGAAGCTGCGGGTCAGCCCACCGGACCAGTCCAGCGCATCGCACTCGTCGATCCAGACCCTCAGGTCCTCGGTCTCGTCGGCCGTGGGGCGGGGCTCGTTACCCGCCGGCGGCATGGTGTCAGCCGCCGCCCGAACGTAGATGCGAGACGCCGCGGAGTCGCCCTCTGTGATCTTGCCCGTCGCCTTCATGCGGGAGACGTCCAGGCTGTAGTTGAAGCCGCCCTCGACGGATCCGCCGGCGCCGTGGCAGCTGTTGCAGTAGTCGCCCAGGTAGGTCTGAGCGTGCCCGGCCAGCGCCTCGCAGTCGGTGTCGGTGTCGGTGGGGGTGTCCGTGGGGGTGTCCGTGTCAGTGCCGGAGCTGCAGGCCTCGTCGTAGCCCAGGTCACAGCACTCGTTGCTGTACCGAGGGTCCTGCTTGCACCGCAGGTTGGTACAGCCGGCGAGCAGGACAAACAGCGCCGGAACGCCGAGCAGGGCGACGCCAGTGGCGCGACCAGACATGAGTACCTCCGAGGGTCCCGCGGGAGAGTCGGGACCTGGTGGAGCCTATAGATCCGGCTGGGCGGCGTCAACGGGCCGTGGACCCGCTGACGGAGAGCCGTGCTACCCTGCCGGACTTGGCAGCCCGCTCCCCCTCCCCTCAGCCGGATCGGCTGACTGGGCTGTCTGACCGTGGCCCGCACCCCCACTGCCCGTGACACTCGGTTCCCCCCATCGCACCTGGATTCGATCCCTGGCGCTCGGCGCGCTGGGCCTGCTGGGTCTGCTCGCGCTCGCCCCGGCCCCAGTGTCCGCGGTGCCGTCGGCCCGGGCACACAAGGTCGTGCTGCTGGTGGACAAGGACTGCCCAAAGAGCGGGTGCCGGGACGGCGAGCACTCGGAGCGCGATGGCCGGAACCGGGCCACCGTGCGGCTGCTCTTGAAGGGCGCCGACGGCTGGGCGGTCCGGCGAGCGTGGAATGCCTACTACGGCGCCAGCGAGGGCGACAAGGCCTTCAAGGGCGACAAGCGTACCCCCGAAGGCCTCTACTTCCTGACCGGGGGGTGGGGCAGCACGGAGCCGTATCGCAGCACCGGGGGTTGGTTCCTGAAGCTGGACTACCCCAGCCCCGAGGACTACCGCGACGCCGGCCGGCACGGGCGCGACCCCGGCGGGGGCATCGGGCTGCACGGGGGCGCCCCGGGTGCGACTCACGGCTGCATCCGCGTGGTGCAGTCCCGCGGCCAGACCAGCGGCTTCGACCGGTCGATCAAGGAACTGCGCCAGTTGGTGAACAAGCACTGGTACGCCACCCAACCCGCGGGCGCCAAGATGGCCTTGCCCGTGTTCGTGGTGCCGTCATTCGACGCCCGCTGCGACGCGGCAGTGGGCCAGAAGCTCAACTCCGCGTGCAGCGGGGCCATCGAGCGCCTGATCACGGGGGCCACCCGCACCGACCGCCCCAAGAACGCCCAGGTCGTCAGGGCGATGGCCGATCTGGACCGCTTGAGCCAGGTCAGCTGGAGGTCCACCAAGCCGGGCCCCTCCGCCAGCGCCTCGACCGATGTACGCAGGTCGACGGGTGTGGGCGAGGCCAGCTCTTCCCTGAAGCGGGGCTGCAGGGTGCCGGGACAGCCGGGCCTGGTCACCTGTGGCGTGGGCTTCTTGTTCGATCGCGACGACGACACCGCCTGGTGCGAGGGCAAGCCGGACAGCGGCGAAGGGGTGACCCTCAAGGTCATGCCCACCACAAGCGGCCCGATCGCGGGCCTGCTCCTGAAGAACGGCTACGCCAAGAGCAACGAGACCTTCAACGCCAACGGCCGCGTCCACAAGCTCTCGATCAAGGACGGCGACCAGTCCCTGATCGCCACCATGGACACGTCGGAGCAACGGCTGACCCGGCTCCGCTTCCCCAAGCCGATGCACGGTGAGCTGAAGCTGGAGATCCTGTCGGTGCAGAAGGGTGACAGCTTCGACGACACCTGCATCTCCGAGCTGCGGTTCGAGATGCAGGCGCCAGCCGTCGCCGACGGGGACGGGTAGCCGGCGTGGGCACCCCAACGCGGCATCGGTTCCCGTTGCGGCTGAGCGCCCTGATCCTGGCCGTGGTGGGGCTGGTGTGTGCGGTGCCGGTGTCGGGGCGGAACCTGCCGGCGGGGTTTGGGGTGGGGTGGGACCTGCCCGTCCGCGAGCTGCGGGACCACGCGGGCGCGACGATCAATGCCGCAATCCTGTTCGACAAGGACTGTCCAACGAACGGGTGCAAGCCGGGCACGCAATACGATCCCAAGAACCGGCCACACGGCGGTCCTCGACTTCACTACGTGACCCGGTCGAGCGCCGGGACCTGGTCCACGCTCAAGACCTGGCCAGCCTTCTATGGGCGAAACGAGGGCCCCAAGGTCCGTCAGGGAGACAAGAAGACCCCCGAAGGGCTGTACTTGATGCTGCACGCCAGCGCTAGGAGCTCCAGCGACAAGGACGAGTGGCGGCGTTTTGGCTCGGCCTTCTTCGAGCTCGATCATCCGAGCAACGAGGATCGCAACGCGGTGCTGGGCAAGCCCTATACGGCGGGCGGCGAGATCGGGATCCACGGCGGCTATCCGCGGCCGACCCTGGGTTGCATCCGGCTCATCAAGGCGCGGAGAGCGTTGGAGTGGAACGAGTACGACGACGCTATCCGTGAGCTCTACGCGCTGTTCCAGCATCGCCAGACCCCCGGCAAGCACGCCGTCAAGCCCAAGATCCCCGTGCTGATCGCGCCCCGCATCCACGACGACTGCATGCCCGGACCCGGGGAGACGCTGTCGGCCGACTGTGGCCAGGTGCTGGACACGCTGATGCGTGGCGCATCCAAGTACGTCCGGCCCGCGCGGCAACAGGTGATCCGGGCCCTGGCCTCGCCCCCGGGCGCCGTGGCCCAGCTGGACACGACGCCCAAGATCCCCGAGACGCCGCTCTCGAACACGTCGGACCCCGACGAGCAGCCCGGAAACACGTCTCCACCTCCGCCGCCGCCACCCCCACCTCCTCCGGTCACGCCCCCGCTCGTGATCGGCGGAAGCACGGCCGTGGCTTCTTCGGTTCTCCAGGCCGACTCGGAACAAGTCGTCGGCTGCTTGGACCCGCGGATCGTGGACCCCGAGAACGGCGGGCAGATCTTCATCGACTGCGACGCCGATCGCCTGCTGGATGGCCGCACCGACACGGCCTGGTGCGAAGGGGCGACGGGCAATGGCGAGTGCGCCACCGTGGACTTGACCCTCGAGGGCGCCCCGCCCATCTGGGGCATCCGTCTGCGCAATGGCTATGGCAAGACCGGCACCACCTTCAAAGAGAACGGCCGGCCGATGCGCATTCGGGTGCTCGTAGCGGGGGAGACCCTCGAGTACGCCCTCGACACATCGAGCCCCAAGCCCCAGGACCTGTTGCTGCCCCAGGCCGTCCAGGTCGAAGCGCTTCGGCTGCAGATCAGCGACGTCCGGACCGGCGAGAAGTACGAAGACACCTGCATGACGGAGCTGGAGTTCCTGACCCGACAGACCCCAGGGGCCAAGCGGCCTGTCAAGCGCTGGCAGGGAACCGGGCCGGTCTGCGCAGCGGAAGAACCCGTGAAGCCACAAGAAAAAGAAGAAGAAGAAGAAGAAGAAGAGACGGGCACCCAAGGCAAATTCGAGCCCAAGCAGCCACCGACTCCCCCATCCGTCTTCTTCAGTGCCAGCTCCACGCTCCTGAATGCCTGTGTGGTCAACGGCCACAAGGGGGCGTGCCGGGCCCGGTACCTGGCCGACAAGAACAACAGCACCGCGTGGTGCGAAGACGACGGCCGCAACGGCACCGGATCCGGCGAGTGGGTCGAGCTGACCCTGTCGGAGCCCGCAGTGGTGGACAGCCTGGTGGTGGTTCCGGGATATGCCAAGTCCCAACAGGTCTACCAGGACAACGGGCGCCCGGCAGCCCTGCGGGTGCAGGTCGACGGACGACCCGCCTTCACCGTTCAGATCAACCCGGGATACGGTGTCCCGACGACCATCCACATCCCTTCTTCGGAACCGCTGAGCACCGTCCGCCTGACCATGACCCAAGTGACCCCTGGCACTCGCTGGCGAGACACCTGCATCAGCGGGGTCACCCCAGTCTTCGCGAGCCCGCCGTGACCCCCTCCATGGCTCTGGAGCTCCGCGGGACACTGGGCAAGGACGGCCTGGGCTGGCTCTTCAGCGCCCGGTCACAAGACCCGGCCGATCGCACACCGATCTGGGTCCGCTGGATCCCGCCTGGGGGGCTGCACGACACCGAGCACTCCGACCGTGTGTGGCGGATCCAGGAGGCGCTGTCGGGACTGACCCACCCCTTCATCCCGCGGCTCCTGGGACACGGCAAGCTGGACCATGGGCTGGCCCTCGCGTTTGCCCAGCCGATGGGCACTCGCCTCTCGGCACTGCGACCGGGCACCTGGAACAACGACACCGCCTGGGCCCTGCTTCACGCCCTGGCGGAGGGGCTGCAAGCCCTGCACAGCGCTACCCAAGCCAACACGGGAGAAGCGTTGGAGCTGGTGCACCGAGGCCTGAGCGCCGACGGGCTCTACCTTCGCCGCGACGGCGGGCTGGCGTGCTGGGAGACCGACACCATCCGGGGCACCTGGGCAGGCCATCGGGAATCTCCCTCGGAGCGCTTGGGTCATCGCCATGCACCGGAACAGCTGAGGGGTCTTGACAGTCAGGCCAGCGACATCTTCGAGGTGGGCGTGATCGTGGCCAAGCGGCTCGTTCAGGGCCCCGGACCTGTGGATCCCGCGCTCGTCGACCTGCTGTCCCGCTGCCGGGCAGCCGAACAGGACCAGCGCCCCACCGCAGCCGAGCTGCTTGGCCTGGCCGGCGACCACAGTGGGGGCCTGGCAGCCGTGGCACAGGGCCTCGATGTCCCCTGGGACGAGGGCGATGCGCTGCATGGGCTGGTGGGCGAAGTGGTGGAGATGGCCCGTCCGCCCTGGACCCCAGCGCCAGAGCCCTCCCCCGCAACGCCGCCGCCCGCGAGCCACCAGGCGCCGCCCCCGAGCGCCACGGCCACTCCAGCCGATCTGCGGAATGCGCTGCCCCACGACCGCGAGTCGTTGCGGCGCTTGCTCGCCGAAAGTCGGGGCGACTCATGAACCCTGGTGACGTGATCGAGTCCTGGACCCTCCGGGAGAGGCTGGGCCGGGGTGCCCAGGGCGAGGTCTGGCTCTCATCGAGCCCCGGCGACGCGCCCGACGTGGCGATCAAGGTCCTGGATCCGGTCACGGCCGTCGCCGACGAGGACTGGCTCACGCGCCTGCGCAGCGAGGCCCAGACCCTCGCCAGGCTGGACCACCCCGCCATCGTCAAGCTCCTGGAGTCCGACCTGGACCACACACCGCCGTACCTGGTGATGGAGTGGGTCGAAGGCGAGACCTTGCGGGCGCGCATCAAGCGTCTCGGGGCGTTGGGGGTCGAAGACGCCCTGGAGCTCGCCACCCAGGTCGCGTCGGCGCTGAGGCACCTGCATGACCACGGCATCGCCCACCGGGACATCAAGCCTGAGAACCTGCTGTTGGCCCACCAGAACAGCAACGCCGTCAAGCTGGTGGACTTCGGAATCGCCCTGCAGTCCGGAGCCGCCCGGCTGACCCAGCCGGGCAGGATCTGGGGCTCCCTGCCCTACCTCCCGCCCGAGGCCATCGAGAGCGACGAACCGGTCGACGGCTACAGCCAGGACCTCTACGGCCTGGGCGTCGTGCTCTACGAGGCCCTGACCGGCAAAGAGGCCTTTCCACTGGGTGATCTGCCGACCCTGGATCAGCAGCGCATCCAGATCATGCGCCGCAAGCGGAACCTGGATGCGCTGATCCTGGACCCGATCCACTTCGGGGGGCCACTGCGTGGCCTGGTCCGGGAGTTGACGGCCCGAGACCAGACCCAACGGCCAGCGAGCGCCGCAGAGCTGCTGGAACGCATCGATCAGCTTGGGGCCATCACCGCGGCCACGGTCGAACAGACCCCGGACCCGCCCCACGAGACGGTGGACACCGAGGAGCTGCCCCCGCTACCGCCGGCCCCGGCCCGCCCCCCCCCTCTGCCCGAGAAGACCGAGCCGATGCCGGTCCGGCCGCCCCCGGCGCCCGGTCCGCCACCCCCGGTCATCCCGCCGGTGCCGCGCAGTCCGCCACCGCGCGTCATCGGGGCATCCGGCCCACCAAGGGTCGCCTGGCTGGGGGGTGCGGCCGTCCTTGGGCTGCTGCTGGGGGTGGCGCTCTGGACGGCGATCTCACCTTCCGAGATCGAGCCAGCCCCAGCCGCAGAGCCAGCTCGCGCTGACCCGCTGGCCGCCGGCCAGAAGGCCCCCGAGGTCTTGAGACCGCAGGTCCCACCAGAAGAACCAGATCCAGAACCGGATCCCCAGCCCAAGCCGGCCCCGCCCACCTCGCGCCCTTCCAAGGCTGCACTGCCTGCGGCAGAGCCACTGGGGTCGGTCACCCGCACCGGCAAGGCCCCCCGAACCATCACGGCCAGCACCGTGCTGCAGCGGGGGTGCACCGTAGACGGCGCCAAGCAGGACTGTTCCCCCGCGTTCCTGAGCGATGGCCGAGGCGACACCGCATGGTGCGAAGGGGTCGCGGGCACCGGCACGGGCCACTACCTGGAGCTCGAATTCGCCATGTCCCGCACCTTGCGGGGCCTGGAATTCGACAACGGCTACTGGAAGGACTCTCGCACCTACGCGAGCAACGGCCGAGTCACCCGAGTCGAGGTCGCGACGCTCGAAGGCGAGTCCATTGGGCGCTTCGATGTCGGCGGTGGCTTTGGAAGACCCGCGACCGTCTCCTTTGCAAGCCCGGTTCGGACCTCGGGACTGCTGGTGACCATCGCCGGCGCCAAGGCTGGCGCTCGTTATGATGACATCTGCATCTCGGACCTCAGGGCCCTGGTGGGAAGGGAATGACCCAAAGGATCAGCCACAACGCCCGTCGGTTGCTGAGTCCACTCACCTTCGCGATCGGCACGGTGTGCCTGACCGCATCGGTTGGATCTGCGCAGGATCCGCTGCCTGGAACCCGCTCCTCGGCCCACAGCCTCCACCCCACCTTCCTGGACCTGGCGCTGCCTGTAGAGGGCCACCTCTTCCTGCCCGAGGCCGCGCCCGCGGCGTGGGAGCCCCTCTTGGAGGCCGTGGTGGCCGGGCGGCTGGGCTACCGCATCGACGTGGCCATCGGAGCTGGCCAGAACAACGTCGAGGACTCGATCAGGGTCTCGAGCAAGGTGGAGGGCAAGGGCCGGCTGGCGGTTCCCGCAGACGGCGAATATCCTAGGCTCGACAGCTGCTACACCAAGGCCGAGACGCCTGGCAGCGACCTCCAGTCCTGGGTCTGGTACCCCCCCGCCGACATGTCGCCGCGCAGGCAGCTCGAGTGCGTGCTGAAGATCACGGATCGAATCTGGTCAGTCGGGGATGACAGCACCACGGTGCCCCACCTACGGGGCCGCGACGACGGAACGCGAGGCTTGCTCGCTTGGGCACACGAGCCCAAGGAAGCCAAGGCCAGGCGCGAGCGTGGCGATCTGAGCGGGACGTGGGCATTTGACGACGGCGGGGTGTACGAAGCCAGACCCCTCGATCGCAGCATCCGCGGCACCCGCGTCATGAATGGCGAGTGGACGACGCCCCAGGGCCAGGCCTTGGCCGTCGAGGGGCTCATCGACGAGAGCGTTCCAGCCTTCCGCGTGTTCCGTTCCGGCAAGGACACCAGCGCCGAGATGTTCGAGTTGGTGCCGGCACACCGCTCCAGCCCGGCCAAGGCCCCGGTCGTCGTGCACCTCAAGAAGGACACGCCATCGCCCTGGAGCCTGGTGGTCGAAGAGGTCATGTCGGACCGCCACGGGGCCCCCGTGCTCGTGTCCAAGTCGTCCAAGCCTCCTCGTCAGCTGCAGCGGTCCGAGGACTCTCTGCTGATCCTCCTCCGATTCGACACCGGACGGGACCGCCCCCAGGTGACTCTTCGCGGAAACGGCTGGCTCGTCGACTCTGTGGAGAAGGCGCTGAGCCGGATTCCGCCACCGATGGGCCCTGTGGATCTGGTGGACGAGTCCGACTTCAACAAGCCGCTCGAGGACGGGAGGGTAGCGGTCGTCCGAATGCCTGCAGGCCAGGCCAAGCAGGACGACATGCTCGGAGCCCTGTCCTTGTCCTGGGCGCTGCTCAAGAGCCGCCAGCCCCCCGAAGTGCGGTGGGTAGGCACCCAAGACGGCGACGAAGGCATCCTGGAATGGGGAGGGGCCAGACGCTGGGCCTTTGCCAACGACAAGGCCTTCCGCGCTGAGCCCGTCAGCGGCGCCTTCGGCGTGTTCCCGGGTGCAGGCGTGGACGCCGAGCCTCAGGGCACCTGGTTCCGTGGAGCGGACCGGGTGGTCGTCGCAGCCGGCAAGGTCATGCGGGACCGCAGGGCTTGGCACCTCCACGTTCGAGACTCGCTCGAGGCCGAGGGCTTGCTCAGATTGGACCAGGTGCTGGGCGACACTGTGGTCGACCTACGTTACGCGACAGTCGACAACTTCCTGGGCACGGAGGTCTACCCAGAGAGCGCGGGCTGCTACATGACGCCTGCCAGCTCCGCGGCGTTGTTCAAGGCCAACGAGGCCATCCATGCGCGGGGTCTCGGCTTTGTCATCTACGACTGCTACCGTCCGCTCTCGGTCCAGCGCAAGATGTGGGAGCTCGTGCCGATCAGGGGTTTTGTGGCCCGGCCTGTCGGCAACGGCAGCAGCCACAACCGGGCCACGGCGATCGACCTGGGACTCGTTGACAGCCTGGGCCGGCGCCTGCTGATGCCCACCGAGCATGACGACTTCAGCGAGAACGCAGCTTCCGCCGCCACACGCGGGATCCCCCAGGCCGCCATCGACAACCGCACCTTGTTGAAGGCCACAATGCTCCAGGCCGGGTTCACCGGGATCCGCACCGAGTGGTGGCATTTTGTCGGACCCGATGCCTCCGGTAGCAGGGCCATGGACGTGGACTTTCCAGAGTCTCGGCTCTGAATCGGCCGGGTCACCGTAGTTGATCGGACGATGGCGACGCAATCGTCCGTCCTGCTGCTGTGACTGTGCTGACGTCGTGGCTCGCGTCACGTCGAGGCACAGGCGCGGCGGCAGGGCGGGCGAGGGCGAGCCAGGGCCGGTCCACTTCGGTGATCCGGCCGATGACGTCTCTGCTACAGCAACAGCCCGAGCACGGCCAGCGCCACCACGAGCAACGCGACAGCCCACCAAGGCGGACCCCTCTGTACCGGGGGTAGCGGCTCGGGCAGCGCCACGGGCGTCTGCCAGACCGGGGGGGGCAGCGGCGGTGGCTCAGGCGGATTGCGAGGGGCCGCGAGGCCGTCCCTGGCCCGCTCCAGACCCTCGAGCAACTCCCGGGCCGTGACGGCACCGGGCCCCAGCTCGCGGACCAGCTCCAGGGTGTCCACTCCGCTCGCAAAGTTCCCTGCCATGGCCCTCGCCAGTCCGTCCAGCTGCGCCACCAGGTGGCTCTCCCAGTCTCCTGGGACGCTGCCCAAGACGTCGGGGGGGAGTCCCTCCCGAGCCGGGTCCCGGATCCGCAAGATGCGCAGCTGGGACTCTTCGCGCAGGACTCTCAGGTCCCGGAGCGCAACCGTAGGCCTGGGGACTCGCTGACTGTGGGCCGCGAGCAGCGCGCGATGGAGAGCCCGCACGTAGTCCGCCACAAGGACCGGCGGGGCCTCTCGCCGATCCGCATCCTCGCCCCAGTCGGCACCCAGGTCCAGCTCGAGCACCGCATACCACCGATTCAGTCCGAACTGGATCCGGGTGACCGGGACCACGATGCTCCGAGGACCGTGTCCATTGAGTTCGGCGTGCAGTTCTGCGGAGGCCTGGTCCGGATGGGGCGCGAGCACTGCGCGGGCAGCGGCGCTCGTGTCGTGCCGACAGTGCAGATAGTCGTCGCCGTCGACGAGGATCTCCCACACGTCGATCCGTCGCAGTTGGTCCTTCAGTCCTGCCTCCGGGCACCATGATAGCCTGCGACCCGCGCACCAGGCGCAAGCCAGACCAGACCTCTGAGAGGCGGCCGGTCCAAGGTGGAACCGATGGCAGAGACGGTCGTGAAGTGGAACGTGGCGGAATTGGTCACCGGCTCAGAGCGTGTCGGGCACCTGGACTACACGTCGAAGCGGGACGCCCGGGCCCACGTCAAACTGCTCGGCAAGGTGACACCACGAGATGGCGGGCACCTCACGCCGTCTTCGGCGATCATCGATGACGATCTGGGTCCGATGCACCTGGTGCGAGTCGAGCTCAGAGCCCCTCAGGGCCTGCCCTTCGAGCGTGCCCTGACCATGGGCGAGGCCCGGGGACTGAGCCACGACCTCAAGCTCAAGGTCATCACCAACCTGGCCTCGTTGCTCGAGAACATCCACATGGGTGAGCGCAAGATTCAGCCACTGGTCGATCCGGCGGACGTGTTGGTGTTCGAGACCGGCGCCGTCCTGGTCCTGCGTGTCTACGACTTCGGCCAGGACCAACCCTCCCTGCCTCGGGGTCTGGATCTCCGCCACGCACCGGTCGAGGCCCGCACCGTGATGAGCAAGGGGCGTGGGCAGCCCCTGGGCGTGTGCGGACTGGTCTGGTCGGCTGGACACCTGGCCAGGGCACTGGGGCTGGACACCGGCGCGGTGACCCAGGCGCTGCACAACAATCCGGCCCACCGACACCAAGACGTGGAGCTGTTCATCGCGTCCCTGCGTGACGATCTGAACCTGCAACAGACCAAGCCGCCGATCTTCGGACCGACTGTGGCGCCGGACCCACAGGAGCCTGAGCGCGAGCCCGAGCGTGAGCCGCCGCCCCCGGCCCCTCCAGAGCCCAAGCCCCCGCCCCCCGTTCCGCCGCCCGGACCCGGGGTCGAGCCCATCAA